>Ga0172371_10013523_pt1 | contig 10624 bp, 7 predicted proteins | sample Lak12m_FD_114543 | JGI IMG/M metagenome (GOLD analysis project Ga0172371, IMG submission 114543) | Freshwater microbial communities from Kabuno Bay, South-Kivu, Congo - kab_022012_12m | ecosystem: Environmental > Aquatic > Freshwater > Lake | place: Democratic Republic of the Congo: South-Kivu... | reverse complement strand
CGACGGTGCATAGGCTGGGGCGTCATGCTTGCCCACGATAGGCGGCGGGACGTTTCACCTTACAAAACGCCCCGCGACGCAAGCCGTCAGGCGCAGCGTTACGGGGGGTTTTGCAAGAGGCTCTACGTGTAATGGTCTGAACGTCAACAGCGGGGGCACCCTTTGCTACAATAATGCCGCCGCGGCGAAGACGGGGCTTACGCTGGCTGGCGGTAATCTGGACAACTCCAGCGGCGCGGCGATTACGACCTCTACATGGAATCCCCCGCAGAACTGGAACGGCAGTTTCACCTTTCTCGGCAGCCAGGGCGCCAACAGCGACCTGTACCTCGGCACCGGGACGGTGGCGATGAACGCCAGCCGCACCGTGACGGTCCAGAACGCGGCGACCACCCTGACCGTCGGCGGCATCATCTCCGGCGCGGGCTTCGGCCTTACCAAGGCCGGCGCCGGCACGCTGAAGCTCACCGGCGCCAGCAGGTATACCGGCGCGACCACCATCAGCAACGGCGCGCTGCTGGTCAACGGTTCGCTGACCAACCTCAGCGCCGTGACCGTCCAGAACGGCGGCCGACTCGGCGGTATCGGCACCGTCAACGGCGCCGTCACCGTCAACAGCGGCGGCACGTTGAAACCCGGCGACCCCACCGGCACACTGACGTGCAGCAACAACCTGACGGTGAATGCCGACGCCACCAACCTGTTCGCCCTCGGCAGCAGCAGCGCCGCGGTGACTGTGGCGGGGACCCTGACCCTGGGCGGAGTACTCAACATTACCGACGCCGGCGGCTTCGGCGACGGCACCTACGTGCTCTTCACATATCCGGCTGGTTCTCTGACCTACAACGGGTTGACCCTTGGCACAACACCAAGCCCGTTCACCTGTACCATAAACACCAATACCGCCGGCCAAGTGAAGCTGGACGTCACGTCCATGAGCGCGCTCTTCAGCGCCGTGCCGACCAACGGCTACGCGCCGCTGAAGGTGATCTTTACCGATACGTCGCTCGGCACGATCACCAACCGGCACTGGGACTTCGGCGACGGCGGGACGTCCAACACCACGGTCACGAACCTGACTTATACCTACGCCGGCACGGGGACGTACACGGTGGCGCTGATCGTCAGCGGCGACGCCGGCGCGGCCACCAACACGCAGGCCGGCCTGGTCAGCGTGACAGCGGTGCCGGCGCCGGCCCTGGCGGGCGCCGGGGCGGTGCGCATGGATCCGGCGACCGGCTGCGCGACCTTCACGTTCACGGGCACGAACGGGGTGCAATACCGGATTTTGTACAACGATGACCTGCTGAACACCAACGGCTGGACGGCCGTGGTGCCGCCGACGCCGGACGGCTGGACCAACGGCGCCAACGCGGCCATCACGCTGCAGGACACCAACGCGCCGGTCGCCACGCAGCGGTTCTACAAGGTCGAAGCCAAGTCGGTGGACGCGCCCTGAGGAAGGCTGAAGACTGAGGGCTGAAGCTGGAGTCCTCCGTAGGAGGATCCTCCGCGGGCGGAGTTGAGGACTGAAGAACGACAGCCTCATGGGCAGATTGACAGGAGCAACAGGATTTACAGGATGATCAACGCCGCTCGGTTACATCCTGTTCATCCTGTCAAATCTTCCCATATTCCTGCCTGACCGCCAACCAGCCGGCCAATCGCTGGTCAGCCGGGCAGGGTAGACCTACCAGGCGGGCCGCCGCCGCCGGCGGGAGCGGTGGCCCGCGAGGGGCGTGGGCAGGCCGCTGGCCGGCATAATCAGCCGTTGGCAGGGTCGTCCTCTGCCGCTGGACGAGCGGTAAGGCGCGACGGCTGTCCCGGCCACGAATATCGGACGCGAAACGGGCGGGGTGGCGGCGGAGGACGGCCGGGGCGGCAATATAACAGCCGCTGGGACGTTGTGGGCCATTGGTAACCAACCACGGGGAGAATGACGCTATGCTCATGAATTGGAAACAGCGCTGCGGCGCTTGGGGGGCGCTGGCCCTTGCGCTTGCCGCCATCCCGGCCACGGCGGGCGAAGCCAAAGTCGCCAAGCAGCCGGTGCGGATCTTTCTGCTGTCCGGGCAGTCCAACATGACCGGCCGGGGGACGTTGGGCGACCTGAACAAGCCGGCGGAGGACCAACAGGCCACCTTGGTGAGGTTCATCAAGGCGCCGGGGAACGTGGAGAAGTACAAGGGCCTCTACACCGGCGCCAACAAGACGCGGGATGGTTGGGCGATCCGCGACGACGTGTTCATCACCATGGGCACGGGAACCAATGCCGTGCACAGCGGACTGCGACCGAATTATGGCGGTTTTCGCAACAAAGGGTTTGGTCCTGAATTGGGCATTGGTCATGTATTGGGCGACCGATATGCGGAGCCCATCCTGTTGGTGAAGGTGGCGTTTGGCGCCTGCAACTTGGCCGTCGATTTTCGTCCGCCGAGTTCCGGGGGCCAGGTGGGCGACAAGTATCCGCTGGTGGTCGCAGCGTTGCGCGAGGCCATGGCCCGCCTGCCGGAGCTCATCCCGGGTTATGACCAGTCGCAGGGCTACACGCTGGCCGGCTTCTTCTGGAACCAAGGAGAGCACGACGCGAGCGAGAAGTTTGCGCCCGAATACGAAACGAACCTGGCCAACCTCATCAGGGATTTGCGCCAGGCATTCAACGCCCCGGACATGAAGGCCGTGATCGCCGTGACCGGCTACGGCGGCTGGGACTCCGCCAACCCGTGGCAGAAAAAGGTCCAGGACGCGCAACTGGCGCTGGCCCAGCGGCCCGAGTTCAAGGGCAATGTCGCCACCACCGGAACGCGCGACTTCTATCGTCCCCAGGAAAAATTCGGCGGCAACAAGCAGGGCATCCACTGGCACGGCAACGGCGAGTCGTATTGGCTGATGGGCGAGGCGATGGGCCGCGATATGGTGAAGCTGTTGGATGCGAAATAGCCAGCCGGCTGCTGCCGCCGGATGCCGCGGGCAAATCGCAACGGCCAGCCGTGGCCGCCGCCGCACAGCTTCCGCACGGACCCGTGGGATTGGCCGGCGGCCGATGCCCCGCAACGGCGGCGATGGACCGCCCGACGATGAGGGAGCTGGACCTTGCGGCAAGTCACGATGAACACGATGACGAAGCACACGACGGCGATCCGCCGCCGGGTTGCCCGCCGCTGCGGCCGCGCCACCGCGATCCTCGCGGCCGTCGCGGGGCTCGGCCTGTGCGCCGCCGATGAGCCTCCCGCGCCGCGGGAGCAGCCCGGCGCGGCCGGGGAGCGCTTCATTGATACGCACGTCCACTTCCAGGATTGCCGCCCGGGGGACCTGGACCAGGTCGCCGGGTGGATGAAGTCCAACCAGGTACAGCGCTGCATCAATCATCCGCTGCAACAGAGCCGCGCGAAGAATGACGCAGAACGCCAACAGCGGCTCGCGAATTACGCGCCGTACCAGGGCCGGATCGCCCGGTTCTGCATCATCTACCCCGCGGAAGCCGGCAGCGTGGAGGAAGCCGTCAAGCGGCTCGCCCGGGAGAAGCGGGACGGGGCCGTCGGTTTCGGCGAACACTACGGGGAGAACCTGAAGTTCGACGATCCCAAGAACCTGCGGCTGTACGCGGCGTGCGCCCAGGTGGGACTGCCGGTGATGTTTCACATGGACCGCAACAAGAACCTGGACGACCCGGGCCTGCCGCGGCTCCAGCACGTCCTGAAGGCGTATCCGCAGCTCATCCTCATCGCGCATTCCGGCTGGTGGAAGCACCTCTCGGACGGCACTTGCGACCGGCTTCTCCAGGCCTACCCGAACCTGTACGCCGACCTTTCGTGTACCGTGGGCCGGAGCCGGATCGGCAAGGACAAGGCGCTGGCGCGGGCCTTCTTCATCCGCCATGCCGACAAGCTGCTGTTCGGCACGGACAGCGGGTGGTGGTCCCTTGGCAAGCAACCCGCGCCGGAGTTCTCGCTGATCGCCGAGCTGCAGCTCCCGCAAGAGGTGGAAGACAAGATCTGCCGGAGGAATGCCGAGCGGCTGTTCTGGGGCGGCAAATCGAGAAATGCCGCCCCGCCCGACGCACGGGACCCGGTTCCCCCGGCGGGCGCCGCGCGTCAGCGTGTCCCGTAATGATTTTGCCGCTTGACGCCCTTGTAGCCCGAATTGGGGACATGACAAATTTCGGGGGTGTGGTAGCTTCAACCCGTCGGCAGGTTCGGGATGCCATGACCAGTGTGGTCGAGGTTGTGGGGCGGGATGGAGCTGCCTGCGGCGGCGGTGACGGTGCCGCAGGGAGCAGGCGCGGGAGCCAGACGATGCCAGGGCGAACGCCGCCCGGCGGCCGGCCGCCCGTAGCGCGGCGCGCGGGCTTCACGCTGTTCGAGCTGCTGGTGGTGATGGCCATCATCGCCATCCTGCTCATGCTGCTGCTGCCGGCGGTGGGGGCCTGGCGGGAAAAGGCGAAACGGACGGTGTGCGCTGCGCAGTTGCGCCAGTTGTACATCGCGCACACGCACTACGCCTCCGACAACAATGGCCTGATGGCCCCGGCCATGCCCAGCCAGGAAAGCGTGGGCGGCTACGGCGGGGCCGGCACCATCTGGCGTGTTTTTGCCCCGCTCCCGAAATGGTCCGGCATCGGCTTGCTCTATTACTGGAAATATCTGCCCGACCTGAAAATCGGCTATTGCCCCTCGTCCACCTGCCCGAACATCGGGTATGACAATCCGATGGACGGGTTTAACGGCGGCACCACTCCGCCCGGCGCCAGTGCCTGGATCCAGACCAGTTACCATCAGCGGGCGACGTTGTCCCCGGGGTATCATTCACCGAACATCCGCTGGCATCCGGCCGGTACCGCCCTGATGGCGGATGACTGGAGTTTCGACTATGGGTCCGCGTACAGCTGGTCGGCGGTTGACTGGACGCACAAGGACGGTTACAACGTGCTGTACCTTGGCGGCTATTGCAAGTATCTCAAGGATCCCGGCCACGACATTCCCGCCTACGTTGCCTCCGTCGGCGTCAGTTCAACCAAAAACAACTGGCCCGGCGTCGAGCAGGTGTGGCGCAACAAGTTCGACCTCCCGGCCGGTTCGTAGGTCGGGCGCGGCCCCCCGACGGCGGGCGTCGGGAACGCCGGTGCGCCGCACCATGCTGCTGTCCTTGTAGCCCGAAAAGGGGACATGTCAGGCGGGTGGCGAAGCGGCCAAGCTGCGCGTCGGCACGGCCGGCGGGGACAATAAACGACGGCTGGGCACGTTGTTTTGGCTGCAATCTGTAGCGGCCGGCGCGGTCGTCGCAGCACAGCTTGAGGGGAACGAACCATGCACCGCAAAGTGAACCAGCGGGCCGGGGGCCTCGCATGACGGCCGCAGCGGGTAAAGCAGCCGGCGTCGGTCGCGGCGGCCTCTCGCGGCGCGGATTTCTGCGCGCCGGGGGCAGGCTGGCCGCGCTGGCGTTGCTGCCGGCGCTGGGCGCGGAGAGCGCCGGGCCGGCCGCCGGCTGGCGGCCGCGGCTGGCGCTGTCGTCGGTGATGTTCTCCGCGCTTGCGCTCGAGGCGTTCTGCCGGCAGGCGGCAGAGCTCGGTTTCCAGGGGATTGATCTCTGGGGCCCGTTCGGCAAGTGCCGCCACCTGGCCGAGGCGCGCGAGCTGGGGGCCGACGGCTGGCGTCAATTGCTGGCCAAGCACCGGCTCGAGGTCGCCGCTTACACGACGTACCGGACCAAGGGACACGAGGAGGGCTTCCCCGGCTACGCGGGGTTCATCGGCGCGGCCGGCGGGGGCCTGGTCGTCCGCGAATCGCAATACGGTAAATTCCCCGCGGCGGAGCTGGAGGCGCACCTGCGGAAGTTCTTCGAAACACTGCGGCCCGAAATCGAGCTGGCCCGCCAGCACCGGGTCCGCCTGGCGATCGAGAACCATTCCGATGCGTTGCTCGACACGCTGGAATCGTTCCGGTTGTTCACGCAGCTCAACCCGGCGCCCGACGTGGTCGGTCTCGGGTTGGCCATCTATCACCTGCAGGCGCGCCAGGTGCCGGTGGCGGAGGCCATCCGCGCCTGCGGCAAACAGCTCTGGTTCGTCTATGCCTGGCAACAGGGCCAGGGGCTGGCCCAACTGCCCGGGCACGGTCCGGCCGACTTCGCCCCGTGGCTGGAGGCGCTCGCGCAGGCGGGCTATGCGCACTGGATCACCCCCTTCATGCACGGGGAGCAGCCGGCGGCGGCGATGGCCGCGGCGGTCGCCAAAGCGCGCCGGTATCTTGAAGCGGCGGCTCCGCGGTAGCCGACCGGCATCAAAAAAAGCAGTTATGCTCCCCAACCAAGGACCTCATCTATGGCCTGTAATGAGCAGCGTCAACCCCCCGGCGTCCGCCGCGTGAACCCTCGCACCAGCACCACCGGCGCCCTGCTCGCCATGGCGCTGGCCGGCCTGGGCCTGAGCGCAACGGGCAAGGACGTCCCGGCCCAACTGCCCCGGCCCGACGGCCAGCCGGGCGACGCGACCAAGCCGGTCAAGGTCTACCTCCTGGCCGGACAGTCGAACATGGTCGGGATGGGCGACCTGAGCGGCGCGAAAAACCCCTATACCGGAGTTTTTCTGACAGCCGACCCCGCGGTCCCCGCGGGACCGTTGTCAATCTATCGGGCGGGCCTCTACCAGATCCTGCGGTGCGCCGTCTACCTGCCGGATGGCGCGCAGACCACCCGGGCGGTTGCCGCGGGCCAACTCGCAGTGCCCCAGCGCGGTGGCTATCAAGTCCACTGCGGGTCAGGCGCCAGCTCGTACTGCCGGCTGGAAGTGGATGGCCGGGAGGCCTATCGCCGGGAGGCCGGCGGCCGGCCGGTCACACCGCCGCTCACCCTCGAAGCCGGGCGGCGCCATGCTTTCAAGCTTTCCGGTTTCCAGGGCGAGCCGCCCAGGTTCTGGATGCAGCAGATGGATCTGCCGGGCCACGGCGACCTGGAGCTCGTGACCCAGCGGGACCGGGAGTTCCCGTGGCTGATTGACGACCAGGGCCATTGGACGGTGCGCCAGGATGTGTTCTACTATGACGCCCGCATCAGCTTCCGCGGCAGCCCCCTCAGTCCCGCCGCGAACGGGAAGAACTTCGGCCCCGAGCTCGGGTTCGGCCACGTCCTGGGGACCTTCCACGACGCGCCGGTGCTGCTGATCAAGACCGCCATGGGCAACCGTGCGCTGGGCTTCGATTTCCGCCCGCCGTCGAGCGGTCGCCAGGACCCCACCAACCAGTGGGAGTCGCTGGAATACAAGCTCATGATCGAGGGCGTGCACAAGACGCTGGCGCAGATCGGCAAGCTTGTGCCGGGCTACCAGGGCCAGGGGTACGAGCTGGCGGGTTTTGCCTGGTGGCAGGGCCACAAGGACAGCTTCTCCGATGAATTCATCGCGGAGTACGAAAAGAACCTGGTCAACCTGATCAACGACGTGCGCAAGGAATTCAAGGTGCCGAAACTACCTGCGGTCGTCGCCACGGTCGGTTTCGGCGGGTACCACATGGCCGACAAATTTCAGAAGATCTGGGCGGCGCAGATGGCGGTCGGCGACCCGAAGCAGCACCCCGAATTCGCCGGCAATGTCGCGTCGGTTGACACCCGCGGCTTCTGGCGGGAGCCCGACGAGTCGCCGGCGGGCATGGACTATCACTACAACAAGAACGCCGAAACCTACTTGCTGGTTGGCGATGCCATGGGCCGGGCGATGGTGGGCTTGCTTGGCGGCCAGGCGGAGCCGCTCCCGTACGGGCGCCGGCCGCCGCCCGCCGTCCCGGCGCCGGCCCCCGCGCCGGCCGTGCCGGGTGCGGCCGCGCCGGCCGCGGCGGCCGCCCAGGCGGCGCTGGAACCGATCATCGTGGACGGCATGCTGCCGGCGTTCCTTGCCGAGCCGCGGAACCGGGCCGCCTTGCTGGCGGAAGTGAGCGGCGAAAAGCCGCGCCGCAGTTCGCAGTTCCTGAAAGGCGCGCTGGATAGCTTGAACGCCTACTATGACGCGGCCGGGATCCATGACTATGACTGGCACCCGTTCGGCCCGGACCTCAAGAACATGGCGTGGGAATACTTCAGTTTCGAGCCGGCGAACAAGGGACCGGGTTATCGCAAGGTGACGTATCCCGCGGGCATGGAGAAGTGGTTTGCGCCCGGGTTCAACGCCGCCCAGGCGGGTTGGAAGCAGGGGCTGCCGCCCTTCGGCCAGCTCGGCGGCCAGCTCGCGCCCCTGGGCCACTGCACGAATAACTTCTGCCTGTGCGGCGTGACGCCGCGGACCCTGTGGGCGAAGGAAGTGCTTCTCATCCGCGGCGCGTTTAACATCCCGCCGCTCAAGGCCGGCCACCGCTACCGCTGCGTGGTCGGCGGCAGCGCGCACGTCAACGCCGGCGAGGGTTACGCGATCTACGTCAACGGCAAGCTGCTCGCCGAATCCCGGGAGGGGGTGGGCAAGCGGGAGGGCGGCCAGCCCCGCGGCGGCTACATCTACCGGGATTTCTTCAAGGACTTCCCGGGCGGCCCCGTGACCATCGCGGCCACCAGCTTCCTGAGATACACCGGGGCCCGCGGGGCGGCGGCCCCGCCCCACGGGCACCTGACGCTCTGGCTGGAGGAGATGAACACCCCGCCGGTGGCGGCCGCCCTGGCCGGCGGCCAGGCTTCCGCCGGCGGCCGGCCGTGACCGGCATGAACCGCTGGACGATGGGGCGCGGACCAACCGGCACAGGGTGACACACACATGACGGACGTGATCGGCCGGCTGGTGCGCGAAATGCATATTTCGTTACCCGTGTTCGGCCGGGGATGCGAAAGACAATTTCTGGGAGCCAAAACCATGCATCGCCGCCAACTCCTGCAAGTGCTGGTTGCGTGCCTGCTGGGCGCGGCGTGGCCCACCCTGGCCCCGGCCGCGCGCCTGAACATCTTGTTCTTCACCGCCGACGACATGAACTTCGATTCGTCCGACGCGTACGGCGGGCCGATCAAGAATCTCACGCCGAACCTCGACCGGCTCGCCGCCGAGGGGCTCCGGTTCCAGTATGCCTATTCCACGGTGGCCGTCTGCCAGCCGGTGCGCGAGATCATGCAGACCGGGCTCTACCCCCAGCGCAACGGCGCAATGGGCTTCTTCCCGATCAAACCCGGGGTGCGCACCCTCAACCAGCAACTGCACGCCGCCGGCTACCTGATCTCGATGTTCGGCAAGGGCAAACATCATCAGCCGCCTGCGCAGTTCTGCGTGGATGTGGCCAACGACAAGATCAGCCGGCATCCGTCGCAACTGGCGGCCGCGACGCGGCAGTTCCTGCGGCTGGCCCGCGCGCAGGGCCGGCCCTTCTTCCACAACGTCAACTGCTACGACCCGCACCGCCCGTTCATCGGCATCCAGGGCCCCGACGACCTCGCCGAAGGCGAGCCGCCCAGCCGCTGGATCAAGCCGGCCGAGGTCACCCGGGTGCCGGGCTTCCTGGAGGATCTGCCGGACGTCCGCCGCGAACTGGCCGGCTACTACACCAACGTCCGGCGCCTGGACGATTGCGTCGGCGCGGTGCTGGCCGTGCTCAAGGAAGAAGGTTACGCCGAAAACACACTCGTCATGCTGTACGCCGGCGACCACGGGATGTCGTTCCCCTTCGCGAAATCGAACGACTACGAGAACAGCTCGCGCGGGGCGCTGTTCATCCGCTGGCCCGGCGTGACCAAGCCCGGCAGCGTGGACCGCGACCACCTCGTCTCGACGCTCGACTTCACGCCGACGCTGCTGGCGGCCGCCGGCCTGCCGCCGCTCCCCGGCCTGGACGGCCGCTCGTTCCTGCCCGCGGTGAAAGGGGAGAAGATGCCCGGCTGGGACCGCGTCTACACCTGCTACAATGCCGCCTTCGGCAACCGCTGGCTGCCGATGCGCTGCCTCCGCACCCGGGACCGCGCCTACATCTGGAACGCCTGGAGCGACGGCCGGCACGAATACCGCACCGAAAACATGGCCGGCCTGACCTGGAAGGCCCTGCGCGCCGCCGCCGCGACCAATGCCGCCCTCAAGGCCCGCACCGACTTTTACCTGTACCGCGTCCCCGAGGAATTCTACGACCTGACCGGCGACCCCTGCGAGCGCACGAACCTCATCGGTGACCCGTCACGGCAGGCCGAGATCGAAGCGCTGCGGCAAGAGCTGCTCGCCCTGATGCGCCGCACCGGCGATCCGTTCACCGAAGCGTTCGCCCACCGCGAGCGGAAGGACCTGGCTGCCGCGGTCCTGACGAAGCTGAACCGGGAGTATGCCAAGAAACCGGAACGCAACCAGAAGGACAACGAGCCATGACCACCCGTTTCCCTGCGGCCATCACCGCCGGCTGGCTGCTGCTGCTGCCGGCGGCCGCCCCCGCCGCGGCGGCGATCCAGGCGCCCGCCACGCCCAACATCCGCATCATCCTCGCCGACGACCTCGGCTATGGCGACGTGCAGTGTTACAATCCGCAGCGCGGAAAAATCCCCACGCCGCGCATCGACGCGCTGGCCGCGCAGGGCATGCGTTTCACCGACGCGCATTCCTCGTCCGGCGTCTGTTCGCCGTCGCGCTACACGCTGCTTACCGGCCGCTACCACTGGCGCACCCGCCTGCAGAGCGGCATCGTGG
>Ga0172371_10013522_pt1 | contig 10625 bp, 11 predicted proteins | sample Lak12m_FD_114543 | JGI IMG/M metagenome (GOLD analysis project Ga0172371, IMG submission 114543) | Freshwater microbial communities from Kabuno Bay, South-Kivu, Congo - kab_022012_12m | ecosystem: Environmental > Aquatic > Freshwater > Lake | place: Democratic Republic of the Congo: South-Kivu... | reverse complement strand
CAGCGTCGTTACCGGAATCTCCAGGAGCCGTCCCGCCGGCGTGTCCCACCAGTATGGGCGCAACGGACGGAAACCGTCGCGCGCGCGCGCGCCAAGATGCCGGCGTTGCCGGCGTTGTTCCGCGGTGAATGTCTGGGAACGGAAATAGATGAAGCGCGCGACGGGCATGTAGAACGTCGGCCACGTCGACGCATCGTATTCGTAACCGCGACGGACAAGGAGTTCGAGCGCCCCGTTCGTCAACGCATGTCCTGCCCCACGGAACCCAACAGGTTTTCGTCCTGTTGCCTGTTGGATGGCTTCTTCTGTTCGGATGATCTCGCCTTCAAGCTCGTTGCGCCGCCACGGCTCGTGCGAAAAAGAGTGGTTGCCCAATTCGTGTCCGGCATCGGCAATCGCCGCCAACAGCGGACGGTTCGATGGCTGCGCGGCGTCCTGTCCGACGACAAAAAACGTGGCCGGCTCGCGAAGAACTTGTAGCGCGCGCGGGATGACCACGTCGAGAAACGACGGCAGCGATCCCCAGCCCGGATCGGCGTGAGTCTTCATGTACGCCCACAAGTTGTCGAGGTCCACTGACAACGTGGCGGAGTTCACGCGACACCTCCCAACACGGTGCTGTTGGCCAACCGGACGGTTTCGTTGACGTTTGCTGTCCCATTGAGGATGTGAGCGGAGTTGAGGACGTGCAGACCGGGAACCGACGTGCTCACGGAAGGAAGTCGCACGGAATACCCAAGAGTGGGAATCGCCATCACGTGACGGTCTCGGACGACATTGGCCGCTTGCACGTGTTCCGGACGGAATGACGGGTGGACTCTGCCGAGCGCCTCGACGAACGTGTGGCGAATCTGCTCGTCGCTCTGCACCCACAACGGATCGTCGGTGGACACATACTTGGGCAGATACACGAGATTGTGACCAGCCAACTCCGACATTTCAATCACTCCCGTGAAAGGAAGCCCGTCATCGGCGATGTTCGTCACGTAAAAACCGGCGAGCGGTTCCGATAACAACAACGTGACGCAAACAATTCCCTGATACCTCAGGCCGAGAAGACGTTCTCGCTCATCTGCCGCCAAGTTCCGGCAAAGTTCCGGCACCACCGGGGGCGGGGCGGTGATGACAACACGATCGGCTTGGCACGATTGTCCGCCTTCAAAACGCACCGTGAGCGTTCGGTCAACAGAAACAGCGCGATGTTTCGTGCACACCGTCACGCCTTCGCCTTCCAGCACCTCGGCAAATCGCGCCAGCAATTGTCCGCAGCCGCCGGGCAAACGACCGAACACTTCCGTTTTCTCGCCGGTCCGTCGAGCGGCGTACATGCGGGCAATGCTCGCCCAGATGAACGCTGCCGATGTGTCGCGCCAGTTCTCGCCGAGTTTCGCACGGAGCAGCGGCAGCCAGATTCGTTGCGTCGCTTCGCGTCCGGACCATTTCGAGAGCCACTCCAACACGGGCACTTGCTCCAAGTCGCGTCCGTCGCGGATGCGCGAGGCACGGAAGATCGTTGCGGCAAGTCGGAGCTTCGACAGCAGCGACAACGGCGGGAATCGGAGGAACTCCGCCGTGTTCGATAGCGAGTGGAGTTGACCGTCCACGAAAAAGCCGGTGCGCGTCGTTTTCCACTGGATTTGCTCTTCGAGTCCCATCTCGCGCAACAGCGCACGGAGCGCGGTGTCGGATTGCAGGATAACGTGATAATAGCGGTCGCACGTCACCGGCCCGACATTGGAAGGCCGCGCCAGTCCGCCGAGTTGGTCATTGGCCTCGAACAACGTCACGCGCTGCCCCGCCCGCGCGAGCCGGTGCGCCAGTGTCATGCCGAGGATGCCGCCGCCAATGATTCCCCAGTTTTGGGACTTGCTCATGGCGAAGTTGCATCCGTGAGCAGGACTGTGAAACGACTTCGGAAGTGTGTCAGGTTGTGGGGAGCAAGAACTGCCCGCAACCCGGCAGCTTCAGCCATCCGCGTGATTTGCCGGGGAGTCACACGAAGAAGCGGCTGGCTGCGCCGAGTGCGAAAGTATTGAAAGGGATACCGGACCACGTAGCAAAGAAGACGGAGGAAGAGATGTTCGCGAATGGCCAATCGCGCCAAATCCCACACATCCTTGAGGAAGGGGTTAGACGGGGGAATCAAGTCTGACAACACGACGCGCCCCCCTGCCGCAAGGTGCCTCCGCCAATGATCCAACCGGGCGCGCAGTTCATCCGGTTGAAAATACTGGACCACGCTGTTCACCAAAATCAGGTCGAACCGGCGGTCGCCGAGATCGCTTCCCTCCAGCATCTCGGCATTGGGACATGCCGACACGGCGCGTTGGCGCATCACAGGCGATGGATCCCAGAGTGTGATGCGGGCGACATGCGGCGACAACTCTTGCGCGACATAGCCGTGCCCACAACCGAAATCGAGGACGCGAGTCGAAGCGGGCGGCGACAACCAACGCAGAAGATTCAGCGCGCAGAGTCGGGACTGAACACGCACAAGCTGTTCCGGGCCTGTCAATCCTTCCCAATCCTGCTGCCACACGCTCTCTCTCCTCTTCTTCCATTCCTGTTTCAGTCGCCACGCGATCCAAGGCGGCATCAAAAAATATTGGTCGCCGTCAGCGCGATTCTGCGGCGTGCGCGGTTGCGCCTCATCGCCGGCGATGCGGGCCACGCATTCTGCCAGCATGTTCAACGACAACTCCTCGACCCGTTTCTCGACAGCCTCGATTGTGTCATCCGCATGAACTGGCACTTGTTGCGAGCGGATGATGTCGCCGGTGTCAATGCCTTCGTCCACGAAATGCAGCGTCGCGCCCACGGGCTGGCGTTTCCAGAGCGACCACCGCACCACATCCACGCCACGAAACGCCGGCAGCAACCCCGGATGCGCGTTGAGTGTTCCGATTCTTGGCAGCTTCAGCAGCGGACGGCGGATGATTCCGGATTGTCCCAAGACCAACAAATCCAAGTCGAGACCGGCAAGAAACCGTTCCATCTCCGGCCCGTTCCTGTCGGCGGTGGTCAGAACCTGCGGCGCCCACTTTCCATACGGAGGCGTCGGCTGTCGCCGCAAGAGACCGGACCATATCCGGACGTTGTGCCAGATGGCATTTCCCCAACTGGTCTTGCGCGCCAACAGCCGCGCCATCCGCCAACGGGCACGCCATGTGACGCGCTCGACTCCGATCGCGACAGGTGCAAGACCACGTTCCCTGAGTTTTCGGAGCAACTCCAATCCGAACCGGCTGTTCTGGCGCGTGAGGACCGCAAAACGCATGGTGTTACCGTGGTGGATTCAGTTCGATGACCTTGCCGGCGCGCACGGCGTAGCGGAGACCGCACGCGCGGCAGGCGACGTTCCCGGCATCAGAGATACCGCGCATCACCAAGTCGCCGCAACGGCAAACGACGCCGGCAGGACGCGCGGGGGCTCCGGTGACTAAATGAAAATCCTCGACCGAATGCGTCACAACCGATCCCATCCCGATCATCGCCCAGCGTCCGATGGTGATGCCGCCGCGCAGGGTCGCGTTGCCGCCGATGGTGGCGCCTTCCCGCACGCGCGTTGAAAGCGTCCGGTCGGTGGGAGACGAAGGACGCAATCGTTTCAGGTCCACCGTCGTGGCGCGCGGGAAAAGTTCGTTGGTGAACGCAACGCTCATGGCGACCATGACGCCGTCCTCGATGACAACACCGGGACAGATGTTCACGAACGCGCCGATCTTGACGCGGTTGCCGATCTGGACTTCGTAGGCGATGTGGGTTTTGTCGCCGATGATGCACTGCTCGCCGATGCGCGCGTTGCGTCGGATGTGGACGTTGTCCCAAATCTGGCTGTCTTTCCCGATCTGTACACCACCTTCGATCAACGCAGTCGGGTGCACGAAGTAGTTCATCGGTCGCCTTTCTTTTCGCCGGGGATGGCCGTCCATTTCCCGTGCCGCATCGCACGGTAGGCAGTCTCGATGACCGTCACGGAAGCCAAAGCATCCTCCGGCGTCACCAGCAACTCCTCCTCGCCGCGAATCGCGCGCGCGAAGTTGTCAATCTGGTTGCCGAACGCCCGCGCCTTGTCGTAGCCGCTGCCAAAGACTTCCCATGACTTGTCCGTGGCGCGGCGATAACAGGATTGTTTCCAGCCGATCTTCAGCGTTCCCTCCAATCCATAGACGCTGATGTAGGTGTCCTGCTCCTTATTGAGGCTCCACGACAGATCAATGCTGCCAAGCACCCCGCGCTGGTTGCGGACGTGGACGAGAACCGTCTCCTCCACGCGCAAGCCATGCACGCCCGGCGCCTCGACCACCGACACTTCGCTCAACGGTCCCAGAAAATACCGCGCGATGTCCACCGAGTGTGTCCCGTTGTCAATGAGCACGCCGCCACCACTGATGCGCCGGTCGCTGTTCCAGCGGCGCGACATGTCCACCTTCGCCGTAAACGCATTCTCGAACAGTAACACCTCGCCGACGACTCCTGACGCAACCAAGCTCCGTGCGTGCGCCACTTCCGGCACGAAACGGAACTTCGACGCCATCGTAATCAACACGCCCGCTTTGCGCGCCGCACCGATCATCGTGCGCGCCTGTTCGCGACGGATACTGAACGGTTTCTCGCAGAGCACGTGCAATCCCTGCTTGGCAAGGTCGGCGCATATTTCCGGATGCGTTGCTGGCGGCGTGCAGACAACAACCGCCTCGACACCGCCTTCCCGCGCCAGAGCCAGATGCGAATCAAACGCCCGGCACCGGAAACTCTCCCCAATCGCATTGGCCGCTTCCCGTCGCACATCGGCGACGGCGTGCAGGCAGGCGGTTGCACTTCGTTGGAGAGCCTCGGCGTAAGTCTGCGCGATGCGGCCCGCGCCGACCAGACCGATCTTCATTTTCCTTGTGCGCACCGGGCGGCCTCCCGAATGGCTTGCGCGATGTGCGCGACGTGTTCCGCGGTGTATCGCTCGTTCCACGGCAACACCAACGCAGCATCGAGCGCCGCGAATGTGCCGGGGAAACAGGCGGGATCGTAGTCCACCGCTTCCGGCCGCGCCAACGTGAACGGAAACTGGCTTTTGCCAAACGTCCGCCGCGACGCGAACACCGCGCACTGGAACGCCGGCTTGCGGATGTAGCGCGGCGCAGAAGCAATGCCCATCGGTTCCAGTGCCTTGGCCAAACCAACCGCATTGCCATCAGCGACGCGCAGACAATATCGCCAATACGAGTGCACCGCGTCCGCCGCGCACAACGGCGGCAAGATTCCCGGCACATCGCGAACCTGTTCCGTCAACAACGCCGCCATCTCAATCCGCCGGCAGACGATGTCGTTGAGCTTCGGCAGTTGCGCGGCGGCCACCGCGCCCTGCAACTCGCTCATCCGGCAGTTCAACGCGAGGAAATAATGGTCCGGCGTCTTGTCGCCGTAACCCCACGCTTTATTCACGAAGAGGAACATCCGTCGGGCGAGTTGGTCATCGTTGGTCACGACGATGCCGCCCTCGCCGGTGGTGATGTGTTTGCCTTGCTGAAAACTGAAACAGCCGATGGCGCCGATGCTGCCCGCGCGATGGTTTCGCCAACGCGCGCCAAGCGCCTGCGCCGCGTCCTCGATGACCGGCAAGTTGCGCTCGGCGGCCAGCGCGAGAATCGGCCCCATGTCGCACGGGTTGCCGAACAGGTGCGTGACGACAATCGCTCGGGTGCGTTCGCTCAGGCATGGACGAATCGTGTCCGCCGTCACATTACACGTTCGGGGATCAACGTCGGCAAACACTGGGATCGCGCCTTGATAAAGAACCGGCGTCAACGCCCCCATGTCCGTGATGGCTGTCGTGACAATCTCCTCGCCCGGTTCCGGGTCAATGGCGCAGATGGCCGCGTGGATCGCCGCGGAACCGGACGAACAGGCGATGGCGTGTTTGACGCCCAGCCACGACGCGAAGCCGCGCTCGAAGGTTTTGACGGTCTGTCCCTTGACGCTGAACAACGTGCCGCTGCGAATGACTGCCGCGAGCGCGTCGAGTTCCTCCTGTCCGAGCGTTCGGCCCGATGCGTCCTGGTCTGAGGGAAGTTTAGGCATGGGAGAGTTGCTTTCCGAATCGCAAGACTTCGCCGATTCTGTGTCCGATTCGCGCCGGCGAAGTCCGCCGCGACCGGCTCCGCCAGTGAAGGTGCGCGGGAACCTCCACGATCTTGGCCCCGCGGCGCAACGCTTCGGCCAACACCTGAAAGTTGACGTCACCGGAAACCGGCAACGTCAGCGCATCGCGACGGTATACCCGCGCCACGGCGGTGAACGTGTGCAACCGGCCGCCCAGTCTGCCCGCCAGATACACATTGGCAAGACGACTCAGCGCATGCCGCGCCAACGGCACGTTGGAGACTCTTCCGCCGGGCATGTACGGCGACGCCAGCACGATCTCAGCGCCGGTTTGTTCGGCGGCTGTCAGCATCCGCTCGATGTGCGACGGGGCGTAACTCAGGTCCGCATCGAGCGTGATGACGAAGTCATCGTTCAGCGCGGTAAACGCGGTCCGCAACGCCTCGCTCAGCCCGCGATTCGCGTCGTGGTGAATGACGCGGACATCGGGTTTGCCAGCGGCGAAGTTCTCCGCGAGCGCGCCGGTGGAGTCGGTGCTGCCGTCGTTCACAACCACCAGATTCCACCGATAGCGTTCCGTCAGCCGCGACAAGTACTCCCAGAGTTCCGACAGGTTGGCTTCCAAAGCCGCCGCCTCATTGTACGCCGGCAACACGATGCCGACCGTGGGGCAGGCACAATGAGAGGCTTCTGATCGCTTGTGTCCTTGTGACGAAGCCGGCGATTGTTTTGAGCTTAGTCCAACAGTAATTGAATGCACACCACACCCTTGCTCTGTTCAGCGACTCAAGTCAGCCCCATGTATACACGACGCAAAACCAGCGTCAAGAAAACGCGTGGATGCGGGCGCATGTGGTAGGGCGCGCTCGCCGAGCGCGCCGCACGTTCACGGGAGTTGCCACATACGACGGCGGCGTATCAGTTGCGCCCGGAACATCACGGGCACGTCTCGCGGACTCGGCTTGGCGCACACGGCAGCGTCGTTTGCCGAAAACGACATCGGCGTCCCGTCTGACTCGGCTCCCACTTCGTTTCGGTTCCGTCGGACTCGGCTTTCACGCTGCGCCCAACCCTCGTCGTACAACACCAAGCCGCTGGGGGTCATCGTATCTCGGTTCCATTGCCGCCATAGCAGGCAACGAAAGCGCCGGCTATGCCAGCCACAAGTGGGGTCCGGCTGGGTGATTAGAAATCCGATTGGGCTGCAATCTCCCCCGATTTGACTGTCAACAATTGCAAAACGTGTGCACAAAAATGTCCTTTGAGAACCCACAATTCGCCGAACTGGGGAAGGAAATAGGGCATCAGTGATTACAAAAAAGAAAGGCGGGAAACATGTTCCCGCCTTTCAGAATTAGAAACGCTTTTGAACAGGTGTATCCGCGTGGCGGATAGGGAACCAGTCTGCGTTATCTAACTTTGTCTTGATTCCGACGCGGAAAGTAGCAGACCCCCACTCCCGGAGGCAAGTAGGAATATGAAAGCTAAATCGTTACATCGAGACCCACTGAAGGCAGCGGGTTACAACCTCGATCATCGCAGGATTCTCCAGCAACGGAGGACTGATCTCGAAGGTCACGCCGGAATGACCTTCCAAGGCACGCTCAAACTGACGCGGGATGTCCTCAGACAAGTGCGTGCCCGGGACAAGGAACAACGCAAAACCAACAATATGGTTGCAACCTCGCGTCAGCAATCGCTGGACAGCGTCTGGAATGGTCGGTTCCCCCCGTTCCATGAACGCCGGCTCGATCCGCTCGTGTCCGAGCCGCTGGCGCAACTGCGCCACGAACCGCAACAACGTTTCATTGCTCTCCGCGCGGCGTGAGCCGTGCGCGACCACCACGATGCCAATCTTGCGTTCCATGCCGTGAGAATACCACAACTGACGAATCTGCGCTGCACTCAGAAGCCGAAGCAGACGCCAGCATAGACGTTGTGCGGCTCGTCGCGGGGTTGCCGTTGCACGGCGTCTCGTCCGACTCATGCCCGCGCGCCGCTTCACAGCATCTCCTCTTGCTTGTGGGCTTTGACTTCGCTGCTCGGCTTTCGCAAATGGATTCGCTTGCGGCGGTGCTTCGAGGCGTTCACTGCCGGCGAGCAGACCGGCGACGGTGAGAATCTGAATCTTCGGGTAATCTTTCTGGTAGAGCTTGGCCGTGTAGCGACCGGCATCAATCGCTTCCTTCTGCATCGGCTTGGTCGGCTTCTCCAGAGTAAGAAGCACGCCGCCGGCGGCTTTCTGGTTGTTCACGTCGCCGAGCAACGTCGCCACGTCATCGCGTTTCACGCCGCCGCCTTTGACTTGGACGATGATTCGGGCGCGCTCGTCTTTGCCCTCGTAGAAATAGAGCAAGCCGTCCACGCCGCGATCCGTGCCCTCCATTCAGGAAGTAGGCAGCGATGGCGAATCCGATGCGCAGAAATTGTGATGAAGGAATGCAAAGCAGGAAAATGATTCTGCCGCTGCATTGACTGCTGCTTTGATGTCATCTTTGGTAATTCTATACGTCGCGCCGGGACGGCCATGAGCAAGCCCATTGCGCTTTCCTGCAAGCGTGTCATAAGTTGTGAACACGCTTGCGAAGTCCTGTCCGGCTAATGCCTCTCGCGCTTTCGCGCCCGTCAGCCGTTCAAACAACTTCAGTCGTTCGTGAACCTTCTCGTAACCCTCCAGCAGCAGTTCCATCACTGGCCACGCGATGTTTAACCGTTGGCATCGGCTCTTCAAAAGTTTTAGCAGATGCTGTTCGATGAGCGCACAGAACAGAAGCACACACATCTCATTCGACTTCTTGCTCAGATAACATTCAAAGATCATTTCGAGTAGCCGATCCTCGCTACTGAACAGTATTCTTCGACAATGAACCGCTATGCCACATTTTTGGCACGGATGATCCATGAGTGTTTCCTCTTCCTCATCAACATGGCCGCACTCAGGACAAATTGTGAACGCCATACAATCCATCACCAACGATTCGATGCTCCCGCCATACTCGTTCAGGTTATCCAGATACTCGACGGCAGTGTTCATCAGCAATGGAGGTAGAGCGAGCCGGTGGGTTTGAGGGCGCGGTGCAGTTCGACGAGGCGCGGCGACATCATCGCCAGATACGCCATCATCGGCGAGGTTTGCGCCGAAAACGACGTCGGCGCGTCTCCGCTTCGCTTCGGCTTGAGGAACTTCTTCACCGCCTCGACCAGTTCGACGACGCTGGCGTTGGGGCAGGTGTCCACGAACTCGTCGTAAGTGTCGCGCACCTGCGGCGTCCAATCCCACGTGTCGGTGAAGGCGTGGAACTGTGCCTGACTCACTTCGCCGGTGGCTTCCTTGAAGAGGACGTTGTAGTTGGCGTTGGAGTTGAACGGCGGGTCGAGATAGACGAGGTCAACGCTGGCATCGGGGAAGACGTTCTTGTTGCGCAACCAACCGAGATTGTCGCCGAATAGGAGCCGGTTCATGGCGGCGGAGTGTAGCGGGGCTGACCGGCGATGGCAAGAACGGAGCGGACAGCGGCGGGATAAGCCAGACGACCCAAAAACCGCTATTTTTGCCATTTTCGGGGTGTCGGGGCCTGATTTTGGTCGTTTTTGGAGGTTTCCTTCGTTTAATTTCCGGAAATTTAGGCTAAAAATCCCGGTCTTTGGGTCAAGTACGCCGTGCTTAGGGGTAAGCGCGGGAAATTTAGTCGCAAAATCTCCGCCGTTGGGTCAAGCGCGCCGCACTTATGGGTAAGTACGCCGTGCTTAGGGGCAAGAACGCGGCGCTTAGTGGCAAGCGGCTCGCGCTTATGGGCACGGACACCATGCTTTGGGGTAAGTACGCCGTGCTTAGGGGTAAGAACGCCGCACTTAGTGGCAAGCGGCTCGCGCTTATGGGCACGGACGCCGCACTTATGGGCAAGGGCGGGAGATTTAGTCTAAGAATCCCGTCCTTTGGGGTAAGCGCGTCGCACTTGAGGGCATGAACGTTGTGTTCCGGTTATGTTCCGGCGGCGCTAATGCTGGTTGACCACGTCAATCAACGTCCGGAGCCGGCCAAAACTCGTCCGGTTGAACGGAAACACAATCCGATGAAGTGACGCCGTCTCGGGTTCGTTCTCTTCCTCGGGCAGCGGTCCCGATGCGGCGAACGCGCCGCCAGCGATGCAGGTGCCGGCGAAACGGTCGTTGAGCGTTCGGAGGAGGCTTTCGGTGACGGGATGCTTGACGCGCAACACAAGCTGGTCTCTGACGTAGCGGCTGGAGTGGTAGTTCCGGTAGAAGTGCGCGATCTCATCGCACGCTTCCTCGATGTCGTCGGTGATCTTGAACAGCGCGAGGTCGTCGCGGTCAATCAGCCCGGCATCGAGCAATTGGTCCTCGACAAACCGCCACCATGTCTTCCAGTAACGGCCACGCGGCCGGTCCACGAACACGAGCGGTTTCGGCTGGGCTTTGCCGGTCTGCATCAGCGTCAGCGCCTCGAACCCTTCGTCGTGCGTGCCAAAGCCGCCGGGGAACAGCGCAATGGCGTCGCTCTCTTTCAT
>Ga0172371_10013520_pt1 | contig 10627 bp, 6 predicted proteins | sample Lak12m_FD_114543 | JGI IMG/M metagenome (GOLD analysis project Ga0172371, IMG submission 114543) | Freshwater microbial communities from Kabuno Bay, South-Kivu, Congo - kab_022012_12m | ecosystem: Environmental > Aquatic > Freshwater > Lake | place: Democratic Republic of the Congo: South-Kivu... | reverse complement strand
GCCGTCGGCCTTGACCACGGTCGGGTAAGAGATCTCGGAAAGATGGGCCATGGCGGCCTCATACTGGGTAAAGCGGGAAAAATGAGCGGTGGGCACCCCGGCGGCGTTCATGATCTCCTTGGAGAAAGCCTTGCTGCCCTCGAGCATCGCCGCCTCGCGGGCGGGACCGAAAACCTTGAATCCCGCCGCCGCCAGCGCGTCGGCCAAGCCGGCGCACAGGGGAGCTTCGGGACCGATGACCACCAGATCGATGGCGAGTTTCCCGGCCAGCTCCACCAAGCCCGGGACATCGGTATCGGCCACGCTATGGCAGGTGGCCTGACGCGAGATACCGGCGTTGCCGGGCGCCGCGTGAATTTCATCTACCAGCGGACTGGCAGCCGCCTTTTTGACCAGGACATGCTCCCGGCCGCCGGATCCTACGACGAGCAGCTTCAATATAATCCCCTTGCGTCTCGACTCCGGGCCAGGAAGTCACATGCGCCCAGCCCGGTCAACGGCGCTATTCTATCCCGAGGGGAAGGGGTACTCAAGCACGTGCGGCAAAGCGTCACTGCCACCGGTAAACGTATAGGGGGCGTCACAGAAGCCGTCCGCATCGTTGTCGTTGCATCCCTGAGCCGGTGTGGTAAAAGTGCTATACCAGTTGCCGCCGGTAGGCAGCGGCAGGTTGAACAGGTTGCCCGAACCTCCGGAAACATAGGCCTGGTTGGTATTGGCATTGAAGTTATTGTGGTACAACATGACACCCGTGGACGACATCAGGTACGCCCCGTAGGTGTTACTAAGGAACCTGTTGCCGCTGATGACGGCATTCGTGGTGGAAGTCAGGTTGACTCCGTAGCGGAACTGTCTGACCGCGACGTTCCTGACCGTGACATTTGATTTCAGGGATGCGGAAATACCGCTGGTGTAACCGCCGGCGCCGGTCAGCAGGTGGCCGGCGCCCTCGATGATGAGGCCGTTATCCTGGATGACGATGCCGTTGGTTGTGCCGAAGGTGAAGTCGGATGTCAGCGTGCAGGTCTTGGTGGCGTTATCCCAGTTGCCGATCAGCGTGCAGTCGCCGCCGGTGGGGTTATTCCTGATGTTCTTGGTGGTCACGCGGGTATCCACCGTGATGTTGTTGGTCTGCGACACGGCATTGCCGGCCTTGTCCGTCAGCTGCACCGTGTAGGAGTGAGGACCGTCGGCCATGCCATAGACGTTACAGACGGCGCTGACTCCCGTGATGACGCAGCCCGAAACCGGATTGCTGTCCAGGGTCGCCGCTACAGAACTCGTGTCAACCCCGGCGCCGCTATCGTTGAAGTACGCGATGATGGTCGCCGAACTCTTGGCTACCGTCCCGGTCGGCTTCAGGCTGGTGATCGCCGGAGGAGTGGTGTCGACGCTGAAGTAACTGCTGGCGGCGGCGGAGTTGCCGGCATTGTCAGAGGCGCTGACATTGATGTCATGCCGGCCTTCCGTCAGCCCGCTCACAGGGCAACTGACAACATTGGCAGCGTAAGTGCAGCCGGCCATCGTCCCGTACTGGACATAGACCGCGATCGAAGCGCTGTTGACGCCGGAGACGAGGTCATACACATAGGCACTCGCCGCAGCCGACGCCGAGGAGATGTAACCGGAAGGCAGGATGTTCAGGATCCCCGGTGGTGAGAGGTCGACCTGGAAGGAACCTGAACCCGAGCCGGTATTGCCCATGTTATCGCTGGCGTTGACTACGATTGAATGGCCGCCTTCCAAGAGCCCGTAGACGCCGCAGCTGGCGCTGGAGGCGGTCACCGTGCAGCCGCTGAGAGCGTGTCCGTCGAGGTACACAGAAACCGAAGCTGCGTTCACGCCAGAGATGTCATCGCTCAGATAGGCGCTGATCGTCGCGGCGCTGCTGCTGAGGATGCCGCTCGGCAGGATGTCGCTGATGGTGGGCGCGTAGTAGTCATAGCCTGCTGGGGCCGGCCAGCCATTCCTCGCTGTCCAGGGCAGGTTGTCAGTGACGCCATATGCAGCATAAGCCGCGTCGCAGTAACCGTCCGCGCTACCGTCATCACAACCCTCCGCGGGCGTGTCGTAGTTGCTCCAGTAGTTGCCGCCGTCGGGTGCCGGCTGGTCGAAGCTGTTGCCGGAACCGCCCTGCACGAAGGCCGGCATCGTGTTGTCGATGAAGTTGTTGTCATACACCACGCTGCCGCTCGACGATGACTGGTAGAGCCCGTAGCCATTGTTGCTGAAACTGTTGTTGAACAGGGTCACGTTGTTGGAGCTGACGATGTACGCTCCATATTTGAACTGCTTGACCTTGAGGCTTTTGAGGATCACGTTGTTGCGCAGCATGGCGACCACCCCGGAAGTGTTCCCGCCGGTACTGACGATGTAATGGCCGCCACCGTCGAGGGTGATGCCGTCCCCGTTGAACACGAAGCCGTTCGTCTTGATGAACATCAGGTCCTGGTTGAGGACGCAGGTCTTCGTCGAGGGGAACCAGTTGCCGACCTGGGTGCATCCCCCGCCCGTGGTGTTGTTGGTCAGGTAGATCGTTTTAGACACGGACGGCGCCAGGGGATCGTAAGTGAAAGAGCCATCGGCGCTCGCTACGTTGCCCGCCTTGTCGCCAGCGGTCACCGAGAAGGTATGCGCTCCCAGGCTGATCCCGTAGACCGCGCAGCTGGCGCTGGTAGCGGTGACGGTACAGCCGCCGAGAGCGCCGCCATCCAGATAGACAGCCACTGAGGCAGTGTCCACGCCGGTGCCCGTATCGCTCAGTGCCGCGCCGACATTGGCGTAATTCTTATTGATGAAGATCGGCGGTGAAAGATCCCTGATGGCCGGCGGTGTGACATCGATAAAGGTGAAAGCGCCGTTGATCGCCGCGACATTGCCGGCCGCATCGGCGACCGAGCCGGTGATCGCGTGATCGCCCATCGCCAGATTCTTGACCGTGCAACTGACACTGCCGGCGGATACGAGGCAGCCGCTGAGAATTGTCCCGTCCAGGTTCACGATCACGGAGCCGGTGTTGATCCCCGATCCAGTGTCATTGTAATTCACCTGCACAGTCGAGGCGCCGGTGTTGATGATGCCCGCGGGCTTCACGCTGGTGATCACTGGCGCGGCGGTATCCACGTTAAATGTGGCTGATGCGGAGGCAGTATTGCCCGCGATGTCGGCCGCGCTCACCACGAACGAGTGCGCTCCGTCAGGCAGCGAGGCAGTGGCGCAACTAACCGCGGTAACCGTGACGCCGCAACCTGACAGGTCACTGCCGTCCAGGTTCACTGTAACGGTCGCCGGGTCCACCCCCGTGCCGGAATCAGCGAGTGAGGCGCTGAGCGCGGGCGTAGCCGAATTGATGTTGCCGGTCGGCGCCAGGCTGCTGATGGCCGGCGGCTGGTCGTCGATGTAGCTGAAGCTCCCGGATATCGCCGCGGAGTTTCCGTAGATGTCGGCCACGGATCCGCCGATGGTGTGCGGGCCGGTGGCGTATCCGGAAACGGCGCCGCAACTGATCTGGGTCTCGGTGGCCGTGCAGCCGGCGACGGGATTGCCGTCAAGTGTCACGGAGACCGAAGCCGTGTCGATGTTACTCCGGTCTGTGTAGCTGATGCTCACAGTCGCGGAGCCTGACGAAACCACGCCGCCGGGTTCGATGCTACCGATCAGCGGCGCCTGCGTATCCGGCGGCGGCGGTGTTGCCCAGCTGGAAGGATAATTCCAGGGAAGCGCGTCACTGGCGCCGCTGATGCCATAAGCAGCATCACAGTAGTTGTCCATATTGAAATCGTTGCAGCCTTCCACTGGCGCATCGTAACCGCTCCACCAGTTTCCCCCGGTCGGAGAGGGCAGGCTGAACTGATTACCCGAACCGCTGACTACCTTCGCCTGGGTCGTGTTCGCGTCAAAATTATTATTGAAGACCTGACCGGAGGTCGAGCTCTGCAGGTAGACTCCGAAGGAATTCCCGGAAAAAGTATTGCCATTGATCATGGCATTGGTGACCGAAACCACGTTCACGCCGTATTTGAATCCTTGCACTGTGAGGTTCTTTAGGGTCACATTCGACTTGAGGAACCAGGTGACGCCGCTGGTATTGCCTCCAGCGCCTGTGATCGTGTGACCGGCGCCATCCACAGTGATGCCGCTGCCATCGATGACGATGCCGTTAGTGACACCGAAGGCGAGGTCCGTGTTGAGAGTGCAGGTTTTTGTGGTATTGTTCCAGACACCGATTGCAGCGCAATCACCGCCGGATGAGCGGATGTATCTGGTCGCCGTGGCCCCCAAGGCACTGGAAGCTGACAGGGTAAAAAACATCAGGACCAACAAAAAAACGGCGCCAAACTGCGCCAGGCGTTGAGACACGCTGCGAGGGTTATTACCGATCATTCTTCCTCCCCTTAAGAAAAGGCCGGCGGTCTTGGAGCCGGTCCGGTTCACCCGTACCCGTTCTTGACGGATACTCTAGTTATTTCCTACGTAAAATGTCAACATTTTTGACCCGGAAAATAGCGCATTTTTTCACCTTCAAATGACGCCAGGCCTCCGTGATATACTGGCCCGCGATATGAAGCTCGGCATCATCGGACTCCCGAACAGCGGAAAAACGGCCATTTTCAACGCCCTTACGGGCCAGGTGGCCGAGACTACCGCTTACCCGAACCCGGTCGCGGGAGAGCCCCGCGTGGGCACGGTCAAGGTTCCGGACGAGCGTATCGACCGCCTTTCGCAGATCTTTAACCCCAAGAAGACGACCTATGCCGACGTCACCTGCCTGGACATCACTGGTTTCGCCCAGGGCATCTCGGCCAGCAAGCAGAAGACCAGCTTGTTTAACCAGCTCTGGGAAGCAGACGCCATCATCCATGTGGTGCGCGCCTTCGAGGATGATTCGGTCAGTCACCCGGACGACAGCATCGACCCGGCGCGCGATGCCGCGGCGCTGGAGCTGGAGCTGGTGTTCCACGACCTGGAACTGGCGGAGACCCGCCTGGAGCGCATCAACACCTCGATGAAAAAAGGCATCGGCCAGGAGTTCGAAGCGGAAAAAGCGGTCCTGGAAAAATGCCTGGCGTTACTGGAGGAAGAAAAACCGCTGCGCAACCTGGATCTGACCGAGGTGGAGCAGGCCGCGATCGCTTCCTTGATGTTCGCGTCACTCAAACCGGAACTGGTCGTCCTGAATATCGGGGAAGGCGAGATCGGCAGTAAAGCCAGTTTTTCCCAGGTCGACAGCCTCAGGAACTTTTACGCCGGCAAAAATGTGCTGGTCTTTGCCCTTTCCGGAGAGATCGAGATGGAGATCTCGCAGCTGGCTCCCGATGAAGCAGCTGCTTTTCTGGAGGACCTGGGCATAGAAGAGCCCGCGATGAACCGGGTCATCCGCGAAGCGTACGAATTGCTGGGCCTGATGTCTTTCCTCACGGCGGGCGAGGATGAGGTGAGGGCCTGGACGATCAGGCACGGCACTCCGGCGCTCAAGGCAGCCGGCAAGATCCATTCAGATATCGAGCGCGGTTTCATCAAAGCCGAGACGATCGGCTACGACGATTTCATCCAGGCTGGCACAATGGCCAAGGCCAAGGAACAGGCGCTGCTCCGGCTGGAAGGCAAGGAATACATCATACAAGACGGGGACATCATCAACTTCCGGTTCAACGTCTGATACTCTACGTTTAATCCAGTTCGTCAGCTAATTCGAGCGATTCTTCGTCAGATACGCCATCCCGCCGGACATTGATCAGCAGCGCCGGGATGACCGCCAGGGCGCACATCAGCGCCGCCAGCAGGAAAAAGCGGTGCAGCACCACCAGCAGGGCATCGATGCTGCGGTTCTCCACCTCGATCTGCAGACGTTGCCAGTCCAGCAGCGGCAGCGCTTCCAGGTTCAGCACATTCTCAAAGGTATATATGCCCCAGCCAGAGATCGCCGCCAGCCCGATCATCTCACCGGTGGTCTTGGCCACTATGTGCAAAGATGAGCCGACCGCGACCCGCGCCCGTGACACCGACGCCACCACGGCGGCCGCCAGCGGCGGGCTGTTGAGTCCGAATCCGAATCCTGTTATGAGCAAATCGCGGGTCTGGACGGCACTGGTGACATCCGAAGTCCAGCGGCTGACCAGAAACAGGCCCACGGCAGCCATAGCAAAACCGATGGCAGCCGTCACCCGGTGGGTGAGGCGATTCACCAGCCAGCCGCCGATCACCGCCCCGATCGGGATCATCACCGTCATCCGGATCACCAGCAGGCCGCCTTCTATCGGCGTCGCCGACTTCGTGGCGTAAGCAAAGAACGGCACCTGGACCAGCGCCGTGATCATCGCGACGCCTTCCAGGATGTTGGCCAGATTGGCGGCGCTGAAGGTGATGTTGCGGAACATGCCCAGACGCAGGACCGGATGCTCCTGCCCGCGCTCGACCCAGAGGAACAAAGCCAGCAGCGCGATCGCCAGGCCGAACATGGGGAACACGAACTGATACCAGCCGAGAGTGTGCTGCCCGGAAAGACCGATGGTGATCGCCGAGAGAATAGCGGCCAGCAATACCGCACCCCGGTAATCGACATAGACTCGCTGCCGCGGCCAGCTAGGCACCAGCAAAGCGACCACCGCGATCACCAGCAGCCCCAGGGGCACATTGATCCAGAAGATGCCCCGCCAGCCGATTGGTTCGGCCATGAGTGCGCCATACAGCGGTCCGATGACGCCACCCGCCTCCCCGGCGGACACCAGCACCCCGATCGCCATTGCCTGCATCTTGCGGCTGAAGCCGAGGCCGACGATGCCCATCGCGATCGGCACGATCGCCCCGCCGCCGATCGCCTGCACCGCCCGGAAAGCCGCCAGCCATTTGAGGTTGGGCGCCATGGCGCAGAGCACCGATCCGGCCATGAAGATAATGATGGAGATGTTGAACAGCCGGCGATGGCCCAGCAGATCGGCGAGCCGGCCCATGACTGGCATGAATACCGTGTAACCAACCAGGTACGCCGTGACGATCCAGCCGCCGCGCTCGACGGAACTGGGCGAGAAGGCGCCCTCGTAGTCCTTGACGATCACCGGCAGAACCGCCGAGACCGCCGTCTGATCGAGCGCCGCCAGAAAGATGCCGAAGCAGATGACCGCCAGCGCCACCCAGGCGCTGGCGGTTCCCATTCTCCTGCCTGGAGCCTCTAGCACGGCGCCTCCCGAGGGGTTGCTCAGACCTCGACCAATTCGTCCCGGCCGGGGCCGACACTGACCATCTTGACCGGCACGCCTGCTTCCTCGGCAATCAGGTCAAGATATTCCCGTGCTTCGCGGGGCAGGTTCGCAAACTTGCGGATGCCGCTGATGTCTGCTTTCCATCCCGGCACAGTCTCATAGACCGGGCTGCAGTGATAAAAGGTGGACTGGTGTGACGGGAAGTCAACAAAGTTCTCATGACGGCCATCGTGCTCGTACTCGTACATCGAGCAGACCTTGATCTCGTCAAGGCCGGAAAGGACATCCAGCTTGGTGATCGCCAGGCCGGTGAGCCCGTTGAGCCGGACCGCATATTTGAGGATGACCAGGTCGAGCCAGCCGCAGCGCCGTTTGCGCCCGGTAGTGGTGCCGTATTCCATTCCCTTGTTCACGAAATGGTCGCCCAGCTCGCCGGTAAGTTCTGTGGGGAAGGGCCCCTCGCCCACGCGGGTGGTGTAAGCCTTGCAGACCCCCATGACATCGTTGATCATCGTCGGCCCCACACCGGCGCCCACGCAGGCCGCGCCTGCGATCGGGTTGGATGAGGTCACAAACGGATAGGTGCCGTGGTCGATGTCCAGCAAACAACCCTGGGCGCCTTCGAACAGCACGGTCTCTCCCGCCCTCAGCGCCTTGTCTATCAGCAATGATGTGTCGGCGATATACGGTGACAGCCGGTCGGCGTAGTCGGCATACTGTTCCATTACCGCGAAAGGATCCACGCCGGGGCTGTTGTAGACCTTTTCCAGCAGGTCGTTCTTCTCGCCGATGGCGGTATCCAGTTTCTGCCGGAGGATCTTCTTGTCGAGCAGGTCCTGCACGCGGATGCCCAGGCGCGCCGCCTTGTCCGTATAGGCCGGGCCGATGCCGCGCTTGGTGGTGCCGATCTTGCGCTTGCCCAGCTGCGTCTCATGGGCGGAGTCCAGCAGGATGTGATAAGGCATGATCAGATGGGCGTTTCCCGACAGCCGCAAGTGATCGGCGGAGACGCCGCGTTCCTTCAGGGAATCGAGCTCGCCGCACAGCACCCGCGGGTCAACCACGACCCCGTTGCCGATGATGGCGGTCACATGCGGATAGAGGATGCCGGACGGTATCAGATGGAACTTGAACTCGCCCTGCTCGTTGACGATCGTATGGCCGGCGTTGTTGCCGCCCTGGAAGCGCACCACCATCTGGCTCTTCTCCGCCAGGTTGTCGATGATGCGGCCCTTGCCCTCGTCACCCCACTGCGTCCCGACTACAACTGTTGCTGGCATTTTTCTCCTGCTTCCATTTATTCGGGGACACCCACCTATTTTTTTTCCGCGAGAACACAGAATAGGTGACTGTCCCTGAATTATTTAATTGCTTCAGGGAAATTGGTGAGTGTCCCCGAATTATTTCTTCCTTAGCTTCTTCGTCGCGGCCCGGGCCGCGACGACACCGGAGGCGGATGCCTGCACCAGTCCCCTGGTGACGCCGGCGCCATCGCCGACAGCATACAGGTTCTTGACTTTTGTCTCCAGTTCGTTGCTGAGCTCCAGCCGGGCTGAGTAAAATTTCACCTCGACCCCATAGAGCAGCGTATCGCGCGAGTTCACGCCGGGAACCAGCTCATCCAGCGTCTCCAGCATGTCGAGCAGGTCGCGCAGATGGCGGTAAGGCAGCACGAAGGAAAGGTCCCCCGGCGTGCATTTTTTCAGAGTCGGCCGGACCGTGCTGCGGTTCAGCCGCTCCACGGTAGTCCTTTGGCCGATCTGCAGATCGCCCAGCCGCTGGATAAGGATATCGCCGCCAAGCAGATTCGCCAACCGCGCCACCGATTTTCCGTAGGCGATGGGCTCTTTAAAAGGCTCGGTGAAACGCGTGCTGACCAGCAAGGCAAAATTCGTATTCCCGGATTCCCGGTCGGAATAGCTGTGGCCGTTGACGGTGATGACATCTCCGTAGGCCTCTTTGGAGACGTAACCGTTGGGATTCATGCAGAAGGTGCGGACCTCATCCTCAAAACTCTTGGAAAAATATACCAGCTTTGATTCGAAGAGGGTGCTGGTGAGCGGCTCCATGACGATGGCCGGCACTTCGACCCTCAGGCCGATGTCGACAGCGTTGTTGACCATGCCCAGGCCCAGCTCCTGGGCCTGCCCCATCAGCCACTCGGATCCTTCACGGCCGGGAGCCGCGATCACGACCCTGGCCTTTATCTGCTGGCCGTCCTGTAGCGCCACCCCGGTGACCCGCCCCTTGCTGACCATGATCCTCTCGACCGCCATGCGGGTGGCAACTTCGACGTTCCCATTGAGGTCCTCGCGCATGGCCTCCAGCACCAGAGGGCAGCGATCGGTGCCCATGTGCCGGATGGGGGCATTGACCAGCCGCAAGCCCACCTGTTTGGCGCGCTGGGCGATCTCCTCGACCTTGTCGTGGTCGGTCCCGTGCACGCGCGTGGGAGCGCCGAATTCCACATACAGCTTATCCACATAATCGATCAGCTTTATCAGGCCCGGCCGCCCGGTATATTCGGCCAGCCAGCCGCCGACCTCCGGAGATAGGGTGAGCTTGCCGTCACTGAAGGCGCCCGCCCCTCCCCAGCCACAGGTGATGGAACAGGGCCGGCAGCCGATCTCACAACCGACCAGGCCCTCGCCACGCACGGGGCAGCGGCGCTTGGCCATCTCGAATCCCTTTTCCACGAGCAGCACGCTGAAGCTGTTCTTGCGGGTCAGTTCCAGCGCCGCGAAGATGCCGGCCGGCCCGGCGCCGATGATCACGGCGTCATAAGTGTTCCTGCCTAATTTTTTCCTGGTCGGAGGCACGGACGTATTCTATTCCATTTAATGGAATCCCGGTGGAAAGAATGTCTCAGCGCGCACATTGCGCCAATCCTGAGCTTTGGTGACCGCCCCGGCGGATCAGCCCTTGAGGTCGGCGATCAGTTCCTCGATGGCCACCGCCGGCAACGTCTGCAACTGCACCGAGCCGCGAGACCCGATCTCCACGGACATCCGGACGATCCTGTCATTATCCGGTGCCTCCAGGATATTGATAAAATCATATTCACCCAGAAGAGCGTACTGCGCCAGGACTTTTACTCCCATCGCTTCCAGGTCCTTGTTGACCTCCAGGATGCGCTCGGGGTTTTTCTTGATGGTCTTGCTTCCCTCTTCCGTCAGTTTGCTGAGGGCGACATACACGGGCATGATGGCTCCTTCCGCTAATGATGCAGGTTCATGGGCGGACGAGCCGGTCACGTCCGCAGTGGCGTTTTTCTACCCATTGACCGGCCAAGGCTAACCGGGGGCATTGAAACCCTGCGATTGGGGAATATCTGAAGGATGAAGATGAGACGGAGTGATAGATGAAGGCGAACGAAAAACCGATCCTCGATGTCATCCAGTACACCGACCCCTATTGCACCTGGTGCT
>Ga0172371_10013517_pt1 | contig 10628 bp, 10 predicted proteins | sample Lak12m_FD_114543 | JGI IMG/M metagenome (GOLD analysis project Ga0172371, IMG submission 114543) | Freshwater microbial communities from Kabuno Bay, South-Kivu, Congo - kab_022012_12m | ecosystem: Environmental > Aquatic > Freshwater > Lake | place: Democratic Republic of the Congo: South-Kivu... | reverse complement strand
GACGATGAGACCGTGACTATCGTGAGCGTGACAATAGTTGCCGTGATCATTGTCACGATCGGCAGCCTGATCATCCGCGGGGTGGAGAGAATTGCCGAGGCCAATGTGATGAAAAACGAATTCATATTCATTGTTTCCCACCAGCTTTGCGGCCCCCTCTCGGCCATCAAGTGGAATATGGAGGTTCTGGAGAACGACGAATCGTCAGACCATCTGCAACTGTCTTCAAAACAGGCCATTTTTTTGAAAAATATCAAAGAGGCCAACGACAAAATGTTGAATCTCGTGGGACAGCTTCTGGAAGTGAACCGGATTGACGAAGGCAGGGCGGTTTTGAAATACGAAAATGTTGATTTGGGAGAGATCGCCGACCAGGCGATATCCGACCTCGGGGACTTGATCGCGGAAAGGGAAATCGAAGTGAAAAAAAGAATTGCTCCGGATCTGCCTCCTGTTCTGGCGGATGTGGCCGGAATGAAAACAGTGATCAAAAACCTGGTCAGCAACGCCATCAAATATTCACGCCAGAAGGGACAAGTGGAGGTTGATTTGAAATCGGGCGGAAGAAAAATTATGCTCACCGTGAAAGACTGGGGAGTCGGCATTCCCCACTATCAGCACCGGAAAGTATTTGAGAAGTTTTTCCGGAGCGCCAACGAGGCCTGTTATCGGACAGACGGGATCGGCCTTGGGCTATATCTCGCCAGAGCCATTGTTGAAAATTCAGGAGGAAGACTTTGGTTTCAGAGCGAAGCCGGAAAAGGTTCGACTTTCTACATCAGCCTTCCCATCGCCCAAAAATAATTTTGAAAATCGCGAATTTTAAAATCAAAAGATGCCTACTAAAAATTAAGCCAAAAAAATGCCCGATCAAGAAAAAAAGAAAATATTGGTCATTGAAGACGACCGGTCCCTCCAGAACGCCCTGGTCGAGATCATTACCCAGGAAGGATTCGAGTCGGAAAGCGCTTTGGACGGGGAAGAAGGGCTGGCCAAAGCCAAGACTTTTGGGCCTGATCTCATCCTGCTTGATATCATCCTTCCCAAAAAGGACGGGTTTGAAGTGCTCTCTGGAATAAAAAAGGACGAAGCGCTCAAGAATATACCGGTGCTTATCCTCACTAACCTGGAGGAAGTGGATAATGTCCAAAAAGCCCTGGATCTTGGAGCGACCAATTATATGGTGAAATCAGATTTCAGCCTGAAAGATGTTGTGGAAAAAATCAGAACAGCGATGAAATGATTCGCGGTACTCAATTTTTTAATCCTTTTCAAAAACAAAGAAAAAAATGTTTGTTGACAACGAAAGGCTGAAAAGTTTTTTGCTGGATTCAGGGATGGTGAAAGCCGATGTGATCGACCGGGAAATGGAAGAAAGCCAAAAAACCGGGAAACGACTGGGCGATATTTTGGTTGAAAAAAAAATTCTGGACAGCGACCAGATCCGCCAGCTCTACTCGTATATCCTGGGGATTCCTTTTGTGAATCTCGAGAAAGAACCTATCCCGAAGGAAACTCTCCAGATAATTCCGGAACCGATTGCCAAAAAATACAAAATCGTCGCTTTCAAGAAAAACAACCGGGAACTGAAAGTCGCCATGCTCAATCCGGAAGATATCCAGACGATTGATTTCATCCGCAAAAAGACCGGGCTGAAAATCTCGCCCTGCATCACGACGGAAGACGGGATTTCCAATGCCCTCAAGCAATACGAGCAAAGCCTCAAAGCGGAATTCGGGGACATAATCGAGAAAAACAGCGGCGAAATTTCAAAGAAAGGCGATCTGGAAAAAGCGGCCCAGGACCTTCCGGTGATCCGGATCGTCGATACCCTTCTCAAGCATGCTATTTTGCAGGAGGCCAGCGACATCCATATCGAACCCGATGAAAAAGAAGTGAGAGTCAGATACCGGATTGACGGGATACTGCATGACGCGATGTCGCTTCCCAAAGTTGTGATTGACGGAATCGTGGCCAGAATAAAAATCCTGGCGAATCTGAAACTTGATGAGCATCGTTTGCCGCAGGACGGCCGCTTCAAAATTGAACAGGAAGGGCACAGGGTCGCTTTTCGCGTCTCCATCCTTCCCATTTATTCCGGTGAAAAAGTGGTGATGAGGCTTCTGGACGAGTCCTCAAAGGGACTTACGCTGGAAGCGATGGGGCTCTGGGGAGGTCCTCTCGAAATAATCCACCAGGCCATCAAGCGTCCCAACGGGATGATCTTGGTGACGGGACCTACCGGTTCAGGAAAGACGACAACGCTTTATACCGTGATGGATATTCTCAATACGCCCCAAGTGAACATTTCGACCGTTGAAGACCCGATAGAATATAAAATGTTTCGCATCAACCAGACGCAAGTCAGCCCCCAGATCGGCCTCACTTTTTCGCAAGGGTTGAGGGCGCTGTTGCGGCAGGATCCGGATATCATCATGGTCGGGGAAATTCGCGACAAGGAAACGATGGAAATTGCCATTCACGCGGCTATGACCGGACATCTGGTTCTTTCCACTCTCCATACCAATAGCGCTGCCGGGACGATTCCGCGGCTTCTTGATATGGGAGCCGAACCTTTTCTGATCGCCTCAACGGTCAATGTTGTGATGGCCCAGCGGCTGGTGCGTCGGCTCTGCCCGGATTGCCGGCAAGGCTATACACTGGACAAAGAGCTTCTGGAATCTCTTGGCAGTCAAGTTGATTTGGAACGAGTTCTGAACCTGGCTCGACAAAATAACATTTTGGAAAAATCGCCATCTGACAACAATGATTGGTCAAAAATATCCTTTTACCGTCCGGGAGGGTGCTCGCGCTGCCGGAACGAAGGCTACAAAGGACGAATTGGAATTTTTGAGGTGCTGGAAATGTCCGAAACAATTTCTAAAATGGTATCAAAGCGCGAGTCGAGCGATGAAATCGAAGAGCAGGCAAAAAAAGAAGGGATGATCCAGATGATGGAGGATGGGATAATAAAAGCTGTTCAGGGAATCACGTCAATCGAAGAGATACTTCGGGTTACCAAAGACTAAATTTTGAAATTATCTAGAATTTAGCGTTTAGTATTTAGAATTTGAAAGTTTATGCCAGCTTACAGCTATGTTGCCAAAAATTCAAAAGGCGAGGTGAAAAGCGGAGAGATGGATGGAAAAGACGAACGTCAGGTGGCGGAAAACCTTCGGGGAGAAGGCTATTTTCTGACAGCAATCCATGAAAAGACGGCAGAAAAAGAAACGAAGTTCAAAATGCCGGCTTTTGGCGGAGTTTCGCTCAAAGACAAGATGATGTTTGCCCGGCACTTGGGGATTATGCTCTCTTCCGGACTTTCCCTCCCCAAAGCCCTGACAGTCATTTCCAGCCAGTCGAAAAACAAAAAATTCAGAACAGTTCTGGGCGAAATCGGGGAGGAAGTCAAGATGGGCAACAGCCTGGCGGACAGTCTTGCCAAGCATCCGGTTTTTGACGAGCTTTCGGTGAACATGATCCGGGTGGGAGAGGTGGGCGGAAATCTGGAAGAAGTTTTGAAGCTTTTGGCTGAACAATTGGAAAAAGAGCATAATCTGATGAGCCGGGTAAAAGGGGCCATGTATTATCCCTCGGTAATCCTTCTGGTCATGCTGGGTGTGGGAATCGCCATGATGACCTTTGTCGTGCCGAAACTTACCACGATTTTTGAAGATATCGAGACTACATTGCCTCTTTCAACGCGGATGATCATCGCTGTCAGTGATTATATGGCAGCGCATCAGATTATGGTGGGGTTAGGCTTGGCCGGGACTGTTGCGGTTTTGATTATCTTTTTCAAATCATCTGCCGGGAAGAAAGCGGCCAGTGCCGTATTCGCCAAAGCTCCTATGATCAAAATGATTATCGTCAAGGTTAATAATGCCCGTTTCGCGAGAATCTATAGCTCTCTCACAAAAAGCGGCGTATCAGTCGTTGAATCATTGAAAATAATTTCCCGCACACTTACAAACGATTTTTATAAAAAAGCTTTTACGGATGTCAGTGAGGGTGTTCAAAAAGGGAAGACCCTTCATGAAGAACTGTCAAAATTTCCGAAGCTTTTTCCGATTCTGACCATCCAAATGGTGGAGGTAGGGGAAGAAACGGGAAAAACATCCGATGTCCTGACGAGCCTGGCTGATTTTTATGAAGAAGAGATCAGCCAAATCACAAAAAATCTGTCTTCGATCATTGAGCCGGTTCTCATGGTAATAATCGGGGTCGCAGTCGGTTTTTTCGCTATTTCGATGATTCTTCTGCCGATGTACTCGATTATGGATCAAATGTAATGAAAAAATCAAAAATCAAAAGAAAAGGCTTTTCCATCCTGGAAGTTGTTGCGGCCACTTTTATTTTTTCCATTGTCACAATTTCGATTTATGGTTCTTTTTCATCCGGTCTGAAATCGGTGGCTCAATCCAAACACAGGGTGGCGGCAGCGGAACTGGCCAACGAAAAAATGGAAATCATTCGCAATATGCCCTACAGCGATGTCGGCGTCCAAGGGGGCATTCCCAGCGGAATTTTGCCTCAAAATGAAACAGTCTGGAAAAGCAACCAAAAATTCAACGTGCGGACAACGATAGTTTATGTTGATGACCCGCTCGACGGTACGGCCGGAGGAGATCCTGACGACACGGTTTCTAGGGACTATAAAGAAGCCAGAATTGAAGCAACTTGGGGGGATCTTGATTGGGGAAAGGGAGTAATCCTGGTTTCCCGTTTCGTCCCCGATGGGGTTGAAAACGAAAGCGGCGGCGGAACACTCGTTTTGAATTTTATTGACAGTACTGGCCAGGGAATATCGGGAGCCGAAGTCCATATCACGAACAATGAAACTGATCCGCAAGTTGATATAACCACGCAAACTGATTCAACAGGGAGCATCTTGAGGGCGGGGATGCCGGCGGGCGACAGGAACTATAAAATCAGCTTTTCCGAAGATTTTTATGAAAGCGTTTCGACTTTTCCTCCTTATCCCGCGACAGCCTTCGATCCGACAGATGTCCATGCTTCGGTAGAGGAAGGAGGCTTGAATAGTAAAGCTATTATTTCTGATCTTGCCGGGACAATCACAATCACCTCCGAAGACCTGAACAGCAATCTGGTTCCGAATATGGATTTTCATCTCGAGGGTGGAAGAATTCTTGGAACAACCAAGGATGTTCCCCCGCAAAACGTTTTCAGTTGCGACCAGGATTTTTCGACTGACAGCGGGGGAAGCCTGACTCTGGAAAATATGTCACCCGGAAATTATACGGTAGATTTTTCAGAAATCGGCTATACTCTCATCGGTACCGAAGCGCCCCTTCTTCATTTTTCCCTGGCTCCGGCGCAAAGTCTCGGCATCAATCTTCTGGTTGTGAGCAATAGTATAAATTCCCTGATCGTGAGCGTCGTGAACCCGATTACCGAAGAGCCAATCAAAGGAGCGAGTGTACATGTTTATAACGGAATTGATTTTGACCAGACTCTGACCACTGGTGATTCGGGAAGAGTTTATTTTCCGCCCAATTTGGATCCTCCGGTGGCGATGAGTTCCGGTCCCCACAGCCTGGAAATAATCGCTGACGGCTATGAAAATTTTTCCGACACGGTTGAAATCAACCTGCTTACCCAAAAAGCGGTGGAAATGGCCCAAGCGCCGGCTCCATAATTTTTATCACAGGTACGTGCGAGATGAATAAAAAAATTTACCGGCAAAAAGGAATGACCCTGGTTGAAATGCTGATTGCGATGTTTATTTTCATCATGATGATGTTCGGTTCAGCCTATCTTTTGGCGCAAATTTACAAACGTTACGGGTTTGCCATGGAACAAGGCATGTCAACTCATGCGGTCCAGCACAGCCTGAAAGCAGTTCTCGAAGAATTGCGGGGAATTCGGCAATCTGATGCGGGTTCATACCCGATTGAAGCGGCCGATGATTTCAGGTTCACAGTTTTTGCCGATGCGGACAAAGACGGAACAACGGAAAGAGTCCATTATTTTTTCGAAAACGGAGAAATAAAAAAAGGAATCTCCGAGCCAAGCGGAACGCCTCCGGCTTATCCTGTCGGCGATCAGGCGGTTTCCACCATATCCGCCGACGTGGCCAACACCGCGATGCAGCCGCTTTTTTATTTCTATGACACGAACTATCCGGCAGATCAAGCGAACAATCCCTTGGCTACCCCTGTTTCTCCGGTGAGCGACATAAGGCTCGTGAAAATTGACATTTATTATAACCTTGATCCATTGCGCGCTCCCGACAACATCCGGCTGGAATCATTCGTGGAGCTTAGAAACTTAAAAGATAACTGGTGAAAAAAAATTAAAAATGAAAAATTGCGGTGTCCCGCAAAGCGGGACGGATATTTTAGAAAACAAAAAAAACCGGGGTTCCGTTCTCATTTTCATCATCATCATCTCCGCCATTGGAGCGACGGTTCTTTTGGGACTGGCGACTTTTGTGGCTTCCCAGGACAGAAACAGCCGGAGAGTGAGCGCCCAGGAGCAATCCTTTGGAGCGGCGGAAGAAGGGATATACTGGTATCGGTGGTATTTGGCCCACACAATCGAGGGCAAAACAGCCCGTGAGGTGGACAATTTCTGGAAAAACGGAAACCCGATCGGAGTGGCGGCGCCGTATGAGGTGGAAGTAAGGGATCCTTCGGGCGGAGCCTTGGGAAAGTATAAGCTTGAAATCACCCCGCCGCCGAAAGGCTCTTCCATAATCACCGCCAAATCGACCGGATGGACATACAAATATCCCAATGTAAAAAGAATAATCCAGGTGCGCTTCAGAAAACCGGCCTGGTGCGAGTATGTGGTTTTAGCCAACAGTGACATCCGATTTGGGGAAGGGACGGAGGTCTATGGCATGGTTCACTCCAATGGGGGGGTGCATTTTGATGGAGTGGCCCATCATCTGGTGACGGCTTTGCCGGAAGAGTATTGGAGTGACGACAACGATGTGAGAGGCTGGCACGAAGGAATTTGGACAAATAATCCTCCAGAGTCTGAAAGGTTTCTCGCGGGAAAACAATTTCCGGTGGCCGAAAAAAATTTCAATTCAGTGATTGCCAGCTTGAATCTGGCGAAAGATTATTCCGATCCGACCGAAGGCGGGCTTTATTTGGGTCAGGACAAAGTTAACCAGGAATATTGCGATTGGGTGACGCACGGCGCGAGGCGAGTTTGGGAATGTTGGACGGAAAACAAAAAAGTGAGAGGGTATCACATAACCTTCAATCCCCAACCAGGAGAAGGAAACGACACGCTTTCTGTCTCGATGGTCATTGATTATGGATCAAAAAGCTACGAGATCGAAAAGGAAACGCCGGCCGTAACCTACGATGTTCCCGAGAACGGACTAATTTTTGTCGAAAACCACGTTTGGGTCGATGGCCAAATCAATGAAGAACATTTGACAGTTGTTTCCGCTGACCTTTCTGAAGCTACGTCTGAACCGGAACCGCCCGGCCACGACAAGGATATTTATATAACGAAAGATATATTGTATACTAACAAGGACGGCCGGGATATCCTGGGTCTTCTGGCGCAGGACAATGTCATGGTAGGGCTGTATAGTGAAAATAATCTCGAAATTGACGCGGCGATCCTGGCGCGCAGAGGAAGGGTTGGAAGAGATTATTACAGCAGCAGCGAACCGACTTATTATAAGCGAAACACGATCAGTGTATTCGGCGCGATTGTCACCAACGGGCGCTACGGATTTTCCTGGGTGGACGCGGGCGGAAATTGGGTCTCCGGATACGACACTCGCAATATAACTTTTGACAACAACCTTCTGTATTATCCGCCGCCATTTTTCCCGACAGGAGACAAATACCAGATTGATTTGTGGGAAGAACTATAGGAAAATCAAAATGCAAAATTAAAGAATCCCACTACGCGGGATGAACAAATAATAAATGGGCCTATTGCTAAACAACTTGCTAGGAAAAAAACCGAAAGGGTTCGGACTAGAAATTGAAGACCGTTCCTTGAAAGTTTTTATGTACGAAAAAAAAAGGAACGGAAAATGCCGGATTTTGTCCTGCGGAATGAAAAAAATAAAAAAAGGAATCGTGCAGGACGGCCAGGTTCTTGATGCTGAAACGCTGGGGGCGGAGATAAAAAACCTTTTGAAGTCTGCCAAACCCTATCCGGTGAACAGCAAATCCGTTGTTTTTTCCGTTCCGGAAAACAAATCCTTCATCCGCACCATAACCATTCCGAAAATGGAAAAAGACGAGGCGGGAGAAGCCATCAAATGGGAAACCGAAGCTAATATTCCCATCGCTGTCGATCGGGTTTATCTTGACTGGCAGGTGATAGAAGAGTGCGGAGAAAGCAACGAAATTCTGGTGACAGCTGTTCCCAAGGAAATAGTCGACAAATACAGCGAAGTGATGAAGATGGCCAGCCTTGATGTTTTAGTCGTTGAAGTGGACATTATAGCTACGGTCCGGAGCCTGACGGGGGAGAAGGATATTGCAGGAAAACCGGAGGTCATTGTCGATTTGGGAGAGAGCGTGACTGGCCTGGCTATCTCGAAAAATCAAGTTCCATATTTCACCTCGAGCCTTCCGATGGGAGGCATTACCTTCACCGACGCGCTCCAAAAGGGCTTGGGAGTGAGCTATGAAAAAGCGGAAGAGCTGAAACTCAAATACGGCCTGGGGAAAATGAAAGAGGACGACATACTCTACAAGATATATAATCCGATAATCGAGAATCTGGTCGCGGAAATAGAAAAATCAATCCGGTTTTATGAAGATTCGATCAATGCCAAGGAAAAAGTCCGAAAAATAATCCTTTCTGGAGGGGGGTCATTGCTCCATGATATTGCGGGCTATTTAGATCTTAGGATAAAAAAAGAAGTAATCATTGGAAACGCCATTCAAAGTCTCGATCTTCCCGGTAATTTTTCAGAAGAAACCAAAAGAAACTTGACTCCTTTCGCCACGGCTATTGGCCTGGCGGAAAGAGCCATCAATTGCGATGATTAGAATAAATCTTCTTTCGGACAAAGAAAAAAAAGAAAGGCTGGCCGACAAGAAAGTGGGCAATGTCATTCGTCTGGGACTTTCAATTGTTTTTTCCCTGCTTCTTCTGACTGCAGTGATGCTTTCGGCGCTAGTCATTCTGGGTATAAACCTTGAATCGGTGAAAACAGAAACAAAAACCTATCCGGCCGATTCGGTAAAAGAAATAGAAGAGACGGAAAATCTTCTCAAGGATGTTGAAACGATATCGCAAAAAATCGGAAAAAATTCGCAGGATATCCCTTACTGGGGAAAATTATTGGAGCTTGTTTCTGAAATTTCCCCGAGCGGAGTGAGGATAACAAATATCCATATCGAGAGAGAGCACGTGAAGCTGACTGGTTTCGCCAAAACTCGGGAAGATTTCCTGGTTTTTCAGGAAAGGATGAAAAAAGATTATTTCAAAAATATTGATTCGCCGATCACGAATCTTGTTTCTCCACAGGATTTTTCTTTTACGGTCGAATTTGATGTGGAAAAAAGCTATTTAAACCAACCCTAGTTTTTTGTTTTATGCGAGAAGACCCTAACAAAAAAATTATCATAGCTGTTTTTGCGACAATACTTGTCGTGTCAGCCTTGTTTTGGGCGGTGATTTTTCAGCTGGGCGGTAAAGTGAAAGCATCTTTTGAAAACTACCAGAAAGAAAAACTCAATTCCCTCGTGCTGGAAGAAAAAAGGGACAAGGTATTGAAGCTGAAAAGGGAATTGCCTGATCTCGAAAAGAAAAAAAACAGCCTGAATGCGATGCTGATGAAAAAAGACGCAGCCGTTCCGTTTTTGCGATCTTTGGAAAAAATCGCCGGCGAGGCATCCTGCCAGATAAAAATAGAACCCGCCGACATAAACAAAATCAAGTTCACAAAAAAAGCCGCCAGCGCCGCCCCCAAAAAAGAAGATGACGAACTGGACACGGACAAAAACAAGGACGAAACAAAGCTGGACGGGGAAAAAGAAAAAAAAGAGGATAGCCTGGCGCCGCTCAAGAGTTATCCGGCTTTTTCGATAGAGGTTGCCGGCCGTTTTTCCGGGATGGTTGATTTTTTCCAAAAATTAGAAAATATGCCCTATTTTGTCCAGCCTCTTGTCGTGGACATTTCTTCAGAAGTGAAAAAAACCGCGGCGGCTGGAAGCGTGGGAACGCTTTCGGCAGGAACAGCGGCCGTGTCCGAAGTTGAGAACCAAGAAGAAAAAAATATAAAAATGACGATGACTTTTGTGGTTTATGGAGACTGAAAAAAAAGAAAAAATTGGAAAAAGGTCCCGAATATTTCCAACGATGAAAAAAATAGCAGGCTTATTCTTGCGCTGGTTTTTTTTGCTCGTGATTGTCGCTTCGGCCGGATATGCTGTTCTTATCTGGAGAAAGTATATTTTAAATGCCGACTGGGGCGAAGAAAAGAAAAAAGCCTATGTCAGTGAGCAGTCAGTTTTATCGTTTGATTCGGAAAAATACAAAAAAGCGCTTGAGACCGTGGATTCCAGGCAAAAGATTTTGGAAACCAGCGAGAAATTTTCCGGCCGCGACATTTTTTTTCCGGATGGATTCTAGCGTCAATAATCAAAGAACAATGATCAGCGATCAATGTTTCT
>Ga0172371_10013511_pt1 | contig 10630 bp, 8 predicted proteins | sample Lak12m_FD_114543 | JGI IMG/M metagenome (GOLD analysis project Ga0172371, IMG submission 114543) | Freshwater microbial communities from Kabuno Bay, South-Kivu, Congo - kab_022012_12m | ecosystem: Environmental > Aquatic > Freshwater > Lake | place: Democratic Republic of the Congo: South-Kivu... | reverse complement strand
TCGACCTCGTGCTCGTACTTGTAGGCGGGGTGCTTGTCGCCGGCCGATCTTGCAAGCCGGAGACCTCGGGCGAACGCGTCGACCGTTCCGGCCGTCGTGTACTCGTACCTGAACCCCGCTCTCTTGAAGCGTGTGTTGTCCACGCCTCGACCGTACCGGAGTAGCCGGAGAACCTCCGGTGGGAGGTCTACGACGCGCGCGATGCGTAGCGGTTCCGCCGCCCAGGTCGTGAGCACGGAAGGAAGTGAGATTCTGCGTCTGCCGACGATCGCGCAGATCTCGCTCCACGGCAGTGTGCCGTCGCCGGCGACGTTGTACACGCCCGGAACGTCGTGCGAGGTCGCGTATGTGAGGGCGCCGACTACATCGTCCTCGTGAACGAACTGAAGGCGCGGGTCATACCCGAAGATCTCGGGCGCTACCGGAAGGCGGAGCGCGCGTGTCAGCGGGGTGTCGATGTCATCGCCTAGGACATTGGCGAATCGCAGAAGCGTGACGGCGACATGAGGATTGTCATCGGCGAAGTCGCGCAGGAACGCCTCCACTTCGACGAGCGAGCGCTCGACAGTGGTCCGGGCTGCGCGCGAGCGCCCGATGTCTTCTTTGAAGAAGTATGGGTCTTCCTTGTTGGATCCGTACACGAGTGCCGATGACTTCAGCACGAGCTTGCGGACCGAGCTGTCGGGTCCGCCTGCGGCGGCGAGCAAGTTCATCGTTCCAATGACGTTGATCTCGTGCAGCGTGCGTCCGGCGATCCGAGTGGAGTTGGCAACGAGGTGTGTGTGAACGACGGTGTCGACCTGAGTAGCTGCGACGATGCGCGAGAGTATCGAGAACGTCGAGTCGCATCGTACGAACTCGGTGCGCTCGAGCGGCACGCGCGGGTCTCTGGTGTCGACCCCGATGATCACCTCGACGTCGTCGCGCGCTTCGAGGGCCTGAGCGAGACGCCCGCCCCAGAAGGTGCTGAGTCCTGTCAGCAGGATCCGCACTGCAGATCGCCTCTAACCGAACCATACGCTGCGGCGTGTGCGCAGCATGTCGTAGAGGGCTTCCTGGATCTCGACGCGTACAGCTTCTGTCTCGTTCATCACTCGGCTTCGCGAGTAGCGCTCCTGGTCGGGCGGAACGTCGAAGTGGATCGGGGGTAGGACCCTGATCTTGAACTTCGCCGGCAGGTAGGTGACGAGCCCGAGCGGTCCCAAGAGGAGCTCGTTCGCCGTGATCGGGAAGTACGGGATGCCCAGGAGCTTCGCCAGTCGGTTGCTCTTCCACAAGATCGGCATCGATTCCTCTGCACCGACCACGGCGAGAGGAATGATCGGGACGCCGGAGCGCATCGCTATCTCGACGAACCCTCCCCGCCCGAAGCGCCGGAGCTGGTAGCGGTCGCGGTAGTGCTTGCCGGGGCCCTTGGCGCCCTCGGGGAAGACGAGCACGAGGTCGCGCTGGTCGTGCAGCAGCCGGTAGGCGTTCTGCGGGTGCGCGGCCACACCGCCGGAGCGTGACCAGAGCGTTCCGATTACGGGCAGTGCGCGGAAGAGGTTCTCAGCCAGACCGTAGACGGGACGGCCGAGGTCGCGCTCGATCCCGTGCATGATCACGGGCGCGTCTGACGGGATGGCGCCGGCGTGGTTGGCGACCAGCAGGGCACCCCCCTCTAGTGGGAGGTTCTCGAACCCTTCCCACTCGGTGCGAAACCAGTAGCGGTAGATCGGCTCGTAGACGCTGCGCGTGAGGGAGCGCATCTTCTCGCTGCGCCCCCACCCGTCGACGTCGGAGAGGCGCCGGCCGGCCTGCCGGGCGCCTCCCTCTCCGGGCTCGGCGCGCGGCACGTGGACGAGCGCCCTCATGGGGGCATCCGCGCTCGCGTCCGTGGCCTCGTAGCCGGTCAGACCCGGAGCAGGAAGGTCGGTCTGGATCTCCTTCACCTCGAAAGCAAACCCTGAAGCGGGTCCCGGCGCAAGCCAGGGTGGGAGCGGGCGATCTCGGTGTCGTACCCCCGGTGTTGAATCGGGGCGTGGAACCGGGACCGACCGTCTGCTTCGCCCATGTGGCCCGCCGTCTGTCGGCTGCGGCGCGCGCTGCGGGACTCGGCGCTCCGGCGTTCCGGAGTCCGCCACGCCTTGCCGGCTCTGTGCGTACCCTCCGCCGCATGCCAGGGGGCGTCGTCGTGGCGGTAGCGGTCAGGGGACGCCCCTTCGTAGATGTCGTTGCCGACATGGTCGAGGGCGTTGTCGTGGCAAATGGCCTTCAGGGCGTGGCGGCTACCCGTGTGAGAACGGTCCTCCACGAGGCCGCGGTCGATGAGTCGCGAAACGGCACCGCTGCGGCGTAGCGTCGGCGTAGGCCCGGGTGGCGGAACGGCATACGCAGGCGGCTTAAACCCGTCGGCCCTTCGGGGTATGAGGGTTCGACTCCCTCCCCGGGCACGGTGTCATCTCTCAAGAGATAGGAAACGCCTTGAACCCTCAACTGGGTTCGGGGCGTTTCTCTTCTTGGGCCGGGTGGGGCTTTTGGGTGCGCGGGTGGGCTGGTAGTCGCGGGTGGTGTCGATGGTGAGCGCTCGGAGGAGCTCTCCGGTGGCGGCGTGTATGACGCGGACGTGGTGGTCGTCGATGAGGAGGATGATGTGGGTTCGGGCGTGGGTTCGTCCGATGCCGATGTGGTGGAGCCGGCCGGCGAGCCGGAGGGTGACGGTGCCGGTGGTGTCGATGCGGTCGTGGCGGACGCGGTAGTGGGGGTTCTGGTTTCCGGTCGGGGTGGCTTTGGGTCGCGCGTTGTAGATGGTTGTCGGGGTGGCGCGATGCGGGAGGGACCTGTGGGGTCGCTGCTCGTTGTAGATGGTGCGGAACGTGTCGAGGAGTGCTTGGAGCTCGGTGATCGTGTCCGGGGCGGGCTGTGCGTCGAGCCAGCGTTTCAGGGTCTGTTGGAAGCGTTCGACTTTCCCGCAGGTGGTGGGGTGGTTCGGACGTGAGTTCTTCTGGTGGATGCCGAGCCGTGCGAGTTCTGTTTCGAAGCCGTTGTGTCCGCCGCGACCGCCGGCGAAGCGGGCGGTGTAGACCATGCCGTTATCGGTCAATGTTGATTGGGGGTATCCGTGTTCGGCGCTCGCGGCGCGGAACGCGTCGAGGACGATCGGGCCGGTGACGGGCTGGTGGGCGGTGATTCGTAGCGCGTAGCGGGAGTGGTCATCGAGCCAGGAGAGGATCTCGGTGTCGGTGCCGTCTGTGAGGGAGTAGTGGGTGAAGTCGGACTGCCAGCACTCGTTGGGCTGGTCGGCTTCGAAGCGGATGTACGACGAGCGTGGTCGTTTCTTCGGTTCGGGGGTGACGAGCTGGGAGCGGGTGAGGGTCCGGGCGATGCTCGAGACCGACACGGTCGTCGCGTGGTGGTGTTCGAGGTGCCAGTGGATCGTGTCGGGTCCGGCGTCGAGACCATCGTCGGCGAGTTGCTGGCGGAGCTTCACGATCAGCTCGACGGTCGCCGCGTCGATCGCTGTGGGTGAGCGCTTGGGACGACGCGATCTGGGTTCGAACGCGGTGTCGCCTTCTGCGCGGTAGCGGGCGACGAGTCTGCTCACCCAGCCCTTCGAGACCTGGTACTCACGGGCGACGGTCGCTTGGGACCGGCCCTCGATGACGACTGCGGTGATGATCAACCGGGCTTTGGACATCGCCGAGCGTGGCGGCGAGAGGGTTTCCTATGTCTCGAGAGACCCGTTTCCTATGTCCTGAACCAGGACACTGCCCCCGTCACCAAGGTAACATGCAGGTCAGAGGCCCTTTCCGGATTGCCGGGGAGGGTCTCTGACGTTTCAACCGGTCTCTCCGTACAACATTGATACAACAGATTTGACCGTCGGGTTCGAGCCCAAAGGTCAGAGGGACTGCGTCATTGGGATCGCTCGGTCGACTCTTCTCGCTGCGCACGCTCACGGCTGATCATCGACCACTTCGACACCAACCCGAAGCTCGGCTTGAGAGGTGCTGCGTCGGGCGGCTGTAGTGCCACAGTGTTGAGCAGAGCAGGCTGGTAGAGGCTGCTGCAGCCCGCACGGGTCGGTGGTACCTCGACGACGAGAGGAGGAGTGCAAGGTCATGTCGGTCTGCGAGCGGTTGATGGGGTGGTTGCGTTGAGCGGCATTGCGCTGGTGCTGGTCGCGTCTGGCCTGCTGCTGCTCGGTGTCGTCGCGAGTCGCCTGTCGTCGGGGCTGGGTATCCCGGGGTTGTTGGTGTTCTTGGCGGTGGGGATGCTGGCGGGTTCCGACGGGCCGGGTGGCATCGATTTCGACAACGCCGAGGTGGCGCAGACCCTCGGGGTGGTCGCGTTGGCGTTCATCTTGTTCAGCGGTGGGATCTCGACCAGTTGGGACGAGATCCGCCCGGTGCTGAACCAGGGTGCGGCGTTGGCGACGGTGGGGGTCCTGATTACAGCGTTGCTCGCTGGAGTGAGCGCGATGTGGGCCTTCGATCTGTCGATCGAGACCGGTCTGCTGATCGGCGCGATCATCTCCTCGACCGACGCTGCGGCAGTGTTCGCAGTGCTTCGTTCGCGCAACGTCAGCCTTCGCGGTCAGCTGCGGCCGCTGCTGGAACTCGAGTCGGGCAGCAATGACGCGATGGCAGTGTTCCTCACGATCGGCTTTCTCGAACTCGTCACCAACCCATCGAGCGATCCGATCGACTTCGTGCCGTTGTTCGTCGCCCAGATGGCGATCGGAGCGTTGGCCGGGATCGGCGCGGGCCGGCTCGCGGTCTGGGGCCTCAACCGGATCCGGCTCGATCACGACGGTCTCTATCCCGTGATGTCCCTCGCGTTGGTCGGGTGCATCTTCGCAGCGACGACGGCGTTGCAGGGGTCGGGGTTCTTGGCCGTGTACGTGGCCGGAATCGTGATGGCGCAACGCCGATTCATCCACAAGAACAGCCTGACCCGTTTCCACGACGGAATTGCCTGGGTCGCTCAGATCGGCATGTTCGTCGTGCTCGGGTTGCTGGTCTTCCCGTCCGAGCTGCCATCGGTGGCGCTGCGCGGGCTGATCGTGGCAGCAGCTCTGATCCTGGTCGCGAGGCCCGTCGCCGTGTTCCTGACCTTGACCCCGTTCCGGGTTCCATGGCGAGAACGTGCGTTGATCTCATGGGTCGGGCTGCGCGGGGCCGCGCCGATCATCCTTGCCACGTTCCCACTGATGGAGAACGCCCCCGACGCCAACCTGATCTTCGACACCGTGTTCTTCATCGTGTTGACCTCGGTTGCGATCCAGGGCACCACCATTCCCCTCGTCGCACGATGGCTGGGGGTCAGCGCCCCGCTCGAGAAGCGGGCCGCATGGCCGATCCAGCCGCGATCGATGCAGCCCCCTGGGGCATCGCTCCAGGAGATCATCGTGACGCCCGGGTCGCCGATCACCGGGCAGCCCCTGGTCGAGCTCGGCCTTCCCGTCGGGACGATGATCGTACTCATCGAACACGACGACGAGTTCATCGTGCCGACCGGATCAACGATCCTTCGAGAAGCTGATCGACTGTTGATCCTGGGTGACGACGACAGCATCCGACGCTTCCGCGAGCGCGTCGACGGCGTCGGTGACCACTGACACAACCAAGACCCGCGGACCGCTGCGACTCGCCGTCGTGGTAGTTGGGTCCTTCGTGGGATCAGACGACCGTGCTGAGGCTCACCAGTGCTGTCACACCCGTCAGGTGAGTGACACACCACGCCCGGACCGCTCGGAGCTGAGCTGGCTGCTGAGGTGGGCAGATCACCGAGGTGGGGGGCACGGCCGGTCGTGTGCCGTGGTCTCGAGACATCGGACGCTGCGTCGCCACCGTGGCGAACAGGCGGGAGCCGGTGACGGCGCGACAACGATCGGACGCATGCGCTGCAGCCGCTCCTGCCCCCGCCACGACGACTGTCAGCGCGCAGAACCGGTTCTGAGTCAGCACTCCGGCAACCATCGCCACGCTGGCGAGGCAACACAGACCGATGATCGCGATGGTTCCGCGGCGGTGCTCAGCTGCAAGATCCGCGACCCGATCGAGACGCTGATGCGCGAGTTCCACGAGCCAGCGATCCTCGACCTCATCGTCGATGATCTGTCTCGCTGACGAGACCGCCTTCGGTCCGAAGTCGACGGCGAGCTTCATCAACCCGTCCCGCACCTCGTCGTCGGTCGGCTCGGAGCCGGGCAATGAGGCGTACCGATGGGAACGGTCGAGGCGGAGCCACGTCGATGCCCACGCAGACACCGATGCCGCGGCGCTCACTGACACGACGACGAGTAGCCACATATCCAGATGCATCATCAGCGCCACGACGCCAGCAGCACCCGTCGCTGTCCCCGTGCGCAGGACGGCGCGATATCGCTCAGTGTTGGGCACCCAGTTCCCGGCTGGAGATCCCATTACCGACCTTGATCGGACCAGAGCTCAGCATGCCTGATCGGGCGGAACTCACCGTTCACCGCAGCACGCAGTCGCCGGCGAATGTCCGCTGACACGCGATCCAGTGCGTGCGTACAGCTGGCCCGGGCTCGTTGGCCGCATGTGGCATCCTCAGGAAGCATGGGAGGGACTCTGGAGCGCTGCGGTGACGTGGGCGATGCGAGCAGCCCGTGCGGCCACCACAATCCGATCGCCGACCTGGCAACGGTGCTCGGTTTCGGACTCGACGAGGCCCGGTGTCGTGTCCGACATCACGGCGAGCACGACCGCCTCAGGATCAGCCAGTTCCAGCTCTGCCTGGTACAGCCCGACCGCGGGCGAGTCCTCGCGCAGCTCGATGACGTCGACGACAACCTCATCGGAGCTGACCCACGCTTCCTCGCGGGTGTCGACCGTGAATCGAGCCCCGAGCAGCAGCGCTGCGATCGTCACCGCACCTTGTTGGTCGAGGACGACGTGCGTCTCGGGTTCATCCGCCTCACCCATCACACCGATCTCGCGGCGGCCGTCCCGACGCGCGATCACAAACAGCCGCCGGCCGCCCGCCACGTCGATCTCGTAGCGCATTCCGATCCCCGGGAGCACCTGCTCGCTCACCCGCATCTCCACGACCGGCAACCTCCTCCTTACGTTCGCGACCTCCCCACAGAACGACCTTAACCGGCCCGTCGCAGCGTGTCCCGCCGTCGCAAGCGAGCTGGCCAGCTTGACGCGTCGTGGAGGGCCCTGGGCGGCGCGAACTCCGATGACGTGCGTGTGTCCGCGCTGCGCCAGCACTTCGAGCCGCTCGACGAGAATCGCCGGGAGCCCATCCACGTCGGACGTGACGGGGTTTGCGCACTGTCAGCAGGGTGTCAGCACCACTCGCACCCACCAACGCAGACGAGCGTGGTGACGCCGCTCGGGAGCTGTCCCGTACAACAGTCGTACAACACGACGAGCACCAACGGGCTCCTACCAACGCCTACGACAGAGCGACTTTGCAGTCCCGATTCGTGGCTCTTCGGAAATCAGCGGGGCGCGACGGTAGCGAGTAGGTCCCAGTTCGGTCGTCCGGCGTAGAGCAGCACGCGGATCCGGTAGTGGCGGAAGCACCGGAGCCCGAACCCGATGCGCTTGATGCGCTTGATCAGGTTGTTGATCGCTTCGGTCGGTCCGTTCGTGACCTTCGCTTCGTGCCAGGCGACGATGTGGTCGAGCCATCGCTTCAGCGTGCGGCCCAGTGAGTGGACCTCGGGCGGGCAGGACTCGTCTTGGAGATCGGAGGCGAGCTCGGTCACGAACTCGCGGGCGACCTGCGCGTCGTCGATGTCGTATATGGAGCGCGTGGTCTCCTTTGCGTGCCATGCCATTCGCACCTCGCCTCGAGGGTCGCCGGCTTCGAGCAGACCGGCGAGCTTCGCGTCACCGGTCTCGTCGAGACGTTCGTGGGCCTTGGTCAACAGCCGTCTCGCTCGGTAGAGAGCGTCGTCCTTGCGGCCCCTGTGTCCCATCGTCTCGTTCTGCACACGACGCCGGCACTCGTCGAGCTTGGAGTTCGCGACCTTTACGACGTGAAACGGATCGGCGATCTGGGTGACGTGGTCGAGGGAGTCGTCGAACACCTTGCGATACGGACCTGACAGGTCCAGCACTCCCCACTTGATCCCGGCCCGCCAGGACTCTGCCTGCGCATCGATCCAGGCGCTCACCTTCGAAGCTGTGCGGCCTTCTACGACCTCGATCAGCTTGGCCACCCGCTCGTGGCCTCCTACATCGACCACCGAGGTGCACCACTGCTGGGTGCGCCACCGGCCCTTGCGGAAGAACAACGTCTCGTCCAGGCCGAGGCCTTCGACTTGGCCTACCCGTCCCGTGTCGGCTTCGATGAGTGCCTCGCCGTAGGCAACAACGGCGTCGCTGACGGTGTGCCAGTCGCAGTCGAGCTCTCCGGCGACTTCGTTGATCGAGCGGCCCGAACGGCCGACCTGGATCGTCGCCCAGCGCGCGGCCCGATCCGTCAACGCAGCCCGGGGTGCGGCTATCCGTTCGTCAACGATGGTCCACGACCCAGCGACGCACTCCACTTGGCGGCACCACCACCGGTGCTTGTGCCAGGCGAGCCGGCTCGGACGACCGAAGCACGCAAGATCGACCAGCGACACCACAGGACGGTCCTTCACCTGAGCGCGGCACCCGCACTCGCTGCACCACGCCCTATCTACCCGGGACTCGATGTGGATCCGCAGCGGTGTTCCCGCCACGTCGTCGATGCCGAGCACGTTGACCTCGGGCAGGCCGATCAGCAGCTCGCACATGCGCGTAGGGTTGCTCTCCACAGGGGCTCTCCAGGATCGTCGGTCTAGACACCACCGATTCTGTTGAGCCCCTGCACCGCGACCGCGGACCCTCCTACGCGATCAGACCCCGCTCAGATCCGAAGAGCCGCTCATCCCACATCTGATGATCGAACGTGACTGCGGTCGAGTCATCCCAAGCCTCGAGCGTCATCGTCGGATCGAGCCCCGCCGAGCGCGCCCGCAGCGCGGCCGACGAGGTGTCGCGCCGGGTGACCTCATCGGCGAGAACCAGCTCCAAGAACTCGCCATGGGCCAGATCGCGGGTCCTGGCCAGCGCCAAGCGCTCGGGCAGCGTGTCGAGGGCTCGGCCGAGCTTGACGCGCCGCAGCAGTGCTTTGAGCTCAGGTGAGATGGTCGGGGCCGGCGCGCTCATGCCACACCGCCTTTTGCCACAAGACCGTCCTGCACCGGCTCGGCACGATCGCTATCCGGGCAGATAGTTGGGCTCGGGTGTCTCGATGTCGTCGTGGCGAAGTGGCGGGGATCCCGAGCGAAGCGACCGGTCAGCACAGCGGCCGGGCTCGTGAGCGCCGGCGGTGCTGTCTCGGTGGCACGCTCGAGCATGCGGCCGATGAGGGCGACGTTGACCGCTTCGGCCTCCAGGGCCCGCCCGCACGCCGCCTCGACGCGCTCGGGCCCCCACTTCTTCACCAGACCTAGCAGCGCGTAGGCCTGGCGCATCTTCGTCCAGGGCAGTGGGCCATCCAACAGGACCGCCGCGTAGGTGCCGATGGCCTGACCGTGGCCGGCTGCCAAGCGCTTCAGATGGGAGATGTCGCGCAGCGCATAGACGCTGCGTCCTGCCGGAAGATCGGCCGCGTCGGTGATGCGGCCACCGGGCTTGGCTCGGGGGTGGACCTTGACCAGCTGGCCGCGGGAGAACACCTTCACCAGCTGCCGGTCGGCTCGCACATCGACCCTGGTGCCGATGAGGTTGCCGGGCACCGAGTACAGCGAGCGGGCCACCTCGATGTGGTGGTCACGGTGAACCTTGGCTGTCACGTAGATCGGCAGGTCGTAATGCTCGGTCGGTGCGGCGGCGAGCTCGGGCAGCTCGATGGTCTTGAAGTGCTCGGCCGGTCGCACCTGGGTAGTGCCGTGGATGCGCATGCCGGCGCGCACTCGACACCACTCGGTGGCACGGCGCTGCGCGTCGGCGAGGTCGACGAAGGCCTCACCGGCGAAGAACGAGCCGCGCACGAACGGCACCGTTCGTTCCACGCGTGGCTTGTCCTGTGGCTTTCGCACGCGCGCCGTGTCGATCGCGAAGCCGCGTGCCTGGGCGTACTCGACGAAGGCCTGGTTGAAACGTGGCTCGGTAGGATTCGCCTTGTCGACGATCGCCGCCATGTTGTCGGGAATGACGGTAGCGAATACCCCACCGAAGAAGCTCCAGGCTGCTTCGAAGCCATCGATCACATCGGCTGTCGTCTGGTGGAACGTCAGCCACACGAAGCAGTGGCGGCTGCAGCACGCTGTGAAGATCAACGCGTGGCACACACGGTTGCGCTCGACGTCGGGATCGAACAACAGGCCCATGCGGCCGAAGTCGACCTGCAGCTCGTCGCCAGGAGCGCCGTCGGCCACCCGCACCGTCGTGGCGGGTCCGCGGCCATGCTCGCACTCCTCGCGTGCGTAGCGGTGCATCGTGCGCTCCGGCACGACGATCTTCTCGCGCCCGAGGAGCTCACACACCTTCACCGCCGTCAGGCCGTCATCTAGCCACGCCTTGATGCGATCGTGGCGGGCGGCCAGCAGCCGCCAGGCCTCACCATGGCCGTCGCTGCGATGCGGCCGGACGGCCTCGACGACCGAGCCGATGAACTCATCGCTCAACTGGGTCTC
>Ga0172371_10013509_pt1 | contig 10631 bp, 6 predicted proteins | sample Lak12m_FD_114543 | JGI IMG/M metagenome (GOLD analysis project Ga0172371, IMG submission 114543) | Freshwater microbial communities from Kabuno Bay, South-Kivu, Congo - kab_022012_12m | ecosystem: Environmental > Aquatic > Freshwater > Lake | place: Democratic Republic of the Congo: South-Kivu... | reverse complement strand
GGCCAGGCCGTTCTTCGCCGACGGATCCTGCCTGATCCTGCCGACCAGCACGTCGTCGCCGCCGCTGCAGTTGATCGCCAGCGGGTACTCGGCGCGCGCGAGGTCGTCCACGACCTTGACTCCAGGCGCCTTCGCCAGTATGGCCCGCGCATCTTCGGGCGAGATGGGTTTCTCGAACTCCACGTGCAGGGCCTCGCTGTGGCCGTTGAAGACCGGTATCCTCACGCAGGTCGCGCTCACCTGTATGCCGTCGTCGCCCAGAATTTTCCTGGTCTCGAACAGCAGCTTGGCCTCCTCGCTGGTGAAGCCAGGAAGCTGCGGTTTTCCGCCGCCTATGTGGGGTATCGCGTTGAACGCCACCTGGTGTGGGTAGACCTCGACGGTGGGCTTCTGGCCGGCCGCATACTGGCGCACCTGCCTCTCAAGTTCCTCGATCGCGGCTTTCCCGGTGCCGGACACCGCCTGGTAGGTGGCTGCGACAAACCTGCGTATGCGCGCCGCGCGGTGCAGGGGGCCCAGGGCCATCAGCGCGATGATCGTGCTGCAGTTCGGGTTGGAAATGAACCCCTGGTGCTTCGCCAGCGCCTCCGGGTTGATCTCGGGTATGACCAGCGGCACGCGCGGGTCCATCCTGAAATCGTCGCCGTTGTCCACAACGATCACGCCCCTCTTCACCGCTTCCCAGCCGAAGAGCTGCGAGGCGCCTTTCGAGCCCTCGGTCCCCGCGAAGAAGGCGAAGTCCAGCCCGTCAAACGCCTCGGGCGAGGCGAGTATCACATGAAATGTCTCGCCCGCGACTTCTTCGTCCCGCTCGGCCCTTGCCATGATCCGGATCTCTGACGCGGGAAACTTCCGCTGGCGCAGAACCTTAACCATTTCCGCGCCCACCGCTCCGATCCCGACTATTCCAACCTTGTATTTGCGGGCCATGCTACACCCTTTCCGCCACCAGGTCGCCGACCTGCGTTGTTGAGTAGCCCATTTTCCCGGCGGCCAGGCTCTTCAGCTTGTTCGCCGTGACGTCGGCAACCGCAGCCTCGACGGCTTTCGCCGCCGTTGTCTCCCCGAGTGTGTCCAGCATCATGGCGCCAGCGCAGATTGCCGCCAGCGGATTGATGACGTTCCGGCCCGTGTATTTCGGCGCAGACCCGCCGATCGGTTCGAACATGCTCACGCCCTCCGGGTTGATGTTGCCGCCGGCTGCGATTCCCATTCCGCCCTGCGTCATCGCGCCGAGGTCGGTTATGATGTCCCCGAACATGTTGCCGGTGACAAGCACGTCGAACCATTCCGGATTCTTAACCATCCACATGCAGCAGGCGTCGACGTGGTAGTAGTCGCGCTTGATTTCTGGATAGTCCTCCGCCCCGATCTCGTGGAACGCCCGCTCCCAGAGGTCGTACACGAAAGTGAGCACGTTCGTCTTGCCCACCAGGCCCAGCGTTTTCGCCTTGTTGCGCTTGCGCGCGTATTCGAACGCGTAGCGCAGGCAGCGTTCCACCTGGAACCTGTTGTACACCATGACCTGCATCGCCACCTCGTGCGGAGTGCCCTTCATCGAGATTCCGCCGGACCCGGTGTAAAGGTCGCCGCTGTTTTCGCGCACGACCACGTAGTCTATCTCGGCGGGACCCTTGTTCTTGATGGGGGTCTCAACGCCGGGGAACAGCTTCACCGGCCGGAGGTTGATATACTGGTCCAGCTCGAAGCGCAACTTGAGAAGAATCCCTTTCTCCAGTATTCCCGGCTTCACGTCGGGATGGCCTATTGCGCCGAGGAAAATCGCGTTGTGTTTTCTCATCTCGCCGACGGCTGTCGCCGGCAGCGCTTCGCCTGTTTTCAAGTAACGCGCGCCGCCGAAGTCGTAGTCGGTCAGCGCCATTTTGAACCCGTATTTTGCGGCAGCCGCGTTGAGGACTTTCACGCCCTCGCGCACGACTTCAGGCCCGGTTCCGTCTCCGCCGATAACGGCTATGCTGTAAGTCTTCATTTGTCTCCGCTTCTTTCACAAAACACGGCGGCTTCCGCGAAGCCGCCGCAGACATTGAACGGCATGGGGCAAAGAAATTAGCGAAACCGGCCCCGGTGATGCAAGCGCTATGCATGCGCCTCATCAGGTGATCAGCGCCTGGTTTTGCCGTATCCCCGTTTTCCGTGTTACATATGTATCAGCAGAAACGGACATTCATCACGGGGTCCAGGCGGCATCGCGCTGGAAGGCTGAAAGCTGGTCCTGGAATTCTTTCCATTCCGGAAACCGCCCCTTGAACACTTCCGCCCAATATGAAAGGAGCTTGCGTTTGAGATCAATCTGCTCGATCGGATATGTTTTTGCCTTTGCGCCGACCCGCTCCCATATCCCCTGCCAGTAGAGTTTGTCCTGCGCGACGTCGGCGTCAGGGCTTATGGACCTCAGATTCCTGTCGAAACCGCCGGTTTCCGCGTAGAGCTTCCGCAGTTCCGGCTCGTCGGGCGCGTTGATTGAGTAGTGTTCGACAAGGACCGAGAGCGCCCTGAAAGCCTGATCCCGGTTTGACGACCGAAAATCCAAGGCGCATTGTCGGTAGAATTTCAGCGCTTCCGCGGTGTTGCGCTGTTCCATCAGGCTGCCTGCCAGCCTGTTGAGCGCGTTGGCCGTGATGGTGTGTTTACGGTAGTCCGGATCAGTCGCCATCTCCGTCCAGACCTTCATGGCATTGGGCAGATCGCGGTTCGCCATGTGACACTCGGCGCTGAAATACAGGGCCGGCGCGGCGTACCGCACCTGATCGGGGTAGTAGTCAAGAAGCTCGTCATAGGCATGGATGGCCTTGTCGGCGGATTCGAACTGATTCACGCTTCTGGCCTTTTGAAAGAACACATAGGCCCTCGCCGGCGAGTCGGGAAATTGCCGCAGGAATATCTCGTATTCGGCAGCGGCCCGTTCGAAGTTGTTTTCGCGGTACTGCTTGTCCGCTCTCGCCAGCTCCGTCCGCTCAACAACGCTCAGCCTGGCCAGATCATTTTCAGGCAACGGCGCGTCAAATATCGCCGCCAGGAGACTTCGCGCGCCCATAACCGCCGTCATGCAGATCAATGCGCCCGTTCTTGACATTGCCGTCTTCACTCGATCCGCTCCAACATCCTCTTCAACAACGTTTTACATGCCGGCTGGCGTCCAGGGTTGCCTTTTCGGGCGCGTAATGTCCGGGAAATCCGGCGCAGAATCAAGGTTTTTGAAGGGTCAGGCCACGCAGAGCGCGAGCCCCTTCAGGTACTCCCCCTCGGGATGGAAAAGCGACACGGGATGGTCCGGCGGCTGGTGCAATTGGTACAGGATGCGGACGGCCCGGCCCGCGTCCACGGCCGCGGCGAGAATTGCGCCGCGGAACAGATCCGGCGTGACCACCTGGGAACAGGAGAAAGTGAAGAGAAGCCCGCCCGGCGCAATCCGCTGCATGGCCATGGCATTGATTCGGCGATACGCCTGGATGGCCGCGTGGCGGGCGGACATGTGCTTGGCAAACGCGGGTGGATCGAGAATGATCATGTCAAAATCCGGCTCGAACGTTCTGAGGAACTCGAAAGCGTCCGCGGCAACCGTTTCGTGCAGCCCTTCGTCCAGGCCGTTGAGCCTGATGTTTCTGGCCGCCAGCTCGATGGCCGGGCCGGAGCTTTCGACGGAAAGCGCTTTCCTCGCCCCTCCCTTCAGCGCATAGACGGCAAAGGCGCCCGAGTACGAGAATACGTTGAGAACATTGCGGCCCGCCGCGAACTCTCCGGCCAGCTTCCTGTTGTCGCGCTGGTCAAGGTAGAAACCGGTCTTCTGGCCGCGTGACGCGTCCACTATGAACCGGCGCCCGTTTTCCACTATCTCGACTTCAGGCATTCCGGCTTCTCCGGCGGAGAAGACGGCGCCGACGCGGTGTTCCGGCCGGCTTGTCAGCGCCTCCTTCACGTCCGGCATCGCCAGGCTCATCCCCGAGGAATGCGCCTGCAGCACCACGTTCCCCGCGTACCAGTCGGCAACCAGCCCGGGCAGCCCGTCACCCTCGCCATGGATGAGCCGGAAGGCGTTGGTTTCCGGGTTGTCCGCGAGGCCCAGAGCGCGGCGCAGCGCGAACGCCTCGTCTATCCGCGCCTTCCAGAAGGCGCCATCCAGCGGGCGGTCCTCGAACGCAAGCATTCTCACGCGGATCGAGCCCGACGCCTGGTAGTGGCCGCGACCGAGGCAGGCGCCTTCGTGCGAGAGCACGCGCACCACGGAACCGTCACCCGCGTCGGGAGCGCCGGAAACGGCGCCCGAGAACACGAACGGATGGCGCCGCAGCAGGGATTTGTCCCTGCCGGGTTTCAGCCTGATGCATGGGTCGCTCATTGTCGGCCGGACCGGCGGGTCAGAAAACCACCGCGGAATGAACGGAGTACCCGCCCAGCTTGCTGCGGCCCTCCAGGAAAGACAGCTCGATCAGGAAAGCGACGGCGACCACCTTCCCGCCGGCCATTTCAACCAGTTTCGCCGTCGCGGCGGCGGTCCCGCCGGTTGCGAGAAGATCGTCCAGCACAACCACCCGGTCGCCCGGCTTGAACGCGTCCTGGTGGATTGTCAGCGTGGCGTTTCCGTACTCCAGATCGTAGCTCTGTTCGAATGTGCGATAGGGCAGCTTGCCTTTCTTTCTGACCGGCACCAGCCCGAGCCCGAGCCGTTCGCACACGGCGCCGGCGAACATGAACCCGCGGGCGTCTATCGCGGCAACCTTCGCCGCCCGCACATTCCTGCACACGTCACAGTAGAGGTCCACCGCGAGCCGGAACAGCGCCGGATCGCTCAGCACGGGAGTGATGTCTTTGAACAATATCCCCGGTTTCGGGAAATCCGGAACATCGCGAATGGCAGCCTTGATCCTGTCGGACTTCTCCATGCGTGCCTCCCCCCGGGCCGGCCCCTGCGCCGATGCGCGGCCGGGCCCTATTTGCGGGCTTTGCCGGCGCCCTTCTTTGCAGGCTGCCTCGCGGCCCTCGCGCCGGACTTCTTCGCCGGCTTGCGTTTCTTCCCGCCGCTAGCCGCGCCCTTTGCGGCGGCAATCGCCGCCTGCGCCGCGGCGAGGCGCGCTATCGGCACGCGGTATGGGCTGCAGGAAACGTAGCTTAGCCCGTTGTTGTGGCAGAACTGGACCGACGCCGGATCGCCGCCCTGTTCGCCGCAGATGCCCACTTTCAGCCCGGGCCTCGCCGTCCTGCCCTTCTCGACCGCCATGCGGATGAGCTGGCCGATGCCGTCCTGGTCTATGGTCTGGAACGGGTCGGCGGCGAGGATCTTCTTGTCGAGATAGTCGCCGAGGAACCCGCCAATGTCGTCGCGGCTGAATCCGAAGCCCATCTGCGTGAGGTCGTTCGTGCCGAAAGAGAAGAACTCAGCCTCGCCGGCCATGCGGTCGGCGAGCAGCGCCGCGCGCGGGATTTCGATCATCGTGCCGTACATGTGCTCGATCTTCTTCACGCCTTTCGCGCGGCAGATTTCGCCGTACACCTTGAGGCACAGCGTCTTCTGGTGCTTGAGCTCGTTTACGTCGCAGGTGACCGGTATCATGATCTCCGGCCTGCACTTTCCGCCGGCGAGGACGATTTCGGCCGCCGCCTCGAAAATGGCGCGCACCTGCATCACCGTGATTTCCGGGTACGTGATGCCCAGCCGGACGCCGCGGTGCCCCATCATGGGGTTGTTCTCGTGCAGCTTCTCGCCGCGCTCCCGCACCTGTTCAGGCGTAATGCCCAGGGCAGCCGCCAGTTCGGCCTGCTTCTCGGCGCCCTGCGGCACGAACTCGTGCAGCGGCGGGTCGAGCAGGCGGATGGTCACCGGCAGGCCCTGCATGGCCTCGAGCGTCGCCTTGATGTCGCGCTTCACGAACACCGACAGCTCCTCAACCGCCCTGGCGCGCTCTGCCGAGCTGCTGCTGAGGATCATCTTCCTGAGCAGGAACAGCGGCTGGTCGCTGCCTTCCCCGTAGAACATGTGCTCGGTCCGGAACAGGCCGATGCCTTCCGCCCCGAACGCGCGCGCCACCCTGGCGTCCGCGGGCGTATCGGCGTTGGTGCGCACGCCCATCGTGCGGAAACTGTCCGCGATGCCCATGAATTTCTGGAAGCGCGGGTTCTCGGTGGAATCAATCATCAGCATCGAGCCGGCATACACGTAACCCCTGGTGCCGTTCAACGTGACCGTGTCGCCTTCTTTCAGCACGATGTCCGAGCCCGCGACGCTGGCCGTCTTGCTGCCGGCGTCCACGTGCAGCCCGCCGGCGCCCACCACGCAGCACTTGCCCCAGCCGCGGGCGACCAGCGCCGCGTGGGAAGTCATGCCCCCGCGAGCCGTGAGAATTCCGACGGCCGCGCGCATGCCTTCAACGTCCTCCGGGTTCGTTTCCTCGCGCAGCAGGATGCACCTGCGCCCCGCGCGATGGGCGGCCACGGCGTCTTCGGCGGTGAACACCAGCGTGCCGCAGGCCGCGCCCGGCCCGGCGGGAAGACCCTTGACGATCGGGGCGGCTTCGCGCTCGCATTTCGGATCCACGACCGGGTGGAGGAGCTCGTCGAGCTGGTGCGCGGCCACGCGCGTGACGGCGGTTCTCCTGTCTATCAGGCGCTCGGCAAGCATGTCCATCGCCATGTTGAGCGCGGCGGTGCCGGTGCGTTTGCCGACGCGGCACTGGAGCATCCAGAGTTTCCCTTCCTGGATCGTGAACTCGATGTCCAGCATGTCCGTGAAATGGCGCTCGAGTTTTCTGCGGATCGCGTCCAGCTCCGAGTACGTCCCGGGCATCAGCTCATGCATGCTGGGCAGGTGTTTGTTCTGCTCGTTCTTGGTGTCGTCGTTGATCGGGCTCGGCGTGCGGATGCCGGCCACGACGTCCTCGCCCTGCGCGTTGACCAGCCACTCGCCGTAGAACTTGTTGTCGCCGGTGGCCGGGTCGCGCGTGAACGCCACGCCGGTGGCGGAGTGGTCGCCCATGTTCCCGAAGACCATCGCCTGCACGTTCACCGCCGTGCCCCATTCGTCCGGGATCCCCTCGATCCTGCGGTACGACACGGCCTTCTTCCCGTTCCAGCTCTTGAACACGGCCGCGATGCCGCCCCACAACTGCGCCATCGGGTCGTCCGGGAACGGCTTGCGAAGGTGCTTTTCGACCAGGCCCTTGAATTCCCCGGCAAGCTTCCTGAGGTCGTCCGCGGAGAGATCGGTGTCGGATTTCGCGCCGCGCCCGTGTTTGAACGCGTCCAGTTTCTCGTCCATGATCTTTCGTATGCCCTTGCCTTCCGCCGGCTCAAGGCCTTCGGCTTTTTCCATCACCACGTCGGCATACATCATGATCAGGCGCCGGTAGGAATCCCAGACGAAGCGCGGATTGCCGGTTTTCGCGATCATGCCCGGAATCGTCGCCGAGCAGAGCCCCACGTTCAGAACCGTATCCATCATTCCGGGCATGGACTTGCGGGCGCCGGACCGGCACGATACGAGCAGCGGCGCCGCCGGATCGCCGTACTTCATGCCCATTATCTTCTCCGTCTTTGCGAGCGCGGCCAGGACCTGGGCCGAAAGCGCCTGGGGCAGCCGGCAGCCGCCGGCGTAATAGTCGGTGCAGCACTCCGTACTCACGGTGAATCCGGCAGGAACCGGGATTCCGAGCAGGCACATCTCCGCGAGGTTCGCGCCCTTTCCTCCCAGCAGGTTCTTCATTCCGGCATTGCCTTCGGCTTTGCCCCCGCCGAACGAATAGACGTACTTCCTTGCCTTCAACTGCTTCTTTGCCATGATCGCGCCGCTCCCCTGGACCGTCAAAACGGCCCTCAATTGGTTGTGTTCCCGAAAAGTGCGACCGGAAGAAACCCGGCCGCCCCATAAAAGCACGCGACTGTAGGAAGCCGGACCGGCACTGTCAAGCACGCGGTAACGCGACAGCACGCGGTAACGCGTCCTGCGGGGCTGTAACGCGTCCAGTCTTGCGTTTTCGGGAAAGGAACCCCATGATTCGGGGAGATTTGAGCCTAAAGGGAGCAGTTGGAGCAACTACGAAACACGCGAAAGTCGCGAAAGATGTTGAAAATCAGAACCATGCAACGCCACCTTTCCTCGCAGAACGCCGCACCAATTTGGTGCGGCGTTCTGCGAGGAAATTGAGCGACGCAACTTGTTGGTTATCAGGCTCTTGTTTTCCCGTATTTCGTAGTTCATTTGCTCTTTTTAGGTTGAGGTGGGGCGCAGTGGAGTAGAACGGATTTTCAACGCCCGCCGTCCTTTCAGCGGCGCGGCGACGGGGGGGTTTGCGGCTTCTGCGGCAGACACGACACGGAAGAAACGCACAGGAGGAGATGTTGATGGCTCTCAAGTTCACCAACGACGACCTGGCCCTTGCGGCCAACACGATTCGCGGCCTTTCAATGGACGGCGTGCAAAAGGCCAAGTCCGGGCATCCCGGGATGCCGATGGGCATGGCGGATATCGCGGCGGTTCTCTGGCTCAAGCATCTCAACCACTCGCCGGCGGACCCGAAGTGGCCGGACCGCGACCGGTTCGTCCTGTCGAACGGCCACGGGTCCATGCTTCTTTACAGCCTTCTCCACCTTTCGGGCCATGATTTGCCGATCAGCGAGCTCGAGTCGTTCCGCCAGTGGGGCAGCCGCACGCCTGGGCACCCGGAAAACGAGCTGACGGAAGGCGTTGAAACCACCACCGGACCGCTTGGACAGGGCATCGCAAACGCCGTCGGCATGGCCCTGGCCGAGCGCATGCTGGCGGCCCGGTTCAACTCCGATACGTACGCGCCGGTGAACCACTACACGTACGTCTTCTGTGGCGACGGCTGCCTCATGGAAGGCATCAGCCACGAGGCCTGCTCACTCGCCGGCCACCTTGGCCTGCACAAGATCGTCCTGTTCTATGACGACAACCACATAACGATAGAAGGCTCCACGGACCTGGCCTACAGCGACGACGTGGCGAAGCGTTTCCAGGGCTATCACTGGAACGTCATCCGCACCGACGCCCACGACCTCGACCAGATTGACAAGGCGATCAGAAAGGCCCGCAGATCCCAGGACAAGCCAACCATCATCATCGCCCGCTCGCACATAGGCAAGGGCAGCCCGAACAAGGTGGACACCGCCGCCGCGCACGGCGAACCTCTCGGAGACGATGAAGTGAAGGCGTCGAAGCGGAATCTCGGCCTGCCTGAAGACAGGTCGTTCACCGTGCCGGAAAGGGTGCGGGAGGTTTTCGCGGCGCGCGCAAGAAGCCTCAACAGGAAGGCGTCCGCGTGGCGGCGCGCGTTCAACTCGTTCTCCAAATCCTCCCCCGACAAAGCGGCCGAATGGAACCGCTTCCATTCGAACGAGGTGCCGGCCGACCTTGAGTCGCTGATGCCGAAGTTCGATCCGGCCGTCCCGGTCGCCACGCGAGTGGCGTCCGGCAAGGTGATACAGGCGCTTGCGAAGGCCGTGCCCGCGCTCGTGGGCGGCTCCGCCGACCTCGCCCCCAGCACGCGCACGCTCATGGACGGCGTTGATTCCGTCGGGCGCGGGGCGTTCGCCGGGCGCAACCTCCATTTCGGCGTGCGCGAGCATGCGATGTGCTCGCTTATGAACGGCGTGGCCCTGCACGGCGGGCTTCGCGTTTTCGGCGCCACGTTCTTCGTCTTCGCCGACTACTGCCGGCCGGCGATCAGACTCGCGGCGCTGATGAAACTGCCTGTTATCTACGTCTTCACCCACGACAGCTTCTACGTCGGCGAAGACGGCCCGACGCACGAACCGGTGGAGCACGCGGCCAGCCTGCGCTGCATGCCGGGCATGACGGTGATCCGCCCGTCCGATCCCACCGAAACCGCAGCCGCGTGGGTGGCCGCGATGAAGCACAAGGACGGGCCCGTCGCCCTGCTGCTCACCCGCCAGAACCTCGCCGTCGTTGACCGCGCCAGGCACCCGGCCGCGTCCAACCTTGAGAAGGGCGCTTACGTGCTGACGCAGACCGGGCCCGGCAGGCCGGATCTGATAATCATCGCGTCCGGCTCCGAGGTGCAGCTCGCGCTGGACGCGGCGGCGGCTTTGAAGGGCGAAGCTGTGGTCCGCGTTGTGAGCATGCCGTCCTGGGAGCTTTTCGAGCGGCAGCCCGCTTCCTACCGGAACGAGGTGCTGCCCCCGGAGTGCAGGGTGCGTTTGGCCGTTGAAGCCGCCGTGTCGTTCGGCTGGGAGCGATACGTGGGGATTGACGGACGTGTGATCGGGCTCAACAGGTTCGGCGCATCGGCGCCGTTCAAGGTTCTCGCCGAGAAGTTCGGTTTCACTGCGGCCAACGTCACCGGTGTTGCGCGGGCGATGATCACCGCCGCGAAGGGATAGCGGTCCCGCCGGCCCGTAAGGGCGGGCGCCCGGCGCATGGCGCGCAGGGCGCGCAGGGTCAGCCATGGCTAGATTCGTCATACAGGGCGGCCGGTGCATACACGGGCGCCACCGCGTGCCGGGAAACAAGAACGCCGCGCTCCCGATGCTGGCCGCAGCGGTGCTCACCGACGAGCCGGTGGTGCTCTCTAACATCCCGCAGATCAGCGACGTCGCCGTGATGCTCGAGATTCTCGCCGATCTCGGCGCAACGGTTGAGT
>Ga0172371_10013507_pt1 | contig 10631 bp, 6 predicted proteins | sample Lak12m_FD_114543 | JGI IMG/M metagenome (GOLD analysis project Ga0172371, IMG submission 114543) | Freshwater microbial communities from Kabuno Bay, South-Kivu, Congo - kab_022012_12m | ecosystem: Environmental > Aquatic > Freshwater > Lake | place: Democratic Republic of the Congo: South-Kivu... | reverse complement strand
TGTCCCCCACGGCGAGCACCTCGTCGATCAGCAGGATCTCCGCCTTGGCGCGGGTGGCCACGGAGAACGCGATGCGGACCTGCATGCCCGACGAGTAGTTCTTGAGCTTCTGGTCCATGAAGCCGTCGAGCTCCGCGAACGAGACGATATCCTCGTACATCTCGTCGACCTCTCTCTGCGAGAAGCCGAGCAGGGCTCCGTTCAAGTAGACATTCTCCCTTCCCGTGAGCTCGGGATTGAAGCCGACGCCCAGTTCGATGAAGGGCACGAGGCGGCCATCAACCGACACGTGGCCTGCCGTAGGCGGGTAGATGCCGGCAAGGATCTTGAGCAGCGTGCTCTTGCCGGAGCCGTTCCGCCCGATCACGCCGAAGAACTCGCCCCGGGCGATGTCGAAGTCGACGTCTCGCAGTGTGTGCTGCACCTCCATCACCCGGCGCTTGCGGAACAGGTGGATGAAGCGACTTTTGAGGGTGGAATGCCGCACATGCGGCAGCAGGAAGTCCTTCGAGACCGAGCGGACCTGGATCACGGGGTCCGCCACTCAGGCCTCCTCGGCGAAGTACGGTGAGCGACGGCGGAAGAAGACGACCGAGCCCACACCCAGCGCGAGCGTGATGCCGACGGGGATCATCCGCACCCAGGGATCGCCGAACGCCTGGGTGATGGTCACCGTCTGATCGGTGATGAGCGCGTAGCGGGCGTCCTGGATGATCTGCGCCATCGGGTTGAGCAGCAGGAAGCGGGCCCACTGCTCCGGGACCATGCTGAGAGGATAGATGATCGGCGACGCATAGAAACCGGCCTGCAGGACCACCTCCCAGATGTAGCTCAGGTCGCGGTAACGCACGTAGAGCGCGCCGAGGATGAAGCCGAGAGACACCGAGAGTACGACCAGTTCCACGAACAGCGGCGCCAGCCAGAGGATGTTGAGGGTCAGGGGCACCCGGGCCAGCGCCATGAACAGCACGATGACGATCATGCTCAGGCCGAAGGTGATGAGCGCCGACATCGCGACGGAGATCACGACCACGTACCGTGGGAAGCTGATCTTGCGCAGGAGGTCGGCGCGCTGTACGAGCGATTCGAGGCCCTGCGTGCTCGCGTCGGCGAAGAAGGCCCAGATCACGATGCCGAACAGGAGGTAGATGGCATTGTAGGGGACTGCCGCGCCGAATTTCAGAAGCTGGATGAAGACGACGTACAAGACGCTGAACATCGCCAGCGGCTTGAGCAGCGTCCACAGGTAGCCGAGGACCGACGCCTGGTAGCGAAGCTTGAAGTCGTTGATGACCATCGCCCGAAGGATGATCATCGGGTAGCGGTAGCGCAGCCGGAGGTGCGCGACGAATCCCTGCATTTCTCCACCCAGAGCACGGAAGGACGGACCAACGGGCAGTATAGCGGAGACGACCCGGTCTGGCCGCCCCGGGGGCGGATGCGGTAGTCTGCTCTCGCCTATTGAACGTAGAGTACACGGTAGGGCGTGTTGCGCCGCCGGCGGCTGCAGGTGCCGCGCGGTCCGTTGTCCGTCCTCGAGGGATCGCATGTGCCAGACCCGGATCGGAGCCATCGTCGATTGAAACCCTCGGCGAACATCAGCCGTCGAGCACTCATCACGCAGCAACACATGGTGGAGTTGGCCGGCTCGGAGGTCCTGACCTTGGAGCTGGCCGAGGCGCTGGCCAGACGAGGCTTCGAGGTCACGGTGTATGCCCACGTGGTCGGCGACCCGATCGCGCAGATCGCGCGTGACCGCGGCATCTCCCTCACGACCAGCGAGGCGGCGCTGGCCGATCCCGGCGTGGGTCTGGTCTGGATCCATCACCAGGCGATCCCCGCCTCGCTGGCGAGCACCGACGCCGCGTCACGCGCGACCGTCGTGTTCGGACACATGTCTCCGTTCGAGCCACTCGAGCTTCCGCTTCTGACGGATATTGAGGCTCGTCTTGCAGACGTGATCGTCGCCAACTCCGATGAGACGGCGGACGCCCTGCGTGGATTCGGCCTTGGTGATGTGCGCATGGTCGTCCTCGGGAATCCCGCGCCAGACTCGTTCTGGGAGTCCCCGGGCTGTCGGGTGAAGGCCCTCCGAACACTGCTCGTCGTCTCGCATCACCCACCGAGGGAGTTGCGCGATGCGATGGAGCGATTGCGGGCCGAAGGGGTCACGGTGGAGCACATCGGTGGACGCGGGCAGAGCGCGGTGGTGACCCCCGAGACGGTCGCTGCCGCCGACGCAGTGCTGACGATCGGGAAGACCGTGCAGTACGCGCTTGCCGTGGGGCGTGCCGTTTTCTGCTACGACGTGCACGGCGGCCCTGGGTGGCTCTCCGCGAAGGACCTGTCGCTCGCCCGCCGGCACAACTTCTCGGGCCGCCCGTTCGGCCGGATGAGTGCCGAGGCGATCGTCCAGGCGGTCATCGGTGGCTTCGACGGCGCCAATGCTGAGGTCGACTCCCTCCGCGATGCCGTGTCCGACCTCACGTGGGGCCGCGGCCTGGACGCGGTCTTCGCCGCCACGCCCAGCTCTCGCGGGGTAGGGCCGCGACTGACGGAGGCCGACCGATCGCGCGTCGAGGCGACCAACACGCTCTTTCGACGTCTTGCACGTGAGCATCAAGACCTCGCTGTCAGTGTTGCCGCCGAACGCACCCTGTCACGAGATCTGGCAGCTCGCGACAGGCATGTCGCCCGCCAGCAGACGGAACTGGACATGCTGGTCCGCTCATCGTCATGGAGGCTCACCGAACCCCTGCGACGATTGGCGGGTCGTCTCAGGCTTTGCGGACAGTCTGTCCGCTCCAGCGCCAGAGTGCGGCAGCCAGGGCATGCAGCACCCGAGGTAGTCCGCGTGGAGTCGTTGCCTGCCCTTGCTTGGCTCTGTCGGCTTTCCGGGCGGTCCTCCCGAGTGTTCGTGGGTCCGGAGGTGGACGTGTCTTCGAACGGTATCAGCGAGGGCGGATGGGTCGGCCCGTTCCGACACTCGTCCCTGGGCGAATCTCACCTGGTGTTCGGCTCCGGGGTCGTCTTCGCCGGCGACGGTCCCCTGTTCGTTCCGCCTTCCCATCCGCGGGAAGCGCTCTACGTCCTCCAGAATCGGAGGTCGGACGTCTGTTGCGTCTCCAATTCCATGACCTTCGCCCTCGCCCAACTCCCGCCGGAGGTCCACAGGCGGTTCTGCGTGTCGCTGAGCAAGAGCCTTCGTGCGACCGTCGACCGTGCGACGGCGCTCGGAGTGGACGGTGGAGCCACCGAACTCCACGTTGAGGCTGGCTATCGACTGAGCAGGATCGCGTTCTTCCGGTTCCGCACGGCCGGCGCTCGTCCGCCGGTGCTCCTGCCCGACTCGCCCACCGAGCCGTTCGAGGATTACCGCGCCTATCGCGATCACGTTTCCCGTTCGCTTGCCGATCTGTTCGCCAATGCCGCGCACGTGGGCAGGTCTCGGAGTCTCCGTCCGCTGGTTGCGCTCTCCCGCGGCTACGACTCCACGGCGGTGGCGGTCCTGGCAGCCGAGAACGGGTGCAGAACCGCCGTGACGCTGGATGTCGCAGTATACGGCAAGCACGACTCGGGACAGGAGATCGCGCGGAAACTCGGCCTGGACGTCATTGTGCGGAGCCACGTCATGGGCTCACAGATCTCACAGCTGACTCATGCTTTCGACCGCGAACTCTCCACTAAAGCCACCGAATTCTTGGCAACGGACGGCGTAGGCGATGACGTGGTGTACCTTCCCTTCGAGCCGGATCTCCGTCAGGGCATGCTCCTGACTGGTGTTTGGGGAGACACGGTCTGGCCGCGGGACGCAGACGTCGGTGTCGGGCTTCCCTTGCGCACCCCGTACAACCGGAGTCTCACCGAGTTCAGGCTGCGTGTGGGGTTTGCGCACGTCCCCGTGCCCTATATCGGTGGCCGCGCGGGAGACTCCATCGGCCGTATCTCGCGCTCCGGCGAGATGGCCGGATTCTCCGTCGGCGGCGACTACGACCGCCCGATCCCTCGAAGGATCGGGGAAGAGGCTGGCCTTGACCGTTCGGACTTCGGGACGGAGAAGGTAGCGACGGCGCCGTTGGCCACGAACGGCCAAGAGCATTTCGTGGACGCGCTCGACGTGGTTGGGAGACGCTACGTGTCGGTGGGGTGTTGAGTGCCGAGCTCATCTCGAGTGTCGGCACGCTCATCGGCATCTGGTTCTCGACGGTGGAGGGCCGGACTCTCGCCGAGCACGTGGCCCCTGAGCTGCCGACAGGTGAAGACGGCGTACGGGCGCCGGTCGTCAACCATGTGCAGCATCAGGACGGGACCGATTCCTCGGGGCGACGACGTCGCGAACACTGTGCGGTGGCGAGTCCTGACGCCGACATTCGATGGGGCGCCGCTTCCATGAGGGTCTGTGGCATCGCGTGTGTGAACGACGCAGACGAACTGCTGTCGGCGTCCCTCGCTCACCTCGCTCTCAACGGGATCCGCGATTTCTACCTCTATAATCACGGCAGCGACGGCACACTGGCTGCACATCTGGCTGGGGGGTTCCGGTCCGGCGAGATACGCTTGCGCGTCCTTCGAAAGCAGACGCCGCCATTCTTTCACCGCGCGATAATCACGGCGCTCGCGGAACTGGCCAGGCTGGATGGGTTCGAGATCGCCGTCGCCTTCGATGCCGACGAGTTCTGGTGCTCCACAGTGGACGGCGAGACCCTTGTGGACCGGCTGACGGTCGAGCTCTCTCGGGACGTCGATGCGCTGAGCGTGCCCGTGACGAACTACGTCCAGCATTCGGACGTCCAGGCGTTCGAGGCGATGACGCTGCTCTCGTGCCTCTATTCGGTGACCCCTTGGGTCGACGACACGTGTCCACTCCGCGACCAGGTGGACGCGGGCAGGCCGTTCGTGGCCATGCCCTTTCCGGCCAAGGCCGTCTCCCGTCTGTCGCCGGATCTGATGTACGCCGAGGGCCAGCACGGGGGCACCACGGCCCAGGGGGCCACACGGGTCGCCGAAGCGAGCGGCATCTTGGTCCGGCACCTCTCCGTGCCGTCAAGGCGCGACCTGGCGGGCAAGCGCGAGCACGGCCGTCGTCGGATCGCGGCAGGGTATCTGCCCGAGATCGGCTGGCAGCTGCAGCGCCTTGCGGAACTCTCGGATCGGCAGCTGGACGAGTATTGGCTCAACAACTCCTGGCGCCTCACTGATGATGGGCGGCCAGTCGTCGGCGACTACGATCGGCTCACGAGAGACGACGGGCTGGTCGGCGTCGGCCGAAGCCTCGCCCGGGCGAAGGACCTCGCCAGCAAGGCTGGGATCGCCGGGGACGGCAGCGGCGGTCCTGTGGTCGACATTCCCGCAGACCGTCTCGACCTGGTCATTCAGGGACTTGTCGATCACCTGGGGGCCATCGAGCGTGCGGCGGAGCGCCGCGAGCGGGCGCTCGAGGACGGGCTGGGGGGCCGGCTCACGGAGCTGCAGAAGGAACTCGACGATCGCACCGAATGGGCGCTCGCGCTCCAGGAGGAGCTCGCGGCCGTGAAGACGAGTCTGTCTTGGCGAGCCGGCCACGCGATCAGGCACCCGCGGCTCGCGTGGCGCGCCGTCACCAGGCACGGGGGCTGAGCCGGGCCGGATGCGCAGCGCGAGCGCCCGGCAGCAACCGCCGGGCACCGACCGCCGGGAGTTCAGGCAGTCGCCGCCGGGCGTAAGGTAGACTGCCGCAGACCCGCAAGGAGAGAGGAGTGTCCGGCGTGGGAACAGACAGAACGCTCTTTCCCGCCCGCGACGGTCGCGCCGCGGCGCTCCTCCGCCAGTTCGCGAAGACCGCGACGACGTTCATCGAGATCGCTGTCGCCGACGACTCCTTCGCGAGTCTCGGCAGTGCCGCCGGGCCGGGGTGCCGAGTGGTGCGATTCCTCGGCAGCCCGGAGCGGGAGGTCGTCGCAGCACGCGAGGGTCAGATGAGCGACGTCGCTGCAGACGTGCACATCGTCGCGGATGCCGAGGACCTCGACCTCGAGAGCGTCCTGTCGCCAGCGTCGGTGGAGCCGGTGGTGATCCGGATCGACTGGCCGGGTCGCGAGACCGCGGTCCTCGCGCGTCTGCGCTCGATCCTTGTCGGGCACAACGACGTCCGGGTCTTCGTCGAGTGGACTCCCGGCGCGCCTGGGGATCGCGCCGCGGAGGTCGATGCCCTTCTCGGAGGACTGCAGGAACTGGGGCTGGACGTCTTTCTGCTCGAAGGTCGGGATGGTGGCCACGTTCGCTGCGGCCGGCGGCAACTGCTCGACGCCGTCGGGGGCGCTGCGGCGACGCTCTGTTGCGTCCCGATCACGATGTCGCTCGACCTGTGCGCGTTCAGTCACTCCTCGGAACTCGGGGGCGCGGAACTGTGTCTCGCCGAGCTGGTCGAGCAGATGACCAGCCGCTTCGGGACGCTCTTCACCGTCGTGCTCCCGAGCGACGGTCCGCTCCGTGAGCGAGTTGAGAGCATGGGCGCGTCGACTGTGATCATCGAGTCTCCGTGGTGGTGTGCAGACCCTGCACTGCCCGCCTCCGCGGTCACGGAGGACGAGCTGGCGATCGGCTTTCTCCACCTGCGCCGCGCGCTGCCCGAGCTGGGATCGCGTTCTCCGGACGCCGTTCTCACCAGCACGGTGACGATTCCGTGGGGAGCTGTCGCGGCTGCCGCTCTGGATCGGCCACACGTCTGGTGGGTCCACGAATACGGCCGCCGCGACCATGGCTTCGAGTTCCTGTACGGGTACGAGGAGTCGGTCGCGCTCATCGTGGACGCGTCGAGCCATGTGATTGCGACTTCTCAGGCCGTCCGGGAGGAACTGTTCCCGGGAGTTCCTCCGGAGAAGTGCTCCGTCGCCTCCTATGCACCGGATGTGCGCCCTTCGGGCGCCGACGTGCCCGCCGGGTTCTGGAGGCCCGGAGCCACGAGGCTGATCCATACCGGGCGTGTCGTCAGGACGAAGGGTCAGGAGGACGCTCTGCGCGCGGTCAAGCTGCTCGCCGAGGGCGGTCGAGACGTCGAGCTCTGTGTGGTTGGCGCTATGGACCCGGATGCCGAGTATGCTTCCCGCCTTCTGGACTATGTGAGGGACGCAGGGATTGCCGACAGGGTCCATTTCCTCGGGTCCGTGGCGGATGTCATCCCCCTCATCCGGGAGGCGCACATCAGCCTCACCTGCTCGCGTCACGAGGCGTACGGTCGCGTGACGTCGGAGGCGATGCTGCTGGAGACGCCGGTCATCGGCACCGCCACCGGCGGCACGGCCGAGTTGATCCAGGACGGTTTCGACGGTTTCCTTTACCCGCCGGGTGACGCGGCCGCTCTTGCCGACAAGGTCGCCTTCTTCGTGGACCACCCCGACGAGATCGCCCCGTTCGGCAAACGTGCCGCGGACAACATGCACCGCAAGATCGAGGCTGACCGGGTGGACACCCGCTTCTTCGACGTGTGCCTGCGGCACAAGGGCGGCTCGAGCCCGCGGTCGGCGGCCTTGGCCCGGCTCTCGCAGCAGTGGCGCGAGCGCACGGAGAGCGCGCTTGAACGCAGACTCCTGCAGCGAGAGGCGGTCGTCCGAGATCTCGAGAGGCGGACCCGAGATCTCCAGGCTGAGTTCGCGGAGCGCACGGAGTGGGCGCTGGCCCTCCAGCGGGAGATCACCGAGATGAGGTCCACTTTCGCCTGGCGGGTGCGCCGCGCGCTCAAGGATCCCAAGCGAGCGTGGAGCACCATCCGGAGGCGCTCGCCATGACAGAGGGCTCGATGCCTCACGCGGCCTCGCAGCAGGCATCCGCCGGGATCCTCATCCTGAACTGGGACGGGGAAGACCTGCTGCGTGAGCACCTCCCCTCGGTCCTGCTGGCCGCCGCTCACAGTGGCCTCCGTGTGGCCGTCGCCGACAACGGCAGCTCCGACGGCAGCCTCGCGCTCCTCGCCCGGGAGTTCCCGGGCGTGACCGCCATCCCACTCGGCCGGAACCACGGATTCGGCGCAGGCTACAACCGCGCGATGGCCCACGTTCCATGGGAGATCGTGATCCTCCTCAACAACGACATGCTCGTTGCCGAGGACTTCGCCGACCATCTGCTGGAGCCGTTCGCGCGCGACGACTCCGTCTTCGGCGTGAGCGCTCAGATCTTCCTGCAGGACCCCCTCCAGCGCCGCGAGGAGACCGGGCGCACCAGCGCGCGCTTCCGCGATGGGGAGGTCCAGTACGCCCATTTCCCGGTCGAGTCAGAGGACGGTCCCCTGCCGGTGCTCTGGTCGGGCGGTGGATCGGCGGCGATCTCGCACGCCAAGTTCGACGCCCTCGGCGGGTTCGAGGAGCTCTACAACCCGTTCTACATGGAGGACGTCGATCTTTCGTTCCGCGCCTGGCAGCGGGGATGGCCGAGCCTGCTCGCGCCGCGCAGCGTGGTGACGCACCGCCATCGCGGCTCGACGACGCGTCTCGATCGTGACTATGTGGACATGATCATCGCGAGGAACCGGACGCTCTTCGTCGCGCTCAACGTGACGGAGAAGCGGCGACTCATCCGCCACGCCGCCAGACTGCTGACCCCGCGGCTCCTGCGACTCGACGGGTCCCGGCCCGACTACCGGGCTTCACTGGAGGTCCTCCGGCTCCTGCCGCAGATCAGGAGCCGCCGGGCGGCGGCCGCCCGCGTGGCCGTCGTTCCCGATGCGGAGGTGTTCGCCCGCTTCGAGGCCGACTGGCGCGTCTCCCTCCCGCCGGAGCGGGACGGCGCAGGCTCGCACGCCGACTGGGTCCGCACACCCGCCGCCGGGCGGCGCCTCAAGGTCCTCTTCTTCGTCCCGATGGGCATCTACCCAATCAGCCACGGCGGCGCGTCGCGCATCACGAACACCATCTGGGGCCTGTCGCGACGAGGCCATGAGGTGCGGGTCCTCTCTCTCGTCGCCACGGAAGAGGAGCGCGAGGCCATGGAGGCGTTGCCCGAGGTGGCCGGGTCGCACTCGTTTGTGCTGCCTCTGGAGCGCTCCTCGTGGCCTGGAGGAATGGAGCCGGCGGTCGTCGCCAACACGTACCGGACGTCTGCCGCGGGTCTGCTCGAGGACGCCGTGGCCCGCTATCGCCCGGACGTCCTCGTCCTCGAGTACACGCAGTCCGGGTCGTACATCTCCCCGTCTCTGGGCGTGCCGACCATCTTGGTCGAGCATGACCTCGCCTACAGGTCGTCGCTTCGGGGCGCCCTCGCGCGCCGCGGCGCCTTCGCGAAGGCGCGGGCGCTCTTCGACACAGCGCGGCTGTACCGCTGGGAGATCGAGGCGACCCGGCGAGCGGATCTCGTGCTCACCGCGTCCGATCTCGAGGCCGAGGTCCTGCGCAGACGCGGCGTGCACTACGTGAGCAGCGCCGTGCCCAACGGCGTCGACGTGGCCTCCTTCGAGCCTCCCGGCCCGCGTCGCGAGGTGCGGGACATCCTTTTCGTGGGGTACTTCCTTCACCCGCCGAACGTCGACGGACTCGAGTTCCTCTTCGACGAGATCTGGCCGCACCTCCGTGCCGGGGAGCGGGACCTGACCGTCAGCGTCGTCGGGTCGGGTCTTGCCGGCGACCTCGCCGGTCGCATCCAGGACGCCGGTTTCCGGTATGCGGGCTACGTGGAGGATCTCGCCGGGGAGTTGTGGTCGCATCGCGTCTTCGTCTGCCCGATCCGCTTCGGCGCGGGCACGCGGATCAAGCTCCTTGAGGCCGCCGCGGCTCGGTGTGCGATGGTCTCCACGACCATCGGCGCCGAGGGTCTGGGCTTGCGGGACGGACACGACGTCCTGCTGGCCGACGACCCGGCCGCGTTCGCGGCGGCCGTCGATCGGCTTCTCGCCGACGAGGATCTCCGCTGGCGCCTCGGCGATGCCGCCCACGACACCGTCCAACGCCAGCTCGACTGGCCAGTGCTCGCCGGCCGGCTCGAAGACGTTTGCTACGACCTCCTGGAGCGCCGATGAACGATCCCGTGATCGTCGTGACGTGTTGTGAGCCGGACGCGCTCCCGTTCCTTCGGGGGCTCCCGCGGGAGCATCTCTCGCGAGCGACACTGATCGCGACGGCGGACGTCATCCGTTCGGCCGAGAGGGAGACGCCGATCACGAAGACCGCCTTGATCGGCGGCCGGAGCACGCTGGAGGAGGTCCGCGGGCTGCTGTCCGCGGACAGGGCCTGCGTCACGGTCGTCGTCGCGCCCGATCCCTGGGGGCCCGTTCGGGGCAAGGGCTTCGTGCGGGCCCGCCAGGTCCTTCCCTTCGTTCTGCCCGCCGCCGGGTTCGACGTCGTGGAACTCGACCGCGGGGGCGTCAACGGCCGGGTATGGCGCGGCGCCGACCGCGCGTCCTTCGCCCGCTGGATCCGACGCCGCGAGGTCGTGCTCTTCGGCGGGCACGCCGTCCACCTTGGTATGGTCGGGCCGGAGGGCTACACCCACACTCCGGCCGCAGCCGCTTTGGCCCTGACGCGCGTCGTGGTGAGTCCGCTGGTCGCCGCGGTCACGCTCGCGCGCGTCCTTCCCTTCATCGCCCGCACCGAGGCGCGGGCATGCCGGCGGGGGGAGAGTTCGTGACGACGGTCCCCGACCGTGGCGAACATCCGGTGGCAGCCTCC
>Ga0172371_10013503_pt1 | contig 10633 bp, 6 predicted proteins | sample Lak12m_FD_114543 | JGI IMG/M metagenome (GOLD analysis project Ga0172371, IMG submission 114543) | Freshwater microbial communities from Kabuno Bay, South-Kivu, Congo - kab_022012_12m | ecosystem: Environmental > Aquatic > Freshwater > Lake | place: Democratic Republic of the Congo: South-Kivu... | reverse complement strand
GTGCTGCTGCTGCTCTCCGTCTCGGGCATGACCTCCTTCGGCACGACGCCGTACTTCTTCACAAGGTTGGCGAACATGTCCCACTGGCCGCCGTCCTGGATGGGCGACTGAACCAGCCACATGATGAGTCGGCTGTCGGTCTCCTCATCGAGCGTCTCGAGGATGCTCTCAAGGAAGTAGTTCGCCTTCTCGAGCTTATCCCAGAACATGAGGTAGTTCTGCGAGAGCTCGAAGGTCTCGAGCTTCATAGCCTCGGCGGCGGCCATGCGGTAGGTGTTCAGTCCAGCGAACAGCCAGCAGCGCCCGCTTGCATTCTGACTGGTTATCTCACCGGCCTTGGTCACATGCGAGAAGGTATGGCTGCAGCGCACAACCGCGTCGCGATTCATGGCGAGAGCACGAACGGATGTCTTCGTTACGGCATTCAGCGCCGCTCGCCGGGCCGGATCGGCCTCGTAGGCGCGGCGGAAGTCCCCGATCTTCTCCAGCGTAATCGGCTTCGCGCCGTTGGTCGTTTCTGGCACTCCGTTTCTCCTTGTTGCGGACGCCTGCCACGGGCGTCCTTTGGATCACATGCGCTGCGCTGCGGCTCTGCCGGCTCAGACCAGCAGGTTGTCTGCGGTCATCTCCGGCGGGATGGGCAAGCCCAACAGGCCCAGTACGGTCGGTGCGATGTCCGAGAGCTTCCCGATGGCGCGGCCCGCGGGTTCGGTTCCCCGCGGCGTGAGCCTCCTGCCATCCGGGGCGGAGGCCACGTAGATGCACTCCACCGGGAACAGCGTATGGCTTGTCTTGGTGCGCCCGGAGTCGTAGTAGACCATCTGCTCGGCGTTACCGTGGTCGGATGTGATGAGGACCTTACCCTCCAGCGCCAGGACCCGCCGAACCACCCTCCCGACACACTCGTCCACGATCTCGATCGCACGTCTCGCCGCGTCGAACTCGCCGGTGTGGCCAACCATGTCGCCGTTCGCGAAGTTCACCGCGATGAACGCGTACGGGTTCGGGTCCAGCCTCCGAAGCAACTCCTCGGTGACGCCGTACGCGTCCATCTCCGGGTGGCTGGCGAACGTAGCCGGATCGAACCGGCTCTTCACTTCGACCTGATCTTCCCCGGCATACGGCGTCGTCGCCTTGCCGTTCATGAAGCTCGTCACATGACGGAACTTCTGAGTTTCGGCGATCCGAAGCTGGCGCAGGCCCGCGCCGGAGATGACTTCCCCCAGCAGCCCGTCCATCCCTCCACCCTCGGTCATCGGCGGCATCAGGAAGTCCCTGAGCTCGTCGTAATAACGGGTGAACCCGAGATACGTCACGTTGGGTCTGACTGACCGCCGGCCCGGGTAGGCGTCGTCCACAAAGGCCATGGTGAGCTGCGCCGCCCGATCCTGCCGGTAGTTCGTATGGAAGACGCAGTCGCCGTCATGCACGCCGTCGTAGTCGCCGAACGCGTACGGCGGGATGTACTCGTCGAACATGGGCTTGCCGTCCGGTGTCCTGTCCGCGTCATACGCACCCGTGATCGCCGTCTCGACGTCCGCGGCTCTCCGCCCCGTTGCCGAGACGATGCACGCATATGCCGTATCGGTCAGCTGCCAGTTCTTGGAGCGGTCCATGGCGTAATATCGGCCCATGGCGGTCCCTATGGTGCAGTTTCCCACGTCCGCCATCACCGGCCTCAGCATGTCGAAGTACTCGAGCGTGCTCCTCGGCGGCGTGTCACGCCCGTCGAGGAAGGGGTGGAGAACGATGGCTCCCTCGGGGTTCTCGGACCTCGCACGCCGCATCAGCTTGAAGAGATGATCCTGGTGCGCGTGAACGCCCTCGTCTTGCAGCAGTCCGAGGAAATGCAGGCGGCTCCGGTTCGTATGCCATCGGGCCATGAGACGGTTCCATGGCTCGTATGTGTAGAGCAGGCCGCTGGTCATGGCCTCGTCCAGCCGCTTGAGCTCCTGGATAACGACGCGGCCCGCGCCTATGTTCAGGTGGCCGACTTCGCTCGATCCCTGAAAGCCGGCGGGGAGGCCCACGGCCTCGCCTGAGCACTCCAGCAGCGTCCACGGATGGGACGCCTTATAGGCGTCCATAGTCGGCGTAGCGGCTGCCAGGACCGCGTTCGCCCGTGGGTCCTCGTTGTATCCCCAGCCGTCACGAATCACTAGACAGATCGGACGCATTCGTGTCCTTTCAGCGGGTCGTAGCTCCGGCGCGGCGCATCCAGCTGCATGAGGCTACGGTACGGTGCCCGGCGGCTGCGCGGGACCGTCCGGCGGCGCCAACGCCGGCGCCGTGACGGTCACCGTGACCTGGCGCGAGACGACGTTTCCCTTGTTGTCCGCTGCTCGCAGAGTGTATGTGGTCGTGGTCGCGGGCGTGACTTCGAACCTCCCCTGAGGCTCGAGCTGGCCGCCGATCCCATTGTCCAGCTCTACGGCCACCGCGTTCTCGACGCTCCACTTGAGCGTCGCGGTCTGGCCGGCGCTGATCGTGGGAGGTTCGGCACGAAACGCTCGGATGTCGGCGATGGACGTTGTCGGCGGAACGACCTCGACGGCGACCGACTTCATCACCACGTCGCCGTCGGCGCCCTGCGCGCTGAGCACGTATGTGGTTGTGGCCTCCGGCATCACCTGCCGGCTACGGTCCATGCGTGCGTTCAGCGTTCCGATGGGATTCAGCACGAGCTCCTTCGCGCCGTCCACGCGCCATGAGAGGGTAACGACGTCTCCCTGGTGGACCTTGCGGTGGTCGGCCCTGAACTCGATGATCCGGGCGCGCGGCGGCAGGGGCTTCGGCACTACGATCACGGAGATCTGGCGCACCACCCTCCGTCCACCGCCCCTCGCGGTCAGCACATACGTAGTCGGGATCTGAGGGGTCACGGTCACCGAGCCCACGGCGCTCTTGATGGGCAGATTGCCCGGACTGATATAGGTGCCCTCGCCCGGATTCTCGATGTCCCATGCCAGAGTGACGGGCTCGCCCGCAACGACCTGGAGCGGTTCCGCCGTGAACGACCGTACCGTGACGGGCCTGGGCCGGAAGAGCCACCAGCCTCCCGCAACGACCAGGGCAAGCATCATCAGAGACGCAACGATCGTGGAGAGAACCGCCTTGCGCTCAAGCTGGCCGCTCACGGACGATGACACATACGCATCCGTCGCCGAGCGAGCCGTCACGTTGAACTGGTAAAGCCGGGCGGAACCCACGAGAGGCCGGGATCTGGGCTCGGCCGCCATCGGCACCGTTTCGGTCGCCCCGGCCTTCACCGTCACTCGGTCCTTCTCGAACTCGTAAGCGCAGTGGTCCTCCGGGTCGGACGCGTAGAGGTCCAGCGTCTCCTCGCGATTGCCGAGATTGGCGACGCGGATATCGAAGATCGGCGCTCGGTACAGGAGCGTTGAGGTCGCTCGTTTGGGATCGAGCTCGACTTGCAGGGCGCTGAACGGCTTTACAGTCAGCGCCGCCTGCTGGATCCCGGACTCACCTGTCTCCATGCCGCGAGCGCGCACCAAGAACGGGTACGTGCCCGCCGCGATATCCGACGACCGGCCAACCTTGAACAGGACGCGCGCATGCTTCGTTTCGCCCGGGGCCACGGTAACCGACGGCACCGGCAGCGCGTACCATTCCACGTCGATACCCTCGATCTCGAGCGCCACGTGGTCATCGGTCTCGTGCTGATTGGTGATGGCGACGTCGAGTTGCGCCGTCTGGCCGGCCTCGATCGCCACATCCGTCGTGGAGAGCTCGACTGCGATCACCTTGCTTTTCGCTCCGCCATGGGTTCCCCTCCGCCAAGCTGTGCCGCCACCAGAGCGGGGACGGCGTCCAGCGCGTCCGCGACCTTCTCGGGGTCCTTTCCGCCCGCCTGGGCGAAGTCGGGGCGCCCCCCGCCGGCGCCACCGGCGATGCGCGAGACCTCCCGCAGGAGGTTGCCGGCATGAACGCCCCGGCTGACAAGGTCCCGACTGGCCTTGGCCACGAACAGCGACCTTCCGTTTGCCGCACCGCCCACAACCACGAGCACGGATCGGTGCTCGTCGCCCAGCCGGTCGGCGAGGGCAGCCATGGCCTGCGCATCGGCATCCGATGCTCTGACGATGGCCACCTTCGCTCCGGCGACATCTTCCAAGCGCAAGTCGTCCGTGCGTACGGCCCCCGCGCGCAACTGCTGCACCTGCTTCTCCAGTTCGGAGCGATAGGCGACGACCTTCGAAGCTGCCTCGACCACCTGACGCTCGGGCACGCCCAGGGCCGCGGCGACCCTCCGCAGGCGCCCTTCGAGCTCCTTGAGGTAGGCCCAGGCTCCGGCGCCCGTGACGGCCTCGACACGACGGACACCGGCCGCCACTCCGGTCTCGGAGACGATCTTGAACAACCCCACTTGCGACGTGCGCCGCAGGTGGGTCCCGCCGCACAGCTCCAGGCTCACCCCGGGTATCTCCACGGTCCGCACATCGGCGCCGTACTTCTCGCCGAAGAGGGCCATTGCGCCGCGACGACGAGCATCCTCGAGTGCAACGCCCGAAGTCGCGACAACGGGGTTGTCCGCGAGGACGTGGGTGTTGACCATGTCCTCGACGCTGGAGATCTCCTCCGGCGTGACGGGACGGTTGTGCGTGAAGTCGAAGCGCAGGCGATCCGGCGCCACCAGTGAGCCCTTCTGGTGCACGTGCGCTCCGAGCACGTCTCGGAGTGCCGCCTGAAGCAAGTGGGTTGCGGTGTGGTTCCTGACGATGCTCGCCCGGCGCTCAGCGTCTACGGCGAGTTCCACGCACGCCCCAACGGTGACCTCGCCTGATCGCACAACGCAATCGTGCAGCCATACTCCCGCGGCCTTACGTGTGCCGCACACTTTCACATCGAGACCACGCTCGTCCCAGACTCGGCCCGTATCTCCGACCTGTCCTCCGGACTCCGCGTAGAAGGGAGTCTGGTCCAGTACGATCTGCACCTCGGCCCCCGCCCTTGCGAAGTCCACCAGTTCGCCGCCCTGGATGAGGGCGAGGACCCGGGCGCCCTCGGTCTCGAGCACGTCGTAACCGGTGAACACAGTCTCGAGACCGCTGCGCTGGAGTTCGCTCAGTGCCGCTCCGATGCTTCGGAACACGTCGCGGTCAATGCCCGAAGACTCCTGCGATTGCTTGCGGCGCTCCTCCATGGCTCGTGTGAAGCCGTCTGTGTCAACCGACACGTCGTTCTCTGCCGCCAGCTCCTCGGTGATCTCCAAAGGAAGCCGTAGGTGTCGTGAAGCAGGAACGCGTCGCTGCCCGACAGCACGGGCCGTTCGCCCGTCTCGCCGCTCCGGATCGCGCCCAGAATGTCGTAGAACCGCTGGACGCCCTGATCGAGCGTACGCCTGAACCGTTCCTCCTCACCCTCTACTGTGGCGAGGATGTGCTCGCGCCGCTCCGCCACTTCCGGGTACACGGCCCCCATCATCTCGATCGTGACCGGAGCGACCTGATGCAGGAACGGTTCGTCCAGGCCGAGCACGGATTTGCCATACCGAATCGCCCGCCGCATGACCCGCCGCAGGACGTACCCTCTGCCCTCGTTGAGCGGCAAAACGCCGTCAGCGATGCAGAAGACCATCGTTCGCGCATGCTCGGCCACAACGCGGAAGGCGAAGTCCTCGCGCCCGAGGGTGCCGCCGTAGCGAAGCCCGCTGACCTCCTCCATACGCTGGATCGCGGGCACGAACAGGTCGGAATCGAAGACGCTGTCCACGCCCTGCAGGACGCAGACGATACGCTCGAGGCCCGCGCCCGTGTCGTTGTTGGTCGAGGGGAGCGGGTCGAGACGGGGCTTGCCGGCTCCGTCCTCGGTTCTGTTGAACTGAGTGAAGACGTTGTTCCAGAGCTCCAGCCAGCGTCCCGCGTCGTCGTCACGCTTGTATTGCTCAGTCGGCGACAGGTCGTTCGACACCTCGGGCCCCGTGCCCGGACCGACCCAGTAGAACAGCTCGGTGCATGGGCCGCAGGGACCGTTTGGTCCCTCCGTGACCGCGTTGGCGGGCCAGTAGTTCTTGTCGGCGCCGAGCCGATGGATCCGGTTCGCGGGCAGGCCGACGGCCTCGTGCCAGACGCTGAACGCCTCGTCGTCGTCGGAATAGACGGTCACGCACATGCGATCGCCATCGAGCTGCAGGCGCTCCGTCAGGAACTCCCAGGTCCACGGGATCACTTCGGCCTTGAAGTAGTCGCCGAAGCTGAAGTTCCCGAGCATCTCGAAGAAGGTGCAGTGCGACAGATCGCCGACGCTGTCTATGTCGCCGGTTCGGACGCACTTCTGAGATGTGACGATCCGGCGGCGCGGCGGCACGGCCTCGCCGGTGAAGAAGGGCTTGAACTGCTGCATGCCGGCGCTCGTGAAGAGCGTGGAGCGATCCTCGACGCCAAGAGCGTCTATCGGGATCAGGGGTGCGCTGGGCAGGTGCAGATGGTCCTTCTCGACGAAGAAGTCAATGTAGGCCTGGCGAAGCTCCGCTGAACGCATATGCGCGTGTTCCTCGCGCCATTATAGCACCGGCCCTCTTGGGCGCCGTCCTGTCGGCGCTCCGGCCCGCCGACGACCGTCCGTGCGCGTTGGCGCGCCGCAGGCAGGATCCTGCCGCGGCATGGGTAGAATCGGAGCGATCGGTCACCGGACCGGCCGGTAGGCCCAGCATGAGGTACAGCCCGTGAAACATCCAGCGGCAGTGATCGCTGCCTTGCTGATTGCGTTCGTGCTTTTCGTGATGTTGTTCTCCCCCCGTCCTTCAATCGAGGGTTCGCAGAAACTGCTGCCGGAGGGCAAACCGGCGCCGGAGATCCGTATCCGCACACCGGAGGGAAGGTACGTCTCTCTGGCCGAGCTCAAGGGCAAGGTGGTCCTTGTTGACTTCTGGGCAACGTGGTGCGGCCCATGCGCCATGTCTGTTCCCCGCATCGAGAAGGCGTACATGAAGCACCGGGGGCGGGGCTTCGAGGTCCTGGGCGTGGCCCTTGAAACCGATGCCGGCGAACAGATCGCCAACTATGTCTCGCAGATGGGCATGACCTACCCCGTCGGAATGCCTGACCCGCGGAGCAACGTCGGGCTGTGGCTCCCGGGGGACACCGGCATACCGGCCATGTTCGCCGTTGACAGGAAGGGCAACGTGCGCTGGTCCAAGAGCGGCTTCGACCCGTCGAAGGAGCATGAGCTCGATGACGTGATCGGCGTCCTCCTGGACGAGTGATCGCTCGCCGCAGCTAGCCGGCCTGCTCGTTCGGGCTCTGCCTCGAGGTCAGTCGCCTACGCGCCAGACGGCGACCCAGTCCAGAGCGATCCAGCCTGCGCCCGACCATGACACCCTCGTTTCGACCGTCCCACCCGGATGGCTGAACTCGAGGGGAATGCACGAGTAGGCGTTCGGCGTCAGTTCGGACGGCCCCACGTTCCGGCTCGACGTGATCTTGCCGCCGCCTCCGACGCAGGTGTCCAGAACCACCGGCGCCCCGTCGCGCATCCCCCCTCCCTTTACCCGGAACGCGGCCACGTACCTCCCGGCCGGCAAGGCCGCGTAAGGTCCGAAAACCACGTAGCCCGGCGAAGCGGTTGTGGCGTCCGCGCGCCACGCCGTTGACCCGCTTGCGGCGGTATCGGTCATCAAGGCCCCGGAGTTGTGAGCCAGGGCCTCGCCCTCGTCCCGGCGCACGAAGGCCAGGCGTCCGGGTGGAAGCGACCCGGCCACGAGTTCGGATGACGGGACGAGCCGGACGGCTGCGGCGTGACGCTTCTCCGGCACGGAACCGCCCACGAGGAACGCGATCTCGTCCGCATCCGGCATGCCGCTAACCAGCACGTCGGTCGAGCGCCCCGGCGCAAGGGACACCTCAGCAGGCGTTGCCCGAGCGTCGCGGAGCCCGCTCGTGACCGCGGTCTTGAGCGTCACTGGCGCCGCCGATACGTTCTGAAGAGACACAGTGACGGCTATCTCGCGCCCCTCTACGGCCATCGTGTGCTCCGGCGGCCGCACCAGGACCGCCCTGCGAGCCATGTCCTGCTTGAACAGCGCCCCGAGATGATCAGGTCGTACCGCAACGTAGCCGGGTCCGAGCCGCTTCATCACTTCTGGGAGCGCCTCGAGGTCGGCGCCCCAGTTCCAGATGAACGCATGGAGGTATGCAGGCCTCTCGGCCGGCGTGATGGAGCGTATCTCTTCCACCATGCGAGTTATCTTCTGCTCGCGCGTTGCGTGCTCCGTCCAGCCGGTCACGCCGTGGAAGACCCCTACGTTGCGAGCGATCGGGTACGTTGCGTCGCGGTACTCCGACACACGTCGCCCATAGTCCGGGAACAGGGACTCCAGATCGGGAATGCGCTCGGCATAGCGCCTGATGCGGTCGGGCTGCGTCGCATTCATGATCCAGATCGAGCGCAGGCCGGACTGCCGCATGTACTGCGCGGTCTGGTCGAGGAACCCGTCGAACACCGAGTCCCGCAGATCGGCCCGGTACCTCAGGCCGTAGGAGTCCGGGTACGTGTAGCCCACCCCTGAGACTGCGGCGAGGAATGCGTCGTTGCGGGTCGCGGTGCTGTAGTAGTAGCTCACGATGCCCGGTATCAGCAGACACGCAGCCGGCGATACGGTCCAGCCCACCGGCACCTTCCCACGGGCTGGTGACGCCCACAGCTGCGGGAAGTTGCTCACCGTGAGGACCGGGAGGTTGTCGCCGTCCGACATGATGAACGACACGTACACCTTGTTGCCATCAGGGCGCGGCTCCGGCGCGGCTCGCGGCGAGAGGCGCGCCACCTTGACGCCGGAGTGCACGCTGAGGTTGGTGCAGTTGATCGAGCCGACCAGGTACTTGCCGAACTCGGCGAACAGCGTCACGCCCGGACCCTCCCCCATTCCGACGTCCTTCGCCGCCCACGGGTAGCTCATGATCGGGCAGTTGGCCGGCATCCGCGCCAGAAGCTCCTCGGCCACGCGAGCTTCGGCTGTGGGGTCCGCGTAGGGCCTGGCGCCGTCAATCGGGCCCGATATCCAGAAGATGAACGCTCGATGCTGCGTCAGGTAGTCCCTGAGGCCGAGGTGGTCCGGATACGAACAGGCGGCGAGATGGTGGTTCAGCCGCGGCCACAGGTTCTCGAGCGCCCATCGGTATGCCTCGACGCTCGTCTTCCAGCGCCCGCGCATGTCGGCCCTGACCTCGAGGCCGCGCATCGGGCTATCGGCCCGCGAACCCTTCAGCATCCTCGGAGACACCACGATGCAGTCCTCGACCGCCGCAAGCATGTTGGCCACGTTCTTTGACGCGGGCAGGGCCGGGTCGCTGACCACGACGCCCCTGATCCGGCTCCTGAACCACGCAAGCAGGGACAGCCACTTTGGCACGGGCTTGACCGCGGACACCCACTTGTTCCGGCGCATCCAGTTCAGCCACGTTGAGTCCGTCTCGTTGTAGAGGCAGTAGAGGACCGGCCTGCGGCGGTTCACAATGCCCTGCAGAACCAGCACGCAGAGCTGCACGTCCGGCGGCTCCCTCGTCAGGTCGCATACATAGAGCGTGTTCGCCGGCTTCGCGGAACGCGGGAAGACGTCGGGATAGGGCCTCTTCTCTCCGGCCGCCGCGAGGTCGTGGGGCTGTCCGCTGGGGACTGCCTCGCGCGCACGCAGGGGCTGCAGGTCGGCCTTGCCGCCGTCGAGCCGGAACACATCCACGCGGTCGGCGCGCACGCCGCCGTACCCTGTCCAGAGGAGGCGTATCTCCAGCTTCCCTCCTGGACAGCGGAAGGCAATAGGCACCCGCACATAGCGCCCCAGCGCCAGGTCGCTGCCGCTGACATCACGGGTGGCGCAGACTGCCTGGCCGAAGCCGACGACAGCATCCAGCTCGAGCACCTTCTCCTCCCCCGCCTCATCCAGGAGCTTCAGACGCACGAAAGCCGCATAGTCGCCCGCAGGCATGTCGCGGTACGGCCCGTAGAGCATGTGCTTGCCGGGCGTCGCGGATCCCAGCCGGGCCTCCCAGGCGCGGGTCTCCGCCGCGTCAGGATCCCGCACCGCGCGCCCCGTCAGGTGCGCGGCGCCGCCTGCGGCCTGCCAGCGCGCGGCTGCCGCATACGTGCCCCCGGGGAGCCTGCCGGGGTCCTTAACTTCGCTCATGATCGCTTCGGGCGGGCCACCCGGCGCGCCCGACTGCGCGAGCGCGGCGAGCGTCGAGCATATGCCGATGAGAGTCAGCGCGAACCCATTGCGCATTGCCGGCCTCCTGAGGCTCAGTCTCGGGGAGATCGCCGAGCGCCAAGCGCAGCGCGGGCGGCACGCCGCTGTCACGTATCTCACAGTCTGCAAGACACCTGAAACGAAGGCCTGCGGCCGCCGTCTAATGCTGCGTAAGGAGCACACAGAGATTATGCACCGCCGCGACGAATCACGAGCACTGTACCGAGCAGTGGCGCGAGCCGTGTGGGAGCGCTACCGGCCCGGCGCGCTGGAACTGCCGGTCGGCTGGACGCTGCTGCGCGACCCTGGAGTATCGTTGCGGCGGAAGGCCCGCGCAGCGGGAGTCGGGCTCGCCACGGTCGGAGGCATGTTCGGCATGCAGTGGGCTCTGGCGTGGCTAACCGGCATCCGTGAGCCTGTGGCGTCGCCCGT
>Ga0172371_10013502_pt1 | contig 10633 bp, 17 predicted proteins | sample Lak12m_FD_114543 | JGI IMG/M metagenome (GOLD analysis project Ga0172371, IMG submission 114543) | Freshwater microbial communities from Kabuno Bay, South-Kivu, Congo - kab_022012_12m | ecosystem: Environmental > Aquatic > Freshwater > Lake | place: Democratic Republic of the Congo: South-Kivu... | reverse complement strand
TTTCATCTTTTTTTTCTTCTTCAGATGGTCAAACCGGTGCAACAGTTCTTGAGTTCTCTCTAGTGAAAACGCCGGTATCAACAACGTTCCCCCTTCTTCTTCGATCCTTTTAACCTCATCTGCCAACAAAGCCTCGACATCTTCCTCTGGATGAATTTTGTCACCGTATGTTGACTCCATTATCACCACTTCTGCCTCCTTAGGCACCTCTGTTGGTTTAATTAAATCCTGTGGTGAATTTCCCAAATCCCCACTAAACACGATACTTTTTACTTTATCCTTTTCACTTTTTACTTTTATCTCCACACTCGCCGACCCCAAAATGTGTCCTGCATCCAAAAAATTAAAACTCATTGTTCCTAATGAAAATTTTTCACCATACCCGACCACTCGCACCAAAGACATTAACCGAACAACATCCTCTTCATCAAACATCGGCTTTGACTGATTCTCTTTTGCTAAGTGGGCCGCATCCATCAACGATATCTCCAGCAACTTCTCTGTGGCTTCAGTCATATATATATCCCGCGAAAAACCACCGTGGACCAAGAGTGGCAATCTCCCGCAGTGATCTAGGTGCGCATGTGTCAAGATAACCCCACTCAGTTCAGATGGTCTAAAGTCTAAACTCTCGTGATTTAATCTCGATTCTTCGATGCTTCCCTGAAACATTCCCATATCCAACAGTACTCTAGTCGTATCTTGAGTCAGTAAATAACTTGACCCCGTCACCATTCCACAAGCACCCAAAAACTTTATCTTCACCTACCCATCTTATCTTAAAACCTGAATCTTGGCTCTCTTGGCTTCGCAATATTGCATACCAACGCCCGTCCAAGAATATCTTTACCATGGATTCCTTTTGCGGCCAATTCTGCCTCCATTTGGGTAGACATTGTTACAAAACCAAAACCCTTACTCCTATCTTGCTGGTTTGGTTCCATCATTACAATGGCATCGTTTACCTTGCCATACTCAGCGAACATCTTAAACAAATCTTCTGTCCGAAAAGAATAGGGTAAATTCCCAATGTACAGGCGTACGCCAGCTGTATTTGTGTTGGTTAACATCATTTTTCTCCTCTCTAACTTTTTATTGAAAACACAAGCATTCTACCACACCTTCCGTCATTCCCGCGTAGGCGGGTCGTTGATCCCGAGTATTCCCTCGGGGAATCTATATTACAATAACTTTATGCTTTGTCCCCATTGTCAACAAGAACTTACCAGCACCAACATTCAACTCGAAGACAAAAGAGAGGCGCTAGTCTATGAATGCTTCAACTGTGGTGGTCATTTTTTTCCACCTCTACTGGCAAATTTTACCCCGCTTGAAATCGCCAAGAATGTCGATTCCATTGCCCCCAAGAGCCTTTTTCCCAAAAATCAATCGGTCATTTGCCCCACCTGCAAGAGGACCATGGTCGGTATTAGAGACGACGTCATTCCCAAAGGAGTCGAAATCTTCACCTGTCCAGACAATCACGGCAATTTTTTTCCTAAGAGCATGCTTTTTGCCTTCAAAAAAGCTCAAAGAACCAAACTCGAATATCATCAGATTTGGGGTATTCCTTTAAAATCAGCCTTCGCTATTCTTTTGCCTGTTGCCATCCTCTTTACCGGAATTTCCGTTCTACCCATAACCATAAACCAATTTAAGCAAAATCAAGAAAACAGAACCAAGGCTAGTGATTTTATTACTCGCCCTCTCATTTCTCCCATCTCACCCAATCAAGTGATTATCTCATTCACCAGTACCCAAGAAGGGATCGCCGTCATTACCCTTAACACTTCCACAGGTCCAAAAGTTTTTTCCGATACCAATACTCCTCAAATTACTCACGTCATCACCCTCTCAGATCTTCAACCTGGCACCTCGTATACCTACACCATTACCATTGGTAAAAATATTTCCAATCTCTACTCGTTCACCACTCTCTCCTACTAACCCTTGACAATTGGCACTCACCTTGATAGATTGATAATTATTATCAGTTAACATTATCAATTGCTAAAAAAATATGGCAAACGATTTGATTCCACGCTCCTTCTGGAGCTTTCCTACATTACGTTTTAACAATTTATGGGACGAAGACGATGACTGGCTTCCTCAAACCACCGTTCCATCCGGTCTTTCCGTTTCAGAAGACGAAAACAAAGTCTATGTCGAAGCTGCCGTTCCCGGTCTAGACCCTAAAGACGTCGAGATAACCTTTCACAAAGGTGTTCTCTGGATAAAAGGAGAAAAAAGCCAAAAAGAAGAAGATAAAAAGAAAAAGTTTTATCGTGAATCTAGCAGTTCATTCTCTTACCGGGTTGTTGTCCCCGGCAATCTAGACCAAAAGAAAGACCCCGACGCTAAATGCGAAAACGGTGTCATGACTATTACCTTTGATAAGGTTCCCGAAGAACAACCTAGGAAAATTACTGTCAAGAAATAGATTTCTCTACTTCAGACCAGTTAACCAAATTCCACCAAGAATCGACGTAATCTTTACGTCGATTTTGGTATTTAAGATAATAGGCGTGTTCCCAAACGTCCAATCCTAAAAGAATTTTGACTTCTTTATTTTCCATCATTGGATTATCCTGATTCACCGAACTCAGGATTCTGATCTCTGACCCCTGTCCCCTGTCCTCTGATATCAACCAAGCCCACCCCGATCCAAATCTACCCACAGCCGATGCACCAAACTGTTCTTTGAATTTCTCAAAATCTCCAAAAGTATCGTTTATTTTTTCCAGCAACTTCCCTTGTGGCTCCCTATTACCACCCGGTGTCATTATTTTCCAAAACAAACTGTGATTAAAATGTCCTCCACCATGATTTCTAACCGCACTCCGTATCTCCTCAGGGATTTCATCCAGATCTGACACCAACTCTTCTATTGTTTTCGACCCCAAGTCTGGATATTTTTCAAGGGCTTTATTTAAATTGTCCACATATGCCTGATGGTGCTTCGTGTGATGGATTTTCATTGTCTTTGTATCAATAAATGGCTCTAAAGCTTCATAGTCATAACCTAAGGGAAGTATATTAAACATATACTAATATAGTAGCAGAATAAGTTCTTTCAGTATTTCTATTAACTCTTCATCACTTAAGCTCGATTGAACACCCATTATCATTAGCTCATCGAAAACCGGGCTATTCTTATACATTGGAAAAATAGCCACAATCGATTCGTATCTATCTTTTCTAGCTGGCGGCAACTCAACCGCCGTCTGTGGCAAATATTCCCTAATCTTTACCGTCCTTACACCTTCCAACGAGACCACCCGCCTTAAACCACTCAAGGTATCATCCTCTACAAAATTCACCCCGTGCTGATGTTTCAAACATCGCCAACCGCCACTAACCACCCTCCGCTGGATTTCTTCAAAGCTCTCAATCGGCTCAACCACTTTGAAAAGATCGTCCGCCAACCTCGAAAGTGTTTTTGTATCTCTTTCCGTCATACTGGTAAAATTATACCGATGAACTTTTTTCAAGCAACTATCCTCGGGATTATTGAAGGTATTACCGAGTTTTTACCCATCTCTTCCACCTTTCACCTCATCGTCGCTGGTAAATTTTTTAACCTCCCCCAAACAGACTTTATCAAGCTGTTTGACGTCTTTATTCAATCCGGCGCCATTCTCTCGGTACTTCTCCTCTACTTTTATGACCTCCTCAAACAAAAAAGGATTCTGGTTAATGTTTTTGTCTCCTTCATCCCCACTGCCATCATCGCCTTTCTCTTACGAAAAATCATTAAGGGATATTTTTTCGAAAACATGCCGCTGATGATTGCCACTACCATCGGCGTCAGTTTTCTACTCCTACTTTTAGAGTACTTAATCAAAAAGGGATCTCTTAAATTAAGTCGCGGTCTATCTAAAATGAATCTGTCTACCGCCATACTAATCGGTCTATTTCAAACCCTCGCCATTGTTCCAGGGGTCAGCCGATCAGGTGCCACCATCACCGCCTTGATGTTTTTTGGTTACAAGAGGCCCGATGCTGCACTTTATTCCTTCTACCTTTCTATTCCCACCATCCTCGCCGCTGGCAGTCTGGATCTTTTAAGCTCCGGGCACCTGGTCACTCAGTCTAACAATTTATTGATACTTACTGCCGGTTTTGTCTCCGCCTTTATCTCTGCCAGCATTGCCATTCGTTGGCTCATTAGATATCTCCAGAATCACTCCCTTGTCCCCTTTGCCATTTATCGGGTTCTCTCTTCCCTTATCCTTGTCAAATATTTTCTATTTCCTTCTGTGTGAGCTCCCTTACCTCACCCTCTCTCAAATCACCAAGCGACAAACCACCCATCTTGATCCTCTTCAGGTGATACAACCTCACACCCACCACCTCACACATCCTTCTGACCTGTCTCTTTTTTCCCTCTTTAATTGTAATTAACAACTTGCCGGTAGCACCACGGACCACTTCGGCCCTTCCCGTTTTCCCTTCTTCCAAAAACACACCATTGCTCAGTCTCTTTATTTGTTCTTGGCTAACATCCCCGTCAAAGCTGATCTCATAGGTCTTTTTTACCCCAAATTTGGGGTGAGTCAACCGATAGGCCAGCTCTCCGTCGTTTGTCAAAATTAACAGACCTGTCGTATCTTGGTCTAACCTACCAACCGGAAAAACTCTTTCCTTAATCCCTGAAATCGAGACCACCGTCTCCCTTCCTCTATCGTCTTTCACCGTCGATAGAGTTCCCATCGGTTTGTTCATAAGATAATAGACTTTCCTCTCTACATTGGAAATTTGTTTTCCGGAAACTTCCACCCAATCTCCTTCCGCCACATCACTCCCCAATACCGCCCCCCTACCGTTAATCGTCACCAATCCTCGCAACACCAAACCGTCCGCTCCTCTCCGAGAAGCCACTCCCGCCGCCGCCAACCACCTATTTATTCTCATCTGCTTATTTTACTCTCCCCCTTTCCCTCTCCTTTACAAGGAGAGGGCAGGGTGAGGTAATAATTAACAACACTTTGCTTTTCCAACCATGTGTCCGTATAGGGACAAGGCCACAAGCGCCCAACCAACATACATCATCATCGGAACACTAAAATAATATGCCACCAACAGACCCAGACCCAATCCACCCAAGGCATGGTACATGCCATAAGAAGAGGTGCAGCAGGTCATACTCATCTCTGTATTTTTTGAAACTTTCTTTACTGTCTTCTTTGCCAATTTAACTCACCCCCTTCCGGGAAAATAATACTAAATTCATAATACATTAAATCTTCGTATATAATCTGTCCATCTCAGTCCCCAAGGAGGACTAGCACCTTGTCAACACAACTGGTTCCAGAGAAATTTGTCAGGCATTTGCTTAAACATACCCTCAAGCACGCAGCCGCACTACAGATAGAAGCTGGCGTCGCCGCCATCATGGTCACCCACACCCACTTTGACTTTTTTCTTCCCTCCTACAGATTAATGCTCTGACTCCGCAAGGCCCCACGTCTAGAGTGGGGCTTTTTCTATCTAATGTTTCCAAACGAGATTGCATCTGGTGCCGATTCTTTCTCTCCCATCATCCTCGCTGACGTAATTATCCACTCTCCCCATTTTTCTTTTAATTTATCCATTGCTGTTATCACTTTCTGTCTTTTAAAAATTTCCGCGATTAGTTCTTCTTGTTCGTTATTTTTCTTCGAAAGATTGTGGTAGGTGACTGATAAATTCCTCGCTGTTTTCTGTGGCGCATCCACCAAACCTGTCTCGATTAATTTTCCAACCATTCCAAAATCTCCATCGCTCTTATTTAATTTAATTGTTTTTCTGAAGTAATCCCCATCTCTAAAACTTACAACTACCGTCAAAGAGCTGGATACCGACCCGTCTTTACGCATCCGGTAACTCGCCTTCTCCGACAGTTTGGCCAAAACCCCCATCCACTCGACAGTTGTCGAAAGTTTGTCTGGCAGGGAATAGGTGTGCCCAAAACTTTTGGTCGACTGATCTAGCACCTCCACCTCCAACCCTCTTAATCTCAGATACCAATAATTCGCCGCTACCGATCTAAAAGCTTCTCTCAATTTTTGGACAGGCGAGTCATACATTTGTCTCACCGTCTCTATTCCAACCAACCCAAGCCGCAAAGCCAATCGATCATTGATCCCGCACAAATCTGTAAGTTTTAATTTCTCGTAAACTTCTTTGTAATTATTTTCATCAATCGTCTCCAACCCATCCGGTTTTTTAAGTCCCGCCGCCGTCTTTGCCCAAAAGGTACTCCTTCCTATTCCAATGGAAACCGTTAACCATTCTCCAATCTCCCTTTTTATCCTAGATTTTATTTCTCGACCCACGCTCATCAAACCGGATCGGTCATAGTAATCTCCCAAATCCAAAACAAATTCGTCTATCGATTTAGGCTTTACCCTGTTGGAGTATTCTTCCAGAATTTTTCTCAAGACCAGGTGAACAAATCGGTACTTTGCCGGATCAGATTGTCTTATTAATAAGTTTGGACAAAGCTTCCTTGCTTCATTTAGCCGCATTCCCGTCTTTATTCCAAAAGTTCGCGCCTCTCGAGAAGCTGTCAGAACACAGCCAGCGTTGGAATTAAGATAGGGAACCACCACCAGCGGTTTACCTCGAAGCAGGGGATTGGCCTGCTGTTCGATGCTGGCAAAACAAGAATTAAAATCAATATGCATTATCAGGGGTTTTGCCAAATTAAACCCTAAGTTGTTAATGTCCAAGAAACTATCAAACCCACTCTTTTGTCGTTGTTTAACTTCAATTTTCTAAAAAAATCATCCGCCCCATTAAGATAAACCACCTCCCCTGGAGCATATTCTTTTGGCACCTCCTTACCGGCCCCGTCGATATAATAATATTGATTATCCTCAGCGCTCAAAACCCTCCAATCATTTTTTAAATAATATTCTTTTAAATCAGCCGAACAAAAACCAACGATACTCATCCCACTATCGTCAGAAAACTTCTTTAATTCATTCAACAACTCTCGTCCGTATCCCTTCTTTTTTTCAATCGCCACCAAAGTCGAAAAAGTCCACATCTCAAAATATTTCTCTAAATATCTATATTTTTCTTTACCCAATCTCATAAATGCTACAAGCGTTCCCCCTTCCCCAATCAAGTAGAAAAAGTCCTCTGCATCATTCGCATTAGTTTTAGGATCAAGCATCCGCTTGGCACCAAACTCCAACACCCGGTTCTGGTTTATTATGCCAAGCTCCCCCAAGGTTAAATCCGCCCCCCTTACTCTTTTCATTCTGATATAATTCCCCCATTCTATAGCACATCTCATCTTAAAAAAAGGAGGGCAAAATGCCCACAAAAAATCTCTTGACCATCTCTTTTATAACCGTCGTCTCGATATTCACCATGGTTATGAAGGACTACATCCTCGACCCACAACATCGGGGATATTTCTTCAATCTGGCCATGGCCTGGGTTGCCGTAGCTACGCTTTTTGCCTTAAAGACAACCCGTCATGATATTTTAGGTCCTAAACAAGTATTTTTTATAGGGCTATGGTTAATCTTTTTTCCAAATGTGGCCTATCTTATAGCTGATCCGGTTTTACATGTAAAAAACCTGGTTGATCTGGCTACGTATCTTCCCAGTGTCATTTTGGGGGTTACGATAGTCATTTATTCCTTAATAGAAATCGAAGAGATCCTAGAACTCCATTTAAATCAGCTTGCTTCTAGTGCCGTTCTGGCTCTCCTTTTATACACCACCTCATTCGGGGTTTACCTGGGGCTGATTGGTCGCTGGAACAGTTGGGACTTGTTCACTCAACCGGTGGCTCTTTTAAGTTGGTCAACAAACAATCTCCTCAACGCCCTCCCTTTCTCCCTGGTCGGCACCGCCCTCCTTGCCACATTGTATTTCTTTGGCAAAAAATATTTAAACCCCTCTCACTACTGAGCAGGGGTTTTTTCTTGTTTAAATATTCTTTTTTCAACTATGAAATCTCCCGCTATCAACCTCTCTTCCAATCGACTGATCTTCCTCAAGTCTTCTTTCCAGTCGATCAATCTATCCGGTCTGTCCCAATCTCGCTCTGACACAGCATACAAGATACTTGATTTTTGTCCGGGGTTTTTAATTCCCCTCCACCACAACAGATACCTCCAAACTTGATCTTGAAAATATGGAATGTCATAACTGTGAAAAACATACTCCTCTTTGTTTTGTCCGATAAAATCAACAACCTTCAAACGATTTTGAAGCGTCACCAGATTAGCCGTCCCCATCGGCGTCAGATTCAAATTTGGTGTTCTAAATCCCCCCCACCACAACCATAAATTAAAAAGAACCAAACCCAAAATTATCATTGGGTACTTTTTTAATGAAAACACCAGTAGCAAAATCAAACCCCCCGCCACCCCGGCAAAGAAATGACCATAAATCGCCCGATTAAACAGAAACATTGTTCCAACCTGGGCAGTAACAAAACTAAAAATCATCTTTTTACTTCTACCCCACTCTCCAAAAATTATCAGAATAATACCAACTGCCACCAACCACATCACCCCCCAACCCCAAACCCCGCTAATAAAATTAAACACTGTTTGGACCGTCCCCCAGAAAGCCCCAAGTCTATCTCCGCTGACCCCAGATCCGTTAAACAATGCCCCCATCACCCCCTTGGAAATCAAAAAATTATGTCTTAAATCAAAGATCATCTGGGGTAAGGCCGGAATAAAAAATGCCGTTAAATTTTTTAATATACTCCCCCTTCCATAGATCAACCCGAAAACAAAAAGACCAATCCCAGCTGCCGGATTAAAGATAAACATTATTCCTAACCAAAACCAATACCATACCCACCAACTCTTATCTTCAAAAGTCTCAGCCAAAATATAAATCATCAAATTTCCAACAATAATCACCGGCATTGCGTTCGATAACCACCTCGAAAAGCTAATCAACCCATAAGAACTAACGTAAAATCCCAATCCTAAAATCGCTACCCTTAATCCAAAAAGTTTCCGAGACCCCTCGTAAAAATACATCAGGCTAATTAATTCAAGAACTATCAAGAATACTATCGCCGCCACTGGATTCCCTCCACTTATCGCTAAAGGGATACTAATCAGATAATAATAAATCGGGCTAAAAAATACTCCTTCCGCATCCGTCGCCGGACCCAAAAGAGTCAACTTATGGTCAAACCAAATTGATCTGGCCGCCAACAGATCTCTTCCTTGGTCATAGTGGATCAACAAATCAGTATTAATCCGCCAAAGTCTCAAAACCCCCGCCAAAACGATTAGTGCCAACACCCACCATTTCATCTCTACAAATCCTACCATCTTTCATGTTCCCACAAAAAATCCCCTCGCCGCTGTCTGCAACGAGGGGAAAAATCTATCCAATTTTTTGAGTGTTTGGCACCATCACCACATTGACACCAAACGTTTCTTTCACAACGGCGGCAACACCGGCATATTTTGCCATGTTTCCGGCGTCAAGGACGTCCATCGTCCAGGTATCCTTACCCGGGTCAATATGTAAAACCGCTTCCGCCTCAAAGGTCGGACGATCCTCGTCTGGACCAACCCCCTCACCCCTTGGCGAAACTTCTTGCATGCCGAGAAACCCCATCCGTCGCTTCTGGGCTGGCGTCTCCTTGGTTGTCATGCCAATATCAGAGACATTGACAACTCTCGTGTCAATTTCAAACCCACCAGGGTCAAGCAGACTCAAAGGAAAATTACTCTGCTTAGCTGCCGCTAACAACGCCGCCTGAACTCGAAATGTCAAGGGCTCTCGCCTTATAAATTCCCAATCTCTTGATAACGGACAAAGCTTGGAATTTACTTACCCAAAAGAGGTTGGTGGTAAATCTATTACCGTTCACGAATTGGCCCATCTATACTTCAAGGATGGTATCAGCTTCCTCGCCAAAAGTTATTCTTCCGATTCTGCCTGGGGAAGCCACGCCAGCGTAATCCGATCCTCCCTCACCTCCTTCAAATTCAACTAATCATCCACACCTGCAGGGCCTGGCCCTGCAGGCATTGCTTTATGATTACCGAATTGCCATAGTATGCTTAAAAGGTCATGGCTGATCGAATAATTTTTATTATCTTCCACCAGGGAATAACTCCAACACTTACAGGTACAGACACGTATCCAGATCTCGTCCGTTACTTTGGGGTAAATTAAGAACTACCAAAAGAAGTACCTCCTTACCAACGACAGTCGGTTTGAACTTTTAGATAAACGCAAAGATGTGTTTCTAGAATATACCCTCCCAAAACATGACAACTCGATCCAAGAAAAAGGTTTCATGGAAACATCAGCATATATCCACATATTTGAAAATAAATTAACCCAAAGCGTCATAAGTATCCCGATAGGCATAATTACCCAACCAACCCATTACCTAGAGAAGAAACTTAAAATGTCGGTCAAAAGGGACGTCTCTTGACTCACGGCTTCTCCGGTATTGGCCGACACATCAACCGTCGCCGGTACGTTTAGAGGAATGAAGCCAAATAGACTTAATTTCTTCTGTCCTTTAACTTTGTATATTAGCTCTCCGTTTTTATCCTCCAGACTAGCACTAGCCGTCGCCGCATCAGCCCCATCTTCTATCGCTGCTAATACTCCTCGATTCAATAAATTTTGGATCGCGTCA
>Ga0172371_10013501_pt1 | contig 10634 bp, 10 predicted proteins | sample Lak12m_FD_114543 | JGI IMG/M metagenome (GOLD analysis project Ga0172371, IMG submission 114543) | Freshwater microbial communities from Kabuno Bay, South-Kivu, Congo - kab_022012_12m | ecosystem: Environmental > Aquatic > Freshwater > Lake | place: Democratic Republic of the Congo: South-Kivu... | reverse complement strand
CATTATAATCCTTGTTTACCTTATTGGAGGCACATTTATTGACGACCTCGCCTTTTTGATACTTGCGACGCCGATCTTTTACCCTGCGGTAGTCAAACTCGGGTACGACCCCTTGTGGTTCGGCATCATTCTTCTTGTGACCATTATGATCGGAGTAATAATACCGCCCGTGGCAATGTGCGTATTTGTTGTGAAAGGCATCACGGGTGTCCCTATCAACATCATCTATCGGGGCTGTCTGCCGTTTATTCTGAGCCTCGTGGCCTCTCTGGTATTGCTCTTTCTGTTTCCACAACTGGCTTACTGGCTGCCAAATTTACTCATGGGTTAATTCTGTGATCAACAAACTGAACAGAAACTGAACTGAACCGCTCACCCTGAGGAGGAACACCTATGAATTTGGCCACAAATTTGGAACGGTCTGCGTTCTTCTTCCCCGACCGACCGGCCATTGCCGAAGCCGGAAAAGAGATCAGGTATGCGGAGCTCAATGACCGCTCCAATAGAGTGGCGACCGCGCTGATCAAGATGGGAATCAGACCCGGGGAGCGCGTTGGCCTGTGCGCACCGAATTCCGCCGACTGGATCACCTTTTATTTTGGCGTCCTAAAGACCGGCGCGGTTGCGATCACCTTGCCATTTCTTCTCAAGGCGGGTGAACTCACTCGTTTGGTCGAGCATTCCAAACCAAGATTTATTTTTACTTCTGATGACAAGCTCGAATACCTGGAAAACCTTCGGGGCCCAGAGGGGGTGGAGAAAACCATCTGTCCGGAAGGGGACCTAACCCTGCCACAGGTACTGAATATGGGAGCGCCGTCCTTCAAGGCGGTGGACAGAGAGCGGGCGGATGTCGCTGCGGTCCTGTATACCGGAGGGACTACAGGAAATCCCAAAGGGGCGATGCTAAGTCACGAACACATTAGTCTCTCAAGTCACAATATAGTCTTCTGTGAGCGTTCGTCCGAAACAGACCGCGCTTTGTGCTTTCTGCCTTTTAATCATGTTTTCGGCCAGATCCACATAATGAATGCCACCATCCTGAGTTGCGGGTGCGTGGAAATCCTCCCGAGTTACGACTTGGATCAAGTCCTGGCGCTCATGAGCGCCGGCCGCGTGACAAAATTTTTCGCGGTGCCCACCATTTATGCACGCCTGCTCACTGTCGATCGACTTAAGGAAAAGCTGGGCAAAGTCCGATATTCTTTTTCAGCCGCAGCCAGCATGGCTGGTGAGATAGTCCGACAATGGAAGGAACAGACCGGTTTGACGATTTATGAAAGCTACGGCATGACTGAGACAATGCCGGTTACCTGGAATCACTATTACCGGCATGTGGTTGGTTCTGTGGGCACTGCGGTTCCAGGTGTGGAGGTACAGATGAGGAATGCTGAGGGACGCCCGGTTCCGGTGGGAAAAGAGGGTGAGATCTGCATCCGTTCACATAGCTTGATGAGAGGGTACCTTGATAATCCGGAAGATACTAAGAAGGCATTCTGGGACGGTGGTTGGTTCCGATCCGGAGACGTCGGTGTATTTGACGACAACGCATATATTTACATTGTGGATCGGATCAAGGACTTGATTATTACAGGCGGTGAGAACGTATACCCGCGTGAAGTGGAAGAGGTGATCTACACTTCACCCGACGTGCAGGAATGTGCGGTCATAGGGATTCCGGACAGGGAATGGGGCGAGCGCGTGACAGCGATTCTAGTGCCTCGGCCTGGCCGGAATATAGAAGCCAAACAGCTGCGTAACCTATTAAAAGGACAGCTTGCTCCTTTTAAAGTCCCTAAGGAGTACCTGGTTGTGGACGAGATGCCTAAGAACGCGACAGGAAAGATCCTGAAAAGGGAGCTTAGGAGACAATTTTCCGGCGAGTGATCGCCTCACCGGGAAAGTAGGTGGAATTTCCGAAATCGTAAGGCAGGCTTTCCGAATACTTTCCGAAAAGAAAGTTAATTTCGTGATCATAATTGGTGAAAAAATCAACGGAACCAGGAAACAAGTGGCTGCCGCAATCCAAGATCGCGATGCTGATTTCATTAGAGACTTGGCTATGCGCCAGTATGAAAATGGCGCAGCGTATCTGGATCTTAACGCAGGCACGGTCCCAAATCGTGAACCCGAAGACATGGTCTGGTTGGTGGAAACAGTGCAGGAAGCGCTCCCTGACGCAATGCTTTGTCTCGACAGCGCCAATCACCATGCTCTCCGAGCGGGAATTGAAAAGGCGAAACGTATCCCAATGCTCAATTCTTTGAGTGCCGAAAAGCTCAGGATTGATGGGGTCTTGCCGCTCGCCTGCGAATTCAACACTGAACTGATCGTGCTTGCTCTGGATGATAGCGGAATTCCTCAGACGAGCGAAGGGCGCCGGAATGTTGTGCGACGCCTGGTCGAGATGACCCGAGCAGGGGGACTGCCCGACGAAAAGCTCTATGTGGATCCCCTAGTGATGGCCATTTCCACGGGTACAGAGAACGGAAACATTACCTTGGAGACTTGCCGAAACTTAAAGGACGAATTCCCTGAAATCCATCTTACATGCGGCCTGTCCAATATTTCGTTTGGCATGCCGCTGCGGGCGACATTGAACCAGGCGTTCATGGCTCTGGTGTTACAGGCGGGCATGGATAGCGTCATCATGAATCCCGAAGATCGAGAGCTTCAAGGAATAATGATGGCGACCGAAACGATCCTTGGAAAGGATCGTCATTGTCTGAATTTCATCCGTGCTTTTCGGAGCGGGAAAATCGGGCCGAAAACCGAAAACAAACCTTGAGACAAATAGCTTTCATACTGCACACGTCGGCCATGTGAGCGGACTCCACGAAGGAGAGGAATCTATGCAAGAACTCATAGACGCACTAGTCGAAATGAGGGAAGATGACGCCCTGGCTCTCACCAGGAAGTATCTGGAGGATGGCGCGGATCCTATGCGGATTTTTGACGCTTACAAAGAAGCGTTAGGCATCGTAGGCAAACGGTTTGAAGAGGGAACATATTTTGTGCCGGAATTGATCATGGCCGGTGAGATGATGAAGACAGCATCCGACCTGATAAAGCCCCTTATCGCTGCACGACAGGGAACACAAAGCGCGAAGCTGGGCAAGTTCCTTCTGGGCACTGTGGAAGGCGACATTCACGATATCGGAAAGGATATTGTGCACATGCTCATGGATATCAATGGGTTTGAGGTTAGGGATCTTGGTGTGGACGTGCCTGCTCAACGGTTCTGGAACGAATATAAAGAGTTTCAACCTGACATCATAGGGATGAGCGGGCTGCTCACACTGGCATACGAATCCATGAAGCAGGTCGTGGAAGGCCTGAAGGAGATGGGCGTGCGAGACAAGGTCAAAGTTATCATCGGCGGCGGCCAGGTGGATGAACATGCGGGAAGATACGTGGAAGCCGATGCGTGGGTTACGGACGCTGTGGCTGGTGTAAAGCATGCTCTTGCATGGGTGCAAAAATAATTCGGAGGAGATCCGTGTCATGAGCAACGCGCAACAGTTATTTGAACAAAGGCAAAAGCGAATCTTAGATGCGATCGCTCTCGACAAACCCGATCAAGTTCCTATTGTCACAATGTGGGACTTTTTCCCGGCCAAGTGGAAAGGGGTCACCGTAAAAGAGGTCATGTATGACTTTCAACTCATGTTCGACTTGTGGGTCGAATGTATGCTGCACTTCGAGCCGGATTTAGCGGACAATCCTTATCCGCTCCGTGGGTTCGGCCCGTTGCTGGAAATACTGGATTTTCAGCATCTAAAGTGGGCCGGCCACGGCGTCGGTGAAGACATGACCTACCAGTTTGTGGAACTGGAAGTGATGAAGGCGGACGAATACGACCATTTTCTTTTTGATCCTTCTGATTTCATGGTTCGTCGATACTGGCCTCGAGTTAACAAGGCCCTTGCGCCCTTAGAAAATTTGCCGCCTTTGAATCAGGCCATTTCTTACACCTGGGGCCTGTACAATGCTGTATTCCTTTTGTCCCCGGAGATGGAAGAGGCTCGCACAGCGATGATCGAAGCCGGCAAGGCATCCGCGGAGGTGCTGAAATGGTCGGCGACGTACAACAAGAAAATGGCTGAGCTGGGTTTCCCTCCTTCTTCAGGAGGATTTGCCCAAGTGCCGTTTGACACATTGGGCGATGTCTTCCGGGGCACCAAAGGCATCATGATGGATTTGTACAGGCGTCCTGACAAGGTCATGGCCGCGTGCGAAAAGCTGTTGCCCATCATGATCGATTCCGCGGTTGCGTCCGCCAAACGCACCGGCGTTCCGAGAATTTTTATTCCGCTTCACAAGGGGCTTGACGGTTTTTTATCACCGCAGCAATTCGCAAAATACTATTGGCCGCATATGAAAGAGCTGCTGGAGGGCCTTATCCGGGAAGATATCACTCCCTGGGTTTTTGCAGAAGGAGCCTGCAATACTCGACTCGACACGTTCAGGGATGTGACTCCCGGCAAGGTAATCTACCAGTTTGAGGCAACTGACATCTTCAAGGCCAAAGAGGTGATGCGTGGCCGCTGCTGTATCCGCGGTAATGTTCCCGCCAGCATTCTCACAGTGGGAACGCCTGAAGACGTTAAAGCTTACTGCAAGAGATTGATTGATGTTTGCGCGGTTGACGGAGGCTTCATCATGGACGCATCCTGCCCTCTCGCAGATGCGAAACCGGAAAACGTGCAAGTTATGTACGATTTTACGCGAGAATACCAGGGCCAGTCAAAATAGAGATCACTTTGCTATGCCTGAACGGATCAATAAAGACCGCTTCGAACCGGCTTACGCTCAGTTGGCTGCTATTATACGTCGTCAGATAGCCGGAGGAATTTACCCGCCCGGCGAAAAGATCCCTTCCGAGTCGTCCATCAGCAGACAATATGGACTCTCCCTGATGACCGTCCGACAAGCGATCGGTGTGCTTATAGAACAAGGCCTAGTGGCGCGTGTCCAAGGCACCGGGACATTTGTCAAACCTCTCACGCTGACTGAATCTCGCTTTGATCTCGATAGTATCAAGCAAATCTTCCAAGACCCCGCCCGAACTCGCGTGAAGGTCCTTCAACTCAATTTGGCTCGAGCCGATGCGTCCACGGCTGAAAAATTGCGCTTGCCGGGAAACGCGCGGATCATTCTGATTCGGCGGCTTTTGTTTCGAGACGAAGAGCCTATTATGTTTCATGAAGGACGGGTCCGTTATGATCCTTCTCGCCCGCTGGTGGAAGCCGAGTTGAACCTGGGGCCTCTGTCCGATTTGTTCAACGGCCACGGCGGCGGCGCTGTGAAGAAGGGTGAACTGGTGGTCCTGCCGACGGCTCTGGATGAAGAAAAGGCATCCTTGCTGGACCGCCCGGTCGGCACTCCAACGTTTCGGCTGGAATATGTAGTGTATGACTTTGACGATGTCCCTTTCGGTTGGGGATGGTTTACGACCACACCGAAGGTCATGAATCTAAGAGCCAGCCTTGGCCTGTGGGAAGGTCCGAGAAGCTAAGATGCGCAAGAAGAATCAAAAGAATTTGACTCACGAGATGAAGGAACTGGCTGCTCTGGTTTCGGAACTAAAAGAGGACGAAGTCCTGGCCACAATCCAAGATCACATAGAATCGAGGACGCCTCCTGCGGAACTTCTTTCCGCGTGTCAGGAAGGCATGCGCCTAGTGGGCCTCATGCATGAGAAGGGTGAATATTTTATTGCCGGACTGATCATGGCAGGGGAGATCATGTACCGGGCGGTAGATTTGCTTCGCCCTGTGATGATCAAGGGCCGCACCGGCGAAAACCCGGGACGAGTGGTCTTGGGGACCATCGCAGGGGATATTCATGATATCGGCAAGAACCTTTTTCGAGATCTCCTGGAGTGTCATGGATTCCAGGTCCTGGACCTCGGAGTGGATGTTCCTCCGGCTGAGTTTCTTCGCGCGGACTCAGATTTCGGAGCTAACCTAATCGCCGCTTCGGCCCTGATGACCGGCAGTTTCCCTCAATTGCGGGAACTGGTAAGATTGTTTAATGAGAAGGCGAGCGAGAAGAAAACTCGGCCCATAATTATTATCGGCGGTGGCCAAGTGGATGAAGTAGTCTTCAACATGACCGGTCCTGATTACTGGGCGCCTGACGCGTTTTCCGGCGTTCGCCTGTGCCAGAAGCTCGTCGCGGAGCGTGTTGGGAAGGTCACGTTGTGAAGACGGTTATCCTTGCCTGCAACACTATACGCGATGAGCTTGAGAAAGTCGCCCGCGAAACTCTCTGCAGCTATCCCTTTGTTTGGATCGAATCAGGTCTCCATTTGAGGCCCGATTCCTTGCGCCGACGCGTGCAAGAAGAGTTGGACACCCTTGAGAGCGTGCAACGGGTACTGCTGGGGTTCGGTTTTTGCGGCAACGCGGTAATCGGCCTGCGTTCAGGGGACTTTCAACTTGTCTTTCCCAAAGTTGATGATTGCATAACCGTCCTGCTCGGCTCCAAAGAAAGCCGGGAACGATGCGTCAAGAATGGCGGCGTCTACTTTCTGACGAAAGGCTGGCTGGAAGGAGAAGCTAATATCTGGAGAGAATATGAAGCTGTATTGGAACGCTTTGGCCCCGAGCGAACGGAGCGGATTTACAAGCGTATGCTTGCCCACTATCGATATTTGGGCTTGATCGACACCGGAGCTTACAACCTGTCAGCCTTACTCCCTCTCGTAAACAAGATCGCAGACACACTTAAGCTGGAAGCTCGCGTCTTGCCCGGCGCGGACCGATACTTGAAAAAATTCCTGGCAGGACCCTGGGATTCCAAAGATTTTGTCATCGTGCAGCCGTTCACCACTGTTGATCTATCACACCTGGGCATAGACTTGGACTCTAAATCACATCCGCTCCAAGGAGCTTTGTAACGAGAAGAATTCCTTGCCTAAAGTCATCTTTACAGACCGTGATTTGATCGTCGAGGCTCAACAAGGCGAACCCCTTTTGTCGTGCATCCGTCGCGCCGGGCTGACTGTGGACTCCACTTGTGACGGCAAGGGCAGATGCGGTAAATGCCGGATTGCGGTTCATGGGGAGGTGTCGCCGAGCGATGAGATCGAAAGGCGGCGCCTGGCTGATCAACCCGCCGAAGTCCGACTGGCCTGTCGAGCCAAAGTGCATGGAGATGTTTGCATCACCCTCCATGATGACTGGACTAGACTAAAGTCGGTGTTAGGTCTGTCGGATCGGGAAGTTCCTTTGGACAGTCCGATAAAACGATCTGCGCCTGCCGCTCTTCCGCCGGGGAGCCCGAATCCCCATGCGGAAATATTTCCCGGAAGAGTCATAGGTCCGCACGCGCTTCGGGAGATCGCTCTCCGCGACAAGAATCAGGGAAACGCTTCCGGCGTGGCATTCAGACAAGAAATCTTGGATGTCCGGTTCGATGAAAAGCCTCTGCTCGGCGCGGCAGTGGACCTTGGAACCACAAACATCTCCCTTTCCGTTTTCAACGTTGAGACCGGCGCGTTGATCGGCGAATCGTCAGCCTTGAATCCTCAAACAGCCTACGGCGGGGATGTCATTACCCGCATAAGTCACTGCCGTCAAGATCCGCAAGAGCTATCGACGCTACAGAACCTCGCGGTCGAAAGGATAGGAGGGCTGTTGAACGAGGCTTTGGGCCTCGATTATCTGAGAGATCAGGTATATCTCATGACTGTCGCCGGCAATACTACGATGCTCCATCTTTTGGCTGGGGTCTATCCGCTGTCTTTGGCTCTGGCGCCGTTCAGGCCGATTTTCCTAGAATCTCTCGAGGTCAGGGGCGATCAACTCCGCCTCCCCTTAAACCCTCAGGGCCGCGGCATCCTTTTGCCGGGGATTTCAGCCTACATTGGCGCGGATATCGCGGCAGGGCTTACGGCCATAGATTATCGATCACGCAAAGGAATTACCCTGTTCGTCGATATCGGCACCAACGGAGAAATCGTGCTCATCGAAGGGCCGGACCGGATGATGGCTACATCCTCCGCTGTCGGGCCGGCGCTGGAAGGGATGAACATCTCTTGCGGCTGCCGGGCAGTGCCCGGCGCGGTGGATTCCTTCACACTGGATGAAGATCTAGCGCCTAGTTTCACCACCATCGACGACATACCCCCGAAAGGCATTTGCGGAAGCGGTCTCATTGATCTGACTGCAGCTCTCCTTGCCGCGGGCCTGATTTCGCGCATGGGAGCATTTGACCCCCGCGCGGACGAGCGCTTGAGGTCCAGGATGTCCGGAGATTGTTATTACCTGGCTGATGGCGTGTTCTTGAGCCAGAAAGATGTTCGGCAGGTCCAACTTGCCAAGGCGGCCTTGATCACTGGCATTCTGACACTGTTGAAGGAATCCGGCCGCTCAGTATCGGAACTGGATGAGATCGTCATGGCCGGGTCCTTCGGGTATCACTTGAATGCGGAAAATCTCAAGAAATTAGGAATGCTGCCGTATGATTACGAAGGACCGATCACTTTCGCCGGCAACACTTCCCTTTCCGGCGCGGCCCTGGCTCTGCTCAACGAAGAGATCCTCAGAGAAATGGAGACAATCCCGGAATTCGTTCGTGTGGTGGATTTGGCCTCACATCCTGATTTTCAGGAGCTTTTTATCTCCAGCCTTAATTTTCCCGCGTGAGCCTCACGGATATACGAGATCGCCGCCTTCGAACATGGTAGGCATCGGTGTCTCTGCCGGCGCCAAGCATTGTCGACCGGTACGGAGGCCGCTCGCTATCGATTTGAGCCCCGGGCGCCTTACGGTTGACGAGTACACAAAACTTCTATAGGTTGCGAAGAACTGCGGTTGGATGTCAACTCTATGCCTAAGAGCGGGCAAATGATTAAAGAAGAACAAGTTTAGGATTTTTTGGGAAGGGTCCGGGAACCCCTTATTTGCAGAAAAAAGGGTTTCCTGGAAATCTCCCCTGAACCAAAGGAGGGACAAATGCCGTACGTGAATATCAGGGTTACCAAAGAGGGAGTCACAGCAGAGCAGAAAGCCAAACTTATCCAGGGCGTAACGCAACTTTTGTTTGATGTGCTCGGCAAGGACCCTCAGATAACATCTGTAGTGATCGATGAAGTCGAAACCGATAATTGGGGCGTTGGCGGCGAGAGCATCACAGTGAGGCGCAAGAAGGCAAAGAAATAGATAGTCAGCGTTCGAGACCGAAGCAGAGAAACCCCCGGGGCGTATAGGCAATGGAAGCATCCTTCCCACAGATGTGGTCGATACTGCTCTACGGGGCTGCGGGTTTGTGCATCTTTTTGATGCTGCTGAACCGCGTCCTCATTCTTATGCGGGACAGCAAAACCAAGATCGCCACAACTATGCTGGTTTTTATGGGCATGATGTGCGGCTCAGCGCTCTTGGGTTGGCTGCTTTACCGAACGCCTTGGGTCCTTGCCCCTGCGACCGTGCTTGGCCTGATTCTAGTCGGTGAAGCGCGACGGGCCTTTATCAGGCGCTCTTGCGCCGGGAGCGAGCCTCTCGATTCAAAGCCGCATTACATCCTTCTCTTCAATCCCGTTACAACAATTGACGTGATCACACGTCGGTACGAAGTGAGGCGCCCCTCCTGGAGCGGCGCTCGTTTGCGCATCGTTCACCTCACGGACCTGCATGTGCATCCCAGGCTGGGCGCTGACTACTATCAACGAGTGATTGAACTGGCCGAACAGACTCAACCGGACCTGGCAGTTTTCACAGGTGATTTTATCGCCGGAATTCGTTCGCTGCCTATGCTACGCGAGGCGCTCCGCCCTATTGCCGGAGTCGAAACCTTCGCAGTGCTGGGCAATCATGACTACTGGACCGTTCCCGACGATATCAGAGCTGTCGTGATGGACACAGGCGTTCGCCTGCTCACGAACCAATCGGTAACGGTCACGGTAGGTGAGCGAGAAGTCGTTGTCACCGGGTACGATTATCCTTGGAGCACAAAGGAAGGGAACCGGATTCCCCAGCGTGACGGCACACTTCATATGGTGCTCTCGCACAATCCGGACAATATCTATAGACTTGCGAAATCATCAGCCGACATCGTCTTTTCGGGGCACTACCATGCCGGACAGATCAGGCTCCCTTTCCTGGGTTCAATTGTGGTCCCTTCCGTGTATGGGAGACGGTTTGACCATGGTCACTTTGTGGTCAATGAAACTCACTTATTTGTGTCCAGTGGAATCGGCGCGTCCAGCCCGCCGTTCAGGCTATACTGCAGGCCCGACATCTTCGTAGTGGATATAGTCGGGGGCTCTCACGGCGAGTCGAACGAGTGGGGGGTCAGCAACTGAAGAGCTTCTGATAAGTCCTCAAAAAGTTTCCAGATTTTGTATATGTTCCTGAGTTCGTGTGGGGATAAGTCATTTGGTCCCTAACCCATGGCTTCTTCGCAACCGTATAGGAGTTTTCTGAAAGGGGGGCCAGGGGGAAAACTCTTTTGCAAATGGATTATGCCTTTAACTCAGCACAACAACAACGAGCTTCAGCGCAGTCATTCCTGCGAAAGCAGGAATCCAGATATTTTCCCGGCGCAAGCCGGGAACCAGACTGAATACGGCTTTTCAAGGGAGTGACGAGGGAGTGCCAGTTCCCCGCTTTCGCGGGGAGAATTCT
>Ga0172371_10013500_pt1 | contig 10634 bp, 8 predicted proteins | sample Lak12m_FD_114543 | JGI IMG/M metagenome (GOLD analysis project Ga0172371, IMG submission 114543) | Freshwater microbial communities from Kabuno Bay, South-Kivu, Congo - kab_022012_12m | ecosystem: Environmental > Aquatic > Freshwater > Lake | place: Democratic Republic of the Congo: South-Kivu... | reverse complement strand
TTTTTTATAGCTGCTGTTATGTGTCTGGCCGCTTTAACTGTGGATGGATATTGCGGGGAATCTTTCAAAGCGGCTTGCATCATAACGGTTGCAAATAAAACATCGTTTTAATGTGTTTTATTTGTTGTTATAAGTGTGTTAATTTTTAGTTTTACATTATAAAAAATATGATATGAAAAGAGAATTAAAATGTGTTCACAATAAAGCAATAAATCCAGAAATGGGTGTTGTGTGTGATTTAAGACAACCGAACTCATTGTGTAAAAACTGTAAAACATTCAAATCTAAATATCCAAGTTATTGTTGTCAAAAATGTGGAGAATGTATCGGTTGGCTTGGTAGATTTGTTGAATGGATTTATTGCGGTTTAATAAAGCATGAATGTAAATCCAAAACTAAAAATTAATTACTTATAACGTTATCGGGCTATATGCAGTGCGAATATAACCACAGATGATGATACGAAGCACAACAGTAATAATTTTAATTTTTTAGGGAGGAAAATAAAATGAAAAAAGATAAGATAAAAGAAGTTTTAAACGGAATGATTGACAATATATCTAAAGAGCAGATAGAATTGTATCAAAGTTTAATTGATAAGAAATGCTACGAAAACATAACCGATATTGAAGAATTTTATTTCGGATTGATTTATCCGTTTGAAGAATTTATATCAGGGCTGATAAGAATTGAATTATCAAATAACAGAGATGTTGTATTTTTACTGCAACATTCACAATTTATTGAAAGCAACTTTGTTAAGTTGATAGAAAAATATGAAGGGCGTGGATGCTGTTCGGATAAATCAAGAACTATCCTCAAAAGATTATTAGATTTTTATCGAAATGGTAACAAAATAGAATTTGACTACACACAGGAATACACATTTCACTTGCCTACATTAGTTTTTAAAACTCACGAAGAAATTGTTGGATTTTACGAAGGGCTGAAAAACTTATATTACGGAAACCCAATAAAGTATTTAGAAGAATTAAAAACCTTAACTGCGAATGCAGAAGAGCGTGGGAAAAAAAATTAAAATTATGGTCAAATTAGCACAAAACTCGATACGAAGCACGGAACTAAGCATTGCATATAGCCCGTGTTATAGCATCGTTTTAATATTTATTGCTTTTTATTTGTTATAGCCGTTAATATTTCGTATCTTTGTAACATGAAAAAATGTAGTAATTGTAAAATAGAAAAACCATTATCGGAATTTAATTTAAGATTTAAAAATTCTGATGAAAGACAATCAAGATGTAAAGAATGTGGAAACAAACTTGCACTTGAAAAATACCATGCTAATAAAGATAAATATAATGAGGGCAAAAGGAACTCTACGTTATTAAGGCGTTATGGTATAACTGAAAAACAATATTATGAAATATTTGATAAGCAAAATGGTAAATGTAAATTATGTGGAAAGGATAAACCACGTAACAAAGCTAAACATTTAATTGTTGACCATTGCCATAAAACAAATAAAGTAAGAGGATTGTTATGTAACGATTGTAATGTTTTATTGGGTAAACTTAAAGATGATATTGATTTTATTGAAAGGATTAAACAATATTTAGCAGCATCGTTTTAATGTGCTATAACGGTTCGGGGCTTTAAGCCCGTTGGTTTTTAGCGGGATTAGAAAGCACAAATGTATCAATAACAACAAAACTTAAATAATATGCAGGAACTTGAAAATACAACTGTCGCCCCGCTAAAAACTAATGGCGTTAAAGCCCATGTTAGCGGTGGTGTTATCTCTCGTCCGATTTTGTTTTCAACGGAAATGGTGAAGGCAATTTTAAGCGGTCGCAAAACACAAACCCGTAGAATTGTGAAACCACAACCTGATGAAAACGGAGTTAGCTATATGAAGAATGCTCCGCTTGATTGGGAAAGCATTTATCGTGAGCCGTGGACACCGTGGAAATGGGACACCGAAGAAGGAGAAACTATCTCTAAAAATTGTCCATACGGTGAAATTGGCGACTTGCTTTGGGTTCGGGAAACCTATGCTATCACTGGCAACGCAACGAAGCGGTATATCTATAAAGCCGATTTAGATTATGGTCATGTTGAAGAAAAATGGAAGCCGTCAATCTTCATGTCCCGTGAAGCGTGTCGGATTGAATTGCGGATTACAGATATAAGAGTTGAACGATTGCGGTCAATTAGCGAAACCGATGCAGTAAGCGAGGGAATAGAATGTGTCAGGTTTGAGGATGAAGAAATGTGTCAGCACCCTGTCAATGCCTATGGTCATTTGTGGTCAAAAATAAATGGCAGTGAAAGTTGGAACGCAAACCCGTTTGTATGGGTGATACAGTTTGAAGTTGCACGGTCGCCAAAACATCACCGCTAACGGTTACAGATATACGCAGTTTTAACTTAAATAACAATAGAATGACAGACGTAAAAATAACAGTAGAAATATCAGACAACACACAACAAAAATTGCGTATATCTGATGTTAGCAACAGTAATAATCAATGTAATCATCCAAAAACACAAATTTGGCAATGGAGTGACCATTGGTTTTGTTGCAAATGTTGGCACAGAGAACTTGGAAAATATGCAGGTAGTGTTTTTGACCGATAGTATTATTGTTGCTAACTAATTTATATAATTCACGTTTTAATTGATTATATAAATAATTATTCAGAATTTAATGAGAATAGAAATAATTGAAAATGAAATAAAAAAATAAACTAAAAATAAAATGATTTATACAGACGGAACTCATTATTTTTAGTTTATTTGTAATTATAAAAGGGAGTAGCTAATAACTATTCCCTTTTATTTTTAGAAACATCTTTCAATGTCAACTCCACGATTCTATCCTTGGAGGATGCTAACAACCTTTCTTTTTCTTTTTCTTCATAACATTTTAATTTAATAAATACCAGTTAGTACTACTACCACTATCTTTTTTTACATATAACTTATCCGTATCTGTCTTAAAATATGTATCTCCTAATTCTCCTACCTTAGCTACTGCTGATGGATCATCTGTTCCAGAGATACAAACAACAGGACGATGATAAACACATGCCCATTGTGTTGCACTTATAACAAATGCCATTATCCTTGCACCTATAGGTACAGAGGATATAGTTATGGTATTAGAATCACTACCTCCATAATAAATACTCTCCGCAGCATCTATACAATCTAATGTAAAGTCATTTTTGGCTGTTGCATTATTAACAATCCAAAATTCATAACTCTCTCCTATATTAGTTACCGTTACATCTGGTAAATTTAAAGTAACATCTCCACCAGATAAATCCACATACATTAATTTATTTGTAGATAATACATTTGCACCGGTTACTTTAGCTTCAACTGGTTCTCTTAATACCCCATTCATTTTTAAGAACTTTCCACTGGCTACTGTAAGATTATCTCCACTAACACTTACAACGCCACTAAATCCAGCAACAGCTTGTATATCACTAGCGCTCACTATCGCTGATGCATTAACTAATAATGCTAAATCTGCTGCTAATAATCCTGCTCCTGCTTTACCAGATAATAAATTAATATCATTTGCCACAGATGTTATTGCAGTACCATTTAATGTTAATGCTGTTATATCTAATGCATTTATTTTCCCACTTCCATCTACTACAACAGCTTTATTAATAGTTCTTGTACCAGGCGTAACAACAGTATAATCTAATTGTGTTGCTGTTGCAGATACTGTAGTACCATTTATCTTTAATGATGTTATATCTATTGTATCAATCTTACTTGCAGCAGATAATACTACAGCTTTACTTGCAGCAGATGTTCCCGCAGTAACACTACCAAGATATTCTAATTCAGATAATGTCACAACAGAACTACCAGATACTATACCTCCAGCCGTTGTTACTACAATCTTACTGTTACCAATTGAACCTATACCTGCTAATTGTGTATCTGTTGTAACTGATGTTGTTATTTGACCAGAAGCATCTGTAACAGTTGCTTTATTGGCTGTTAATGCTTCTAATTTTACCAGTCCTATTCCATTATCTTTAACAGATAAATTATCACCACTTGTTTCAAATATTGTAGAACTAGCATTTAACCATAAACCATTAATATCATCAACGCCAAGACAATTTAATTGTGTTCCACCACCAGGTGATCCTGGAACAATAACCCACATATAATCATATCTTTTACCACCATCATAATTATATCTCTTTAATGTTAGTCCTCCGCTAATAGGAACACCATCATTAATTAACACATGGTCTCCAGTTACAGAGGATATATTAGTGCTCTGTTGATGTGGTTGCAATATACCAATATAGTTTGCCGGATCTAATCTTAATATTGCATTTGCATCTGATACAGTCCTTACAAGACCAGATTGTGTTGTGCTTGCATTATCATTTGTATCATTTTTATATGTGACACTATCTATAAAATGTAATTGATCATCTTTATATGTAGGTACTTTCTTCCCTTTGAAATAATTCCTTGTTTTAATTGCCATTATATTATATTATTAAATTAAACAATCTAAATCTACATCTGTACTTCCACTACAAAATATATCATCACCTGTTAATGTACTTATACCCATTATATCAAATATGTCATATAATGGTACTATATCGAATTGATGATATTTGTGGAAATATAATCTCTTTGTTTCTAAATCATATTCATCATACAATTCTTCCTGTGTTCTGTAAACTCCATTGACTTCATAGTATGTTTTCTCATCATAATAAATAATACATAAATACGCTAAAAGATAATGAAAATCATTCCCCTTATTAACATACCCATGATCTTCTTTACCAAATATGATATTACTTATTATTGTTTCAGTATATCCATCCATCTTGTCTTTTACATAATTATAATACAGAATTACTTTCTCATTTAGTTCTGATGGTTGGTCTATTATCTTATCTAATATATTGTACATACTTTTATTTTTTAGTCACATTCACCACATCTATCTGTTATAACTAATAACTTATCTATATAATCACCTATTCTGTTTATATACCCTTGTCTTGTAGTACCTACATCGCCATATCCTATGTATGTTATAGATTCTACATTAATATAAGCAAATAAATAACCAAGATAATATATCATAGAATTCAAATCATGTCTTTGTTTCCACATTGTTTCTGTAATATCATCGTCGCAATCATCACAACATGGATCTACATCCGCCTGAAATAAATTATCTAATAAGCTAGTACCACACGCTAATACAGTACATAATTCATAGATAACTATATTATAATCATCTTCTCCAGCCTCTTCTATTGTCATTATATATACTCCATCTCCCCATGTAGCAATATCTATATTGGCAGTTGTTTCTCCGGCAGTAATGCTTATATTGCTCCATCCATCTATTGCAGTACCATCATACTTAGTTATTGTTATTGTTTTTGTTACAGCACTTGCAGCAAATGATAGTTCATATTCATAACAAGTTGTTTTTGATAATGTATATTTACTACAAGTCAGATCTTCAATAATTGTAGTATACCCATAATCAATAGAACCTGCTCCTACATATGTATTAAATGTACTATAATCATCTTCATCAAGTAATGTCCATACAGCACCAGAACCAGTGCCAGGCTCTGTTGATGTACCAGCAGTTGCATGATAAAAATAATTTTCATGGAATACTATACTATTGATAAGATAAGCACCGGCTGACCATATAGGTACAATATATCCTTTAATAGTATATGTGTTTGGACTTTCTGATAATATATTCCACCCATCACCACTATTTGATAGTTCCCCATTACTATCGGATACAAATCCATCGGTACTCCAAAATAATGCTATACCACAATCTGATCTTAATACACCAGGAACCCACGTAGAATAATCCGTCTGATCATATACTACTATATTGGTACAATTGTTCTCATTTGAACTACTTAATACAAAACTTTCCAAAAATGCCATAACCTTTAAATTTTTGTAAAATTAATACTCTTTTATCTACAAAATCATCTATAAACTTAAACATGCCATAAAACATTGTTTTAAAGCGATAGAATCAACGATCATCTCTAGGTAGAAATATACCTTACCTCTACCAGATCGGTGTCTCTAATCAATTAAAATAAAGCCAAAAAACACTATTCTTCTTCTCCACTTAGTATTTCGCTATAATTTTTTATATCTTTATACGGCCCAGCAAACCTTTCCATTGCATCTACATTTCTCTTACCCATTACAACATCTGTAATAGATAATACAGCACTTACTAATGGGATGGGATTCTGCATCCATTGCCCAACACTCATCCATACCATAATATCAGTATAAAGCCACTTAAATTTCCTATCATCATCACCAGAAGCTAATCCAGCTACAGCAAAAGACATACCTACAAATGTCATAAGCCTCAATATACTACTTGCTATATTATACCTTGTAGTGAATGATTGTTCTTTATACCATCCAATAGGTCCTAACGCTTGCATATCCTGTGCATGTTTCATATAATACTTTAGATCTCTTATAGCTTTACCTATAGATTGATATGCGCCCTCTATCTCCATTAATTCTTTTTTCGAAATCCAATTACCATTCTCATCCTGTACCGCCTTCCATTCAGCACCATGATTCTGAAATCTGGTACTTGCATATAACCCAGCATTAAAGAACTTATCATAAGAAAAATATCTATACTGACTAAATGCAGTACCCAATACAGTAACACCCATAAGATTCTTTATTGCATTGTCATATCCTCCCACCACATACTTATTACCATACCATTTAAGATGTTCATTAACTAATACCCAATCATGACCTCTAGTTAACTTATCACCATCTTTATCCATCAGGTTCTGTGTTTTCAATCTAACGGCAAGTGTTTTCATTAATACCCTACCTGCGTCATCTTCCCATCTCTTATCTTTTGTTTGATCATATACTAATTCACCAGTTTTAAAGTCATAACTATAAGCATCCCAACTACCTTCACGTACCATCCACGATACCATAGCTAATCCTCTTGCCATCCAGTCAGTACTAGCATTACCAAACTGCGCCCACTGTTCTTTTAATATATTACCTCTCATAGATGGATTTAACATAGGACTAGTTAATAAATCTCTTTCTGATCTATTTACAATATGATACATCAATAACAATTCTTTTGTCTTATGATAATTTCCAAGCATCTCTTTATAGGCATATATAGTATCTTTTGGATCTGGCAATAGTCCAACATTACTTTTATCTTCATTGGATAAAGCATTTGCTATACCACTAGCTGTAGAAGAAATCCATTGATTAATACTATTAAATGTTGCAGACATCATTGGTATTGCTAATCTATATCCTAGTGCAACAAACTGGAATCCATGGATCATAGCCCTTGTAGTAGCAACAGGATTAATCTTAGCACCTGTTATTGGTTCATCTAAATAGGTTACAACATCCTGTGTCCTGCGAAACACATCCCTATCTATATACTCCTTTAAGAATCTTAGATTATTTGTTTGTTGATGTCCAGATGTCTCTAACCACTTTAATATAGTCTCGGCATTATTTACTACTGGTAATACTTGTTGATTGTATATCTCTGTTCTTATTCCATCCAACATAAAATATCTAAATACTCTATCAATATCCTTAGACATCATATCATTATACTCTTTATTGATGATAACATACTTGCCATCTTCTAATCTCAAACCAATTCTTTCTATTGCCTTCTCATAATTTCTCTGTTGGTTTAATCCATTATGTATAGCATCAAAGTAATCGGCTTGTTTCTTTATATCACCAGTTGGTAGTTTAGCTAATATCATATTATTATAGAACTCTTCTGCACTACTTTGTTGTGTTATTGCCTTTTTTACAGCCTTACCTATATTACCAGAAGCCAACAAATCAACAACACTTTTATCAATAGTGGGAACCATACCTCTTCTATGGTTCTGCATGAATTCTTTCTTAGCATCTTCTCTTGTATAAGAGGATTTAACATTACCTTTAGCGTCAAGATTCTTTGGATTGTTCTTATTAGCAGCAAATAGATTATCTATCCATCTCTGTTCAAAATAATTCAATAACTTGTTGGAATATTCTAATTCTTTATCAGTTAATTTACCACTATCATATAATCTCTTTGTGTCTTCATCTTCTAATGTATGGTGTAACCATGGTATAGGAATCTCTTCTTCGATACCAGTCTCTCTATTTAATGCCTTAACTATCTTGTATAGATTGCCATAATACCTACTACCCATATCCATTATGAACCTCTGTGTTTGTTGTTCATAATTTCTACCCCTGGATATATTGGCTACCTCCAATGCTAATTTCTGTAAATCATTATGTACCTTCATATATTCATTCACTACCATATCCTGTGATATTTCCATAGCCTGAATAACCATCTGTAGTACATCTGATTTAATATTATATCCAATAGTAAACCTCTGCTCAAACTTGCTATTCATATCATTAATATCATTAGCAAATCCTACTTGTCCAGTCAACAACTCTCTTACTGCCATAGCTACCATTAACTTCTCATTATAGATAGCCGCATTAAGTGCTGGTGTACCTCCAATCGAATGTTCTTCAATATCTCTTTGTATCTTTAATAATACATCCATCAATTCATATGGTGCTACATCTTTTCTTAGTATAATATCTGACTGCTCTTTTAGGTCAGCTTTCATATTATGACTATATGCACTATTCCTTTTCTCAATAAGATATAATCCCAATTTATTTATCCACGATTGATTGTAGATGGTTGGATCATATAATGTATCATCATTAATTACTGCTTTAATAGATTCATTATCTACTGATGCAAGTAAATAGTTATTTTTAAATCCAGCATGTATATTAATCAATGATTCTTTAATATCAGGTATCATATATGGCTTTAATGTACTTCCATGAACTTCTAGTACCCCTACTTGTGATATAGATAACTTATTACCTAACTTCTTCTTCATAGACATCATAGTAAGTGATAACAAAGCCTTTCTAATATCGAACTCTTTATTGCCCCATTTACCACCAGCTTCACTATACTCTATCTCAGGCATTTTAATGGCTGCTGTCATATGTGGATCAACATACTGCGCACCAGTTGATAGTGGCCTACCAGTACCATCCAGTAACGATACAGTAATATTTGTTTTATCTAAGTTATTAATAACAACAATAGGATCATAGCCAACAAATGCTGGATCATATAAGGCACGTACATCTGCATTTTGATGATTCTGTAACTCTGAATATAATCTTACTTCAACAATCTTCTCACCAGCACCTAGATACTTCATAAACTCATTGATAACACTTCTTGAAAAGACACTCTTACCGAATATATCATCCGATATATCAAACACATCTATTGGTTGATTATTCTTCTTTAAATCATTATATGTATCAATAAATCGCTTAATGTTAGGTTTAAGATTACTATCAAATCTTACTAATTCTGGTATAATATCTCTCCTTACCCAATCCCTCAATTCCTTATCGAATTCCTCTGTATCCTTCCTATAGGTCATTGTTCTCTTAATATCCTTACCTATCCATATAGGATTACTATACTTACCATCAAACCCTTCTCCATTAACCTTTAATGTATTTACAATAGAATCTTCCAATTCCTCTGTACTCATTTCAGAATATGCCTTACCAGATACAAATGCATTCTGTAAATAATTAGTAATATCACGTATAGTAGATATTGGATTTTTTATTACTTCTCTTTTATGCCATATACCAGAATATACTTGTTTAATTACATCCTGTGTTCTAACATTTAATACTGGTTGGAATTGATAATCTCTGAATACAGCTTTATGGAACTCAGCAAGCATCTCCCTCATTGTCATAGACACATCTGTAAATACTTTATCCGTAAATCCATATCCATCCCATATATTAGGTTTATATTCCTCATTACCCAATACATCTTTATTTACAAATTCAGCTACACTCTCAGCATGTCCTATTGTTCTATCATATAAATCTTGTACAAACTGTGGATCATTATATATCTCTTGTATGTTATTCCTTAATAAGAAGTCTTCAATAACAGGTATGGATGTAAAACCAGATATATAAGCTATCATCTCATCCAACATATAATCTACTGATTCTATCTTACCATTCTCTGCTCCCAACCTCCATACATATTTATATAATGGATGGTGTTCTTCCATCATCTTCTTAGCTTCATCACGTAGTACATTCCACAACTCAGGTTTATGTACTTTAAATACCGCATTCCATACGTGCTGCATCTCATGGATAAAACTATCAATATATGGCTTATCTATATTATAGTGGACTCCATTCTCATCTACAGAAGCAACTGTATTTTCATATTTCTTTCCATATTGCTTCATTGATTCATTGGTCTCTTCTATAATAACTAATGTAGGATCAACTAACCTTAAATGATTAATAAGTAGTCTAAATGCTTCTTGTGTTACTGCACGTTCTCTTATACCTTCATTTAAGAATGGATCTCTTTTATGGACCTGATGTAGATTGCTTACCAATCCATTTAGTTCATCTTCTGGTTTATTCTTTAAGTTCTCTAAATCTGGGATATTGATACTAATTATCTTTCCATTCTCTATAATAGCTTCACC
>Ga0172371_10013499_pt1 | contig 10634 bp, 10 predicted proteins | sample Lak12m_FD_114543 | JGI IMG/M metagenome (GOLD analysis project Ga0172371, IMG submission 114543) | Freshwater microbial communities from Kabuno Bay, South-Kivu, Congo - kab_022012_12m | ecosystem: Environmental > Aquatic > Freshwater > Lake | place: Democratic Republic of the Congo: South-Kivu... | reverse complement strand
CATTCTTATGGATAAATATCTCTCCGCCAGTTTTTTCACCGTTAAAAAATTTGCCTCAAAACATCAAAACCAACGCTTTGGTTTTGCTGACACTAAAGCCCGTGACAACCTTGAACCATTTTTTCGCTACCAGGATTCAGACACCGGCATTTCTTTAAGAACCATTCCCGGACAAGCCGGCGGCGTTCATCTGTGCAATTCCTATGAACACGACCAATTGGGTTATGCCACAGAAGAAACAGATCAAAGAACTGCTCAGGTAAACAAAAGGGCTAAAAAAATTAACGCTTACCAACAAGATCCTCTATTTGTTAAACCACAGCTTTTTGGGCCTGAAATTGCCGACAATACCTTAATTTCCTGGGGCTCCAACAAAGGCATTATCCAAACTGCTTTAACCCAGTTGCCCAAAACCAACTTTATTCATTTACCCCAACTCTGGCCTTTCCCCATAAAAGACTTTCAAAAGCTGATTAAACCTCAACATAATTTAATTACTGTTGAACAAAACCACGACGGACAGCTTAATAAACTAATAAAACAACAAACCGGATTAACCATAAATCATCAACTACTAAAATACGACGGCCGTCCTTTTTACCCTTCGGCCATTGTTGATTATGTCAAAAAGAACCACTAACCTTAACCCTACCTGGTGCCCCGGTTGCGGTAACTACGCCATTCTAGGCTCCATCAAACAGGCGTTGGATGAATTAAAGCTTGAACCTCATAAGGTTACCTTTGTTTATGATGTCGGTTGCTCCGGCAACATGGCTGATTTTATTTACTCTTATGGCTTTCATTCTCTTCATGGCCGGGCTGTAGCCACTGCTTGCGGCGTTAAACTGGCAAATCACCAACTACCGGTCTTAACCGTTATCGGTGACGGTGGCTGCTTTGGCGAAGGCTTAAGTCATTTTATTTCCGCTGCCCGCGGCAACCACGACATTGTTGTCTTAACTCACGATAACTACCTTTACTCCTTAACAACCGGCCAAATGTCACCCATTACCAAAAAAGGCACTATCACCCCCAGTACGCCCTTTGGTTCCATTGAAGAACCTTTTAACCAGTTAGCTACCGCCTTGGTTAACCAGGCTACCTTTGTCGCCCGAGGTTTTGCCGGTGACATCCCACACCTAGCCGGTCTTTTAAAACAGGCCATTGATCACCAGGGATTTGCTTTTTTGGATATTCTTCAACCCTGCACCACTTATAACAAACACATGACTTATCAATGGTACAGAGAACGCATTTATGATCTGGCTTCTGTTAAACACGACAGCAGTAATTTTTCCAAAGCTTTACAAAGATCTTTAGAAACCGAGAAACTACCGATTGGTGTTTTTTACCAAAAAAAAGCTTTAAGCTATCACCAACAGCTGCCAAACTTTAACAACACTTCGCTTTGTCAACAGGACATTTCCCGAATTGATATTTCACCCCTTCTATGATTAACCAACTAATCCATTTCTTGGGTACCATCGCCATGTTTATTATTAACAGCTTAGGCTATTTTGGCGTTGCTCTAGCCATGGCAATTGAGTCCTGCAACATTCCCTTGCCTTCAGAAATTATTATGCCTTTTTCAGGCTTTTTGATCTCCCAAGGACAATTTTCTCTCTTAGGAGTAGTTCTTGCCGGCTCTGTCGGCGGAGTGCTTGGATCTTTAGCCTCTTATGCCTTAGGTTTTTATGGCGGTGAAAAACTTGTCAGGTCTTTAATTAAAAAATATGGCAAATATCTTTTAATCTATGAGTACGAACTGGATGAAGCTATTGATTGGTTCCAGAAAAAAGGCCAACTAATTACTTTTACCGCCAGGTTGCTGCCTGTAGTACGCACCTTTATTTCCTTACCTGCCGGTATTGCTAAAATGAATCCCAAAAAATTTGCCCTGTTTGCTTTCTTAGGCACTTTTATCTGGAGTTTACCCTTGGCCTACTTGGGAAAAATCTTAGGTGACAACTGGAATACTTTAGGAAAGTATTTTCATCAATTTGATACTTTAATCGTCATTCTTTTTATTATTACCTTCTGCTGGTATGTTTGGCATAAAATCAAAAAACAGCGTCAACACCAAAAAACCGCCTAAGTCCTTTCTAAAAAAACTTATTAACGGTTTTATTGTCGGCAATGCCGACAATGACCCAGCCGGAATTTCCACTTATACCATCACCGGAGCTCAAACTGGTTTATCACTGGTATTGTTTCACCTGCTTTCCACTCCTTTATTAATCAACACCCAATCAATTTGCGCCCGCATCGGTGATGTGACCAAAAAAGGCCTGGCTACTATTATCAGGCTTTATTATGGCAAGCTAACAGCCTTTTTTATTATGAACCTGGTAATCCTGGCCAACATCTTTACTCTTGGAGCTGACTTTGCCGGCATTGCTTCCGCTTTAAATCTTTTGGCACCCAACATCAATACTTTAATCTTTTTACCCATAATCGCCGGTTTTTTGTGGGTTTTGGTGGTTTACAAAAGCTACCAGCTCTTGGCTAGAGTTTTGGCCGGTTTAGGAGTTATTTTCTTGTCCTATATCGCCGCGGCTTTTTTTGCCCACCCCGACTGGTACCAGTTAGGCTTAAGCATCTTAACTCCCAACTGGCACATTACCCCTAATTTTTGGCTTATTGCTGTGGCTGTTACCGGCACTACCATCACCCCTTTTCTTTTCTACTGGCAGGTTACCGAGGAAGTTGAAGACCATCCTACTGTCAAAGACGTCAAAACCGAAGTCGGCCAAGTTTCCTGGGGACTAATTTTTTCCAACATCACTTCCACTTTTATTATCATTACCGCGGCTTTGACCTTATTTACTCAAGGTATTTCAGTTAATTCAGCCGCTGAAGCCGCCTTAGCTTTAAAACCCTTTGCTGGCCACTTTGCTTATCTTTTGTTTTCCATCGGTTTAATCGGCTCCGGACTTTTATCTGTTCCCGTCCTAACTTCCACTACAGCCTATACTGTTTCAGAAACCTTTAATTGGAAAAGTGGCCTTAACAAAAAAGTCAATCAAGCTCGGGGTTTTTACACAGTCTTAACCTTAAGTTTTTTTGCCGGCCTGGCTATTGCTTTGTTAAAATCTAACCCGATTGAAATGCTGTTTTATTCGCAAGTCATCAACGGCTTAATTACTCCCATAATTATTGCTATCATTCTCCGCTTAGCCAGTAAAGAAGTTATCATGAAACAATACACTATCGGACCGACTCAAAAACTATTAGGCTGGCTGACGGTTCTAATCATGACCGCCGCCGGTGTAGCCGCTTTTCTAGTTAATTAGCCTGAGCAAACCGTCTGATTACTCCCACTACCTTACCCTGAATCTTAACATTAGTGGCATAAATAGGACTCATGGAAGAATTAGCCGGCTCCAACCTTACCCTGGTAGCTTCTTTAAAAAACCGCTTTAAAGTAGCTAAACCATTCTCCAGCAAAGCCACCACAATATCTCCGTTTCTAGCTTCCTTTTCTTCCTCAATAATCACGTAATCACCGTCCAAAATCCCTTCTTCCACCATTGAATCGCCTTTAACCTGCAACACAAAAGAACGTTTCTTGCCACTGACTAAATTCGGTGACACATTATATGACGCATTAGGGTCAGTATATGGTTCAATCGGCTTACCAGCCGCAATATAGCCTAAAATCGGCAACTCCAGCCCTTCACCATTATTGGCATATCTAGGATCCACAATTTCCAACCCCCTCACCGATCCGTCATACTTCTTTAACACTCCTTTTCTGACTAAGGTAGCTATATGCTCATGCACCGTAGCCAAAGATGACAAACTCATGGCATCGGCAATTTCCTGCAAAGTAGGGGAATGACCATTGGTTTGAATATACTGGGCAATAAAATCCACTATCTGTTTTTGTCGTTTATAAAGTACCACTGGCATACCAAGCCTTTCTCCCCACTGCTTACGTATATTATTAGTGTAAACTTAGGATCATCTTAGCCCGAATAAAAACCCAATGTCAATAGCCAATTAACCACATTATAGGACATAGATGGTATAATATGCCAATAGTCTTTCTTTTAAATAGCTAAGAGTAAAGACTAAGTACTTTAACATTCCAGCTGTCAACTTTTTAAACCGAGCTGCTTGGGCCTATTTCTTGGGCTCAAACCGCTCGGTTAAAAAAACTCACAATAAAAAGGAATAGGCCATGAACAAAAAGAGACAAGAAAATGAAGAAACCAAAAGCTTTTTCGAAAAAATAATTCCAGAAAAATATCAAGGTGCGCTCGCACAGGTGGTATTTATCAGCCCACTTATCATTTTTATGATATGCGTAGTAATTTCATCAAACAAGGCAGCAGATATACAAAAATCTGTCAAGATATCGGAAGGAATAGTAATCTCTTACCAATCCAATGTCGATGTCTTTTGTATAAAAGATGGAAATGCAGTTGAAATTAGTTCAAACGACTTCCGCGTTGAATGTAACGGATTTTTTCTACAAGAAGACGCCCAGAACAAACAATGGTCGATTTGGCCAAAACCTTAATGACAAGCTGGAATCAGACAAGGAGGGCCCGAAACCCAAATCTACCCGAGCCGGTACCCCTCCTTGTTTCTTCCATTCTTCACAATCAACCCGCTCTCCATTACAATGACTTCATGCTTAAAAAACTGCTGCTGGCTTTTTTCTCGGCCATTTTTTACCTTTTTTCCGCTACTCAAGTCTTAGCTGCCGATGAATTTTTAACCGATTACCAGGTAAAGTACGATGTCTACTCTTCCGGAGTTACTCACACTAAATTTGACATCTCCTTAACTAATAATCTTTCCAATATTTACGCCAAAGAATTTTCCTTGTCTATCGGCTCGACTAAATTAGAAAACATTGCTGCTTATAATGAAAAAGAAACTCTAGAGCCTCAAATTAACCAAGGCGACAAAACCACCAACATTATTATCCCTTTTAATGACAAAGTCCTTGGTAAAGATAAAGGTCAAAATTTCACCCTGGAGTTTGATAGTTTGGACTTTGCTTCCAAACTAGGTAACGTTTGGGAAATTTCCATCCCCAAACTGTCAAAGTCTGATAACCTCCGCTCTTATTCATTGGTACTTTCTATCCCTCAGGCTTTTGGCATTCCAGCCACCATCTCTCCTCACCCAATTTCCTCCCAAACCTCCGGCAGTCAAACTATTTACCGCTTCTCTTCAGACGATATTTTAAATACCGGCATCTCCGCTGTTTTTGGACAGATCCAATACTTTGATTTTGACCTTACTTATCATCTGGAAAATCCTAATGTTTACCGCATCACTACTGAAATTGCCTTGCCCCCGGATACCGCCTTTCAAAAAATTACCTTTAACACCCTTGAGCCTCAGCCCTACAATGTTGAGCTTGATCTGGACGGTAACTGGCTGGCCAGCTACTCCTTATCACCTAAACAAAACATTACTATCTCCGCCAAAGGTTCAGCTGAAATTCACTTAAAACCCCGTGAAGATTTTCCCAGCGTCGAACTGCAAGACTTTTCTCCCTACCTAAAATCCCAACAATACTGGGAAACAGATAATCCTAACATTCAAAAAATATCTCAGGAATTAAAAACTCCTTACAGCATCTATCAATACGTTGTTAATAATCTAATCTACGACTATGGCCGTTTGTCTGAAGCCACCACTCGTTTTGGTGCTGCCAACGCCTTAGATAACCAGGATTCGGCCATCTGCATGGAATTTACCGATCTTTTTGTGGCTTTATCCAGGGCCGCTAATATCCCTTCAAGAGCCATCAATGGCTTTGCTTATACCACCAACTCGGCCTTAAGGCCTTTATCTTTAAAAAAAGACGTTTTGCACGCCTGGCCGGAATACTTTGACGAACAAACGCACTTATGGATCCCTGTTGACCCTACTTGGGGAAACACTACCGGAGGAGTAGATTTTTTCCACCAAACCGATCTTAATCACTTTACCTTCTCCATCATGGGCCAAGAATCAGATTATCCCGTTCCGGCCGGAGCCTACAAAACCCAAAACCAAGAAACTAAAGACGTTTTAGTGGAATTCGGTAAACCTCTCGAAGCTAACCCTCAAACTCAACTGATCATTAATTTATCTGACAACTCTTTAGCCGGCGTTAACCTGGAAGGTCAACTAATCCTCAAAAACACCGGTAACATTGCTGTTTATCACCAAACAGTCACTTTAAACTCCGAACACTTTAATTTGCCACAAAATCAATGGCAAATTACTGTTCTGCCCCCATTTTCCCAAAGGACTATTAACTTTACCCTTCCGGCCACTGCTTTTAACAGCAACTTTACTGATAAACTTTCAGCTGCCTCTGATTTATCCTCTGCTTCCCGACAAATTACTATTCTGCCTGCTTACCATTATTTATTAAATAATCGCTACTTTATTATCGGATTGTGCGGTTTATCAGCTTTACTTATCTCCTTTGTATCCTACCGCCTTATTGTCAAACGCCGCCAAAAATCCTAAACTTATAAACATGAAAGACTTTATCAGAAAAATTTTACTCAACACCTTTAGTCTTTTTGCGGTCGGCTCTTTTTTTCCCGGGCTAATTATTCCCCAAACCCTACTGGATCTTTTGTGGGCAGCCACTGTTTTCACTCTTACCAACAAATTAGCAAAACCCATCATCAAACTCTTGCTTTTGCCTTTTAACCTAGTTACCCTGGGACTGTTTCAATGGATCAGTAATGTGGTTATTCTTATAATCCTGACCCGCATCTTAACCACTATCTCCGTAGTCTCTTTTTCCACCCTACCGATTTCCCAAGCAGGCTTTGCTATGCCGACCATTAATGTTTCCTTAACTGTTTCTTTTATTTTAGTTTCTTTGCTCTTAAGCCTCGTTTATAGCTTTCTAGACAATTTTCTAACAGAAGATTAAGCTATCTAGTATAATTGCTTTATGTTGTTGACTATCTTACAAATTATTATCGCCATCAGCTTAATTGCCATTATTTTACTTCAGGCTAAAGGCACTGGTTTAGGCACTACCTTTGGCGGCCAATCACAGATGTACCACTCCAAAAGGGGAGTGGAAAAAGTAGTTTTCTACTTTACTATTGTTTTGGCCGTCATTTTCATTATTCTGTCTTTAGTCAATTTCCGGCTGTAAGATATGTTGCTTACACGGCCTTTCAGAAAACCTTTTTGGATCCTTAAATCCTTTGTTCAAAAACACCAAAAAATCATCCTTATATCCGGTTTCATTGCAGTGGCCATTTTTTTGTCAATTAAAAACCTTATTCCTTTAATTCCCCGTATTAAACCTCTCCAAAAAATTGGCGTAATTGGCCAATACACTTTTAACAATTTGCCTTCAAATTTATCTCAAAATATTAGTCGCAGCCTTATAAAATACGACCAGTCTGGACAAATTGAGCCTGATCTAGCAAAAACCTGGGAAATTTTACAAGATGAAACTGTTTATAAAGTCTATTTGCCGACCGATATTTTTTGGCAAGACGGTACACAAATAATTTCCTCTGACCTACAATTTGATATTCCAGATGTAGAAATCAGCTATCCCTCTAAAAATGTTATCCAATTTACTTTAAAAGAATCTTACTCTCCTTTTTTAACCCTTCTTACCCGTCCGGTATTCAAAAACCAACAAATCGGTGCCGGCAATTACAGCATAAAAAAAATTAAATACTCAGGTCCGTACCTTAGTTCTTTGGAGCTAAATGGCGCTCACCAAAATCTTATCTATCGCTTTTATCCTTCAAACCAGGCTGCCTGGACCGGCTTTAAACTAGGTGAAGTCAATATCCTTAATAATCTGTTAGTCAACCCTTTAGACGAAAACTGGCAAAAAAAAGTCAATCTAAACACTGCTGTTAACTATCAACAGTATATTGCCATTGTCTTTAATCTTAATCACCCCTTACTTTCCAGTAAATCTCTAAGGCAAGCTTTAGCCTACGCCATTAAAGACAAAAGCCCCACACCCGAAAGCAGGGCTTTATCTCCTATTAGCCCTCAATCATGGGCCTATAATTCCAATGTTAAACCCTACAACTACAACACCTCCCAAGCTAAAGAATTGTTTAATAAAGCCTCCGATGAGGCCAGTTTTTCCGGACAATTAGAAATAAATTTAGGCACCAGCCAATCACTGCTTAGCCTGGCAGAATCTATTGCTAAAGATTGGCATGAATCCTTAGACATTAAAGTTAACGTCCAAACCATCAACACCATTTCTCCTGATTTTCAGGCTATTCTGGTTGCCCAGGATATTCCTCAGGACCCCGATCAACACGCCCTTTGGCATTCTACCCAAGAAACCAACATCTCCTACTACTCTGATCTAAAAGTAGATAAACTCTTAGAAGACGGTAGAAAAATTTCTAATCAACCCGAAAGAAAACAAATTTATCAGGACTTTCAAAAATATATTGCCGAAGACGTACCGGCTATTTTTCTCCAGCACCCCATCACCTACACAATTAGTCGCTAAACACTATCATTGTGAGCCGTACCCCGACGTGACATCGGGGTGACAAGCCGATTTTGTGAGCCGTACCCCGACGTGACATCGGGGTGACAAGCCGATTTTGTGAGCCGTACAGGACTCGAACCTGTGACAAGCTGCTTAAGAGGCAGCTGCTCTACCAACTGAGCTAACGGCCCTGGTTCTAGTGCACCCGGAGGGACTTGAACCCCCAACCCCTCGTTCCGAAGACGAGTGCTCTATCCATTAAGCTACGGGTGCTTACCTCAAGATTATATCAAATCAAATTAAATTTGAGTTAACACCACCATCAACAAACCGCTTCCTACCTCAACTACTGCCTTCTTACCCAGCATCACATTACTCACTCCCCGGGATTTATTTAGTTTTAAAATCGCTTCATTTAAAACATATTTTAAACCCCTAGTTGATACACCCGAGCAATTTCCCCGCAAGGGGACTAAAGACACTAAATCTCCCTTTTTGCCCTTTATTTCCAGTTCATTTTTTACCAGATAAATCTCTTGATTTCCCTCGACAATTTTTACCGCTTTAAACCTCCTTAATTGACCGCTTAAAGCCATCAAACCGCTTACCATATGATCAATTCTTCTGCCTAAAAATCCTACTACCACTATTTGCTTAAACCCTTTCTTTACCACATAGTCAATTGCCGCCTCTAAATCAGTCCTGTCCTCATCATTATCCACTACCACTGTAAAACTTTTTTTTAATTCACTTTTAGGCACTGAATCCATATCTCCAATCACCAAATCCGGCTTCAACCCCAACCTTAATATTCTTCTTAAGCCGCCATCCACTGCTACTAGCAAATCATCCTTTCTAATCAATTCTCTTTTAAAACTGCTTAATTCACCGTTAATCACAATTACCGCTCTTTTCATACAACTATTATAAACCCCCCTATCTATCTTCGGGTTATGTTATACTCAAAGGTTATGCCTCAATTCAAGCTCAAAGCCCCATTTAAGCCCACCGGTGACCAGCCGCAAGCCATAAAAAAACTGACAACCGGTGTATTAAATCAAAAACCCCACCAAACACTTTTGGGGGTTACAGGTAGTGGAAAAACCTTTACTATTGCCAACGTTATCCAAAAAACCCAACAACCTGCCTTAATTATTTCTCACAATAAAACTCTGGCTGCCCAGCTTTACCAGGAATTTAGAGACTTTTTTCCCGACAACGCTGTTTCTTACTTTGTTTCTTACTATGACTACTACCAACCAGAGGCCTACATTCCCTCCACTGACACCTATATCGAAAAAGAAACCGACATTAACGACGAGATTGATAAATTAAGGCTATCAGCTACCACCAATTTACTTACTCGCCCGGACGTAATTGTGGTGGCCTCGGTTTCCTGTATCTACAACCTGGGTTCACCGGTAGAGTACGGACGATACATCTTAGAATTAATTGAAGGCCAACTGATCAATAAAACCTCCATTTTAGCCCGGCTGACAGAAATGCAATACCAAAGAAATGACTATGAGTTAACAAGGGGTTGTTTTCAGCTTAAAGGTGATTTAATTATTGTTTATCCTGCCTACGACGAATCAGTGATTAAAATCGAAATGCTGGATAATCAAATCCAATCAATTAATCGTGCCGATCCAATTTCTTTAAAACCTCAAAAAAATCAAAAACCTCAACCCCGAAGGGAAGTTATTTACCCGGCTAAACACTACCTTACTAATCCTGTTAATCAACCTTCTGCCCTTAAACAAATTAACACCGATTTAAAAAAACGCATTCAGCACTTTAAAGACAAAAACATGCCGATTGAAGCCTACCGTATAGAGCAAAAAGTCAGCTACGACCTGGACATGATCCAAAAATTAGGCTATGTCAACGGTATCGAAAATTACTCCAGATATTTTGACGGCCGCCAGTCCGGACAACCTCCCTTTACTCTTTTAGACTACTTTAAAGAAAACGTCCGCCGCTTTAACTTGAAAAACTTTTTAACCGTTGTCGATGAATCCCACATCACCTTACCTCAAATTCGGGGCATGTATTACGGCGACCAGTCCAGAAAAAAAACTTTAATTAACTATGGCTTTCGCCTTCCCAGTGCTTTAGATAACCGCCCCCTAACCTTTTTAGAGTTTTTAAAACGCTCTTCAACTAATCTTTATAT
>Ga0172371_10013493_pt1 | contig 10637 bp, 7 predicted proteins | sample Lak12m_FD_114543 | JGI IMG/M metagenome (GOLD analysis project Ga0172371, IMG submission 114543) | Freshwater microbial communities from Kabuno Bay, South-Kivu, Congo - kab_022012_12m | ecosystem: Environmental > Aquatic > Freshwater > Lake | place: Democratic Republic of the Congo: South-Kivu... | reverse complement strand
TTCCACGGGCACAGGCAATCAGTTGCTCATCCATTTGAAGGCGACCGTATGCGACACTAAAGTCAATAATGCAGGGACGCTCGACTCGACTCGTCCGTTGAAGGTCTGGGTGAATGGGCAACCACACTGGGGCCGACGGACCGGGCAAGTGGACATTGCGCGTTTTAGGGTTCAAGCTAACACCAACAACGTCATTACGATTCTTGCCCAAGACAGCGCGGGCAACACCAACACTGCGACATTGACTTGGACGGTCAATGGCAACGGCGACACGACCGCACCAGTGCTGACCAACTTCAACGTGGCGGCATACACTTTGTTGCCCGACATGGCCGACGTCTGGATACAAGCCGATTGCGATGACAGCAATGCGGTGGTGACAGCGCAAGTGACACCGGCGGGTGGCGACCCAAGCGATCCGTGGAACATGACGTGGCTAGGAACGAATGGATTTGGAACGCATGTTCCGCTGGCATGGGGGACGAATACGTTGCAGATGGTGGCGTTCGATGCGGCAGGCAACGCGACGACCAACAGTTTCATCTTGGAACGCTCCGACCGATACACGGCGGTTATGACATCGCCCGAACCGGGAACATTTGCCACCGGGGATGTGTTCGTGGAGGGGACAGTGGGGCAGGTGGTAGATGTTGGGTTGCCGACGGAGGCGACAGTTACAAACGTTGCCATCAACGGTGTTCTGGTTGAATTGTCGGATGATGGCAACGGTGGATACACGTTCACGAGCACGAACGCAGTCAATGGCAGTTCCGCACGTCGGGCTTGGTCGGTCACCATGACGTTATATCTTAGCGATAGCACAACCCGTGAGTTGCCATTGGGTCGCGTGGAAGGCTACGAGATCATCACTAAGACCGTGCAATGGAGCGAGCACAGAATAACTGATTGGTACGTGTATGGACAATACGATTATAGTAGTTATGCGGACAACTGGGTAACATACCTGTTCCAGCCATGGATTCCGGGACTCCCTAACGAATTTGTCTTCTGGTGCTGGGATCCCGAATCTGACTCCGCTTCATGGTCGTCGCCACAACCCGACGAACAGGCGGAGGCCACCCTGAACGGATGTTATGCGCCTCCTATATTCAACCTGTCGGAACGGGCATTGTTCTTGGGCCAATCGGTTGCACGGCTTTTCAAAGACGGGGTTTCTAGCACACCGTACGACAGCTATCACCGAATAGAGAGTCAATGCGAGGGTGAGATAGCATTCCAAGCGCCGTTCTATTACGGGACGGGGACAACCGTGCTTCTCACGCTGCATGGCGTCGGCTACCAGCGCGATTCGGACCATGAGCCACTGGATTTATCGCAAGTGAAGTTGTGGGGACAATCACCCGTCTCATGGAGCAACGAGATTCAAGAGGTCAGCTATTTGGTGACAGTCGATGGGGGCGGGCTATATACCTTCGGTCCCGACTCCTTCACATGGCCGAAAGACACATGGACATCAACAACAGATTATAATGGCAACTTGATGGTGGAGCATTGGAATGCCCACCGCATCTGGTTCACCGATTTCGATAATCAGCTAGTGCGTATTGGTTATGTGTTCATGGCTCATCCCGAGAATGCCACGTATTCACGGACAATGAATCTGTTCATGTCACAATGGCAACAAAATCGTCCAAACTGGAGATTTGTGCCTAGGTATCAATTCAGCATTAACGCTACCGAGATTCAGGATGCCGCAGACAAGGCGGAATTCATTGTCTTAATCACCCATGGTGCCCGGATTCTCAAAGACAATATTAGCAAAACCTCATATGTTGACCCTCGTGATTTTACAACATGGGTGACAGGTGTAATTCCTCCCAGCGGTGGTGGACAAATGAAGATCGAGAATCTTTTGACGAAGTCATATCGCAAACTAAAACGGTTTTGGCTTGCAAGCTGTAACAATGGTTATGCCCCGGCAAAATTCGTCGGCGGTAATTTTATCACACCACTTTTGCCGAATTGGTGGGACATTGTTCCTCCGGGCGATAAGGTGGGGAACGTACCTGTGGAGCCGAGAGAAGGATGGGAGGGAGACCGGCAGGACGTAGGCGGACGGGGAGCTACGCACAATAATGTGTTGGTTGGCGAGGTAAATACGAAAGTCATAGAGTACTTGGAGGCGAATCCGTAGTTTTATGAAGCCGATCTCGATAGGCTTGATCTTGAGTATATGGAGTTGTGGAGTATTGGGACAGTTTGGGCAATCTGAACAAGAACTCGTCCAATTTACGATTGAGGTTCTCAAAAGGCACGGAGAAGTTGCAACGAAGAACCAAATATTGAGCGGTGACGTTCTGCCAGGAACGCGAAAGCTTGCTTGGCTCGAACTCCTAGGCATATGCGAAAGGATTAACCATTCAAGTGTCGAGTCAATGCTGCGTGGAGTAACGACTGCAATGTTCCTTCGTGATGCAAAAGTACCAGACGAGGAATACGAGCAGTTTCGCAACCGAATCCAAGATCTTCTGGCAAGGTGGAAGCGGATACCACCTCTCTCTCCCAATCCGAAGCTTCCGGTTGAATTGCTCTCAAGTATGAGAGCTGAGTTCACTGATGCATTATCGCGCGGATTGGTGGCAAGTGAACGGCGACATGAATTGAAGCGAATCCTAGCGGAAATCAAACGGGCAAGAAATTCCTTGAGATTCCTCATCGTACAGTTCCCTGATGCGAGACTCACTTTCTACACACCGGACGATTCTCTGGTTGGAGATTTGCTGAATGTGTCAGACCCTGAAACGCTATATGCGGGGCCAGTGGTGAAAGATTACGAGCCTACTGATTCTACGTCCGATTTGGATCACAAGAGGAATCTGGCGATGATAGAAACGGGGACGTTGGTATATGTGTGCAGCGGCCAATCGGTGTTGGTGACAATCATCTACGACCGTAATGGATGTCGGTATCATTTTGATCCCCACGGCAAACTCTCGGTTGAACTCTGCGTGTGGCCTACGAAACTAATCAAGATTTTGGACGATATAAGAAACAAAGTCGCCGCCAAGAGCGCAGAAACGAATGCACCAGTGCAAAAAACAAAATGAGTATATCACCATGAAGCATACACCTTTTTGTGGCTTTTCTGCCCTTGGTGCGGCCATTCTTTTCGCCGTCTCCGTATCAGCACAGCAAACGAATCTGATTGCTCGCTGGTCATTTGATGAGGGGCAGGGGACGAATGTGGCGGCGGTTTCGGATGCAAGGTTCAACGGTTCAACGTTCAACGGTTATTTGGAAGGTTCACCGTTGCCGGGGTGGGTCAGCGGGGTGAGCGGGTTCGGATTGTTGTTCGATGGATTGCAAAATCAGGTGACGGTTTTTAGCCGCGAAGAGGCACAAAATACACAAGATGTGAGTTGCGCTTCTTGCGCCTTTTTGCGGCCAACCGCCTTTTCCGTTTCTGCATGGGTGAAGGCGGCAGCGGGAATCGCCGGCGAGATTGTGGCGCTGTGGGGCACGAACGGGGTGGCACAGGGGTCGTTCATGTTGTCGTTGACCAATGGTGTGCCGTGTTTCGAGTTACGGCTGAGCGGAACAGACGGAAGTTCACCACAGAGACTCAGAGGAGAGGAAGAGGTGGGGACTTATCATGCCGTGCTCGGCGGTTCGGGGCGGACGGATGGGCAGTGGCATTTTGTGGCGGGAACATACAACGGAAGAGAGATGGGGGTGTGGTGGGATGGAAGACTGGATGGATGGAAGAGTGTGAGCGGAACGGTTGAGCAGGTGGATGCGCCGATTCAGATCGGTTTGCTCAACGCGGTGGTGGATGAGGTGAGCATCTTCAATCGAGCGTTGTCGAGCACCGAAATGATGCCGTTGTTCAATGCAGACCGGAATGGGGATGGTTGGCCGGATTATTGGACGGCAAATTATCCGTGGTTGGTGGGGCTGCTATCGAGTTCCAATTCGCTGGACCAAGGGAGTTCAAATGTGGTTTCCAATCAAACCGGAAATGGGAACTCATCGAAGCCGCCGCGGGAAGGGCGGGTTTGGTATGTCAACGCGCTCACCGGGGATAATACGCTCACAGGACGAAGTGAGGCGCAGGCGAAGAAGGAAATCAGGGCGACAGCGCGCTTGGCGGAAGACGGTGACACGATTGTGATCGCGGCGGGGGCGTATCGGGAGAGTTGTTTGCCCGCTCACAGTGGACGGGTGACGCTTTGTCCGCAAGGCAAGGTGGTGATCGTTGGGAGTGGTCGGACGAATTTGCCGCCGAACCCGCTGATCCAACAACGGGCACGAGAGGCGGAATCGTTGCTGGCGCTGTACGCGGAAGTGGTCCGCCAGCGGGCGTTGGCGGCGGCAAGCGCCACGAACAGTGTTGCGCGAAGTCTTACGAACAGCGTGTGGTCTTCGGTATCGCCGTGATCGCGAATGGAGAAACCTTGCAATCAAAAAGGAGAACAGCATGAGCAGCTTGAAGAGTTTTATGCGGTTGGTTGTGGCCTGTGCGTTGTTTGGCATCACCATGTCTGCACGGGCGGAAGATTCGTCCTATGTAATCACGAGCGAAATGGTCGCGCTCAGCAATGTGTACACGAGAGGTTTCGTGGACGCCATCGGGTTTGGCAATCAAGCCGGCACGAACAGCGTGGGTTCATCGAATTGCATATTTGTCGGTCCGTTCGCTGGCATCGACGCCAGCTACGCAACGAACTGCGCCGCTTTTGGCCCGTTCGCCCGTGTTCCGTCGGCCGCGCAATATCGGTTTGCGTACGGCGCTTTCGTTGTGAACGATGAGGCAGATTACTCGCATGTGTTCGGACATGGCGAAAACAGCAAGTACGTTGCGTTCAGGCACGATGAGGCACGAATCTATACGCCTTTGAGCTTGTACAACGGTTTGCGGTTTGCTGGGGGGACGGGGACGGTTGATTTCACCGGCGCGAGGGTTGCGGGATTGAGCGCCAGCCAGATCAGAGGCGGGCAGTTGGCCGCGGCGTCGATGCCTGCCAGTGGCCAGTGGGATGCCTCCGGGTTGACCATTCTGAATGCCGCCCTCCTCGGCGACAACGTGCTGCTGACGGTGACGAATGGGTTGACTGTGACCTCCAGCACAAATCAACCATCCGCTTATGGTCAGTATGCGCTGGAGTTTAATGGAGAAAACTACGCGAAGGGTTCGGGCGATTGGAACAACAATCTGTCGGCATTGACAATTGAAGCTTGGATTCGACCTGACAGCATTGACAACGGGGCGATTCTTTCCCAGTGGGCGGATTACGACGGGACGAATTGGTTCAACACCATCCTGTTTGCTGTGCACGGAGACAGGCGGATTTACATTGAGTTTCGCGATGAGGGCAACAACTCGTACTACGTGGATTCTGGCGAGGCAACCCTCTCGGATGGATGGAACCACGTGGCTGGCGTCTGGGACGGCGCTGAGATGCGACTGTACATCAACGGCGTGCTGACTGGCAGGCTGGAAAACGCGGTGGCACCAGCCACCAGAGACGCGCAGGTCTCTTTTGGTCCGCACCCCGACTGGGTAGGTGGCTACATGTGGGAAGGCCGACTCGCCATGATGCGCATTTGCACGTCGGCACTCTACTCTAACACATTTGAGCCGGAGAAGGTGCTGACGAATCTGCCGTCATGCGTGACGTTGTGGAATCTGGCGGACGGGAACCTGACAAATCAGCCGTCGAGTTCGGTGGACGCGAGCGGGAACAATCGGACGCTGACGCTCTACGGGGATCCGAAACCAACGTGGGTCGCCTTTGAACCGCCGCCGAACCGCTTACCCACTGGAGCACTCGTTTTTACGCCTGATGGGAACCTCGGTATTGGCACCAATGCGCCATCCGCAAAACTGCACGTCGTCGGGGACGTTCGCATAGATGGAAACCTCACTGTAAATGGCGTTACGACGCTTAACTATGTCCCTGCGATGGGCGACATCCCGATGGGCAGCTTCACCAACAGCCCGTGACAGTGAGAATTCCAGAACCTTAACCTCATAAACACGGTGAAGGATGTTCCCCCATCTCGATTCGCACTGCCGATTCTGCTTGGAGTCTTGGCTTTGGTTTCCATGATACTGCAAGCGGCAACGGCAACGGGACCGGCATGGTGGGTCACACGCGGGACGATCAATACCAACCTTCCGCCGAACGATTTCGCCGCAGTCAACCAAGGCCAACTGAAATGGATGGCCGTTAATGCCGCAATGGAACTGGAAAGCCAACTCCCCGGCGGTGCGGGCAGCAATGTCTGGAACCTGATTTCCTCGTTCACCGACAGCAACAACTACCGTCCCGTCAACCTCGGCCAACTCAAGTATGTGGCACAGCCTTTTTGGTTCAACCTGATTGCAGTGGGTTACACGAACAATTATCCGTGGACTGGTCAGTGCAGCAACGACTATGCGCTGGCTAACATCGGCCAGATGAAATTCGTGTTCAACTTTGATGCTGCGACATGGATGACGCAGGACAGCGACGCAGACGGGATACCGGACTGGTGGATGTTCCAGAATTTTGGTCATGTAACAGGACAAAGTAACGACCTGTCCCGCGCTGAGGATGACGCGGACGGTGATGGCTCCAGCAACCTTGCGGAATATGATGCTAGCACATTGCCGAATAACGGGAATTCGATGTCCTCCGATAACGGAGTCAGGCACGAGCTGGATATGTTCAACTACGCGAAACTCAATCTGCTGCGTGCCGTGGCGGGATTGCAGCCGACAGCATGGACATTCTCAACGAACAACAACGTACGCATTGCCGAATTACAAGAAAAGATCGGAGAAACTCTCACCTACTACTATCCTTATAGCCTTGCGGGTCTTTTGCCAGGCACGAACGCTGTGCCAACTTGGACACTTGCGAAAGTTTTGGAATCGATTGGGCAAACGAATGTAACTTGGTCGGACGAATCGGCATCATGGGACGTCCGATTATATGAAGTGGAAGCAGTGTTGGAACAACTGCAAGACACACCGTGTGTGGGCACGACACAGCAGGGTCAAGCGAATTCTTCGAGTGGAGTGGTCCCTAACATGTTTAAGAGCTGGCCAGTGACGCTCAATTATCCCAGCCAGTGGCCGACCACATGGACGATCCACACATGCATTCAGTTTGAGGAGAGGCGAGATTCCGACCCAGAAGAAAACTGTTTAGACGATTGTATGAAATTGAATAGCGCAACAAACACGTATTTCTTTGCGACTGGGGGGTCGTGGTGGAGTTATGACGTGACAGCCGTTTGGCAGCCGAATGTATGTAACACGATATATGCTTGGGATACGATCTCCAACTATTACTACTGTTCGCCCTTCCATATCGTGCACATTCTGGAAGTGCCGAGGGTGAATGTGAAGTTCGAGGCACAAGCGGGGAAGATCAATTATGGCTTTGATCCGACGGAAGCGGAACCGTGGACGAGTGTCGGCGTCGGGAGCACACAGCAGGTTGTGCAGTTGAACATTGGCAGCGGCACCGATCCGTCGAAAATCAGCTTGGCGGTGCCGGCGAGCGATAAGGTCTGGGTGTCACAAACGAACAACTTCAGCCTTGACGCGAATCCTCTGACCATCAGCGGCCTGTCGCCGACAAATGACGCTACGGTTGTAGTTCACTATTCCGGTTTGACGAACGCCATCGCAGCCCTTCATGTCATGGTCCTGCCGTGGATCACCAACTCCATCGGCATTTACGAGATTGAGGATCCACAGTCAACGAACACGTGGCAAGTAGGCGCTCCCTCGGCTACGAACATCCTGAATGAGTTGAATAGTGTGTACACGCAGGCCTGTGTTCACTTTGAGTTAGCCAACCTAACCCCAACGAACGTGGTTGTGAACTACTCCTATGACAATGGCGGTGAGACCACAGATGCTCTCGAGAAATGGTTCTTCCCAGGGGATGGAAAGATGGAAACTTGCGAAATGAATTCTACTAACTTGGTTAACTTCCTTGACCTGTTTTCTTCTAATAAAGCCAGTGAGTGTGTGTATTTCTTCCGGAGAAGCGGTATGCGCAGTACATTAGGCTGGACGCCGCCACGGTCTATGTGGTCTGGAGTGCTTACGCACAAACTCGACGGAACCAGTAGTCCCCTCATAACCTTAATCGTTGCACATGAAGTAGGGCATCTTCTGGACTTATCCACGAGGGATGATGTTGAGGATGATGGGGAACGCAATGGACACGATCTTGGTACGCCACCATCAGGCACAGGGATGCTGATGAGGCCGTTTATAGATAAACCAGCATTGGAACCAGAACCACGCTGGATGCGACATGACGATTGGTGGAAAGCTAACGACACGGCAGGTGCAAGATGAAGTCAGGGACTTTAACGTTGATCCTTTTGGGGGCTTTTGCCGGAGTGCTGGTGGCTTCGAATACAAACACGGTACAACTTGTAGAAAGATGGCTGTGGTATCCAAAGGAGATGATAATTGAATCAATTCCGGCAGATCAGAGACCGTATATCATTACTGAGCTCAGGAAACACGCCGCTTCACAGGGTGAGATAAGTTATCGAGATAAAGCGAGGCGCCTTCTTCTTCGACTTGGCGATGAGCAAACGGTAGCGGAGGTGATGCAGGATATTCGGAGTGATGACATCAGAAGGAGGGAAAAGGCAGGAAGTGTCCTGATGAATGTCAATAATCCCGTGTTGATTCCGCATTTGGCGGAACTGCTTTATCTTCCAGAGGGATTTGCGCTCTGGACCAAACCGGGCGGCGATCTTCAACATTCTACCAGACCGTTGGCGGCCGCTCGAGACATTAGGAACATCATCTGGGCACGAGATGAGTTTAGTTCCGAGGTGAAAGACTGGCTTAGGTCACACTCTTTTGCGGATGTTCGCCAGTTGTGGGAGCAGAACAAAGACGCATTCCTACGGCACGACTACGCCGCCGTGAAGTCGCCGAAAACGGTGCCGGATTCTTTTCCTCCTGTCACGACGAATAAGACGCCATCTACGGCGACGCCCGTGCCGACGAATAGCGTTGCTCCGCCCGTGAAGCAGACGTCGTCTGCTCCTGTACAACCGGGATCATCTTCCGTTCCGCTTCCGCTGCTCCTTGGCCTTGGCGCATTGGTGCTGGGTGCGGTGGTAGCGGTGGTGATTCTTAGACGAAAGGGCGAGTCATGAGAGACGGCGAGATCAATCATGGCTTTGAAGTTGGGTTGATGGCATTTCGTAGGTTAGGTTCGACGACGATGACCATGGTGTAATCATAACTACTATAACGTGGAGCGCTGGTGGTCGGTATGGATGGAATGCGCGGGGCGGAGCGGTGCTGGTGAGAGGGTGCAAGCGCAGTCCCAGCGCGTGGAATCCATGACGATTATCTGCGCCTGATTATTCAGGAGAGGGAAAGGAGTCCAGAGGAAAACTGAGGAGGCGGCCTCCTGAGTTGTCCTCTGGTCGCGGCGTCAAGCGCAGTTGGTCGGCCTCGGTGGAAGGAGCGGGGCGTAGCGAGCCTTCGCCGTCGAGCGGGTCAAGGGTTTCGACGTGCGCAAGGCGAAGTGAAGCCCCCAGCGGATGGAACCCAGGACGGTCCATCTGCGTAGCCGCGGATAGATGAAGGAAAGTCAAGGAAACGGAAGCGGCAGCCGCTCCGGTGTCCTTGTCGCGGCGGCGAAGTTCAAGTAGGACAAAAATTCGCGTTGACAATTCTACGATATAGAATATTCTGTGTCGTAGAATGAATCCAGATCAAATCCAGCGTGGGTGGTGTGAAGCCTGTGGACAAACGATGTGGGCTCCCGAAACGGGTGGCTTTGTGTGTGCACGGTGTGGGTCAGCGATGATCCCACCGGAAGAACTACCAAAGGATTTGCGTCCATTGTTTCGTTTTCAAGTGTGGTTGGATGATGTGTGTGTGCGCGGGTTGAATGGCTTTTCACCTGGTGGAGCAGCGTCCCGGCTGGGATGCCATCGAACGATGGTGGATAAGCTAGTGGACATGGGGGTGTTGGAGAAGTCGGTGTACGACAAAGACGGGTACTTTGTCGTATTGATCTCGATGCGCTCGATCAAGAAAGCAATGGAGAACAAGGAGAAGACGGGAAAATGGACGGATTCCGGGGAGGACTAATGGATACAGAGGGCAAGCTGTTGAAGGTGGAAGAGGCTGCGAAGATACTCAATGTAAGCGTGAGAACTGTGTGGCGGATGATCGCAGACAAGGAACTCACTGCCATTCACGTGCGTGGTTGCACCCGCATTGCTTTGGCCAAAGTTCTTGGGGGCTCACAACGTAGTCAGGAAGGAGTACCTGCATGATTAACAATCTATACAAGCGGGGACGAATATACTGGATGAAATACCGCTCACACGGCGAGACGGGAAAACCGCTGTGTGTGTCACTCGGTACCAGCGATAAGCAAACGGCGGAGAGGTTGCGGAGCGAAAAGCTTGCGGAATTTGAACGTGAGCGCGCCGGCATTCTGGCACCGAAACCGATGCGAGAGGCCGCTGCTTGCGAACTGTCGAAGCTGATTGCGACCTTTGTCCAAGACGTCCGAGCTCGGGGCAAGGCAGTGCGTTACGCCGACAATCTGGAAACGCGTCTCGGTAGCTTGGCGGCGGCTTGCGGATGGAAGCGGCTGCGCGATGTGACACCAGAGTCATTCGTAGCA
>Ga0172371_10013492_pt1 | contig 10637 bp, 12 predicted proteins | sample Lak12m_FD_114543 | JGI IMG/M metagenome (GOLD analysis project Ga0172371, IMG submission 114543) | Freshwater microbial communities from Kabuno Bay, South-Kivu, Congo - kab_022012_12m | ecosystem: Environmental > Aquatic > Freshwater > Lake | place: Democratic Republic of the Congo: South-Kivu... | reverse complement strand
TCATCTAATATCATTACAAATTCATATAAAGCAGAAGTAAAGTGAAGTATTTCATCTTGGTCAATTTTAAACTTAATATTCTGATGGACAATCAAATGTCTAACTTTCAATAAGAATTTAAGAGAAGAATATAATTGCTCGATATTGAATGTTTTTTTGTTTTTAGCAAATTGTTTAAAGAATTCATTTGCCCATTCGGAGATTGTATCTTCTATTTCTTTTTTAGAGGAAGATTTCTTTATCCTCATTTCTGGAGGAGGCATTATATTACTTTTGCTTTCTATTTTCTTGCTAAATTTTTTATCTAAATTGATAATTGAGAACGCTTGCTTCATATTATCAAAATTCTGGAAGTTGATATAATTGCAAACTATTTCTGATAATTTAATATTTTCTTTTCTAACAAATTCAAGTTCTTTCATATTAAAGCTAAGATTTTTCAGTTGCTTAATTTTGAAGAGTTTATCAAGAGGGACTAATTCTTCATCAATAATAAATCCAAATATATCTCTCAAATATGCTTCATAGCAAGAAACCATTACAATTATCATCTGATTTTTTGCTTCGTCAATTATTTTTTCACTCAATTTATTAGATAAAATTGCTCCTTCCAAGGACATAGAATCTTTCATCCTCTCTTCAAATACTTCTAAGGGTTTAGACTTATTTTTGACATTTCTTAATTGAACAATTTTTTTTAATTTCTCCATAAGTCTTCAATAAAAAAGATATAGTTAAATTTTGTGGTTACCTACTCAAAAGAAGATTCCGTTAAATTTATTAAATTAACTTTGATGAGTTTATTAATGGAAACACAATTAATTGAATTTCAAAATACAGAAAATAAAATCCTAAGAGGAATACTCATTAAGAAAAGAGAAAAATCATCAAAAGGAGTTATTTTTATAAGTGGTTTTGAAAGAAATGGGACAACTGAACCTAAATTTAAAGACTTAGCAGATAGATTAATTAGTGATGGAGTTCCATCTTTAAGGTTTGATTTTAGTGGATTGGGTTTATCGGATGGGAATTTTAGAGATACTACTTTAGATAGATGGGAAAGAGAATTTTCTAATGCTTATAATTCTTTTAAATCTGAAACAGGAGTAAATTCTGTATATGTTGTAGCACATAGTTTGGGTGCTTGTGTTTTAGGAAAATATTTAGAAAAAAATCCAAATAACATAGAAAGAGCAGTTTTAATATCTCCTGCATTAAATCAAAAAGATTTGATGAGATATTGGTTTGTTTCTGGAAAAATGAAAAAAGAAAATCCAGAACAAATAATTGAATGGGAAAATTATGAAGAATTTCTAGATGAAAAAGAATTTCAAAAAGACGTTAACAAAAAAGATAAGATGTCTAAATATAATTTTATTGGGGCAGATTATTTTAGAGAATGTAGCGAATTAGACTTGTCTAGTGATTTTGAAAAATATAAAGATAGGTTTTTACATATTCATGGAGAAAATGATATAGCTGTTCCAATTGAAAGTCTTGGAGTAAAATTTTCAAATAGAATTATTGTTAGTGGTGGAGATCACGACATGGAAAGACCAAACCAAAGAGTTCAGTGGGTTGGTAAGGCAATTGATTATTTAATAAATTAATTCTCGGCGTGAGCCGACAAATTGTCCGAAGGACTAAGAACCCCTCAAAGTAAATGAAAAATTTGGGAGAGCAAAGCGAGCCACTTATCGTTTGTTATACAAAGTTGCATAGCAATTTTGTGAGCTTGTTTTTTATTTGGGTAAAAGAAGTTTTTCTCTGAAAATCCGCAGATTTTCAGCTATCTGTCCGAAGGACTGGGGGGCTTCCGTTTTTTCTATCAATCAGCGAGGGACAAATTGAATATAACATCGCGATTAAGAGAAGTTCAATTTCCTCGAAAAAATTCTCCTCGTGAGCCCGAGCCTCGACCGCAGTCAGAGGTGCGAGGGCGAACAGAGCTGGAGAAATTTTCAGAGATGGGGCAAAATTTGGACGGAACGAGGTGCAACCGAGTGAAGTCGGTTAAGCCCTGTTAAACTCTCCCGATAGGGATTGAATTTTAGTGCAACGTTCTGTAGCGAAGCGGAGGAAAAATTCAAAGTAAAAAAATCGGCGTATCAAGTGCGAATCACCATAAATATGAACCTAGAGGGATTTGGTTTATAGACATTTAATAGTAGTAAATTTATGGAAACATTTATAAATAGTGTAGATTAACTAATTTTTATGAGCATAAAATCAAGAATTAAGGACGGAATATTGTCTGCAACATTATGGGGAATTGATTTACTTGGTGTTGCATCGTATAGTGGACAATATGAAAATTTAGTTAATGGTTATGCTCATGATGTATTACTTCCAGCAGGAGAGTTCTTTTTTGCAAAATCAATTAATATGTTTAATGGAAATAAATATGCGATAGCAGCATATGAATTTTTGGGTTGCTCTGCATTTGAAATTGCTCAAGGATTAGGATTATATCCAGGTGTATTTGACCCAAAAGATTTTTTAGCATATGCTGCGGGAATAGGATTATCTCTAGGAATTGATGCTTTGACTTCAAAAAAGAACCAAAAGAGCCTGGAAGAACAATTAGTTTAAACCAAATCCCTTTCTATATTTAGCCGATTTTTTTATTGAGTTTAACATCGGAATTTAACGAAGTTTATTTTTCAGAGCGGAGGAATTTTGAGGTGCGAGCCCTTCTTTGCTTCTTTCTTTTTAAAAAAGAAGAAGAAATAATCTTTTTTGGGGGGAAATTTCTGTCTTCCGAAAGTTTTATATAAGTGCTTTAATTGAATATATTAAGGTGTCAGGGAATGCCTTAAGTCTTCGGACATCCCGTTTATGTATTCCCGGTTCTGGGCTCTGCCAAGACCGGATCTTATTTAAAATGAAAAAAGAGAATTTGAAAAGAGTTTCTGTTTAATCTGCCGTTCCCAGACCCGAAGGGCACGAGCTGAAACAAAAAGTTTCCTCGTGAGTTGAAATCTGTCGCCAATCTGTTCTGAGCGGAGTTGCTGAATCTATAAAATTGTCCTTGGCGGGTTTGTTGTCTTTGAGAGGGCGCTTCTTTGCTTCTTTCTTTCTAAGAAAGAAGTCGCCACAAAAGGCGAAAGAATTATTGTGTGAAAATTTTTACTAATTCGTTTTCAACTTGTTTAATTTTTTCGGATTTTAATTTTCCTGCCTTGTATTCTATTCTTGATTTGTTAATTGTAAACAAAACCGACGGGCGAATAAAACTATCTCTTGAAATTCCTCCAGACTGAAATTCTTTTCTTTTCAATTCCAGAATATTTGGGTCTGGTCTTTTTTGCCCAGTAATTTGACAGAGTATAACACTATCACCTTTTAATTTTGCTACAACCAATGAAGGTCTTTTCTTTACTTCCTCACCTTCAGAAAAAGGAAATTTGAAAATTACAACATCGCCCTTTTCATAATTCACAAATCCTTCCATATTTCATCCTCTTCTGGAGTGTCCCATGCTTCTGCAAGAACTTCTTCAGAAATTAAAGCCGGAAGTATTGCCTCATTAATTTTTTTAAATGGCTTTAACTCAACCCTATCAGAATAAACTACGACGCTGATTTTTGTTCCTTCCTTAAATCCTGCTAAATTTCTTGCTACATTAGGAATACAAATTTGTCCTTTATTTGTAATCGTCACAATCTTTATGTCTTTGATTTCTTCTTGCATTTTAATCTCCTTAATAGTAAGATATGTAAGAAATTTATAAATGTTTTGGTTTGAAAGTTTGGAGGTTTATTTTTTGGTGATTTTCCATAACAAATCAAATTGATCCTTATAGAATTTGGCAACTTCATCACTTTCTATTTTTATTGTTAAAGGTTCTTTAATAAGAATAAACATAACGACTTTATTTCCATAGACAAACATTGAAACGGGATTGTATTCTCTTGGAATCTTTTTATAGACAGCCATTTTATGTTTTATTATTTTGGATTCTTCAGTATAGAACTGTCTTGATTTAATTTTAAATCTGCTTCTTTCTTTTAAATACCATTTAAGAAAATGCTCTGGAATATATTTCAGAAATTCTTCTCCTAAAGTATTAAATACAATAATTTCTTTTTTAGTTTTGATAATGTCATTTAATACTGATTTTACTCCTTCATCGCCTTCATAAACTTCAACTTTTGGTTTTTCTTTAGATGTTTTTTTAAAAATCTCATTTAATTCTGGGATTAACAAACTAAATTTTTTTTCTTTTTCTTTTAATTCTAATTCTTCTTCTTTAATATATTCTATAACTTTTGAGGGGTCTGTAGGTTTAAAGTATTTTTTGCCATTTTTTATAACATAATTTGCAATTCCTTTCTCGATTAATTTTTTAAGAGAATCATAAACATGTGGTCTTGAAATTTTTGTTTCTCTGGATATTCTAGAAGCAAGTCCCCCCAAGTTTTAAAAGTATTAAGTAAATCTCAGATTCATTTTTGCTCAATCCTATTTCAGTAAATACTTCTTTCTGTATCATAAAAAAATTAGTTTTAAGGAGTATATAAATTTTATTTTTATTGTACGTAAATAGTACAACATAATTTTAAATATAATATGTTTACTAGAATTTGATGGTCGCAAGAAAAACAGAAGATAACGGAGGAAAAGAAAATGGAATGTGTTAGTAATATTCGTGAGTGTGTGGGGTTTTTTATTATGAGAACAAAAACAACTTCGAGGGGAATAACTGCGACTTTTGGGTACAAGACTGATTATCGTAAGTCAAAAAAAACATATACTAAAAAATTTTTACAAAATGTTACTCGTAATAATGTGAGTTCTGACATATCTTTTCTTGTTGATGCAAATTTAGGTCTAAAAAATATGAGTACACAAGAAGGAAGATCTCTTTTAAGAAAGGGTCTAGATGTATTAATGGAAAGAGTTGCATCTCTCTCATATAAGGGGGATAAATATTATATTCCTTCTTATGACACAGATTCTTAAAAAAATTGCAGTTATAAAAAATATTTAGGGAGATATGTTGTTACAGAAAAATTTTCGGCGTAGCCGACTATCTGTTTTCCGTCAGGAAAACGCGCCCTCTCTGTTTTTTTAGGGCGGGCGGTTGGGGGGAGGTTAAAGACAATTTTATTATTCTGTAAAAGTTTTATTCAGCAATTAAATATAATCATTGTTAGACAGAGCGAAGTTTCGTAAGTGGTTTTTGATACGATTATGTTTAGCGAAAGAACAAAAAGATTGGTGATTTATCCGAGCAACAGCGAGGACAGATTTCAATTTGGACGTAGTCTGGGAATATGAGATTTAAATAAGTTTAATTTTCCTCTGGAGAGAAACGACGAGCTGAAAATTAAATTTGGGAAAAATGCGAGCCGAGCATTTTTCCGTTAAATTCCTGTTAATTGCCCTCGACCGAAGGGAGAAGCGCAGCGTGGTCTGAGGCGAAGCCGAAGAAGTTTGAGATTTGGGCGTAACATCAAGAACGAAGTTCCTTTAAATAAAATAATCAAGGGCAAGAATTATTGAAGTGCAATCAGTTCCATTGGTGAAACTCTAAAGTACTCTCTAGGGGTAAGATTTTGAGAATGTGGATTTGGATTTTCTGTAAAAATTCTATCATAAACTGGTTTTAATTTTTTGAATAATGCTTCAGCAGTTATTGGCTCTTTATCTATTAAATCATCAATTCCTAACATTTTTGCAGTACCTAATTCATTAGCAACAGGTCCATCTTCATATAGCGTGCAAGTATCATCTGGTTGCATATAATTATCTCCTCTTTGATTTCTAGGACACATTCTGCAAAAAGCATCATATCTGCTTACTATCTGAACTAGTTGAGAAGGATTTGAAACTACCGTTTTTATTAGAGTTTCACCATTTTGTTTTGCTTTTTCATCATCATACCAACTATTTCCTACTTCAGGATTTCTATGTAGGAAATGCACTTCGAAATAATGTCCTATATGATGAGGCAATATTTTTATTGGATCCATAATATATGTTAAAGATTACGAGTTTATAAATGTTTGGATATTGTAGTCTTTAAGCAGTAGTAAATAATTCTTGCCCTTTCGTAAATTAGCCCAAATCTCAAATTGCAATTAACATCGCGATTAAGGAAAGTTTTTTCTTCCTCGTGGAGCGAAGCGGAACAGAGCTGAAGAAAAAATTTGGGTGGAGAAGTCAGCAGGACTTCGGAACTCTTTAATCGCTGTTCAACTCTCCTGAATACTTGGAAGGATTGATTTTTAGTGCAACGATGCCGAAGGCAAAAAATCAAAGTCGTGAGCCATATTTATTTTAAAGAGGACACTTTAGGACGGCGGGACGCTGTCCATTTTAATAATAGAAATTGTTGTGTATTTTTGTTTTGTGAGCCGCCGCCTTTTTTGCTTCTTTTTTCTAAAAAAGAAGACGGGAGTTTCGTGTTTAATTTCTTTCAAGAACAAGTAAATATTCGTATTTCATTCCTTGCGGATTTTGATTATTTCTACCAGAAAATAATTTTCTATAAACAATTTCATCTTCAAATAAATCAACAAATTTAAATCCTAAATCTTTAATAAAATGTTCATAAATTACTTTCCAAATTTCAACTTCTATTCCTTTCATTTTTGGATTTCCGATAAGAACGCAAAGTTTACCATTTTTCTTTAATCTTTTTGAGGCGTTTTCTAATGCTTTAATCGTAAACCAAAAATAAGAATCATATAATTTTAATAAATCTCTTCTACCAATTTCTTCTCTTATCTTATCAACATACTCCCCCCTTACTCTTGATGGTGCTTCTCTAAAAGGAATTTCCTTTGACATAGCTTCTTTTATTTTGTCTTGTGGGATTCCTGCCCACATCATTTCAAGTTTAAAGGTTCTCATATACTCTTGTGCCTGTAAATAAGGGGGGGAGGTTATTATGCAATTAAGTTCTGGAATTTTGGAAAAATCAAAATCTGATGAATCAACGCCAGCAAAATATTTTGCGTGTTTTAACTTTCCGTCTAATTCTATTAAAGTATCAACAGATTGTTTAACATCTTTTAGAATGGCAAAACCCATTCTTTCAATTAGCCCAAATAAATCTGGGTCTTTGAGTTTTTTTTCAATTAAAGCCCTTTTTCTCTTTGAAATAAAAAGTTTTGGCATAGAGTGTTCTGCATAAGAATAATATTTAGAAATTCTAAATAAAATTAAAGCTACTGCATTTACAGAAATTTTATTTTTCTTACTTTTCAATTCATGGAAATTTGTCCAAACCTTACAAAAAAAGTCATATAGTATTTTAGGATACCAATAATCAATATTATCATTTATTTTTTTTACCTCTTTCGGCTCTCTATGTATAACTTCTTTAAAAAAATCTCTTGCTTCATAATATGCTTTTTCCCATTCATCTTTAGAAAGAGCAGGAATTTTAAGAGGATAAAAATAATCAAGAAGAGGGTTTATATCCAACATATAAGATTCAAATCCTTGTGTTGCAGCTTCAACCCCCATAGTTCCAGAACCAGCAAAGGGGTCTAAAACTACATCTCCTTTTTTGCAATATTCATCTAAACAAAATCTCACAATTTGGGGAATAAATTTTGCAGGATGATAATATAAAGAATGGGTTAAATAAGTAGATTTCTTTATTCCATTTACTTTTTCTCTAAATGATATAGATTTTGGTTTAGGAAACATCATGGACAAACCTCAACAATATTAAATCCCTAATATAGTGGGCTTTTTCCGACATAGTAGAAACTGGCAAAGAATCTTTATCCCATTTAGGAATTATTTTAAGAGCTAACTCATTAGCTAATTTTAGATATTCTTCATTTGAATTAAAATTAGAAATATCAAAGTTCTCATCTTTTAACAATTCATTAAGATATTGAATATTATTAACTTCTTTAAGCTCAATGTTTTCTAATTCAAGCGAGGCAATTATATAAGCAAGCCATAAATCGTCTGAATTTTCAAGAGTATCTATAATTTTCTTCATATCGCTATAATTCAATTCTGTATCTTCTCCGACCCATTCAGAAACATTTTTTACAATCTCTTCATCTCCATAGGCGAGTTTTAATTTAACCCCTTTATGAAGATTTATTCCTTTCTCAATATTTTCTATAAAAAATTCTTTAGTAATTGGCTTTTGAAAATGCGGCTCTAATGCTTCATAGATTTTACTGATGGTAATATTTTTTTGATTACTTTTTATTTTATCCCAAATACCGATAAGATAAAATAAATCTGTGTCTTTTTCAACATTCTTTTTCATAACTCTTCTTAATGCTTCAACAAGAGAACCTTTTGCAGTTGTTCCACCAGTATCATCTCTTGAACGAAGTTGTAATGCTAAAATTTTGCCTTTTGATTTTTTAGCAACGACATCTATATCTAATCTTGAATCATATCCCTTAAACACTTCAGACATAACCGCGTGTTTATCTTTTTCTTTATCGGGAACAACAAAATCTTTATTTGCCTGTCTTATTACCTGTTTAAATAATTCTTCTAAAGTTTTGCCTTGTCTCGCCCTATAAGAACTATGAACAAATTGATGAAATGAAAAAAGATAAGGATAAAATTTTGCTAAAGAATATCCTTGCCCGAGGGATTCTGAACGAGTAATCCCCGCGACAAATTGTTTTATACTATCTAAATTATCCTTGACTTCTTTAAAATTATTATCAAATAATAATCTAATAATTTCTTGTGCTAACCCTAAAGGACTTTTTAAAATAGTTTTTACTATTTGTATGTTCTCTTCTTTGGAACATAGAGTTAATAAAAACCTTTCTTGAAAGTTATTTTTCATTTTTTTACCTTGTTATTATTTAATTCATTAACCATAAAATTCTCAAATTGTTTTGATAAGATAATTCCTTTTTGTTCACAATATTTTTTATAATTTTCATAAACCTCTTCTTCTACACTTAATGAAATTGTCTTTTTTGCCATTTTAACCCCAAATTAATTTTTTTGCTGATTCGCTAATAATATTAACTAATACATCCTTTAAAGCATTTGCTGATGTTTTTCCTGCTTTGCTCATTAACTTCTTAAATTTTAAAGCGGCTACTTGCGTATTTGGAGAATCTTTTACTAATTCGTCTAAACTCTTTTTTAATAATTCTCTTTCTTCTGGCTTTAACCCTTCTATTTCTTCCGCTAATTCTTTAGCGGCTTCTAATCCTTTTTTTGTCCAAGGATAAGGATTACCGCAATTATGACAAAACTTTGGAGGGTTATATTTGAAACCTATTGCCGCAACTCCAGGAACATTATAATGTCCTCTTATTTCGGCACTGCATGATTCACATTTAGTTATAGTTTTCTCTCCACATTTATCACAGAAGTCCTGATTAAGATTTGGATGTTGTTTGAAACTATCATTAATTGCGTGTCCATTCATGCAAACTTGTGCAGCGTCATACCAACTTGTCATTTTTCACCTCATTTATGATTATATAAGAATAAATGAGCTTATTTATAAAACTTTGTTTTTGTTTTGCGAAACTCCCGAATATAAATCAGAAAAATTTGGGTGAAACCTTTTATCCTCTGTTAGAAAAAGTGCGAAGCATTTTTTGAGCTTTCGTTGGTCGGATAAAAGAAGTTTTTCTGCTTGACGAAGTCAAGACAAAATGTGCGAAGCACTAAGGCGGCTCACTTTTTCATTAACAACAATTTCTACAATTTAGGGGCGGGTGGTCGGGGGTTTTAAAGTGTCCTCTTTACTAACTTTTTACATTTTAGTTTTGGCTCACGATTGAGTTGAACATCGCGATTTAAAGAAGTTCAATTTCCTAGAAAAAATTCTCCTCGTGAAACAGAGCTGAGAATTTTTTCAGAGCTGAAATTGAATTTGGGTGGAAAAGTCTGCAAGACTTTGGAACCTTTAAATCGCTGTTAGTTTCTCCGAATGAAATGAGGACAAGATTTTAGTGCAACGTTCGGCGAAGCCGAAAAATCTTGAGTTCTGGGTTTGCCGAAAATTCGTTGTTATCGTAGTTGTTGAAAAAATAGTTATTAATTTTATAGTAGTAAAAAGAACGAAAGATTTATAAAGTATTGATTTATTCTCTTTGTTATGGGAATAAAACAGACACTTGGAACAATTGTATTGGCTTCAGCTATTGGGTTAGCAGGATGTTCTAAACCAGAAAATTTCGTTGAAGGCAAAGTTGTTTCAGAATATGGAAATGTAGCAAGAATTGTTGAATCAAGTGGTGCATTATTCGGAAACGAATCTGTTAAACTAGGAAATCCTGCTTACGGATTGAAAGTTGAAACACCACAAGGAATTTATACAATTGAAGTGGCTGTTGATGATATGTCTGGAAGTTCTGGACCACATACAGCATACAATCTTGCAGCAGCCATTGAAGAAGGAACTAAGGTAAGATTCCCACTTCAATATGGCGGAAGAAATTTATTTTCGGCCGATAGATTGGGAATAGTTGATCCAGACGACATTGAAATTCAAAGAGAATAAATCTTTCGTTCTATAATTTTTATTTTTCAACAATTTCGTTAAAATTTTGTTAGTTGAAGTGCGAAGCATTTCATTAGTGTTTTCTTTATGATTTTAACGAAGATAACAACATTAGAATTTTCGGTAGTGAAGCGTGCCTGCAAGGCAAACCCAGAATTGAAACTAACAT
>Ga0172371_10013490_pt1 | contig 10640 bp, 4 predicted proteins | sample Lak12m_FD_114543 | JGI IMG/M metagenome (GOLD analysis project Ga0172371, IMG submission 114543) | Freshwater microbial communities from Kabuno Bay, South-Kivu, Congo - kab_022012_12m | ecosystem: Environmental > Aquatic > Freshwater > Lake | place: Democratic Republic of the Congo: South-Kivu... | reverse complement strand
TGGCCTGCGTCGCACGTATCCAGTGTACAGATCAGGCCGTCGTCGCAAGCCCCGCACGTCCCGCCGCAGCCGTCCGGGCCGCAATCCACCCCGTCGCACCGCGGGGTGCACACTTCCGGCTCCGCGGTTTCGTCCGCACCTCCATCCAGGCCGTCGCCGTCTGTTTCCGAGTCAAGGCCCTCGTCGTCCGCAGAGCGCTGGTCGACGTCGTCCAGTCCTTCGGCCTCGCCCAAATCCAGTCCCACATCATGGGCGATGTCCTGCGGGACGTCTGCCGCGATGTGCGACTCCCCGCCAGCATCCCACCTATCATTGGATTCCTGGCGCATCTCCATCATGGTCGAATCGAACGCAGGGGTATACGGCCGTTGGCTGTCCAGGCACGCGGCCGTCAAGGCGCATGCAAGGACTGCCGTTGATGTTGCCCGCACCAATTCCATTCCTACTCCCGCGTCGTTATCGCCAACATATCTCAGAACCTCAGATCAAGCCCGTTCGTCCCGCACCGAGAGTGCCACGAGCCCAAAGAGAAGCCGTCGCCCCTCTCTGCACCATCGTTATCTCCGGTTGACTCCCCCGAATGCAGGAAGAAGAGCACAGCCCCTGCCGCAAGCGTCGCTCCGCCAAGCCCCCACAGAACGTAGCTCGTGACCTCTGCGGGCGCGACGGCGGAGTCCAATCGGCTGTCCCAATCAGCGTCCTTCTCCGCTTCTGTGGGTGGATGCCCGAGGGCAGTCTCGTCCGCGACCCAATCCTTGTGCGCTGCCTCAGCGTCGGACAGCGCCAGGCTTCCCCACCCCCAATAGGTCCCTGCTCCTGCCCCGAGCAAGGCGCCTCCCGTTGCGAGCGCTGCCCACACCCACGGACCTGCGGTCGATCCTCTCGTTTCCTGGGTCACGACTGCCGGAGCCGGGACGATTGGTTGAACGACTACGACCTCTTCGTGCTTCGGCATTTCCAATGTCACCTGGGTTGTCTCCGGATCCAGCACAAGCTCCGCGGCACCTTCGTGCTCGGGTGCAACCCGGACCGAGAGCCGTTGGCGCCCGGGCTTGAACCACCAGTCCGTGGGTAGTGGGTACCACCTGCGCAGATCGTCGGACTGCGGCGCGAATTCGCCCGCCGCCGTTCCGGTAACGTGCACTTTCTTCCATCCGTCCCGGGTGAGCCCTGCCTCAAGCTCATTGATCCATCGATGCACCTGCTCGTCGTTCTCTCCGTCCGAGGATTGGCGGCTCTTGTCCAGGTGCCACCACGCCCGGTCCAACGCGCCTAGCTTCTGGAAGTTGCGCCCCACGTTCTTGTGGAACACCCAACGGTGCGGATACTCCGCGGAAGTGTCGTCGAGGAGATCGAACCAAATCCCTATTGCCTCGCCAAGCTTGCCCGCCCGGCTGAGCTCTATGGCTTGGTCGTTCATCGCCACGAACTTGTCTTCCACCCCCTGCCCGGCCGCCTCCGTCGCCCCGAGCAGGATCATGGCGATCAAGCTTCCCGTAAGCCGGTTCAACCGCGTTCCCCCCATGTGTCCATCCTAAGGCTTCACCGGAATACGCGTGTACTCATCCTCGTCCACGGGTTCCTCGGTCTTACCGCCGCCCTTACCGTCGCTCTTCCCGTCGCTCTTCTCGGCGCTCTTCCCGTCGATCTTCTCGGCGCTCTTCCCGTCGCTCTTCTCGGCGCTGTTCCCGTCGCCCTTGCCGTCACTCTTTTCGTCGCTCTTCCCGGCGCTCTTGCCGTCACTCTTTTCGTCGCTCTTCCCGGCGCTTTTCTTGTCGCTCTTGCCATCACTCTTCTCGGCGCTCTTGCCGGCACTCTTTTCGTCGCTCTTCCCTTCGCTCTTTCCGCCGCTCTTGCCGTTCTGTGCATTCACTCTGTGCTCAGCGCCGTCCTCCCGGCGCTCTTTGCCTTCCGTATGGTCTGAATCGTCGGCCCTGCCGTCTTCCGGCTTGCCTACGGAGCCGTCGGCAGCCCCTTGGTTCTCTTTCTCTTCCGCGCTCTCCCCGCTGGTCTCCTCGTTTCCGCCTGCCAAGCTTGTCTGTCGGGCGCCACCGGCGCCTTGGCTTCCGGGCTGTGCAGGGCCTTCACCAAGCCCTGACCCGCCAGGAGCGACCGTCTCGTTGGTCGGCTCTTGGCTCCCGGCAGCCTGCGCTCCCGGGGCACCTTCGATGCTTGTCTCGCCCGCCGGCGGAGCGCTGGCGTTCGCAGCCGGAAGGGAGTCCGACGACTGCCCCGATTCCTGAGTTCCCGGTGCGGTGCCAGGCAACTGCCCGGATTCTTGCGTTCCCGGTGCGGCGCCTGCCCCCGCCCCCAGCCGAGGTCCCCAGGCCCAGTACGCCCCATACGCTGCTGCTGCGACCAGCGCCAGAGCGACGGAAACCTGCTTCACGCGTCGAATTGCCCGCAACCTCTTGGCGATCGGCGGCAGTTCCATTGCGTCTATGGTGGGCATCTGGCTGGACGAGCGGCCTTCCAACTCCTGCGCAATTCGTTCTTCCGACACGACGAGGTCATCCGAGTGCTCGTCAAGCTCAGCCGGCCTGCGCTGACGTCGACGGTGGCTTCCTCGCCGATACTCTGCAAGAGAGCCTCCGCAGGAGCGGGGGCACCGTCTGCCAGCGGGGCTTTCGTTTGCGTACCCGGGCTTGCCGGCGAGCGAGCCTTGTCCAGCATCGACTGGAGGCAGTCCCGCAGCACCGCGACGTTGGCGGGGCGGCGTCCCGGCTTCTTCTTCAGGGTCCACATCACCAGGTCTGAAACGATCTGGGGCAGGGACGGATCCAGCTCATTGAGCGGGATCGGCTTATCCATGATGTGCGACATCATCACCGTTACGCGCGATTCAGCCGTGAACGGTGTCTGGCCGGATAATGCCTGGTATAGGACGGCACCTAACGAGTAGATGTCCGCCTTCCCGTCAACGTCCTGGCCGCGTGCCTGCTCGGGGCTTATGTACTCCGGCGTACCGCAGATCGTGCCCGTGAACGTGATCGACTCGTTCGCTTCCGCCCACTTCGAGATCCCGAAGTCCAGCACCTTCACGGTCTCTCTGCCTGCCGCATCGGTCGCGATGAAAATGTTGTCCGGTTTGATGTCCCGGTGGAGGATACCTTTCTCATGGGCCTCGGCCAGGGAGTTGCATACCTGCACTGCGAACCCGAACATCCTCAGCCAATCGAGTTTGCGCTCACTCGCGAGGATCGCGGCCAGGGAGCGGCCCACCAGCAGCTCCATGACCAGGTACAACGATCCTTCCGAAGTCACTCCGAAGTCGGTCACCCGCACCGTGTTCGGGCTGGTCAGGCTGGAAGTTCGCTTCGCCTCCTGGAGGAACCTTGCCACTGAGCGGGTTTCCTCCGCTGCGTCGGCCCGGAGGACCTTCACCGCCACTTCTCGGTCGAGGAACCTGTGGCGTCCTCGGTAGACAACTCCCATCCCGCCTTTGCCCAGCACCTCCAGGATTTCGTATCTACCATCCAGGATCTGGCCAACCAGGTTGTGAGTTTGAATCAGCGTAAGGGGATTCCCACATGTGGGACAGGTCAATCCTTCGACCTGTATCTCGCGCATGCACACGGGACAGAATTTCTTGCTGTCCTTCCCCAATGCCCTTCCCCAATTGTGCCCTGCAACTGCCTGATCCCATATACGGCAACTGGCATCAACTCTGTCACAGATCTGTGAGAACACAAAGACTTGACTACCTCGCGAGCGGGGAGTATCAGAAGCCGGTTTTTACGCAAGGAGCGGGAACCATGAGTGACAGACGCATCATCACAGTGGACGGCAACGAGGCCGCGGCCTCCGTTGCGCACAGAACCAACGAAGTTATCGCAATCTACCCAATCACGCCGTCTTCGCCGATGGGTGAATTCTCGGACGAGTGGTCCGCACAGGGGCGCAAGAACATTTGGGGCGTCGTCCCGGACGTGGTCGAGATGCAGTCCGAGGCCGGCGCTGCCGCGGCCGTCCACGGCTCGCTCCAGGCCGGTTCGCTGACGACCACGTTCACCGCGTCCCAGGGCCTGTTGCTGATGATCCCCAGCATGTACAAGATCGCGGGAGAGCTCACGTCATACTCGATGCACGTATCGGCCCGGACGTTGGCCGCGCACGCGCTGTCGATCTTCGGCGATCACGGGGACGTGATGGCATGCCGGCAGATCGGCTTCACGATGCTCTGCTCGAACACGGTCCAGGAGGTCCACGACTTCGCATGCATCGCACAGGCCGCCACTCTGAAGTCCCGGGTGCCGGTGCTGCACTTCTTCGACGGCTTTCGGACGTCGCACGAGGTCTCCAAGATCGAGGAGCTCAACAACGAAGACCTCAAGGCCATGATGGACGAGGCGGACATCGCGGCGCACCGCAAGCGGGCGCTGTCTCCTGACCACCCCGTGCTTCGCGGCACAGCGCAGAACCCAGACGTGTTCTTCCAGGCTCGTGAGGCGTGCAACCCGTTCTACGCCAAGGTCCCACAGGCTGTGCAGGAGGTGATGGACAGGTTCGCAAAGATCGTGGGCCGCAGCTACAAGCTGTTCGACTACGTCGGCCACCCGGAAGCCGAGCGCGTAATCGTGATCATGGGAAGCGGCGCAGAGCCCGTGCACGAAGTCGCTGAGCACCTGATAGCGAAGGGGGAGAAGGTCGGGCTGGTGAAAGTGCGGCTCTACCGTCCCTTCTCGGTGCAGCACTTCGTAGCGGCCCTTCCCGTCACGACCAAGGCGATCGCTGTCCTCGACCGCACCAAGGAGCCGGGCGCCATCGGCGAGCCGCTCTACGTCGATGTGCTGGGCGCACTGTCCGAGGCTCGGGCGGCGGGGCGCCTGCCCTTCGCTTCTGACCCGCTCGTCATCGGCGGCCGATACGGTTTGTCCAGCAAGGAGTTCAATGCTCCCCACGTGAAGGCCGTCTTGGACGAGATGAAGAAGAAGCAGCCCAAGAACCACTTCACCGTCGGCATCCTGGACGACGTATCCAACACGTCGCTCGACATCGACGAGACCTTCGACGTGGAGCAGGCGGACGTGGTCCGCTGCATGTTCTACGGGCTGGGTGCGGACGGCACTGTCGGAGCGAACAAGAACTCCATCAAGATCATCGGCGAGGAGACCCACAACCACGCGCAGGGCTACTTCGTCTACGATTCCAAGAAGTCCGGTGCCATCACCGTTTCGCACTTGCGCTTCGGCCCTCGGCCGATTCGTTCCACCTATCTCATCCGCAAGGCCAACTTCGTGGGCTGCCACCAGTTCTCGTTCCTGGAGAAGGTGGACGTGCTCGAATATGCGGCACCGGGCGGGGTGTTCCTCCTCAATTCGCCGTACTCTGCCGAGGACGTGTGGGACCACCTGCCGTGCGAGACGCAGCAGCGCCTCATCGACCTGAAGCTGAAGTTCTACGTGATCGATGCCTACAAGGTCGCCGCGGACACTGGCATGGGGACCCGCATCAATACGATCATGCAGACTTGCTTCTTCGCCATCTCGGGCGTGCTGCCCCGTGACGAGGCCATCGAGAAGATCAAGGGCACGATCAAGAAGACCTACGGCAAGAAGGGCGACGACGTCGTGAAGCGCAACTACGAGGCTGTTGACCACACGCTCGCGCACTTGCACGAAGCGAAGGTGCCCGGCGTAGCGGATTCCAAGTGCAGGATGCGCGAGGTCGTGCCGCCCCAGTCGCCCGACTTCGTGAAGAATGTGCTCGGCGTCATCATCGCGGGCAAGGGAGATACCCTGCCCGTGAGCGCATTCCCCGTGGACGGGACTTTCCCCACCGCGACGACGCAGTACGAGAAGCGCAACATCGCGCTCGAAATCCCGGTGTGGGACCCGAGCCTCTGCATCCAGTGCAACAAGTGCTCGCTCATGTGTCCGCACGGGACCATCAGGGCGAAGGTCTACGACCCCAAGGCGCTGAACGACGCACCTCCGACGTTCAAGTCCGTGGACTACAAAGCCAAGGACTTCGGCGGCATGAAGTTCACGGTCCAGATCGCTCCCGAAGACTGCACCGGCTGCCGTCTCTGCTGGCGCGTCTGCCCCGGGAAGGATCGCCAGAACCCGGACCGCAAGGCGCTCATGATGCATCCGCAGATCCCGTTGCGCGAGCAGGAGCGGACGAATTACTCCTACTTCCTCGGCCTGCCCGATGTGCCCAGGGAGAAGATCACCCGCATCGACGTCAAGACCTCCCAGCTCTTCAGGCCGCTCTTTGAGTACTCAGGTGCATGCTCGGGGTGTGGCGAGACCCAGTACGTGAAGCTGCTTACCCAGCTCTTCGGCGATCGCCTGATGGTCGGCAACGCCACCGGCTGCTCGTCCATCTACGGCGGCAACCTCCCGACCACGCCGTACTGCGTCAACGCCGACGGCCGTGGGCCCGCCTGGAATAACTCGCTCTTCGAGGATGCCGCAGAGTTCTCGTACGGCTATCGCCTCTCCGTTGACACAAACAGGCGCCAGGCAGAGACGCTGCTCAAGAAGCTGGCCTCCCAGGTCGGCGAAGGACTGGTGGAGAAGCTCCTCGCTCCCGAAGAGCGGACCGAGGTATCGATCAAGGATCGCCGCGATCTCGTGGTCGCACTGCGGCAGAAGTTGACCGGAGTGCAGACCCCGGAAGCCCGGAGGCTCGATCTTCTGGCCGACTACCTGGTCCGCAAGAGTATCTGGGGCCTGGGCGGAGATGGGTGGGCATACGACATCGGCTACGGCGGGCTGGACCACGTCATAGCGAACATGCGCGACATCAACCTGCTGGTCATGGACACCGAGGTCTACTCCAACACCGGCGGCCAGGCATCCAAGAGCACGCCGGTCGGCGCGTCCGCGAAGTTCGCGGCAGCGGGCAAGGACGTGCACAAGAAGGACCTGGGTCTCATCGCAATGACCTACGGTCATGTCTACGTCGCAAGCGTCGCAGTCGGGGCCAGGGACCTCCAGGCGGTCAAGGCGTTCGTCGAGGCGGACTCGTACCCCGGGCCGTCGATCATCATTGCGTATAGCCATTGTATAGCCCACGGTTACGACCTCGACCTCGGACCTGCCCACCAGAAGGCAGCGGTCGAGTCCGGCGTGTGGCCGCTCTACCGCTTCGATCCGCGGCGTGCGCAGCAGGGCCTGCCGCCGCTTCAGCTCGACTACGATCCCAAGGGCGAAGGGATCATCGACTACATGAAGTCCGAGACCCGCTTCCGCATGGTCGAGAAGCTGGACAAGGCCCGCTTCGAGCGGCTCTGCAAGCAGGCCGAAGGTGAGATCCAGCGCAAAGTCGCAATGTACAAGCAGCTCGCCGCGCTCACCTGCGCCCCGACAAAGGAGCAGGTGCAGGCGTAGGCGCATCCGCAACGTCGTAGATATACCCACGTCGCGGCGCGCCGTTTCGATCGTCCCAATCCTTGCCAGCAGATGTGCCGTCTCGAAGGCCGTTGCGGATGTGCTATTGCAGCGTCACCTGCAATATGAACTGGCCGGAGTCGGCAGCGGTCTTGCCGTCGATGAAGAGGTAGTAGTTGCCTGCGGAGGGCCACTGCATGGAGTACGTGGCGGCGGGCACGCACGAGATCATGTTGCCGCCGCAGACTTCCTTATGGACGTACATGACGGGATCGAAGTCCGCAACCACGTCCAGCGTGACCTTGGTCGTCTGCGGCGGGATCACGAACGAGTAGACCAGATCCGGAGCGTCCGCACCGCCGCACGCCGCCTGGTAGTCGTTCAGGGCGAACAACGACAGCCCGGGGGCTTCGCCGCTTCCTCCGGCCAGGTCTATCGGCTCCGGCGCAGCGCAAGTGTCGTTGGCTGGAGGTGCAGGAGTAATCGGCGTCACGACCAGGTTGAAGTCTCCCTTCGACTTCTGCAGGTCCGCGTCAACGAAGAGGTAGTACGTACCGGCCTCGATGACCGCGGTGGTCAACGTCTTGTCTCCGCATGCGATCAGCTTGCCTGCCGCGCAATCCCCGGAGCGGATGTACATGCGCGGGGCAAACGCCGCGACAACGTCAAACCTGACTTGACCCCAGTCGTCAAGCGTGAACTTGTAAACGACGTCCGCACCCGATGCCCCACCGCAACCCGCCTGCGTGTAGTCATTGGCAGCCTTCAGCTTGCCCATCACGTCCTCGGTCGTACCCGAGTACTTCCCAGGCTTGTCGATCGCAATGTCCTTTGCTCCGGCGCACGTGTCGTTGCCGGGCGGAGCGGAACCGCTGAACGGGTAGATCGTGTAGAGGAACAGCTTCAAGTTCCCGCCGGCGCCTCCGGTCTCTTTCAGCTCGATGCTGTGCTCGCCCAGGGTCCAGTTTGCCACCGGAGAGAGGTCCAGCATCCCGGTCTGCCACGCCTTCGTGCCGGTCTCGCCCCAAAGCTGCTTGACGGGGTCCCAGCCAGGCGTCCCCATCGAGTTCGGATCGCCCACGGCAGCGGTCACGTCAATGGAGTCGATCTGGATCTGGACGCCTTTCGGGTACATGGCGTTGATGGCCCCAGGGATCGGCGGCTTGAGCGCGTGCCATCCGGAGCCGCCATCGCCAGCGGTCGAGGTCGCCCCCGTGAGTGCGACGGTGCCGTTGTTCACGAGCTGCTCTGCAAATACCGCCACTGTTCCACCCGCACCGCCTCCGCCAGGCTGACCGGTGCACGCGTACACGAGGATGTTCTGCGAATCGTTCGTAATCGTGCACGACTCACCCCCGCTTGTCGGCTGCCAGGAGAACGTAGGCTCGCGAAGCCAAACGTCCGGCCCTGTGTTCAGCTCCCAGCCCGCTATCGCCTGGAAGTTGCTGCACAGGCCGCCGTCTGCGTCCATGTCAACAGAGTTGCACGCTCCGGAGCTTCCTCCGAATACCGGCATGTAGTGCTGGCAGATTTGCACGAAGTCTCCCTGGCCCCAGGACGTGTTCGGCTGGAATGGCTGGCACCCCGCTGGGATCGCATCCGAGTTGTTGTTCCCAACCTGGACGCCGCACAGCACGTATCCCTTGTAGTCCCACTGGTTGGCGCACAGAGTGCCGCTTCCGCCGGGCACGGGCTTCCCGCCCGTAGCGGACAGCTCGCCGCCGGGCTCGACCAGCACCGTTGCTGCGCCCACGAACACGATGCCGCCGCCCTGCCCGCCTTTCTCGACGGTGCCGGCCCCTCCTCCGCCACCCATGTGCAGCGTCGTCAGCCCCACGTCTCCCTTGGCAGAGCCTCCTTCACCTCCAGCCGCTTCGCCCGCAGTCTTGTTCGCACCGCCGCCGCCGCCGTTGTTGCCGTTCGAGCCGCCGCCTCCGGAGCAGTTCTTCAGGGCCGATGCAACCCCGGGCGCCGCACACTCGGACGACCCCTGGTAGCCGGTGCCCCCTTGCGAACCCGTGCCGCCCGGATACCCGGATGCGTCTGCGCTCATCCGTCCGCCGGACTTGACCATCACGCTCTCGGCCCTCACGTACAGTATTCCTCCAGAGCCCGTGGCGTGCGAGTAAGGGATCGCCTTGATGTCGCCCCCCGACTCCACGATGAGCTGCCCATACGAAGCGGCAACCACCGCTTGCGCTCCGGACGCGTATTCGTATTGGAGCGGCTTGCCAAGGATGATCGTGGAGCCCTCGATCCCCGATATCTGGTTCAGCTCCCACTGCCCCGCTCCTGCTCCGACCGTCTGGTGGATCAACACGTGAGAGCCGACGTTGAACACGTACGCTGTCTGCGCCACCAACGAGTTGGAGCCCTTTGTCCCGCTCACCGCGCTGTAAGCATTCGGGGCCAACGGACCGGACACGATCTTCGAACCGCCCACGGACGTGCCGGCTTCGTCTGCGTACAGGTACGCCAGTACCTTCGGCACCGACTGCGGGTTGAACAGGTGCAGGTACGTCTTGCCCTTCCCGTACGGGACCATGTCCCAGTCTCTCACCTGCATGAACGTGCTTCCGTATCCTTCTCCCGCACCGCCCGAGCCGATTTTCGCATGCAGCTTCGCTATCGCATCCTGCACCGAAGCAGCGTCCAGCTTCGTGGCTGCGTCATCGTATGTCACGTTCCCAGCGGCAAGCACGCCCGGCGCAAGCTCCGCCTTGTCCACGCATCCTGCGCACGCCAGCCCGCTTGCTTCGTTTGCTTTGAGAGCGTTGACCGCGTCGCCGCCGGGCACCGAGCCAAGCGCCCAGGAGAAGCCCACCGCACCGGGTTCCACGCAGCCTGTACACTTGACGTCCAGCGCCTGGAGAGCAGCGCCCCCCTTCTGGTCCGCAACCGCATACGGGAACGAAACGTTGGTACTGTCGATGCAGCCCGTGCACGCGACGTCGCTGGCGCTGGCCCCGATCGTGACCCAGAAATCGCCATCGAAGAGAAGGAGCGTGCCGGTGTCGGGGTAGAAACAGATCATTCCATCCGGCGGGTCCACAAGCTGTGCGAGGTCCGGGCAGATCTCGATTGCAAGGTTGCTGATTGTATGCCCCCCTGCGTCGAGATCACCGGCGAGGTCCACGCTGCCGTCCGCCAACAGGTAGAACCCAGAGTCCTTGTTCATCTGGATGCATTGGGGCCCGGTCACCAGGTCCGCGATGTCGGCCTTCTTGGCGTACGTTTCCAGATCCGTCAGTGTTGCCATTTCCGACAAGTCCGGGAGGTTGTTCAGGTCTTCGTAGTTGCCGG
>Ga0172371_10013489_pt1 | contig 10641 bp, 12 predicted proteins | sample Lak12m_FD_114543 | JGI IMG/M metagenome (GOLD analysis project Ga0172371, IMG submission 114543) | Freshwater microbial communities from Kabuno Bay, South-Kivu, Congo - kab_022012_12m | ecosystem: Environmental > Aquatic > Freshwater > Lake | place: Democratic Republic of the Congo: South-Kivu... | reverse complement strand
TGCTACCACCAAAATGAGGGCAATCTGGCGGTCGCGGCGATTCAGCAGCAGGACAGCCAGGATGGCGAAAAGCTGCAAACCCATGGCCGCGCCGACGTCGTTGGCCGGATTGCCGATGAAGTAGGCTTGCAGCGCCACCGCGAAGAACATGCCAGCCATAATTAAGCGGCTGGCAGCCTGCATGCGATCAGCGCGGATGAATAAAAGCGTGATGATGCCCACCAGGAAAATGGAGGATTCGATCAACACATCCGTCCAATGCGCGTCCGGAAAAGCGGGTGAAATCGTCATGACCAAACGCACTCCCAGGAATACGATGCCGAAAATGATATAAAGAAGACACAAAATGGTGATGATTCGGGCAATCAACCCTTTTTTAAATGCTTCCTGAATACCCAAAAGACCAAGTAACTTTTTCATCATCTTCCCTTATGTAAAAAAGTTTGTGATGCGTTGCTTATTTATAAAAAAAGAATGTCCACCACTGGCGACAGTATTGATTATACATAAGAAAAACCGGTTGCCAAGCTGGATAATCAAAAAGGGGAAAAGAAGATTTAAATCAATTATTGCGAAAGGCAGAATTTGATCAAACTCAAGATAGAGAATAGATTCATTAACCTACTGAGCCAGTATTCGCTGCACGCCACCTTGCTAGAAAATCCAGGCATAAAGAATAACGATGAACTGAAGGAGATTGATGGCGATCGCGATCCAGCAAACCACGCGGGCGGCTGATGAATCGGTTTTACGCGCAATCATCATGGCAGCCAAGCCCGGGAAAATTGGTATCGCCAACGCCAACAAAGCCATCAAGATTGCCAGACCAAAGCCGGGTTTTCTCACCTCTGCCGGTATCGTAATAAAACCGGAAATGACATGGCCGCAGCCAGGGCAGGGGGAGTTTAGTTTTGGTTTTTGATAACCGAAGTCGTAATGACAATAATTACATTCATAGCGAGGTAAAAATTCCATGCCTGCCTCACGATATAGATCACTCGATTGTCATGCCTGCCAAGAAACGGAAACTAATTCAGTAAACATTTTCTAAAACAACGCCATTACTGCAATATGTTTCATTGTAATGAAACAATTTCTATTTAATTATACAGAACTGGAAACATTTTTCAAACTCTCCTAAAGTGGAGGAAAATGCCTGTTTCAATCGACAATATAATGGATAAGTTGTGCGGCTGTCAGCCCATGAACATAGTGAGGAATCTCAAACGGCGCCAGGGCCGCACTGATGGCTTCCGGCCGGATCTGCACCGCTTGCAGGGCGGTTTCGATTTCAGCGATATCCCCATCGCCGAAATAGTCGCCGAAAAAGCGGACGGACTGGATCACGCCCTTGTTGACCACCAGATAAATACTCAACCCGCCGCCATCGAAGCGGTAATCTTTGCGGATATTGTACTCAGGCGATTGACCGAAGTTCCATTCCCAGGTGCGGTAGCGCTCATTTGCCAATGCGTTGATGGCGTTCTGATCTGCTGAAGAAAGCGCTTGCTCTGCGAGGCCGCGTTCATGCGCCAGGATCTGTTTCAGCGTGGTTTTAAAATCCGCGATGGTGACCGCCGGCGCATGGTCGCAGATGTTGGTCACGCGGCTGCGCACGGATTTTATGCCCTTCGATTCAATTTTTTCGATTTTAACGGAAAGCACTTTTTGAAGCATTTCCAGATCGGAATGGAACAACAAGGTGCCATGGTGAAGCAGGCGGCCTTGCTTGATCATCTGGGCAGCGCCGGAAATTTTCTTGCCCGCGATGACCAAGTCATTGCGTCCGGTGAATTCAGCGTTAGCCCCTAATTTCTGCAGTGCCTGAACGACCGGCAGTGAAAGAGTTTTAAAATCATACAGGGTTTTTTGGGTGTTAATGATCAGGCTGTAGTTCAGGTTGCCCAAGTCATGATAAACCGCGCCACCGCCTGAAAGCCGACGCACCACCTGGACATCATGCGCGCGAATGTAATCCTGGTTGATCTCTTCGATGGTGTTCTGGTGGCGGCCGATGATCACCGCGCTGCGATTTTGCCAAAGCAGCAGGTAATCCTGATTCTTGTCCAGGTGATTGAAGATATGTTCTTCAGCGGCGAGATTGTAACTGGCGTCAGTGTTCGGCCATTGAATCAAGATCATGCTAGCAGCTCCGCAAATGCTCTTGGTGGAATATCAAGAAAATTTTCAATATCAATGGATAACCATATAAAATGAATTGAAGCGTGGGTTAGGTATGAATAATAAATTTAGAATAAACCCCAATCAAAAGCAGTGCCATCTTCCATCATGCTGCGGTCCCAGACTTCTTTGCCATAAACGACCTCGGTGGGATAAGTGGTGGCGGTTTCCACCTGGCGGCGGGCGGATTCCATCAGCATGGGCGCGTAAGGACAATAAGGCGTGGTGAGGATCATCTCAATTCTCAGCTTGCCGTTGCCAAGACTGAGATTACGCACCAGTCCCAATTGAATGAGATCCATGCCGATCTCCGGGTCACGCACACCCCGCAGGGCTTCACGCGCCTTTTCGCATAAATCGGGATGTTCTTCCTGAGCGTCCCAATGCGGGAGATTATTTACCTGTTCGGTCATTTGATGTCGCTGCTATTGATAACAAAAGCGCAATGGTTTTCAGCTTTGCGGATGTGTTTCACTTTGGATTCGGGAATGGAGAGCATATTGGCTACCAGAGTCTTATCGAAGAGACAGACTTCCGGATGCTCTTTGCCGATTTGGTAAAAAGGACAGGCGATCTCGTTGATGGAATAATCCTCGCCGCTCTTCTCCCAGCTCAGGTCATAACCCTCCTGAGCCATGACATCCTTCAGCAAGTCCAGTCTTTCCTCGATCGAGAGGTTTTTCAGCACAGGCTGATATTCTTCAGAAATATGATCCGCCATCTTGCGAAAAATGCCTTTGATTTCTTCTTCAGGCAGGGATTCTTTAATTTGGCTGAGCAAGTTATTCGTCAGGCGAAAGTAACGCGTGGGGAATTTTTCCATGCCTTTTTCGGTGAGATAATACACCAGGCGCGGCCGGCCCACGCCGTGACGCTCTTCCTCTGCCAAAACCAGGCTGGAAGCCTGCAGGCTGGTGAGGTGGTGACGCACTGAAATGGCGTTGATACCCACTGAATCTGCGATTTCCATGATGGTTGAGCGCGGGTTGCTGGCGAGGGTTTGAAGTACTTTATCGCGTGTGCTTTTCATATTATTTTTACTTTTTATGATATTTTTCACTAGTATATCACAAGGCTGCAGGATGTCAATATTAATGATTATTATTATAAATATTGACCATAAGGCGCGGCTGTGGTATACTCAACGCGGTCAATAAATAAAATGAAATTTATGACTGAAATTAACAAAATTGGAGATTTCTTGTTCAATGGCAAGCTTAATTGTGAAAGATTTGGTTGTAAATATTGAGGGACAAAAAATCCTGAAAGGCGTTAATTTGAATGTACCACAGGGCCAGGTGCATGCCATCATGGGGCCAAATGGCACCGGAAAATCCACGCTGGCTTATACCCTGATGGGTCATCCAAAATATGAGATCGAGAGCGGGGAGATCGAACTGTTCGGCCAAAACCTGATTGACATGCAGCCGGAAGAACGCTCGCGACTGGGATTGTTCCTGGCTTTTCAGTACCCGGTGGCCATCCCGGGAGTCACGGTGGCCAATTTTCTGCGCACGGCCATGAACGCACACCGCAAGGCAAAAAACCCGGAGGATAAGGGTATTCCGGTTCTGGAGTTCCGCCGGATGCTGATTGAAAAAATGAATTTTCTAAGAATGGACCAAAGCATGGCGGGGCGTTATCTGAACGACGGATTCTCGGGCGGTGAAAAGAAACGCGTGGAAATCCTGCAAATGGCCATGCTGGAACCCAGTATGGCAATCCTGGACGAAACCGATTCAGGACTGGATATCGACGCTCTACGCATTGTGGCAGAGGGTATCAATAGCCTTAAAAATGAAAGCTTGGGCGTTCTGGTGATCACGCATTACCAGCGTATGCTGAATTATCTTACGCCGGACGTGGTGCACGGGATGGTGGATGGCAGGATCCTGCAAACCGGCGGGCCGGAGCTGGCTTTGAAGCTGGAAAAAGAGGGCTATGAGTGGACAAAGTCCATCAATGCTGCCTGAAAAATATAATCTTAACAAGGCACCCAAATGGCAGACCAAAATTCCAGCGAATTTCTTAGTGAGATAAACACGCAAAAATACGGGTTCAAAGATCCGGAAAAGTACATATTTAAATCCCCAAAGGGATTGAATTCCGCTATCGTACGCCAGATTTCTGAAATGAAGGGCGAACCGCAATGGATGCGGGAATTCCGATTGAAAGCCTTGGCGCAATTTGAATGCATGCCCATGCCGAAATGGGGGCCGGACCTGAGCGGCTTTGACCTGAATGACCTGTATTATTACGTCAAACCTTCCGACACACAGGGCAATACCTGGGATGAGGTACCAGAAACGATTAAAAACACGTTCGAGCGCCTGGGTATTCCTGAAGCTGAACAGAAATTCCTGGCGGGTGTGGGCGCGCAGTATGAATCAGAAATGGTTTATCACAGCATCCAGGAACAACTGTCTAAACAGGGCGTGATCTTTTTGAGCATCGAAGAGGGGCTGCGCCAGCACCCGGATGTTTTTCGCGAGTATTTCGGCAAAGCGGTGCCGCCCAGCGATAATAAATTTGCGGCGCTGAACAGCGCGGTCTGGTCGGGCGGCTCATTCGTGTACGTGCCGAAGGGAGTAAAGGTTGAGCTCCCGTTACAAGCCTATTTTCGATTGAATATGGCCAGCATCGGGCAATTCGAGCGCAGCATTATCATCGCCGATGAAGGTTCGCAGGTGCATTACGTGGAAGGCTGCACCGCGCCGCAATATTCGCGCGATTCTTTCCACAGCGGCGTGATCGAGATTTTCGTAAAAAAGAACGCGCGCGTGCGCTATACCACCATCCAAAACTGGTCAACCAACGTTTACAACCTGGTAACACAGCGCTCGATGGTTTACGCCGGCGGGACAATGGAATGGGTGGACTCCAATTTGGGAGCCAAGACCACCATGAAATATCCCTCCTGCATCCTGTTGGAGCCCGGCGCGCATGGCGAAATCCTTTCCATGGCATTCGCCGGGAAAGGCCAAATCCAGGACGCGGGCGGCAAAATGATCCATCTGGCCCCCAATACCTCCAGTAAAGTAACCTCGAAATCGATCAGCAAAGATGGCGGCAGGTCATCCTTCCGGGGACTGCTGAAAATAAAGCACGGAGCCCGGAATTCGCGTTCAAGCGTGGTCTGCGATGCGTTGATCCTGGATCCACTTTCGCGATCGGATACGTATCCGAACATGGATGTGGCTGAAAATCGGGTATCGGTTGGGCATGAGGCTTCAGTCTCTAAAGTCAGTGAAGAGCAGCTTTTTTATCTGAAAAGCCGCGGCCTCTCGGACGAAGAAGCAACCACCATGGTCGTGTCCGGGTTTATTGAACCGTTGGTAAAAGAATTGCCCATGGAATACGCCGTCGAGATGAACCGATTGATCCAATTACAGATGGAAGGATCGGTGGGATAACCGGAAATAACGCACATGGATAGACTATTCTCAACATTGAACGATATAACGGTCAAAGCCGAAACCGAATGCGGTAAGCATGGCGAAGATTTGCTTTGCGTTTATCAAAGGCAGGCGCTGCAAAACTACGCATCCCTGCCGCTGCCTGACCCCCGCGAAAAAAGCTGGAGCAGGCTGGCAGCCAGGGAATTTCCCGAGGGCGTGTATCCATTGGCGGGTAAACCGAAAGTGGATTACCGCGCAGGGGCCATAAAAAACGACAATGATTTCAGCGGGCGTATTGAGATTCACGAAAATGCCATTGAAATCTGGTTGAGCGAATCAGCCGCGCAGAAAGGCATGGTTCTCAGCGACCTGGAAGGCGCATTTAATAAACATGCCCATATACTGGAAATGATGAAAACCGGATGCACCGGGACCGGCAACGACAAGCTGGCTGCATTTACAGCCGGCGCCAGCCAGCATGGATTTTTATTGTACGTTCCTGAAAACGCGCGTATCGATTTGCCATTGGAAATCACAGGCGGTCCGCAAACAGAAAATTCCGTGCTGCCCGTCTCGGGTTTTATCGTATTAGGGGAAGGCGCCAGCCTCACGATTCTTTCGAAGCAATATTCCTCAAATCAGAGCGCGAAGATTTCAGTTGCAACACTTAACCTGAGATACTACCTGGGTGCTTTGGCGGACCTACGCGTGCTTGAAATTCAAAAGCTTGACAAGAACGCGTGGAACTTTGTGGATGAAGAGGTGCGCCTCGGCCGGCAAGCAAAGCTGGAATACCTGATCCTGGATAAAGGCAGCGCTCTCTTGCGGCGCAGGCTGGATGTGGTTCTGGAAGAATCTGGCGGCTCGGCTAATATCACCGGTATTTACACCCCCGGGAGCAAACAGGATTTTGTGTATGATACCCAGCAAAATCATCTGGCATCCAACACCGCCAGCGACTTGCTTTTTGGGGGAGTGATCAAAGGAGACGCGTATTCTCTTTGGAAAGGGAATATCTACGTGGCGGAAGGTACCAGGGGAGCTGACGGTTTCCAACGCAATCAGAATTTACTGCTGGATGAGGAAGCGCACGCAGAATCCATCCCTGGACTGGAGATCATCGCGGACGACGTGCGCTGCACACACGCTGTCACCCTCAGCAATGTGGATGAGGAGCAATTATTCTTTCTGCAAAGCCGGGGCATCGAAAAAGAGGAAGCTGAGCAATTGATCGTCAACGGATTCCTGGAATCCGTGACCGCTCGAATTGGGGATCGTTTTATTCAGGAAAGGATGCGCGCCGAGTTAAACTAACGGATTTTTGATTTTTTATTTCCTTTATGCTAAAATCCATTGGTTAACTTGTTTTAGGAGAGTAAGAAATATGGCATCAGTTCCTTTCATGCGACCCCCCGATTTGGAAGACAGCTATCAAGTAGGCGATACTGTGGAAGCTTTTTGCGATCATGAGAAAGGCGAGCAGCGCGTTAAGGGTTGGCTGAAAGGCACGGTTGTGCAAATCGATGGCAAATTGGTTGCGGTGCAGTTCCAATCCGAAGTCTATTTGACTGATGGTTGGATGGTGCCTGACCATATTCTGTGGTTCCCGCAATCATCCAACCAGATTCGCAAAAAGCTTGCTTCTCAAAAATGAACACTGGTTGGACAGGTCTATGAGTTCTAATATCAACTTTAAATTGATTGTTGACCAATTCCCCATTCTGAAGAATCCCGTCCATCAAGACAAGCGCCTGGTGTACCTGGATTCAGCCGCCACATCCCAAAAACCGCAGCGTGTCATTCAGGCAATGAACGCGTATTATGAAAGCATGAATGCCAACATTCACCGTGGCATTCACGCACTGGCGGAAATTGCCACGCAGCAATACGAACAAGCGCGCGAAAAAACCGCGCGTTTCATCGGAGCGGCTGATCCTCGGCAGGTAATTTTTACCCGCAACACCACCGAGTCGATTAACCTGGTGGCTTATGCATGGGGCAGGAAGAATCTGAAAAGCGGCGACCTGATTCTGCTGACCGAAATGGAACATCACTCCAACCTGGTGCCCTGGTACATGTTGGCGGAAGAAAAAGGTCTGCGAATTGAATTCATCAAGGTACGCGACGATGGGATACTGGATCAGGAGCATTATCGCCAACTCCTCGAAAAAAAGCCAACCCTGGTCGCCTTCACGCATATGTCCAACGTGTTGGGCACGATCAATCCCGCCGGGGAAATGATCAAAGCTGCGCGCGCTGCCGGCGCGATCACCCTGGTGGATGGCGCACAGGCTGTACCTCATTTTCCGGTCAATCTGGGCGAGCTTGAGCCGGATTTTTACGCTTTCTCGGCGCATAAAATGTGCGGGCCAACCGGCATTGGTGTGCTGTTTGGCGGAATGGAACTGCTGACGAATATGCCGCCTTTCCTGGGCGGGGGCGATATGATCCGCAAGGTTACCTTCGAAGGCTTCAGCGCTAACGCGCTGCCATATAAATTCGAGGCCGGCACACCGGCTATCGCGGAAGGGATCGGGCTGGGAGCTGCCATTGATTTTTTGGAAGAAGCCGGCATGCAGGCCATGTTCGATCATGAACGCGACCTTACGCAATACGCATTCGATGTACTTGGGGATATTAAAGGATTGAAAATCATCGGGCCGGCGGCTGATCAACGCAGCGGGGTAATTTCATTCGCGCTGGATGATATCCACCCGCACGATGTGGCCCAGATACTTGACCGGGAAGGTATCGCCGTGCGCGCGGGGCATCATTGCGCCATGCCGCTGCACCAGCGTTTTAATCTGCCCGCGACCACGCGCGCCAGCCTGTATCTTTACAACACGAGCGAAGACCTGGATGCGTTGCGCAAGGGCCTTGAAAGCGTGAAGACAACCTTCGCTTAAGGAAATCTATGGACGACCTGTACCGTGAAAATATCCTGGAGCATTACAAGAATCCGGCTAATAAAGGCAAAATAGCCGATAGCGATTACTCCTTTGAGGATGAGAATCCTCTCTGCGGGGATCATCTGCATATCGATTTAAAAACCGACGAGCAGGGCATCATCACTGAGGCGAAATTTGACGGACACGGCTGCGCGATTTCGATGGCTTCAGCGGATATGCTGCTGGAAACGTTGATCGGAAAATCGATCGAAGACGTGAAGCAATTGGGCAAACAGCATGTGCTGGATTTGCTGGGTATCGAACTCAGCCCGGTGCGATTGAAATGCGCGCTGTTGTCATTAAAAGTAGCCAAAGCCGCAGCCTACGAGATGGAAGAGGCCCAGGACGATTTGATGGATTAAAGATAGACAAGCAAATGAAACAACCGTATGCTTCGAACGGCTCAGCATACGGTTGTTTTTATTTACGAAGGCATTTTGTCATTTAATGTGAGAGAAAACACCCACCAGGCGCATCATATCGAAACCTTCCGCAAATGGGCGTTCGCAAATAGCGCCATTGCGGATCAAGATGGAACGCGTCAATTCCGGGCTGAAATAATACTTGTCCTGGTAAGTTTTATATTCAGAAAGGGCACGGATTTTTTTCTCAACGTCTTCCGGCGTGACTTCCACCAGGAAAGTGGGGAAGAAGCCATGGCTGCTGCGGATGACATCGAAACCGAACACCGAGATGCCGCGGAAAGCACGCAGCGCTTCCTGGGTGACCGTGCCGTGGTCCTGGTGCAGGTCGGCGGCTGAATGGACGAAGACCATGTCCGGTTGCAGTTTTTTGCGCAGATCCAGCATGAATTCCAGAATTTCCTGGCGCTGGTGCATGAAGCGCCGGGTTTCGAATTCTCCCAGGATGACATGCGAACGTTCCACGCCCAAAACGGCCATGCTGGCGTAATGTTCCTTGACCACATTATTCAGTAACGGGTTTTTCTGATTATCCGAAAGCGTGACGCAATACACATCCGTATGGGGTTGAATGTTGGCGATCAAGGCGCCGCAGCCCAGCTCGATATCATCCGGATGGGCGCCGATAAAAACGACTTTCTTTCCGTAAAGGATCAGGTTATTATCCATTTTTTCTATTTGGTGGCGATAAAGCCGCCCACGACCTTGGTCATCACAATCTGTCCATCTCGTTCGACCCACTGGCGGGCAACGGCAGAAATGTTCTTCATAATTTCTTCGTAGCCCTCTGCGCCTGTGAAAAAGTCATGCCACAATTTGCGGTCTTCGGATAAAGAAGCGCCGGTATATTCGATGAAGGGATCGGCAGTTTTAAAAGTCAACGGATTTTCGAAGATGTTGACATCCACCTTGCTGAATGTGTTTTTCATGGCACCCAGGATCTCGCTGTCATAGCGGGAACTGCCGGGCATGGGTGGGATGGTTTTTTGGGTAGCTTCCTTAATGATATCGTAGAAAGTTTTCTTATTCTGCGGCATGGGGCCGCTGGTGAACAGGCGGCCGCCAGGTTTCAGCACGCGGTGCATCTCGCGGATGGTGAAAGGGATATCGGTCGAATAATAGATCGCGAAACAGCAGGAAACCAAATCGAACTGGTTGTCATCAAACGGGAAACGCTGGTTGAAATTCAAAGGCAGGAACTGGATCTTGCAGCCCTTTGCAGTAGTCTCCTGTTTGGCTTTCTCAAGTAAATCCGCTGATACGTCACCGCCGGTAATATCGCAGTCGCCCTTGAGTTCATTGTAGAAAGAAACGCACTGTTTTCCGGCGCCGCACGCCACATCCAGGATTTTCATGCCTGCTTTGAGCTGCAAAAGGTCGAGCATCCATTCATCGATGTTCTTCCCGCCGAACTGATCGTGGATGTTGATGCGCTTCAGCAGGTCGGAGGTGGTTTCCTGATAATTAATTTTCATTTGGCCTCTGTCAAAATAGGATTTAGTCAATAGTATTTTATCAACAAATTCGCGGCAGCATCTCCCCACTGAGCATATCCACAATGCGCATTCCGCCGATGATTGTGCGCATGCTGACGCGCGGGGAAGCGCTGGCGGCAGTCACCCTGCCGATCAGGGCAGCCTGGCTGCCGAGCGGGTGATTTTTCAGCGCCGCTAGTGCAAGCTCTGCCTGCGC
>Ga0172371_10013488_pt1 | contig 10641 bp, 6 predicted proteins | sample Lak12m_FD_114543 | JGI IMG/M metagenome (GOLD analysis project Ga0172371, IMG submission 114543) | Freshwater microbial communities from Kabuno Bay, South-Kivu, Congo - kab_022012_12m | ecosystem: Environmental > Aquatic > Freshwater > Lake | place: Democratic Republic of the Congo: South-Kivu... | reverse complement strand
GATATCGTCGTCGTTTCGGAGATCAGCTCTACCGGGGTCACGGGGCCGCTGCCACCCGGATCGTCACGGGTTCTCGAGACGCTGGCTCCCGGCGACTGGTTGCCAATACGCATTATGGGAGAGCCCTCGGCCGCCGGTTTCTACGCCCATACCGTCGGGCCGCTTCCCTGGAGTTTTTCTGAGTCGCCCCTGGATGTGATCACCATCAACGAACTTTATTGGGAATAAAGGCATGACGTCATCAGAAAACACTGATATCAATGCGGGCACTGATTCCATCATTACCTGGACTGCGCCATCAGAGGCCGTCGCCAGCCAGAAGCGTCCTGTCTGGCTTGAGCTGCTGATCGTCGCGGCTTTTACGCTGTTGATCACGGTGCCGTTCCTGAACCAGCCGTTCCACATGGACGACCCTGGTTTCATCGAATTCGCGCGCGCCCGGCAGGACGCTCCCCTGGCAATGGAGCTGCGTGACTACGTTTTCTTCGGCAAGCGCAACGAGAGTTTCGTCGATACTCATCCGCCACTGATCTCATCATATATAGCCCTGGTGATGTACGCGTCGGGTGGCGAATCAGAGATGCTGTATCACGCGGCATTCCTGATCTTCCCGTTGCTGGCCGGCGCTTCGATGTATTTTCTGTCACGGCGGTTCATCCGGCGGCCGCTTCTGGTAACGTTGCTGCTGATGGGCACACCGGGCATGATGGTCATGTCGCATACGCTCATGAGCGACGTGCCGGGCCTTTCCCTCTGGCTGGCGACAGTGGCTCTTTACATTTATGGCCTGGACCGGCGCAGTACCGGACTCATGGCGCTCTGCGCCATTACGCTGACTCTGGGAATATTTACTTCCTATCAGGTTCTGAGCGTTATCCCGCTGCTTCTGGTCTACGCGATTGCCAGACGGCAGCTTAACCTGCTTTCCCTGTTGCCGTTCACTCTGCCGCTGAGCTCTTTCGCCAGTTACCTGGCATGGCATGTGGCGGTCGTAGGGGAACTGCCAAGATTCTCATACGGCGAAGGCGCGCCGATGGCCTGGTATTCCATAATCAAGAAGGTCTCCAGCGCCATGGTGACACTGGCGGAAGCGACCGTGTTTTTCGGTGTTCTTTACCGGGTGCTGGTTGCGAAGGCGTGGGATTACGCAGTATATCTTGTGCTGCTTATCCCGATCGCAATCGCGATCTATTCCCAGTACCTCAGTGGTTATTACAGTGCACCCGCGGCTCTTCTGGCTATCCTGCTCATGCCTCTGGGTATGCTGATGGTCTACCAGTTCTACACTCGCGGGTGGGAGTGGCTCAAATCTGAGCGCACCAGGCCGGAGGAGACGGCCAGGACCCTTCTTCTCCTACTCTGGTTCGGTGGTGTGCTGTTTTATGTAGTCGTCCTCATGCCATATTCCTCAGTCAGGTACCTGTTGCCCCTTTTCCCGCCACTGATTTTGCTTCTGGCCAGATTGATGGAGGAACGCTTCAGAGCGTCTGCATCCCAGCTGCGAAATCTACTGATCGCCGCCATAGTATCGACGACCGGCCTGGGCCTGCTGGTTTCGGCGGCTGACCTGGAATTCGCCGAAAGCAACCGAACTCTTGCCCAGACACAGGCGCGGGAGATGGGAGCGGAATTGGCAGCAACCGGCAACCAGCTGTGGTTCGTCGGGGAGTTCAGCCTTCGCTATTATATGGAACAGGAGGGATTCCAGGAACTGCCGCTGGACACGGTTCCGGCTACCGGTGATATTGTCATTCAGTCGCCCCTGGGAAACTGGAGGCCGTTCTCTGAAGATGTCGACCATCGCGTGAAAAAGGAGGACGAGCTCCATTATGGCGGTGTGGATCCCATAAGGGTCACAAGTTATGACGCCAACGCCGGCTTTTACGGAAGTTTCTGGGGCGTACTGCCGTTTTCACTCTCCACTGGCGATATCGAAAAATATCTTGTTTATCGAATCCTGCCGCCTAACGACGAGGAAGGCTGGATGACCCGCAACTGGAAGCAGGGCAGCGCTGCCGGTGGCCAGTGATACACAAGCCCTGCTAATGCATTGAATTTGCCCATCGACGACCCTGGATTAGAGGAAAAGCATCGGACCTATTGAAAAATGAGATGCTATTCTGTAGCATAGCCTCAAGCTCAGCGGGGTGATATTATGCTGGGACTGAGGGGGCATGCTAGGAAAAATTTCATCAGCCCCGACAACTTTTACATCTTGAAGGGAGGTGGAATGTGAGTAAAAAGCGTATTGTCATGTTGCTGATGGTAGGTGTTGTGATCGCCACCATGATGGTGCTTGCGCTTAATGTCACAGCCAACGCCCAGGGTTATGGTGCGGTAGGTGGCACGTCTACAGGTTATAGCAGCGGCTCGGGAACTCCCGGAACTGGTGCAGAGGTAATCCTGTTCGGCATCGCAGGCGCGGGTCTGATCGCGACTGGTTTCTTCCTGACAAGGAAAGCCAGGGCCTAAGCAGCATAGAAATATATATATCGATTTACCGGGAGCTGCTTTGGCAGCTCCCTTTGTTTTGGGCTTTGCTAGAATAAAGCATGGGCTCATCGATAATGCGCTACCTCCTTGGTTTTCTCACCATCCTGCTTGCTGCGGTCGCAGCTTATTATGCGCTGATACTGGTTTCACCCACGGAACTCACCGTCGGGCCGGTGCGCGCTGAATTCGCCCTGCGGCCGGCGCTCCACGGAAAGACAGTAGTAGACCTTCCTCCAGCCGGTACCATAGAGGCTGATACACACTCGTCGCCGGCTGTGGTCAATTATTCGCTCAAGGAGATCTCTGTAAACGAGGTGGATGAGCTCATCAATGTCGATTCGGAAGCACGGGCCGAGCTGGAGAACTGGCGTGAACCGGTGCGCCGGGAGGAATGGTCCCTGATCTTCAAGGTCTCTGTAGCGGCGATGCTAGCGGGAGGCGCGGTTGCCGGGGTGCTGCACCGCCGCTGGCAGTGGGCAGTCGCGGGTGTCGCAACCGGGATGGTGACTGTCATCATCGTAGGCGGGCTGGCATATGGCACATATGACATGGATGCTTTCAGCGAGCCCCGTTATTCCGGCAGCCTTGCCTATGCTCCGGAGGTGCTGGATTTCTCCCAGCAAACACTAGCCAACCTCGACGAATACGAGAACCGCGTTCCCGAGATTGCTGAGAGCCTCTACAGGACAGTCAGTGCCTTGCACCAGTTGCCCCAGGGTCCGCCGGAGGAGAACGCCATCAGGGTGCTGCATGTTTCTGACATGCATTCCAGCGCCGCCGCAGCCGGGCTCGTAAGGACCACCGCGGAGCTTTACGATGTCGATTTTATCGTCGATACCGGCGACCTGACCGATCTGGGCACATCCCTTGAGACACGTTATCCCTCGACCTACCTGCCGATGAAGGTGCCTTATCTCTGGATCGCCGGAAATCATGATACGCCGACGATCATCAGGACCATGGAGACGACGCCAGGAGTCACCGTGATGTCAGATGAGTTCGTCGATGAGGACGGAATTTTAATCGGCGGTTTTTCCGATCCTGCGGCACAGAGCGCAAGTCCTGCTCCTTCCAGTGACGGCCGCCTGGCGCAGGAAGCAGCGCGAATCGCCGGCATCGTGAATGCACAGAGCCCGAAACCGTTCATGGTCGCTGTGCACGATCCCAAACAGGCTGCCCGGCTGGACGGAATAGTGCCTGTGGTGTTGGATGGACATACCCACCAGGAGAGTGTCACGGTAGAGAATGGAACCGTCTTCCTCGACGCCGGCACCACCGGTGGTGGAGGTTTTCGCAGCTTCAATCCGAACGGGGAGTCGCCAAGCTCGCTTCAGGTCCTGTATATCAGGAAGGACCCGATGAAGCTTGTTGCGGTAGACTCCATCACAATTTACGGATTCAGCCAGGAATTCTCCGTGACCAGGCGGGTGTTCGCGGCTGATGAGGGCACGATGCGTGAGACTGAGATCAGGCAGGCGCAGGCTGCGTCGGCGGGATAGCCGGATCGGTAAGGGCTATTTTTCTGTTAGCTTGACGACCAGCAGGGCGATGTCGTCGCGTAGCGATTCTCCCGAGTATCTTACTGCGGAATCGAGCAGGCTGTCCGCTACCCTCTGTGCCGGCATGGAATTGCAGGTCGCAAGCTCTGTGGCCAGCCTGTCGTGTCCATAAGGTTCCTCATGCTCAGGCCGCGCCTCTATCAGCCCGTCCGTATACATGACTATGGAACTTCCTGTTTCCAGTGGTTGTCTGGAGGAAAGATACTTGAAATCAGGAATAACACCCAGTGGCACGGCAGCCTCAGCAAAAAATGGTACCGCCTCGTCATGGCGGCAGACCATGATGGGCGGATGGCCCGCGGAAGAATAATTAATCGAGTGATTTTTTGCATCGATCAACGCCAGGCTCATGGTCACGAATTTATCCGAAGCTATCTCCCTGTTGACGGAACTGTTCAAACGGGTTAGACAGTCACCTGGATCAAGCCCCTCCTCAAGGTAAGCTCTTAACATGTATTTGATCATGGCTGTATAGGTGGCCGCACGAAGCCCCTTGCCGCAAACGTCGCCTACGGCGATGGCGATCCGCCCATCGCCAAGCTCGACAAAATCATAAAAATCTCCGCCTACACGGCCGAACCTGCCGCTCGAACGGTATAACAGCCCGACTTCCATGTCGTCCCTGACCGGGACCTGGGGCAACAGCGCTGATTGTAGCGTTTCAGCCACATAATGTTCTCTTTCGAAGGTCTCAGCACTCATCAGGGCTACGGAACTCTGGGCGGCAAGCAGGGAGATGATCTCTTCGTCATCAACCGTGAAATCTTCTCCCCCGGCCTTGTCGCTCAACATGAAGTGTCCCATGATGACGCCGCGGGTGTCACGCAGGGTGCCGACTAGCAGCCCTCGCAGGCCCGGATGGCCATCGGGAAAATTCAGGGGCCGTGAAAGCTCTCCAAGATCGGTAATACGCAATACATCGCGCTCTCGGTCGCCAATGATGGACGCGATCCTCTGGTGTAGCCTGGCGGCATCGTCCGGTATATCGCAACGCTGCTCGAACCAGGGTGCGTAAAACATGGAAACCAGTTCAGTCTTGCCTTCGCGAATGAGGATCATGGCACCGATGCCCGCCAGTGTCAGTTCCGCCGCGTTCTTAAGTATCATCTTCAAAACGCGATGCTTGTCGGTCTCCCGGTTGAGCGAAAGGCTGATGCGGTGCAGGACTGACAGCTGATTGGCGTGGCTCTGGATCATCGCCCGGCTTTCCTGTTCCTGGAGATAAAGCCTGGCATTGTCGATCGCCAGCGATACTGAGGCGGCCAGCTTGCTGGCGAAGTCCACCTCCTCATCACTAAAAGTCGAGGGTTTCAGATGGTTGTTGAAAGTGATGATGCCAATCACTGCTTCACGGGCGATCAGAGGCACTGCCAGGAAGGAACGAACATCGAGATCCTGCTCCCTGAAACGGCCATCGATCCTGGCGTCTGAACGTACGTCCCCCACGAATACCGGCCGCCTTTCCCGGGCGGCAATGACCATCGCCGGGGCTTCATCATCATTGAATCGCTGGCCGGTGATCTCATCCTTGAGGCCGTACTGCTGGCTCAGCGTCCAATGGTCGCCATCCTTCAGGAATATAACGGTCGAATCACATTTCAGAGCCTTAACAGCCTCACTGGTCACACGTTTCGTGATCTCCTCGGAGTCCATGGTCTTGCTGATTTCAGTATTGATGTCGTTGAGGGCATCGCTGAGTACCTCACCGGTCTTGCGGCGGGTGATGTCCCTGATGATAGACGCTGCCATGAAATCACTGCTGGTGCTTATTGGGAAGGTTATGGTCTGAATGAATGCCCGGGAGCCATCGACCCGCTGTATCTCGCTTTCGATCAGATTGTTTGTCATGAAGGAAGTTCTGTTTTCAAGGAAGTCACTGATTATCTTCCTGATCCGCTCACGATCCTCCGGCACCCTGGTGCGAGAGGGCGAAAGACTGAACTGTACGTCCCATAGAGGCTGGCCCAGGGCTACCTCCTTACTTAAGCCGGTTATCTTCTCCTGGCTGTGGTTCCACGAGGTTATGGTTCCTTCATGATCGATGATGACGATCCCGTCAGAGGACTGGTCGACGAAGCTGCGCAGACGCTCCTCGCTCTTTTCGAGTTGATCGAAGGCGCGTGAATTATAAAGAGCGGCAGAGACCAGGTCTGAGAAAGCTGTGGCCAGCCTGAGGTCATTATCCAGGAAGCCGCCCGGTTTGTTGGCGATGCCCAGCAGTCCCACGACCCGGTTCTCAATCAGTAGCGGTGCAAACAGTACGTTCTCAAGGCGTACGTGGCCATCGGGCATTAACCCGAACCACTCGCTCTTCATGAAGTCATTGTTGTACGCGGCTTCGTGTGTGCGATAGACCTCGCCGCGAAGGCCGCGGATAGGCATCGGCAGCGACTCATCCACGGAACAGGCGAGATCTCCCGAGTCCAGGAATAGCACTTCGTTCTCAGAGCCATCATCACTGAGCAGTGCGACATAGCCGCTGGTGGCTCCGATCAGGTTCTTGCAGGAGTCGAAGATCGCGCGTGCCGAGTCAGCGAAAGTCTGGAATTCCAGCACCGCGCGTGTAGCCGCCAGCAATGCCGCTGTCTCGGCGCTCAGCTGCCTGGCTTCATCGGACGCGCCATGAGGCAGTCTTTCCGCACCGCTTGCGCCGCTTCCCGGAAGCTTGTTTTCAGAGTTTTTCTTTCGACCCCAAACCATGTTTACTTCCAGCGTCTTTATTAATCAGGAAGGCGTAATCTGAATAACAATAATCCGTTATAAGACAAATTGCGAGAGGAGGCAAACAATATCCATTTCTTTAAAATAAGCACCTGCAGGGGAGGTGAATACATCTGAAGCACCTTGCATTTACAAGTATACCCTGAGCCGGATTTTATTCAATCGTGCGGTTCGGCGGGTTCCTTGCTCAACCTGACTGCGACCAAAGCGATATCGTCACGAAGCTCGCCCCCGGAATACTCGATCGCAGCCTGCAGAACATCGTTTGCCACATTCTGGGGATCATCACAGCAGCGTCCGGTCAGGACCTCTATCAGCCTGGTCTCGCCAAATGGCTCTCCACCTTCTGGCCTGGCTTCGATCAGGCCGTCGGAATACATGAAGATGGAACATGCCTCTGCGGAGGAGATCTGAGTCGTCAGGTATCTCGAGTCAGGCAATACTCCAAGCGGTACGGCCTGGGTAGTCTGCATGATCCCGGAATTGCCATTGTGACAGATGCATGGAGGTGGATGACCAGCCGAGGCATAGCTGATCACGTTGACCGAAGTATCAATAACTGCCAGGCTGGCCGTGATGAACTTCTCAATCGGCAGCTGTTCATTTACAGCCAGGTTCAACCTGGTCAGACAGTCGCCGGGCAGCAGCCCCTCTCCCAGATAAGCCCGAAGCATGTACTTGATCATGGCCGTATACGTTGCGGCTTCCAGTCCCTTGCCGCATACATCGCCGACTACTACCGCCATGCGATTCTCGCCGAGGTCAATAAAATCATAGAAATCGCCGCCGACCTTCCCGTAGCTCCCGGCAGAACGGTATAAAAGGCCGACTTCGACATCCTCGCGCTCTGGCACCCCTGGAAGGAGCGTAGCCTGCAAGGTCTCTGCGACGCGATGCTCCCTGGAAAAGCTGTCGGCGCTGACCAGAGCAACCGAGCTTTGCGCCGAAAGCAGCGCGATAAGCTCCTCATCTTCGCTGGTGAAAGGGGCGCCCCCCTTTTTATCGCTGAGCATGAAATGGCCGACAATCCTGCCGCGGGTGTCGCGCAGGGTACCGATCAGCAGGCCCTGAAGATGAATATGGCCCTCCGGTAGCAGATTGAGGATACCTGTATCAGATATCCGGGTGGCATCACCCTGCGCTATCAGTCCAACGCGCTGGTGCAATGTCGAAGCCCGCTCGTCGATCTTGCAGCGGTCATCGTACCACGCAGCATGATATTCAGAGACGATCTTTGTGTGGCCTTCGACGATGAGCGTCATGATGCCTACGCCGGCTTCAGTGAGTTCGGCGGCGTTTTTCAGCACCATTCGCAGGAGGCGTCCCTGGTCAGTCTCACGATTGAGCGACAACCCGATGTCATGCAGCACAGACAGCTGGTTCACATAGTTCTGGATCTGTGCCTTTGAAGCGAGCTCGCTCTGGTATAACCTCGCGTTTTCGATTGCTACCGCGGCCTGTTGCGCAAAAGCCGCCAACAGGCGTTCGTCCGGGTCCCTGAAAGCCGCAGGTGCCCTGGAATAGACCGCGATCAATCCCAGGATCGATCCATCCTTGAGGATCGGCGCCGCGAGCGCAGAGCGGAAGATGCTGCCCTGCATCACGGAAGGAAAGGCCTGGTCAGATTCCTCGATATCATCAATGCGAACGGGCTTTCTGCCGCGCCAGATCCTTTCAGCCAGATTGTCCTTAAGCGGCACCGTCTTCGGCACGCCTGTTATGCCGTTGGTCGCCATGACCGTGAGGCTTCCAGGCTCACGCTGCTGGAGGGCCACCAATGCAGGTGAGCGGAGCAGGTCCGATGCCAGGTGAACGATCAGATCAAGCGTCTTGCTCAGGTCAAGGCTGGATGAAAGAGCCATGCCGATGCTGTCGAACGAACGCCGCAGATCCTCACGGGCCTGATCGAGTTCCAGGTAGGGCTGCTGTAGTGAGGTAACAAATATCGCCCTGAGAATCAGATAATAAGCGATAGATTTGTATACAAGCCCGATAATATTGTAACTGTCGCCTGCGCTTGCGTAGAGAGTGAAGGCAAGCTCTGTGAATATGGTGATTACAAGTGCCGCCTGGAGCAGAGTGGTCGCTCGAATGCCAAACACCGGGCGTCGCCACAAAACAGTGATTGTGGCAAGATTAAGCAGGATCACCAGATATTCAAGGCCGGTTTTTATGCCGGTAGGGCCTTCTCCCACCACGAACATGGACGGTATCAGGTTTGTATAGTTCTCAATCATTACCAACAGGAATATCAGGCTGACTGTTGTCATGACGAGGAGCCGTGGCGGCAGCCATCCTGGTGGAGCTTTTTCAGGTATGAATGGAACCAGCAGCAACCCGGCTGCAGCTATCAGTCTTGCGGCAATCCAGAACGCAGTCGATTTGTCGAGTGAGTTGGACCCGATGAAGTCCGGCATTCCCGGGTAGGAAAGAGTGTGGATGAAATCGAGGATACCGACTGTGAAAAATATCAACGCAAGGGCGAGGTTCCTTGTGTCGGAGCGCTGCTTGTAGCCGTACCAGCCGATCGTGAAGATAGCAAAGCTTACGACTATGCTGGCGAATTCGGCGAACAGATGGAAGACGAGGTAATTCAGCCCGTCCAGGCGATCTTCGAAAACACCGCCAGACAGATAGACCGCAAGCAGCCCCAGAAAACATCCCCCTGCGGCCATGCCCAGGTATGATAGCCGCTTCCGGTAGCTCAGACCGATTGCGGTTCGGGCTGATTCCAGAGAAAATGCTTCTGAAGCTGTGGTTTCGTCAATGCTTGTCAGATAGTGACTTCCATGCTATGGGCCCAATCGCCATGGATATTCGATATGGTGTTCTGGCTTTAACCGTCAGTTTCTACGGTTTCCCCTAAAAGCAAGTTCTAAACGGTTGTCAGTGGTGCGGACCGCCAACCTGGATGAGGGCTTCTGATGTCATCATGATCGCGGCCCAGAGGCCGTCAAGCGGCAATTGCCGGGGTGCTGTCTCATCGAGGAGGATCTGCACCCTGGCGGGGAATTCCAGGTCGCCGACCCAGAGGATCACCGTCATCGGCAGCCCCTGGAATACCGGTATGGATACGGCCGCGTCGCCATGGTCCACCGGCTCGCCGCCAAGCTTCTTGCCCACATCGACGAAGTGTCCCGGGTTGGAGCCGAAATGGTGGGCGATGACCTCCAGAGGAAGTTCGTGGGGTCCGCGGAAAAATGCGGCACCGTGGGGCAATGACTGCGGCGCAACCAGCTTGTTTACATCTGGTGCGGCTTCGGTACAGGAGACCAGATAAAGGGGCACGAGCAGACTGAAATGGGTCGACTCATGAGCATGAAAGCTGTGAAGCGGCCCGATCTCGCGAATCTCGCGCTCGGCGACGTTCACGATATACGGTTCCCCAAAAACGAGGACGACAAATACGTCGTCCTCATCCCAATATTCCACTCCGGTTCGCTCGGCCACTTCATAAGGGTCGAGCGCTTCCAGTCTGTTCCACGCTTCTAGTTCGCCGGCTAGCATCTGACTATTCTACACCGGCGGCAATCGGTGTGATAAATCATAGCTCGCTATCCGCCCCGGGCATGTGCTCACTCCTGCTCGCGCCTTTTTGCATCCAGCTCTCTTAGCTGGTCCAGAATCCTCTGCCTGTCAGTGCGGTCATCAACGACGACTTTCCTGCTTGCGCGTCTTCCTGATTTCACAGCTGTATTCTTGGGGCTTACCTGGAAACCGTGCTGCGAACTCTGGGCTGCACGGTTGTGCTTTTTTCCTGTTCCCTTGCCACTCATAGCCGACCTCCAGGAATCACAGGAAGCATTATTGCTTCTAATAGAAGTGTTCCCGGTTTTGGCTCTGCCTACCAGCCCTTGACGGTATGCAG
>Ga0172371_10013487_pt1 | contig 10641 bp, 7 predicted proteins | sample Lak12m_FD_114543 | JGI IMG/M metagenome (GOLD analysis project Ga0172371, IMG submission 114543) | Freshwater microbial communities from Kabuno Bay, South-Kivu, Congo - kab_022012_12m | ecosystem: Environmental > Aquatic > Freshwater > Lake | place: Democratic Republic of the Congo: South-Kivu... | reverse complement strand
TAGGGCTGAAAATGACGGCGAAAACAAATGATAGCTAGCAAATATAATGGGTTTAAAAATATGAAGTGCATTTCCAGGGGGGATCTATGGCAAGTAAAATGAGAAGTTTGCTCACACCTAATGGCAGACCCAACTTTGGGATTTACAACGAGCCTTTCACTAATCTGGATCTAGCGGGATTGCGCCTTTACGGAGAAGAAAAGCGCAACACTTTGCGGCAGCACCTGCTTTTGCGTTATCGTATCAAGCGTTGGGAATACTTTGGGGTATATAACGAAGAGATCATTTGGGGTGCGGCGATGATCAACCTTGGTTATCTTTCCACCGCCTTTACCTATGTTTTCGATCGCGCCCGTTGCAAAATGTATCAATACGAAAAATTGCTACCGGGTGGGGATAAAGTCGCTTTTTCTGGCTCATCGCAAATTGGCATTATCAACATCGAACATGGCGATTTCAAGATGTCTTTTCGGCACACCGAAACAGCGAAAGAGATAGACATCGTTATCAAAGACAAGCTGTCGGCAGAGATCACAATGGAAAACTCGACGGCACCCCTCATCTATGTTGGCAGAGTGGGGTTGAAGGGTTTCAACTATACCCATAAAGAAGCGGGAATTGCCGTAAGTGGGAACATCAAGCTGGGTGAGAGGGAATGGGAGCTTTCGCCTCGAAATTCTTCCGGCGTTATGGATTACACGCTTGGGCAGCTTCCCCGTTGTATCTTTTGGAATTGGGCGGCAGGCGGTGGTTTGGATAAAAATGGCAACCGTTTGGGGTTTAATCTCGTACAGGGGATAAATGAAACGGGAAATACCGAAAACGCCATCTGGATAAACGATCGGCAGATAAAGGTGGATTTGACGAATTTTGCTTACGACGATTTAAGGACGAATGAGGCATGGCACCTCACTTCCGCCGATGGCAAGATCGATTTGAACTTTTTCCCAGAAGGAGAGAGAAGTGCCGATAAGAACTATGGCTTTGTGGCGAGCGCCTTCAAACAGCTTTTCGGGTCCTTCCAGGGGGAAATAAGCGATGGCGAGAAAACATACGAATTGGAAAAGGTGGTAGGATTTACCGAAGAACACTTTGCCAAATGGTAAGCATATGCGAAGCTTCAGCTTGAAGAATGCTTTATTATATCAGTGTAAATACTTAATTTTTTGGAATTTACAAACTCTCTCGAATGGCAAATCGCATTGACAAGGTTTTGGGAAACTGTATAGGCGCCGCCCAAGCGTAAACAAGGAGTTCAGTATGCCTGTCTATCTGTTCGAATGTCCAAGATGCCAAAAGAACTTCGAAAAATTCTTGAAAGTGGACGAAAGAAACATCCCCCAAGTGTGTCCCTCCTGCAACGAGACAAACACCCAAAGACTGGTAACATCCTTCCAGACCAACGCCTGGTCGAACTTCCTAGATGGTATGGAGAGGCGTATTAGCCCTGAAAAATTCAAATGAAAATCACCGAAGCCTCCTCTTTTTCATGGTGTGGAACTGCGGTGGCTATCTAAAAAAGATCAACCAGAGTTTTTCTTCGATGGTTCCCTGCTTCCCCGCTGGAAGTTCTATGGGAAAACCGCCTGCGTTGACAATTGCCGATGCAGATAATATATTCGACCGCAATGCTTTGCCTAAGCAAGAAGAGTTGCTCTCCTTGCTTTTTGGGGAAAATAAAAACGAAGTTTATGAAAATTGAAATTGAATTGAAATTGGCAAAAACAGATGTGTCCGTTTTATCGAAAACGGAAAATAATTGGCGAGAGTGGCGGAATTGGCAGACGCGCTGGACTTAGGATCCAGTGGGCAACCGTAGGGGTTCGACTCCCCTCTCTCGCACCAAAAAACAGGAGAAGATGCGGTGGATAAGACGGATGTTAGTATAGCTACAGAAGAGATTGCACCCTTGACCAAAAGGCTCACCTTTAGCGTGCCGTGGAGGGTTGTATCAGAAAATTTGGATAATGAATTCAATAAGTTAAGACGCAATGTCCAAATCGCTGGTTTTAGAAAAGGGAAAGCCCCCCGCGACATAATAGAAAAGAAGTTTAGAGACCGTATCAAGGAAGAAACGGTTACTGGATTGATAAACAAGTTCTTTTGGAATGAATTGGGAAGCCAAGAAAACCAATTGATAGCGGTGAAGGATCTTAGCAAGGAAGAGATAACAAACGGAAAAGATTTTGTTTTTTCGGTAATTGCCGAATTCGAGCCTTCTTTGGACCCTGTCGGATATAAGGGAATGACCCTAGAAAAGATTATCAGTCCTGTTAAGGAACGGGAAATCGATGAGTTGCTAGAATCAATCCGGGAGAGCCATGCTACCCTAGAAGATGTTAGCGACAACCGCCCCCTTGCTATGGGAGATTTCGCCAATATCTCTTTCGAGGGGCTCTGCGATGGTGTTCCACATGACGGTATGCAAGCCGACAATTATCTGCTGGAGATAGGTTCTAATAGTTTCATTCAGGGCTTCGAAGAAGGGCTTTTGGATATGGTGGTAAACGAAACGCGAGAGTTGCAGCTACAAATTCCGGAAGATTATCCCAATCTAGAATTACGCTCCAAAGAAGCCACCTTTCGGGTAACGCTCAAGGGAATAAAAAAGAAGGTGCTACCGGAACTCACCGATGAGTTTATAAGTAGTCAAGAAGCAAATAGCGGAATCACCTCTTTGGAGGGGCTCATCGCCTCCTTAAGGGAAAACCTTAAGCACAAAAAACGGCAAGAAGCAGAAGAAAAACTCCGTAACAACATTGCTGAAAAGCTATTGGAGATAAATCAATTCGATGCCCCCTCGTCATATGTGGAGAAGCAATTAGCCCTTTTCGATATGGATTATCGTAGAAGAATTATCGCGATGGGATTGGACGAAGAAGAAGCCAATAAGAACTCTCTAAGAAGCGAGGAATTTCACACTATAGCGGAAAAGATCGTCAAGAAAACGCTCCTTTTCAAGAGTATTGCCAAGAAAGAAGGGATCACCGTATCCGATGTAGAAATCGATGAAGATATTAAAAAAATGGCATCTGCAATGGGCAAAGATTTTAAAACAATCAAAAAAATGTTGGAAAATAGAGGCGAAATAGAAAGAATTGGCTTCAATATCTTCAATGAAAAAGTTTTCTCGCTAATCAAAGGGCAGGCAACCATAACAGAACGGGAAAGCGAAGAAGATGGGAAAAGTGGGCAAGATACAGAAAGCGAGGGAGCATCAGCATGAATTTCGTGCCGATTGTAATCGAACAGGATGGACGCGGCGAGAGGGCATTCGATATCTATTCCCGTCTGTTGAGGAATCGGATTGTGTTTCTAGGGAGTGCCATCGATGATGCTGTGGCGAACACCGTTATCGCCCAATTGCTCCATTTGGAATCGGAAGATCCCGAAAAAGAAATATCCCTTTATATCAACTCACCGGGGGGTGTTGTCAGCGCCGGTTTGGCGATTTTCGATACCATGCGTTACATAAAGGCAGCGGTTAGCACGGTGTGTATAGGGCAAGCGGCGAGTATGGGAGCGCTACTGCTAGCGGCGGGAGAAAAAGGGAAGCGCTTTGTTTTACCCAATGCCAAAGTCTTGATTCACCAGCCTTTGGGGGCATTTCAAGGACAAGCTACCGATATCGATATCCAAGCACGGGAGATATTGCGACTCAAAGATGATTTGAACAGAATTATGGCAGAGCTTACCGGACAATCCCTAGAAAAAATCGCCGAAGACACCGAGCGAGATTATTATATGCACGCTCAACAGGCTAAGGAATACGGTATTGTCGATAATATCATCACCAAAAGAATTTAAGCGAGGATTCAACAACGATGTCCAGAAGAAATAGGCGAGATGATTTTGAGGAACCTGTTATTTGCTCTTTTTGCGGGAAAGCGGCAGGTTCGAGAGATAAATTTCTTGTTGGTATCGCTGGTTACATCTGCAGCGACTGCGTAGAGAAATGCCACAATATAATCTCCCAAGGGCTGCCAAAGGCACCTCAAAAGGGGTTAGCAAAACCAAAAAGGCTATCTACCCCGCAGGAAATAAAAAAGGAACTCGATGAATATGTGATTGGCCAGGAAAAAGCCAAAAAGGCGCTCGCCGTTACGGTTTACAACCATTATCGTCGTGTTTTTTACCAACCATTCGACGACAATGACGATGTGGAATTACAAAAGAGCAATGTTCTTTTATTGGGACCCACTGGAGTAGGCAAAACCCTTTTGGCTAAAACATTGGCAAAAATAATCGATGTGCCTTTTGCCATTGCCGATGCCACGACCCTAACGGAAGCAGGTTATGTCGGTGAGGATGTGGAAAACATCATCCTCTCCCTTTTGCAAAACGCCAATTACGATAAGGAACGAGCGGAGATGGGCATCATATATATAGATGAAATCGATAAAATCTCCCGTAAATCGAGTAACCCCTCCATAACTAGGGATGTTTCCGGAGAAGGCGTACAACAGGCACTACTAAAAATAATAGAAGGAACCATCACCAATGTTCCCCCTCAAGGCGGCAGAAAACACCCCCATCAAGAATTTATAAAGGTCGATACTGGCAATATCCTTTTCATCTGCGGGGGAGCCTTTATCGGTCTAGAGGATATCATTGCCCGTCGTATAGGCAACAGCAGGGTGGGCTTTGGCGGACACCTGTCGGTGTCGTCCCTTGGCACCAGGGATGAAAACCTCCTACAACTGGTTCAGCCTGAGGATTTGCTCAAATACGGGCTAATTCCCGAATTCATCGGCAGATTGCCGTTGGTTACGACACTTTCCCCACTTGGCAAGGAGGAGTTGCTTCGCATCTTGACCGAACCCAAGGATGCTTTGGTAAAACAATACAAAAAAATTATGAAGATGGAATCCGTTGCTTTGACATTTACTAAAGAAGCACTAGACGCCGTAGTTCAAGAGGCAATCCTGCGCAAATCAGGGGCGCGGGGGCTACGCTCGATTCTAGAAAGCATCATGATCGATGCGATGTTCGATGTCCCTTCACGAGATGATATCGAAACATGCATGATAACCGAAGATGTCATCAAAGGGACAGAAAAGGCGCTTTTGAAATCGGTTGTAAAATCCAAGAGAAAGTCCAAAAGCGCTTAATTGAAGAGGTGAGCATAAATTATGTCTATTCTCGAAGAAAACAGAAACGAATTATTAACGATGCCAATGCTGCCATTGCGTGATGTGGTGGTTTTTCCCTATATGATAGTTCCTCTTTTTGTCGGCAGGACTCGTTCTATAGCCGCTCTGGAGGCGGCAATGAAAAACGAAAAGGGGATTTTTCTCGCCCCCCAACGCTCGGCAAAACAAGACGAACCTAGCTTTAACGATATCCATTCTTTTGGAACCATCGGCGCGATCATCCAACTTTTGAGATTACCGGATGGCAGCATCAAAGCCCTTGTCGAAGGAAGAAGCCGCGGGAGCATCGAATCATATATCATAGGTGATAACCACTTCGTGGTAAATATCCAAGAAATAAAAGACTTATACGACAACGATAAACAAAAACTGGAAGCGGCATTTCGTAATGTGCGGGAAAATTTCGATGAATATATAAAGCTTGTCAAAAAAATGCCCACGGAAGCCCTCTCTTCCCTGTATTCCATAAAAGATTATGGAAAGTTTGCCGATATGGTCTCTTCCCACTTAGATATAAAGATGGAGGACAAGCAAAGACTCCTGGAAACCGTCAATGTTACGGAGCGTCTAGAGCATCTTTATAGAGTGATCCTTTCGGAAACGGAAATCCTCCAAATAAAAGAACGGATAAACAAGCGTGTTCGTAAACAAATGGAAAAGACACAGAAAGATTACTTTCTCAACGAACAGATGCGCGCTATCCAAAAGGAGATGGGCGGCAAGGATGATCTCAAGAGTGAGATAGAATCCCTAGAAAAGAAAATGAACAAGATTAACCTTTCCGAAGAGGCAAAAGGAAAGGTAAAGCACGAATTAAAAAAACTGCAAATGATGGCACCAATGTCAGCAGAGGCAACGGTGGTAAGAACCTATATCGATTGGATATTGGATATGCCCTGGGGCAAAAAAACCCAAAATAAGAATAATCTCAAGCAATCAGAAAAAATCCTCGAAGAAGACCATTATGGTTTGAAGAAGGTAAAGGAGCGCATCATCGAGTATCTCGCTGTCCAGTCGCTTGTAAAAAAGAATAAAGCCCCTATACTCTGCCTAGTTGGTCCCCCGGGTGTTGGTAAAACATCCATCGCTAAATCTATCGCCCGTGCCACAAATCGGAAGTTCGTGCGTTTTTCTTTGGGGGGAATACGCGATGAGGCAGAAATAAGGGGACATCGTCGCACCTACATTGGGGCAATGCCAGGACGGATAGTCCAATTGCTAAAGAAAGCGGGAAGTGACAATCCCGTAATGTGCCTAGATGAAATCGATAAGCTCAACTCCGATTTTCGCGGTGATCCCGCCTCGGCATTGCTGGAGGTTCTCGATCCAGAACAAAACAGTGCCTTCAATGACAACTATCTAGAAGTGGATTATGATCTCTCCAACATCATGTTCGTTACCACCGCCAATCTGCTTCAGGGGATTCCCCTACCCTTGCAAGACCGTATGGAAGTCATCCGCATCGCCGGTTACACCGAAGATGAAAAAGTCGCCATCGCCGAGCGCTTTCTCGTTCCCAAAGAAATGACGGAAAACGGCTTGAAAAAAGAAAACATCTCCTTCACTCGGGGAGCGATATTAACCATCATCCGTAAATATACCCGCGAAGCAGGGGTTAGAAACCTAGAGAGAGAAATCGCCTCCATCTGTCGTAAAATAGCCAAAGAAATCGTTGCCAACGGCAAAAAAAGCAAACCTTCCAAAATCGACGCCAAGGCGGTGCAACGCCATCTAGGCGCCCCTAGGTATCGCCATGGTGAAGTAGAGGGAAAGGATAGCGTTGGTCTTTCGATAGGACTGGCTTGGACCGAAGTGGGAGGCGAATTACTAAATATCGAAGCAACTATCATGCGGGGAACGGGCAAAGCCGTAATGACAGGCAAGCTCGGAGATGTGATGCAAGAATCGGCACAGGCGGCATTGACCTATGTTCGCTCCCGTTCGGAAGAGTTCGGTTTAGAAAAGGATTTCTATAAGGATATCGACATCCACATCCATGTTCCCGAAGGAGCAATACCTAAAGATGGACCCTCCGCCGGTATCGCGATTGCCGTTGCGGTAGCCTCCGCGCTGAACAAACAGCAGGTGCGGGGAGATGTGGCGATGACGGGAGAGATCACCCTACGCGGCAGAGTGCTGCCCATCGGGGGTTTGAAAGAAAAGCTGCTGGCGGCGCACCGCAATAATCTAAAGGAAGTCATAGTGCCCAAGGATAACGAGAAAGATATTGGGGAAATTCCCAAAAATATCCTCTCGATGTTGAAGATAAACTATGTCGAACACATGGATGATGTTGTCAAAATCGCCTTCGTCAACAAAGATGTCGAAATGGCACCTTATCAAATTGCCAACATCCCACAACAATTCGCCTCACTTTGATTATCCTTGGATTTTTGGTTTCAGGGGTATGGTGGGTGGTATAAGGGGGAGCGATTTATCGCGCCCCTTCGGTTTCACTGTGTAACATGGGGAATGCTAATTGTCGTGCTTACCCCGAACGAATGGGAGGGGAAAGTGAGGAAAAATCTTGAGTAAGCAACAACAAAACCCGAATACCCTTATATGACAATGAAATTATAGACATTGCTTCTTATATGCTCCGTGGCATTCATTCGAAAGAAAATATAATAAATACAGCATCTTCAACTTTTCGAGCTGAAACCAAATGCACCCCAAATCTGATGGTGCAAAAAGTCCCACCGCATTGTTGCACGGCTTTTCAACTAGAAGAGCGAGCCAGCACTTGGCAGAGGAGCCACCAGAATTTCCTTGTTTGCTGGTGATGAATTCTCCAGCAGATGCAGCGAAGCAAGAGCATAGTAAGTATTTTCTATCGTAGCAATGCCAGCGTTGCTGACGCGAGAAAAACCCCCTAACCTCGTCTGACAGGCGAATATGAATTCCCTGTGTTTATCGGGATATTTGACTGCCACTCCAAGCAAACGAGAAGCTAACAAACCAGCATAGGTGTGTTCCAAAAATGGAGAGTTACCGTAGGTGGTGTTGGTAAAACCACCGTTGTCATTTTCACAATTATCAACAAAAGAAAAAGTACAAGAGCCAACCCTTACCCCCAAGCTATGAGAGATATGGATGGCAAGCCCTGTTTCCATCAATACACCACCAGAGCCAAAGCTACCGTCGCTATTTCGAAATGATAGCAGCTTTGCCGTGAGTGCGGCACGCACCATTTCAGGCAATTCTTCGTCAATGGCGCAAAGGGCACCTAGAAGAAAGACACATTTGGTCATAAAACTGCTTGGGGTGAGGTTTTTCAGGGCTAATTCCCTTAATTTTCGGCACAAATACCCCCTCGCATCATAGAAAAGCCCACCGTGTAATGCCCGCAAACCCGCTATGACAAAATAGGCTTTGTTAAGAGTAGCAAATGAGCCATCGGGCTTTTGAAATGAAGACAAAAAAGCAATGCCATTGCCATCGCTTTCTTTCATTTCCTTCGAATGGCGCGATATCCCTTCCTTGATTAACGCCAATGTTTTAATGGCATAGAAGGTATCGGAAAGATTGGGCTCCTCAAGACGATAAAAACAGTATCCGCCCTTTTTACAGCGGCGTTCTTCGAGGTAAGAAACAACCTTGCAGTAATCTATGTTACTCAAGGCAAGGCTTCTTTCCATTACCCGTTACCCCCTCCTGGCAATCCTAATAACGAGTGGGGTTCCCTTGCAACTTTTCGGCAATGCTTTTCAAGCATTCCATATCCGCCACAATTTCATCGGTGTTATCGGAAAGATGACTCAAGAGAGTAACGATTGTCTCCTTTTCTTTAGTGATATGTTCTATCGCTTTTACCTTCATTTGGGAGATGGCGTCATTGAGCGCCATCTCCCAGTGAAAGGCAAGCCTAGAGAGGTTGACACGGGTTATGTTATGGACGGAAGCGAGAAAATGTCGCTCGAACAACGGGCGAAAGATAGACATGGGAATGAGAAACCAGAGTAAATCCAAATGATAATCGAATATGCGCTCTATTTTGATATCAGGTTGCGGTGGCTCGTTGATTGCCAGTTTCCACTCTATCGTAACAAACTCCACTCCCAATACGGAACGGACACTCTCCTCGAGCAAGGCATGGAAGGAATCCACCAAACGCGAAATTTCATTGTGTGCCATTTTCAAAGTGCCGAAAAACTTCGCGTGTTCCTCTTCGGAAACCCTCAGCATCTGCTCACTCATTTCTTCCGTTAGCCATTCCTCGTACTTACGGGTGAGTTGCCAGAGATTCCCCTGCCAATGGGGAAACGCAGCAAGCATGTTGTTGCGCACCTGCGCGCTCGTTGCCGATAAGCGCTCCTCCAACACCCCCGCAATGAGGGGGCGGGTTTGTTTTTGTATCTGGCGGGTTAGTAAGGAAAGACCATATTTTATACCTTCCACATCTAGGCGCTCGCTTAAAATCTGTTCTTGCAAGGCTTCTCTTTGCGTCCTGGAAAGTCCCGCCGCAGCAAGGGCAACGGATAAATAGGATAAGCATCTCTTGATAAGTGAAGCTAGTTTATGGACTAGCAGCGCTTCTTTTTCGGTAGGGGCGTTTTGTGCAACATTGAAGAGGACATTCTCCTTTATTTGTTGCCTCCATATGGCTTCTTCCCAGCGCGCGGAATAGAAATAGATAGGATAAGATTCCCTAAGTTTTTGCTTTAGGGTCGCTTCGGCAAAAGCCAAAATACTTTGGCGTTCCTGTTCATCGACAAGGATATCGGCTTTGGTAAATACGATCACGATGCGGGGTGTGAGCTCTTTTAACTCTTTTATAGCTTCCACATCGCTTTCGGAAAGCGGTCTCTCGACGCTGATGGCAAAAATAGCCACCCCCACTTCCGGCATCCATTGTTTGGTTGTTTCTTGGTGCGAAGCAAAAACGCTACCGATGCCGGGGGTATCGACAAAACGCAAGTTTGGGAACTCTTTCAAGAGAGGGGTAAATACATCGACCGCGACGACCTTTTTCTGATTAGAGGGATTTTTCAGCTCGGAAACGAAGGCATCGAGCTCCGCAAGCTCAATTATAGCTTGGCTCTCGGAAAAATGGACTACGGCGTGTGCCTTCTCGGAGTACTGCAATCTAGTGATGATGTTGGTTACCGGAACGACCCCCACAGGAAGGAGCCTTTCTCCGAGCAGACTGTTTATAAAGGAACTTTTCCCAGCCTTGAACTGACCGAGGATCGCGATATCGAGATGAGACAAGGGAGATGCAGCAATATCCTCGAAAGAACGGAAAAAACGCTCGAGCGAGATAATGTTATGCTTATAAGAGATTTCTTTGATTTTCGAGAAGGCGGATAGAAGAGTCTCCTGTGAAACTTCCTTCGAAACTTCCTTTGGTGTGAATATCTTTGTTATTTTGCTAGCTCGCATAAGGGTTACCTACCATATTTGGTAACAGGAGTTATTAGCCCTCACTCGAGAAGCGTTTCTGGCGAACCCCATCGCCATTAGGGATGTTCGATGTCATTTTTGGTTA
>Ga0172371_10013484_pt1 | contig 10643 bp, 7 predicted proteins | sample Lak12m_FD_114543 | JGI IMG/M metagenome (GOLD analysis project Ga0172371, IMG submission 114543) | Freshwater microbial communities from Kabuno Bay, South-Kivu, Congo - kab_022012_12m | ecosystem: Environmental > Aquatic > Freshwater > Lake | place: Democratic Republic of the Congo: South-Kivu... | reverse complement strand
TTGAGTTCCCATGCCAGTTGATTGGCGCGTTCGTTTAGTTCCGCATAGGTCCACGCTGTGTCGCCGCGCCGCGCCGCTATGGCGTAAGGCTGCGCCGCCGCTACTGCCGCGATGCGCTCATGTATTTGCCATGAGACTTGCTCGCGCCGCGTTTCGTCTTTCGTCTGCAAGTCCCGTTCTTCTTCTGTCAATACTTCCAGCCGATTCACGCGCTCGTGGGGGTCGCGCAAAATAGATTGCAACAAGGTTTGTAGTTGAGCAAGAATGCGTTGAGCGGCGGCTTCATCCGCGATGGCGCGGCTGTACTCTAAGCGCAGCGTGAGGCGGCTGCCGCCGTAGGCTTCTAACGCCAGCGGGTAGCCGATGTGTTCGTGAAGTTCAAAAGTCCAATCGTGAAAGAGCGGGTGTAGCGCTTGCAGCGCTTCGTTAAAGTCGAGGTTTTCAAACGCGGCGAGCGTTTCAAAAAACGCGCCGTTTGCGCCGCTGAGTTGTTGAATCTCTGCGAGGGGCAGGCTCTCTCGCGGCGGAACGCGCAACGCCAGCGTTTGGGCGCGTAAATCTTTTAGCGCTTGCAGGGCTGTGGTTTGCGGGGCAAGTTGAACGCGCATGGGCAGCGCATTAATGAAAACGCCGAGCATATCTTTTGCGCCTGCCCCATCCAAAGCAGAGCGGCGCTGCGCGCGAATTGTTCCAAAAGAAATATCGCTTTCGCGGGTGTAGCGATTTAGCAAAAACGCCCACGCGCCTTGAACCAGCGTGTTGAGCGTTAAGTCTTGCGCGTGGGCAAAATTGACAAGGGCGGCGGTGAGGTCTTGCGGCAATTGAATTTGAACGCGCCCAAAGCCCGCTTGCGGCGGGGCAAGGTTGGGGAGTTTGACCATGCGCGCGCCGCTGATTCGCTCGCCCCAGTATTGCCGCGCTTCTTCCAAATTTTGCGCGTTCAGCCAATCCATATAATCTTGATAGGGACGCGCAGTCGCCGCGCGAAAATCTTCCGCAGCCAGCGCGGCTTGATAGGCTTGGGCAAATTGCGCCATGATGAGGTTTTGGGAACGCCCATCCAGCAGAATGTGGTGATAGGTCCAAACGAGCCAGTAGCCGCGCGCGTGACGGATGAGCCGCCAACGCATGAGGGGCGGGCGGTTGAGTTGAAACCCGCGCGCGCGGTCGGCGTGGAGAAATTGTTCCAGTTGAGTTTGCGGGTTGGCGGCGGCGCGCCAGTCTTCTTCTTCCCAGTTAAATTCTAAAAAGTCAAAAACGCGCTGGCGCGGTTGTTCGCCGCTCCAATCGAAGCCGAGTCGCAAAACATCCATTTGCCGCCAGAGCGTTTGCCATGCGCGTTGCAAGGCGGCGGGGTCTGCGCGTTGAAACGCGCAAACCAATTGCTGCACGTTTACGCCGGGCTGCGTTCCATAAAGATGTTGGAACAACATGCCTTGCTGCATGGGGGATAATTTGAAAAAGTTCATAAACGCAAAATTAAATTTTTTGTCCCTCTGCGGACGGGTTTATTAAGAGAGCGTCCATGGACGCGCCAAATCAATGGCGCTCTCTTGTTTTATGCGCGCGGTGCGCTCCGTTCAAAATAAAATAGCCTGTTGCGCCCGCCGCCAGCGAGCTGAGCAAAATGGCTATTTTTGAATCTTGCACAAACTGCGGATTGGCAAATGCCAGCAAGGTGATGAAAATAGACATAGTAAAACCAATGCCGCCTAAAAATCCCGCGCCAATCACATGCCGCCAGGAAACTTCGTTGGGTAATTTGGAAAGCCCAAATTTCACCGCAATAAAACTAAACAAGGCAATGCCCAGCGGTTTTCCAACAAATAAACCGGCAAAAATTCCCAAACTATTGGGCGAGGTTAGCCCACCCAACCAGTTGCCCGCCAAGGCAATGCCGGTATTTGCCAACGCAAAAATCGGCAAAATGAGGAACGCCACCGGCTTATGCAAGAAATGTTGTAAACGATAGGAGGGTGAATCTTCGCCGCCATCGCCAAAGGGGATGACAAACGCCAGTAACACGCCCGCAATGGTGGCATGAATGCCGGAGCGCAGCGTAAAGTACCACATGATTGCGCCGGGAATGAGATAAAGCGGCAGCGCTTTTACGCCGAGTCGATTCATGGCAAACAGGGCAACCAAAACCGCCAGCGCCAACGCAAAATACATCAAAGAAAAATCGCCAACGTAAAATAAGGCAATGATAATAATTGCGCCCAAGTCATCTATGATGGCGAGCGCGGTCAGGAAAATCTTTAACGAAGCGGGGGCGCGGCTGCCCAGCAAAGCCAACACGCCCAGCGCAAAGGCAATATCTGTCGCCATGGGAATGCCAATGCCAGATTGCGTCTCTAAACCGCGATTGAAGAGGAAATGCAGCAGAGCGGGCAGCGCCATGCCACCCAAAGCGGCAACCATAGGCAGGGTGGAATTTTTTAGGTCAGAGAGTTCGCCAATGTATACCTCGCGCTCAATTTCCAATCCAATCAACAGGAAGAAAATTGCCATCAGCCCGTCATTAATCCAATGTTCCACGCTGTACTTCAACGCCAGCCCGCCCGCCTCAAAGCCCACTTTGGAATGCCAAAAATTCAAATAGCCCTCGCCAAAATAAGTATTGGCAATTATCAACGAGGCGATTGTGCAAAAGATTAAAACAATGCCGGAAGATTTCTCGCTTTCAAAAAATTCGGTAAAAAGTCTGGTTAGTTTTGTCTTCATTTTGAATCCTCAGGATGCGCTGAATTGGTCATATAAATTATGCAATTCACGCGGACGCGCGCGCGCTGTGTCGGCGAGGCGTTCGCTGGTTTCTCGAATACGCTGACTTAACACGGCAATTAATTCCAGCGCCATATCGGGGTTTTGCATGGTCAGCGCAATGATGGGGGCGCGCGTCACTTCAAGGATGACGCTATCGCGCGCGGCAATGGCAGAAGCGGAGCGCGGGCTGTCGTCAAAGAGAGACATCTCGCCAAAGGAGGCGTCATTTTCCAAAGTCGCCAAGAGAGTCGCGCCTTCGCGCTTTTCCTGTTCAATTTTGACCTGTCCATCCACGATAATGTATAACGCGCCGCCGGGTTCGCCGGTCTTAAAAACGCGCTCGCCCGCGCGGTATTGCTTTTCTTGCGAAGCCTGCGCGATAGCCGCCAAGTTGCGGGTAGGGATGTTGCGGAAGAACGGCGCTTCTTTTAGCACAATCATCTTTTCTGCCAGAGACAGCGGGTGAAATATCTGCGGTTGGGATGGGGTTAGAGCGGCAAGAATCTTTTGCCCCGCGACACGAGCCGCGTCTCGAATCGGCGCAAAAGTTTCAGCCTCTATTTTCTTCAGCATGGCAAGCAGAGCCTCTGCCTGAACGTCTCCGCTGCGAGTTAATTCCGCGCCAATATCGCCCGCGCTATGTAACACTAACAGTAGGCGAATTTCCGCATCGCGTTGAGCGGCTAAACCTTGCAAAGCTTGCAGCGCAGAAACGCGCTGTACGTTGAGCGAGCCTTCGCTTAATTTGAGCAACTGCGCCGGAGCAAGCGGCTCAAATAGAGAGGCAATGAGCGCGGCGGTCTGCGGAGAGGTAAGCGATTCCAGCGCTTCCAACGCTAGGTTGCGCGTGGCAGGCAGGTCGCTGTGCAGCGATTCGCCCACCACCCGCAAAGTTTGCGGGTCATGAATGGATGAAAGCAAGTAGAGGATTTCGTCAATGAGTTCGTGGTTACGTTCGCGCAGCGAAGAAAGCAGAGCGCGCGCGCTGCGATGCGTCTGATGCGCGGCAAGCGTTTCTTCCGCGCTAATGTTTTGATAAATAAGGTTCAGGTCTTCGGAGACCATTTTTTCAATCCACCCGCCAAATTGACGCGGGTCAATGCGGCTTAATACGGCGGCTGCCATTTTGCGCGCTTGCGTTTTTTTTGCTCTTAACTCGGCTTGCGCCAGCGGGACGATGTCCTTGCCAATGGAGACGAGCAAACTCGCGGCGGCGGCGCGGGTCTGCTCATTTTTATCCGCCAGCGCAGAGATGTATAACGGGTAGTGTTCTTTCTTTTTGTATTTGTCTAAAATGGCAAGCGCGGCTTGACGAATACGCGCTACCGGGTCTTGCAATAAGAGTTGGGCAAAATCTATAATGTCGCCATCTAAGACCATGTTCAACGGCAGGGCGGAATTTTCTAAACTGAGCGCCGCCTCTAAACGCAGGGAATCATTTAGCTCGGTCAGAAATTCCAACAATTGACGGACAGATTTTGGCTCGGCTATCAAGCGCAGAATATCAATGGCGTTCTTTTTATCTTCGTCCAAAGCGCTTTTGAGCAGGTCATTTAACTTCCATACAGCGGGTTCAAAGGTAAAGAACTTTCCGGTTTGAGCCAGGGCTTTCAACGCGTAAAAGGAGGCTTGTGGGTGCGGGTCATTGACCATGGAAACCCATAACTCTTGCAGCCACTCGCTTTGCGCGCCAAACATTTGCTCTAAGGCGGCGGCGGCAGAAAGGCGCAATTGCGGGTCTGCGTCCACAAGAAAGTCCGCGCACATTTCGCGCAGGTCGTCTCCGCGCAGCCCGGCGGCGACAACCACCTCTAACATGGAGGCGCGCGTGCGCGGCTCCGCCGTAGATTTGATGACGGGAATCAAAATGGGGAGCGCTTCCGCGCCGCCCGCTTGCGCGATGACCTGCGCCATAAAAACGCGCATCTCATGGCTGGCGCTTTGCTCCAATTTTGCGCGCAGACGCTTCAAGGTTGCGGGGTCGGCGGCGCTTAATTCATCCGCGTCCTCGCTCATCAAAAATGAGTAATCGTCCTCTTCCAACATCCGCACGAGCGATTGCGCGTACTGACTGCGAATCTTAAACATGGCAAAGACAAACGCCAAAGAGAAAAGGAAAATTACGCTGCGCAACGGCAAAGTAGATTCCACATGGAAGAGATTCAACGCCAGGGGAATGCTCACACCAAGAATTGCGCCCAGCGGAAAAAGCAGCCCGCCCACAAAAGCGCGCGCGCGCCCTTTAATGCGAAGCGGAATGGCGTTATAGAGCAACGCCTCAATCGGCGCGTACAAGCTAAAACGCAGCCCCTTGCGGTTAAGGTTGGCAAGCGAAGCCGTTAACCAGGCGGGGAAAGCCGCCAACCCGCCGCTAATGAACAACGTTACAAAAGGAAACGTCAGACTTGCGCCCGCAACGCCCCACGCCTTCGTCATGCGGTTCACTACAAACAACAGAGTGAGCAGCGCAACCAAATTGGATACGCCGTCTAACGTGCCGAGAAAACCGGTGTAATCTACTGAGGAAGGATAAAGCGGCGCAAGAACTTGATTGGCGTAATATTCCAAAACATTAATCAACGCAGAAAGCAACAACGCGCCAATCGCCATCCACTTTAAGAAGGACGAGTTCATCGTAAAATGCAGCCCTTCTTTAAGGCTGGAAAAGAAGCTAACCCGCTGCCCGCTCGATTTACGCGGCGCAGGTTCGCGCGGGGCGTCCTTTTTCAACATGGCGGGCATGAGCATCAAGGCAAAAATCACCAACGCATCGCTCGCCAGCCACAGCCAAAGCAGCGTATCCATAGAAACGGCGGCGCGTAACGGCTTTAAGGTAAAACCCGCCAGCGAAGCGCCAATACGCCCGCCCGCCAAAATGAGCGGCAACGCGCGTTTGGCGGATTGAATATCAAACAATTCATTAACGTAGGTGAAAAAATGCGGATTGAAAATTGCCAGCCACGCTTGCGATAATACATAGATAAAAGGAAACGCCAGCGTCTGCATCCCCATGCCCAACATGCCCATGCCTATTAATATCACCGCGCCGCCCGCCGCAATAATGTAGATGAACAAGCGGTTGGGGTCCACTCTATCTACAAACGCGGTGTAAATGGAAAGCGCCGGAACAGAAAGCAACGCGCTCATCATCAACGCCCAAATCAGCGTTTGCAAGCCAGATTGCGCCCCCGCGCCGGACTGCTTCAAAAATTCGCCATAAACCGCCGTAGTCCCCCAATTTGTGCCAATGTTGGAGAAGATTAAAATTGCCGCAAGAAAAAGCAAGCGCGTCCACTCTTTGGCGCGGATGTTAAAAACACGGTTGAGCCAAGTCATTGCATATCCTTTGGGCGCGTCAGCCAATTTGGTCAAAAAGTTTGTTCATCTGACGCGAGACAGGGCGCGTCATTTCGGCAAGGCGGTCATTGTTTTCACGCAGGCGCTCGCTGAGCGCGTTGATAATTTCTAGCGCTAGGCGCGGGTCTTGCCGCGCAAATTCCAAGACGGGTTCGCGGCGTAGTTGCAAGGTCAGCGTATCGCGGATGGCAGTCGCCGAAGTGGAGCGCGGGCTTTTGTCAAAAAAATTGGTCTCGCCAAAATAGGAGTATGCTTCCGCGTCTGCCAGACGCGCAAAAGAACCGGCGCGCTTTTCATGCTCTATGCCCACGCGCCCGTTCACTACTACATACAGCGAGCCGCCCGCGTCTCCGGGCTTAAAAATTTGCGCGCCTTGTTCAAAAAAAGTTTCATCGCATAACGCCGCCAGCGCTTTAAGATGTTCTACGCTCATGGCTTGAAAAAACGGAACTTCTTTCAAAAATATCACTCGGTCTATGATGGTGAGCATAAGCAACCGTCCTTAACGCAAGGCGGGCTTGCGCGCCGCGTTATAGCCGTAGCGCAATAAATTGTACGAAATCAATAAAGATAGCGCCGCAATAGCGTAAGCCAAAGCGTAGGTTACGGCGGAGAGCATATCCACTACAAAGTAGGCGCTTTCAGAGAGCAATACGCCGCCGCCCAGCCAAAAGAAGACCGAAGCCGAATCGGCGATAGTAAATGAAATCAGCGCCCACCAGACGCGCCCAAAAGCGCCGCGCCCGTATAAAAGCGAAAGCCAAATTGCCGCGCCGCCTTCAAATATATCTAAAACCGGGTAGAGAACAGAAAGATAAACGGCCCAGTGTGGCGAGTCTCCGCCCAAGCCATAAGCCATAACCAAATTGGTCAGCCCGTAAGTGATGAGCAACACAATGCCAACAATAACCAAGTAAAAAGCGGTGTAATGCGCTCTGCCGCTGTAAATGAGACGAATTTGATAATACAGCGCCAGCCCCAGAAAAAAGTAGCCCGCCAACCAGCAGAAATCTATAAAACTAAAATCGGGGTAGTCTTGCGGGTAGAAGAAATCATAGGGCAGGTAGCTCAACTCGCCGAGCGCCCAAAAGCCCCAGCCCAGCGCCAACATGAGCCAAACGCGAAAGAGCGGCTCTTTGGGGGAAAATTGCGTCACAATTAACACGGCAAGAAACGCCGCCATGAGCGCGGGAGCAATGGTCAATAATTCAAAAACTTTGTTCACCGCAAATTTGGAGTAGATGGAAGTCAGATTTTCAAAGTCGTGATAAATATAAACGTAAAGAAACACCATCAGCGATAAGAGAATTCCGCTCACCAACGCATTAAGGCGAATATTTTTAATCATGGGGCTATCATCCTATAAAAGCGGCGGGGATTAAACGATGCAGTTCCAGCGCGGCGCGGGTATCTTGCGAGACCGAGTTAAAGGTTTCGGTTAAGATGCGCTGCGCCAAAACGCCGCCTACCACCTGCTCCATTTGCGCGCCGACTTCCATAAAGACAGCGCGGTAGGCTTGTCCGGCGGTCTGCGCGTAAGAGAAGAAATGCTCATCGCGCAGGCGCGTATTTTCAATGGAAAGATTCCATTGGGAGGGTTGGCAAATTTCTTGCACGTTGCGCTGTAGCATTTGAGTCAAACGCTGACCGGCAAGTTCTTCGTAGCGGCTCAGGGCGTGACTGCTCCAATCCACCACGCCAAGACGCAACGCAAGGCATTGATAGGCTTGCGAGGAAGGCTGCAAGCGGCGCGTCAAAAGCCGCAAGGGAGAGTCGCTCAGCCCGTCGAAGGGCAGCGCAGGGCTAAAATTTTTCCCGCTTAAAGTAAAGGATTCTTCCATCAGCGGCTTGCCATCTTTAATGACGAATACGCTTTGCGTTTGCGCGTCAAATATCTGAGCCACGCCATTGAACGCCTCTGCTTGCCAGCGGGCAAGCGTCTCTTGTAACGCCGTCTTGTCTGCAAAATCTAGCGTCTCCACAATGGGAGATTCTAAAGCCAGCCACAGCAACCGCCCCACATAAGGCGGAAACTCCACGACATGAATGGGCGCGGAACTTCCATTCCAAACGGTGGAAAGGTTAATTAATTGAAAAGGTTTGCTGTGTCCATCTTCCAACAGATAAGCGCTGGCGGCGACGCCCTGCGCGAAGAGCTGCAAAATGGATTGCGTGGGCGCGGCTTGAATTTCTATCAAGCCGCACGCTTTGTTCTCGCGCAAACGGATTTGTTGCGCGTCTAAAAACATAGAAGCGCCTTGAGGCTCAAAAACGCCAATGTGCGGCAGTAACGATAGATTTGGAGTATTCATTGACAACCTCATGGCGTATTATGCGCCGCTTTTCAAATAAATTCCGTTCGGGTCAAGTTCTTTCCGTAAAATGTTCAATTCTTTTTTGGTAATCGGCTCGGTTTGGCGCAACTGCGGCGCGGCTTGCAAGTTCCAGCCCGTGTTGGCTTTTGCCTCTTCCGCCGTGCGCCCCGGATGCAGCGCGGCGAGAATCATCTCGCCGTCTTCGTTAGGCTCAAGGATGCCAATATCGGTGACCACCGCAAGCATTCCGCCGCCGTGCAATCCACGCTCGGCGCGCGCGCGTCCGCCGCTAATGAAACCGGCGGAGGTCATAAACTCCACCTTTTCAGGGAAGCGCCGCTTCTGATGCGGAGTCATAATGTAACAGCGGTTTGCCCACGCGGCAATTTCCTGCGAGCCGCCAGAACCCGGCAGGCGCACTTTGGGGTGAGCGTAGTCGCCGATGACGGTAGCGTTGATGTTGCCATATTTATCAATTTGCGCGCCGCCCATAAAGCCCACATCCACATTGCCGCGCTGTAAATAGTTTGCAAAAATATCGTACATGCTCACGACTGAAAGCGAACCGCTGACGAGAGTTGGGTCGCCAATGGAAAGCGGCAGGCGGGCAGGCTCCGCGCCAATAACGCCCGCTTCGTAAATCATCACCAAGTTAGGGGCGTGCGTGCGTTTGGCGAGGTTACAGGCGAGGTTGGGCTGCCCCACGCCCACAAAGACGACATCGCCGTCTTTGAGCAGCCGCGCGGCGTTGACAATCATCAACTCGGCGGAGGAATAAGTCAATGGCTTCATGCTTCTCCTTGAATCAGGCGTTCACAAAATTTTTTATCAGGTCGGCAACTTCCTGCGGATGTTCCAGCGGCAGGAGATGCGTGGCGCGCAACATGGTATGAATGTATATACGCGGATTTTTCTTGCGGACGAGGTTGGCGGCGTTTTCGAGGAAGGTGTCCGTTTCTGCGCCGCGAATGATGAGGGTGGGAACTTTAGCGCGGGCAACATTTTCCACAAGTCAAAATCTCTCAATCCAGTCAGATAGATATGCGCTTCCCACTCCGGGGAATATGCCAGCTCGTAGCCGTCATTTCCCTGCGGGCGAGTGATGCCGCGAATGTAGGCGCGCAGCGCCTCATCGCTAACGTAGCGAAAGACCGGGCGCGAGCGATAGCCGCGAAAGACTTTTTCTAAATCGTCAAACGTGCGGCGGCGTTTCAATGCGCCGGAAATTTTAGGATGCAACTTGTTGCCCAGCCTCACCGCGCGAAGTAAATTCCACAGGGCAAGGAAGGGCGGCACAAACAGCACTGGGTCTAGTAACACCAACGCCCGAAAGCGTTCGGGCGCGCGCAGCGCCGCGCGCAAGGTGACGATTCCGCCCACTGAATGACCGACTCCGATGACTGGATTCTCTTGGCGGGCAGAGAGGCAGCGCAGCAAGTCCTCGCTGAGCGGATGCCAGTCTTGCAATTCCTGCGGGTTGGAATTTTTCCACAGCGGGCGCAGAGTCATCCCAAAGACGCGGTATTGAGTTGTTAAGGAATCAATCAACGGTTGATAAGCAGCGGGCGGATAGCCGTTGGCATGTAAAAAATGCAAGGGCGCGCCCGCGCCGCCAAAATCTAAACTAGGAGGAATATTCATAAGCAGACCAGCAGACTAGCAGACTAGCGACTAGCGACTAGAAGACTAGCCGACTAGCAGACTAGCAGACTAGCCAACTAATAACTCCCATAATTAATCTTCGCGCTGTAACGCGGCTTGACCTTCAAGCGTTTATGCGTTTTCTCGCCCAATTTTTTCCAATAGGCGTTGTGGTCTTTCACGCCATAGACCCATTCCTTCAAATAGGCTTGCACGCTTTCTTGCGACTCGCTGATTTTGTCCCACGCAAGGTAGAACTCATTATCGCGGTCATAATAGCCCTGCGAATAGGAGGGATGGCAGGCAAACGGCACATGGCAAACCGCGTCCACAATATTAGAGGGAATCATGGTGCGGTTTGGGTCGGAGCGGATGACTTCCTCGTCCACAATTTCTTCGGCGGTGAGGATGACCTTCTTTGCGGCGAAGGCGGCTTCTTTTTGCTCGCCAATAATGCCCCACAGGTGAGCGTTGCCGTTTTTATCCGCGCGCTGCACATGCACAATGGCGACATCCGGGTTAAGCGCAGGGACGACAATCACGTCCTTGCCGCCGTAGGGGTCG
>Ga0172371_10013483_pt1 | contig 10643 bp, 6 predicted proteins | sample Lak12m_FD_114543 | JGI IMG/M metagenome (GOLD analysis project Ga0172371, IMG submission 114543) | Freshwater microbial communities from Kabuno Bay, South-Kivu, Congo - kab_022012_12m | ecosystem: Environmental > Aquatic > Freshwater > Lake | place: Democratic Republic of the Congo: South-Kivu... | reverse complement strand
TGACGAATCGTTGCTGTATCATGCCCGACGCAATCATTTTTCACTATGGCTCACTGCCCGTGGCGAAATTCAGGTAGCCAAAATCATTAATCCCCACAAGGTAACAGATTTTAAAAACCCTTCGAGCATCCGCGATTACCTGATAAACGTAATTCAAAAGTTCCGAAATGAACAGGATAAGGGGAAAATTATCCCTTTCGAGAAAAATGCCGTGACTGATGAGAGCAACGTGGTGTATCTTACACCTGGTTCGTTTGGTGGAAAAGGTCGGGGACTGGCATTTATCAACACCTTAATTTATAACTATGACTTTTCACAGGACATTCCCAATATTAACATCAGGGCACCAAAAACATCGGTAATTGGAACTGAGGAGTTTGAATATTTCATGGAGAGAAACAATCTTTATGAAAAAATTCATAATGAATTTGATGAGGACAAAATCAAGCGTATTTTCCTTGAAGGGCAACTAACCGACACGCTGATTAAAAAACTAAAGGTAATCCTTGAATTGATTCAAAAACCCCTGGCCATAAGGTCTTCCGGGCTTTTTGAAGATTCTCTGATGCAGCCTTTTGCAGGGATTTTCGAAACCTACATTGTACCTAACATCCATCCTGACATAAATGAACGGCTGAAACAAACCATGGATGCCATTAAACTGGTTTATGCCTCTGTTTATTCAAAGGTTGCACGCGACTACATCAACGCAGTCAATTACAAAATCGAAGAAGAAAAAATGGCTGTGGTTATACAGGAGGTGGTTGGTAATCAGCACGAAGATGTGTTTTATCCGCACATCAGCGGTGTAGCCCAATCATACAATTATTACCCCTTCGGACACATGAAACCCGAGGAAGGTTTTTCGGTGATAGCAATGGGTTTGGGAAAATATGTTGTTGAAGGTGAAAAGGCATACAGGTTTTCACCAAAATACCCACAGATTGAGATCAACACGCCGAAGGATCAGTATAAAAATTCGCAGTTATATTTTTTTGCCGTTGACCTGAAAAAGAAAGAAATAAACCTGCTTGAGGGAGACACAGCGGGTTTGATACGGCTCGATATTGATGATGCCGAACGACATGGAACCATTAAGCATTGTGCCTCGGTTTATGATCCGGAGAACAACCTGATTATGCCGGGGATCAGTCATGCAGGACCCAGGATAATCAATTTTGCCAACGTTTTAAAATACAATTACATCCCGCTTGCCAAAACCATCGAAACCGTTTTGGATGTTGTAAAAGAAGCGTTGGGTTCGCCGGTGGAAATAGAATTTGCTGTTGATCTAAACAAAGATGAAAACTACCGGACATCGTTCTATCTGCTCCAGATAAAACCATTGCTTGGAAATGCCGAAGATTATGATATCGACCTGAACAAGGTTGACCAGGATAAGGTGATCCTGTTTTCGGATAAAGGTATGGGCAACGGATTGATTGACGACCTGTACGATGTAATTTATGTTGATAAAAAGTTGTTCGATAAATCGAAAACACCCGACATGGCGCGTGAGATTGAAATGCTGAATGCGATGATGGTGAAAGAGGGGCGAAAATATGTACTGATTGGTCCGGGGCGCTGGGGAACGCGTGACCCGTGGATAGGAATACCCGTAAACTGGCCTCAGATATCGAATGCCAGGGTGATTGTTGAAACCAGCCTCGAGGGTTATCCCCTTGATGCTTCATCGGGATCACATTTTTTCCATAATGTAACTTCCATGAATGTAGGCTACTTCAGCGTTCAGCCTGAGTTTTCAAAAAGTTATATCAAATATGAAGTGTTGGACAGTCTCCCAACGATCCATCAAACTGGTTTCTTCAGGCATGTTCGTTTCGAAAGGCCATTTATAGTAAAAATGGACGGAAAGAAAAGGGTTTCGGTAATCACGCTGGAATGATGATTTTGCCTTATTTTTAAAACAAAAAATGATAGTTCTTCCCATTTATTTGACAAACAAAAACCATAGTTCTTTCAAAATTTCTTAATATTGCGTGGTTGTAACCAAATACATTAACAAACAAATACTTTATAAAAATGTACAATTTCATATCCTTGCATCTCAACTGTCCTTTTTGCAACAAAAGTTTGATGGATAACGACAAACGTGTTGATAATGAACCAAGTATTAAGCTCATCATCAAGCACAATGGTAAAGATGGCCTCATCTGGCTAAGTTCAGTTTACGGAAGTTACAATCATGTTTCGGAAGTCGAAATTCAGAAGGATCACCTGGCCGAATTTTATTGTCCACACTGCGACTCACAACTGATGAGCAAATTATCGTGCAAACTTTGTGATGCTCCGATGGTTGATTTCACACTCGATATGGGAGGCCGCGTGAGTATTTGTACAAGAAGCGGTTGTAAAAATCATGCCATCGAATTTGAGGATCTTGGTCTTGCCCTGAAGAAACTCTACCAGGAATACGGCGATCTTGAAGGGGCACACCAAAAACGTGAGAAAGCACCCATCCACCACAAACATTACGAAATACCCGTAAACGAAAATACCGAAATCATCGAGACAGGAACCACCTTGCATGCTTTCTGTCCTCATTGCCATAAGTCGCTCATCGACAATGATATGTTACGGCTGAAAATCTCGAATGATGAAGAAGGAGATTTGTACCTGAGTCCTTATCTGAATGTTTTCACGTCAAAATCAACCGTGTTCTTACCTGAAAATACAGTGGCAAAAGACCTCAGGTGTTTTCATTGCGATCACAGCCTGATTGATGAAGATAAAAATTGCGGGAAATGTGGCTCACCTGCAGCCAGAATTTTTATTACTGCACGCACCAAGTTCATCGATTTTTTTATCTGCACAAAAAAAGGTTGCAGATGGCATGGCCTGAATGAGGATGATTTATTCGAGATCAGGCTCGAAGACAGCAACGAATGGTAATTGAAACGGTTAGCAAATCCGGTTCATAATTATTGTCACCATTTTAATCCTCTTATTTTAATTATTCAGCATCTTCACGGAACGAAATATTGTGTCCTGATTACAATAAATTCATTCATTTTCAGAGATGTAAGCTAATTTCAGATCAAAAAAGGGTAACATATTTTTTTTGATTGCATAACATCCTGAGTGTGTTGTTGAAAACACGAATCACAGACTTTCCTGTCATAAAGCCTATTTTATAAAATAAATGTTAAAACAAAAACATCGTTTTATTGCTTAATCGGTATTATTGAATATTTTTGCCAGTAATTAGGTAGATGTGTTTACATATTTTTCGGGAAATATTTGTTTTTCAGTAATTTATGTTGTTTGTTAAATGGCTGTCATTTGTTGATTATTATTAAACAAATAAGATGAACCTACTCCTTTCAAGTATTACCGAAGGATTAATAAACACCTCTCCGTTAACCAAAATATTTAGTAACTTAAAAAGTAACAATTAAAATGTTATGAAGCACTATCTACAATTAAAACATGCGACAGGCTGGTTCAGGAGCATAGTTTTGCTATTGCTGGTTGTTGCTGGTACGACCGCGTTCGGACAGGACAGGAGCATTAGTGGAACAGTAACTGACCGGTCAACCAGCGAATCCTTACCGGGAGCCACGGTGTTGGTAAAAGGTACATCCAAAGGTGTTTCAACCGATGTGGATGGCAAGTTCAATCTCACGCTAACGCCCGAAGAAATTACCCTTGTGGTAAGTTTTGTCGGGTACGAAACGGTTGAAATAGCCGTTGGCGCTGAAAATGTTATTAATGTTCAACTGATTCCGGCCAAGACATCACTTCAGGAAGTGGTCGTTGTAGGGTATGGTAGCACAAAAGTGAAGGACCTTACTTCTTCAATTACAACGGTCAGATCAGATGACATTATCAAAACCCCGGCCTCACAGCCACTGCAATCACTTCAGGGTAAAGTAGCTGGTTTGCAGTTAGTGACCAACGGCGGCCCGGGCGATTCACCCACAGTAAGAATCCGTGGTATTGGTTCATTCCCCGGAAGGGATAATGAAGCCCCATTGTATGTGGTTGATGGAATGTTCTTCGACAACATCGACTTCCTCAATCCAACCGATATTGCCTCAATGTCGGTGATGAAGGATGCTTCGGCAGCCGCCATTTATGGTGTACGTGCTGCCAACGGGGTTGTTCTGATCGAAACCAAATCGGGTGCTTACAACCAGAAAACTGAAATTACCTACAACGGTTACGTAGGTACTCAGATCGCACAGAATGTACTTAAAATGGCCAATGCACAGCAATTTACCACAATGGCAATGGAATCAGGATCAGCAGCCGATCAGGAGTTTATTCTGAACGCAATGCAACGTTATGGAAGAAGCAGGATTGACCCGAACATACCCGATGTAAACACCGACTGGTATGGCGAAATTCTTCGTCCGGCAAACATTCACAACCACAGTCTCGACTTCGCCGGAGGTACTGACAAAGCCAGGTATGCATTGGGCGTTAACTATTTTTACCAGGATGGTATTATGGACATGGAGAATTATTACGAAAGGCTTAACCTCCGTTCAAAAATCGACATGAAAGCCACAAAATGGTTGACCATAGGTGGTAACATCATCATCAGTAATGCAAATAAGTATAATGATCAGGCCGGTGCATGGAATGAGGCTTATTTTGCAGTTCCGATTTTGCCGGTTTATGATGAACTGAATACTGCCGCCGACCCAATTAATTATGCCAATGCACAGGATTTGGGTTACAGAAGTGGTCAAAATCCGTTCCCTACAATGGATTTCAACATCGACAGAATGAAGATTAAAAAAATGATGACGAATTTCTATATGGAATTTAACCTGTTACCCAAAACCCTTACTTTTAAATCAACCTATAATTACAATTTTTCATCCATCGACCAGAGAGTTGTAAATTTACCCTGGTTCATTGGAAACAGTTTCCAAAATCCTGATGCTACTATCACAAGATATTTCACCAATATCAACAACAACATTTGGGATAACGTACTTACTTTTAATAAAGGGATTAATAAACATAATTTTACAGTGATGGCGGGTACTTCATTCAAAGATGAGGGCTACCAATACCTAACTGCACAGGGTAAAAATTTCCCGACAGATATGGAGCAATCATGGTACATTGAACAGGCTTTGAATATTCCGGCTGATCAGGTTCACGACAATGGTTTACGCCAATACGGAATGTCATATTTCGGAAGAGTTGCTTATAATTTCGACGAAAAATACCTGTTGTATGCAACTTACCGTGCTGATGGAAGTAACAAATATCAGCAGAAATGGGGTTACTTCCCAACTGTAGGTTTAGGTTGGGTTATTACACAGGAAAATTTCATGAAGGACAACAATGTTCTACCCTATTTGAAACTTCGTGCAAGCTGGGGACAATTGGGTAACGACCACATTCAGGCCAGCGACGGGGCTTACACCACGGGTGTTTACAATACTACCATGGGTGGTGTTGTGTATTCAGGAACCGTTGTTTCGAGTACTTACTCTGAGTTGAAATGGGAAATGACTGAAGAAACCAATGTTGGTTTTACAGGCAAGTTGTTTAATAACAAACTCTCGGTTGATTTTGATTACTATAACCGCGACACCAAAAATGCCGCTATTCCTGTTAACATTCCTTCAATTGGTGGAAGTGTTCTGAAACCGGTGGGTACAATCCGCAATTCAGGTATTGAGCTTGCTTTGGACTGGACAAACCGCGTAAGCAATGATTTTCATTACAGTGTAGGGGCAAACTTCGCAACATTGAAAAACGAAGCCACAGACCTTTACGGACAGGAGTATATTGATGGCGGTACAGCCGAATTCCGCCAACGCACTTATATTGGCGAACCTCTGATGGCCTTTTATGGCCGCGAGGTTGCAGGTGTTTATCAGAATGAAGCTGAAATCCAGGCCGACCCGGTTGCAGTTGAAAACGGACTTGTTCCCGGCGATTTCAAATATGTTGACCAGAATAACGACGACAAAATTGATGACGATGACCGTGTAATTCTTGGCTCCTACTTCCCGAATTTCACTTACGGTGGTTACATCAACATCTTCTTTAAGGATTTTGACTTTGCCGTGAGTTTTTATGGACAGGAAGGAAACAAAATCCTTAACCGAAAACGCGGAGAAATTATATGGACTGCTGACGGTAATCTGGATGCTGACCTGGCTACCAATCGTTGGCATGGCGAAGGAACTTCAAATGAATATCCATCATCTGCTGGTTTGCGCAAAGGCTGGAACCAGAAAATGAGCGATTATTTTGTTGAAGATGGTTCCTTCTTCCGCATTCAGAATATACAGTTGGGCTACACCCTGAAAAATAATGCCTGGTTGAACGGACAATTCCCCGAAACCCGGATTTATTTCACCGCTGAACGTCCTTTGACGATGTTCAAATACAACGGATTTACTCCGGAAGTTGCCAACGGATGGGATACACAAACCTATCCGGTAGCGGCAATTTATACCATTGGCCTCAATGTTAAATTCTAATCATAAAAACATCTGAATTATGAAATTAAATAAATTAATCGCAATAAGCACTTTTGCACTGGTTGTTCTGTTTGGTTTTTCAGCTTGTGAAAAATACCTTGACGAACCTGCTGAAAACAGAACTTTTACAGGAGCTACCGACTATACCAAAAGTGAAGATATGATCCTTCCACTCATTGGAACATACACCGAACTGAACAACACCGAATGGGAAGATTTCCCATTGATTTCAGTTCGAGGTGACGACGTGAATGCAGGTGGATTGGGCGACCAGCAGGATTTTGCCGAAACCGACAAGTACAACTATAACAAAGATTACTGGATGTACAATTCGCTCTGGCAAAACTATTACCAGAATATGTTTTCAGCCAACTCGGCCATGGAACAAATTGAACTTTACAAGGAATATGCTCCAAACCCTGCTTTGGGCGATCAGTACATTGCCGAGGTAAAGGTTCTGAAATCGTGGTGGTTATTCCAGTTGAGCCGCACATGGGAAACAGTTTTGGTACCCCCTACATCCAATCCTTCCGACTTATTTGTTACTCCGCTCAGTACAAAGGATGAAGTGATGGCTATGATTTCGACCTGGATGGATGAAGCCATTCCTATGCTTCCCGATTTGCATCCAAAAGATCGTACTGATCTTCCCGGCGGTGTTACCAAATACACTGCTTACGCAATTAAAGCCCTTGCTAATCTTGAATTGAAAAATTATCAGGGTGTAGCCGATGCAACTGGCGCTATTATTAACTCTGGCAAATTTGCACTTGAAAATGATTTTTACAACCTTTTCAAAATTAAAAACGATGCCGGCGAACCCGTTGGAAAACTGAACAAGGAAAATGTTTTTGAAATGCAGTATTCAGACCTTGGACAAGGTTCAGGTGACAACTACGCATACCTGTACGCTTTCTTTGGCCCACAAGGCTGGACTCCCGCAGTAACCGGTTCGGGTGATGGCTGGGGATTTTGGGAACCAAGTCTCAAATACATCAAGTTCATGCTGGACAGAGGTGAAAGCATCCGCCTGGAAACAAGTGTAATATTCACTGATCGTGGTATTGCCGAACTTCAATCAGATCCAAATTATGCGACCCTGCCATCCTGGATTTCAAACGCAACGCGGTCGGGCGATGTTTTCAACGATTACGCCCGTGCCATGTTTGCCAGTGGTAAGCACTACCTGCCATCAAACCAGTTGACAACCGGTCGTACAGATTATGGCACAAACAAGAATTTCACCAACATCCGTTATGCTGAAATCCTGCTGATGTATGCCGAAGCGCTTGTAAATGGTGCAAGTGGCGCCGCCGGTTCAGCCGATCAGGCTGTTAACCTTGTAAGAACAAGGGCTGGTTTATCTAGTCTTTCGGGAGTAACCTTAGACCAGGTTCTCGATGAAAAATTTGCAGAACTCGGCATGGAATGGGGTACCCGTTTCTTCGATATGGTGCGTTATGAACGTTATTCCGAACTTAATTATGACGGAAGAACCGGATTCGACGCCACTAAAATATTCCTGCCTTATCCGCAGAATCAGGTGGACCAGTTGCCAATCTTAGGTCAATAGCAATATGTTTTAAACGATTAAATTTTTAAGACAATGAAAGTTATAAAATATTTCTTTTTTATCGCACTGATGGGCGCTTTTGCCATTTCATGCGAAGAGGGTCTTGACCCGATAAATCCCGGAGACCCGGGTACAGAGCAGTTCAGCCCCGAACTTACAATTACTTTTCCAACCGAAGGAAAAATCGTTCGTTCATCCGACAGTGTTGCCACTGTATATTTCAAGTTCCTGGCTACCGACGATTTTGAATTAGGTTCAGTAGTCGTTGTTTTGGATGGAACCGAAATTGGTAATGTTACCAGCTTTGTTGATTACAGAAGATGGGATGCCAGTTTTATGTTCAATGGCCTGAGAGATGGTGAACATACACTCGCAATAACTGTTACCGACCTTTCGGGAAAATCGGTGGCCGATACAGTGAACTTCCTTAAAATTACAACCGAAGCGTATGTTCCGCTTGACGGTGAGGTTGCCTATTTCCCGTTTGACGGCGATTACAAGGATGCAATTACCGAAACCGAAATGACCGTTGTAGGCACTCCCGATTTTGTAAATGAAGGAAAAGTAAACCTGGCTTATGCAGGAGCAACAGATTCATACCTCAACTTCCCAACAACTACGCTGACAACAACACATGAATTCAGCGCAACTTTCTGGATGAAAATCAATGCAACACCCGATCGGGCCGGTATATTGATCATGTCGCCTGAAGACCTCGCAAATCCGGGTTACCCGGCTGTACAGAACTTACGCACCAGCGGATTCCGTTTCTTCCGTGAGGCTTCGGGTACAAACCAAATTATAAAAGATAATGTTGGTTTTGGTACCGGTGAATGTTGGAACGATGGTGGCATTGTTGATCCCTCGACTAGCGAATGGTTTCACTTTGCTTTCACCATTTCCGAAACCATGAGTTCCATTTATATCAATGGAGAACTTGCCCGTGAATCGGAACTCACTGCTCCCATCGACTGGACGGGATGTGATATCCTTACCGTTATGTCGGGAGTTCCCCGGTTTAGAGAATGGAGTCATTTTTCCGATCTTAGCCTGCTCGACGAATTGCACATGTTCAGCAGAGCGCTTACGCTTGAAGAAGTTCAGGCATTTTATAATGTTAAGAAATAGTACGCTTTATATTTAATTACCAATTTTTGAAAAAGGGATGGGTGATACCTCCCTTTTTCTTTTTTTAGAGAGTCCCTGTTTTCTATAAACCAGCTAAGTTCAGATGGAATTTTTCATGGCAGGAATTTCAAATTTCAAACCGGGGATAGTTTAATTTCCAATGTTGAATTTTCAATTTTAAATGTCCAATGGTCATTGATTACGAAATTAACTCAAACTGAAGCGAACTCAGGTTTTTGTAGCATCTCCATATCTGATTCTTTCTTTCAGATGAAATCATGGTGTAAAATTTTTGATTATTAGTTGACAATCTTATTATTTTTGTGAAAAATGTACAGCATGATTGACATATCAGAAATAAACAGGCTCACGGTTGAAGATAAAATGATCCTGATTGAGCAAATCTGGTCAAGTTTAAAACAAGAGGACGATGCTCTGGTTTCACCCGGTTGGCATGAAAGTGTTCTTGCGGAAAGACGAAGAAAAATTGAAAGTGGCGAAGCAAACTATGTTACCCTCGATCAATTAAGAATCCACCAGCAATGAAATTCAGCAAAATTCTTGCACTTGAGGAGGTTCAGTTTGACTTGAATGAAGGTGAAATGTTTTATGAAATGCGATCACCTGGATTAGGGCAATATTTTCGAGATAGCCTTATCTCTGACCTTCAGTCATTATGGCTATATGCAGGAATACACAGCAAACAGTATGGATTCTACCGGATGCATGCAAGCCGTTTCCCTTATGCTATTTACTATCACTTGCAAAATACTGCAATAATCATAGTAGCAATTTTGGACATGCCTCAGAATCCCTCAAAAACCTTTTCTAAACTAAAGTCGAGGAGTTAAACTTATCATTACCCAATCATTTCAAACTGCAACTCACTCAAATTCTTATAAATTCCTTCTTCTTTTGCAACTAGTTGATCGTGGCTACCCGATTCTGCCACAGTTCCGTGGTCGATTACGATGATTTTATCGGCGTTGCGGATGGTCGAAAGCCGGTGGGCAATGATGAAGGAAGTACGGCCGTGCATGAGTTTTTCCAACGCTTCCTGCACCAACCGCTCCGATTCCGAATCGAGGGAACTGGTGTCTTCGTCTAAAATGAGGATAGAAGGATTTTTCAGGATTGCGCGGGCGATGGCGACCTGTTAATGGAATTGATTTAAGCAAAAAATGGAATTGATTGCACAAAACCTTACGCAGAAATAACCATTTGATAACATAATATTTTTCTTATTACCCAAAAATATTCGTATTATTGCGTCTCGAAAAATTAAAAATGATATTAAAAAATAGTTGAATTGTAAACAAAACTTCTTATCCAGGTTTCAATGGAAAATCAATTCAGTAAAAACAGGTCGTTTCATTTTTTGTTGAAAGGTTTAAAACCTTCTCAACAAGGGGATTGTAGGATTTTAGAGAAGAGAAGAGAAGAGAAGAGAACCGACCAGTTAATAT
>Ga0172371_10013481_pt1 | contig 10643 bp, 4 predicted proteins | sample Lak12m_FD_114543 | JGI IMG/M metagenome (GOLD analysis project Ga0172371, IMG submission 114543) | Freshwater microbial communities from Kabuno Bay, South-Kivu, Congo - kab_022012_12m | ecosystem: Environmental > Aquatic > Freshwater > Lake | place: Democratic Republic of the Congo: South-Kivu... | reverse complement strand
CGCCGGCCTCGCCGCGCTCCTGGCCGAACTGCTGGTGGCACGCTACCCGAGCACGCCCACGGCCGCCGAGCCCACCGACACTGCCGCCGCGCCGCCCGCCAACCCTGCCCGGCGCCGGACCGGCAAACGCCGCGCGGCGGCCGCGGTGGGAGCCGTCCTGGCGGCACTAAGCGGGCTCTCACCCGCCGACGCGTCGGTCAGCGAAGCGGCTCGGCAAGTCCGCGCGGGTGTCCAGCAATTCCAGCGCGCCCAGTACGCTGAGGCGGCCCAGCGGTTCGCGGAAGCGGATGTGGCCCTGCCGGACAATCCGCGGATTGCCTTTGATCGAGCTTGCGCCGCGGCGGCCGGCCAGGAGGTCGACAAGGCGGTCGAACTGTTCCAGCAGGCTGCCTTGGCTCGCGATGAACGAGTGGCCGCCGAATCGCACTACAATCTGGGCGGCCTCGCGGCGGCCAAGGCGAAAGCACTGTTCGGCGAGAAACCGGAGGAAGCGGCCGCGCCGACTCGTCAGGAAGGTTTGCAGCTGCTCGGCCAGGCGGTCGCCCACTACCGGGATTGCCTGCGCGTCCAGGGCGATCACGCGGCGGCGCGGCATAACCTGGAGGTGCTGCGGCAGTGGATCAAGCACATGCAGCAGGTGTGGGCCGAACGGGATCGCCAGCAGCGGCGCCAGGAGCTGGACCTGCTGCAGATGCTGGACATGATCACCCGCGAGCAGACCGCCCTGCGGCAGCAAGCGCGGGCGGCGGCACGCGAGGAGGAATCGCCCCGCCGCCGGCAAGTGGTGACACAAGCCGGCGAGCAACAGCGGCAGTTGGCCGAGGAAATCGCGCCGCTGAAGGACAAGATCCAGGAAACGCTGAAGCCGCCGGCAGCGGCCGCGCCGCAGACGCCGCAGGCTCCCCAGCCGAAGCCGGCGACGCCGGACGCGGACCAGGCCGTCGAACTGCTGCACGGCATGGCGGACAAGGCACACGCCGCCATGACGCAAGCGGCCGGGCGGCTGGCCGATCAGGATCTTGCCGCCGCCGTCCCAGCCCAACAGCAGGCCCTGGAGGCATTGGAGGATGTCTACTTGGCCGTCGCGCCGTTCCCGCAGTTCCTGGCGTCCACCACCGGCCAGCAGCAATCCCTGGTCGAACGCTCCAAGCAAATCGTCCAGGCGGCCGATCCCAAGGACGAAACGAAGCCGGACTACGAGGAACTGGCGCGCGAGCAGAACGGCGTCCGCCGCCGCTGCGAGTTGCTGCCGCAACGCGCCGAGGCGGAACTGAAGCAGCTGCCCCCGCCGGCCGCGGGCCCCGAACCGCCTCCTTCGAGCTCGCAGGCCAAGTCCGAGCCGGCGGCGCCCAAGCCGCCGGATCTCCGGCCGGCGCTCGAGAAGGCCGTTCAGTTAGGGCCCCAGATCGCGCCGCTGACCACGCAGGCGGCGGAGGCATTGGAGAAGGAACAAGCCGCGGCGGCGCTGCCGAAACAGGAGGAAGCCCTCAAGCTGCTCCGCGAGATCGCCGACGCGCTGCCCAAGCAGCCGCCTCAGGAAGGGCAGCAGCCGGAACAGCCGAAGCAGGACAAGGACCAGCAGCAGGGCGAACAGCCCAAGCCTCAGCCCTCGGCCAGCAAGCCCCAGCCGCAATCGCTGTCCCAGCAGCAGGCCGAGGCTCTGATGCGCAAAGTGCGCGAACGCGATCGGCAGCATCGCGAGCAGCAGCAACAGTTGCAGCAGTACCAGCGCGGCGGCGCCGCGGTCGACAAAGACTGGTGAGCGAGGCGGGACGTTGGCGTGGATTGGAGGGGAGGATGTCATGACGAAGGAGACGGCAAGGCTCAGACGTACAGAATTCAATTTTGCCGGGCAGCGGCTTTCCACACCGCAAAGCTCTGGACCGGCAAAATTGAATTCTGCACGCCTGAGCCCTGGGCGCCCACCCCTGAATCGAGCCCGCGCGTCCCTCCCGCCGCCGCGCACGAGCCTCTCGCGCACGCTCGTGCTCCTGACCCTCGCCCTCTGCCTGCCGATGTGTGCGAAGGCCGCCGACGACGAACCGGAACTGCTCGTCGAATTGGGCGGCGAGCGGATCTACGAAGGCGAATCCGTCCAGTACGAGGTGACCTTGAACCACGTCGAGAATCCGCAGCCGCCCAAACTGCAGGGGTTCGACGAATTCCAGGTCGAGTTCCAGGGCGAACGGTCGCTGGACTCGCAGCAGATCACGATCATCAACGGCCGCATGACCAAGATCGTGCGCTACGGCCGCGCCTATCGCTATGTCCTGACACCCAAGCGGGCCGGCACCCTGCGGATTCCTGCGCCGATCGCCGAAGTCGGCACCCGCACGCTGACCGGGCGCGAGCTGACCCTGGAGGTCGTTCCGCCCTCGGACCAAGACCTGGCGCGGCTCGAACTGGTCCTGGACCGGGATCACGTGTACCCGATGCAGCCGTTTACCGTCCGCTTGACCGTCGCCGTCAAGGGACTTCCCGACCCGGTCGCCGATCGCAACCCCGTGACCGTGCTCCGCCGCCTGCCGGCGCTGTCCATTCCCTGGGCTCACGATGAATCGCTTCCCAAGGGTTTGCATCCCGACCAGGCTTGGGACAAGTGGCTGACGGCGTTGCAGGACGAGGGCGGCGGGTTCTCGATCAACAACATCGGCGGCCAATCGGCGTTCTCGTTCTTCCGCGATGCTCCGCTGAGTTTCCTGCCCGCACCGCGGCGGACGACGAGGAAGACCCGTTCCGGCCAGGAGGCCGAGTACTGGGAATTCGACTTCGTCCGCAAGTTCGTGCCCCAGGAATTGGGCGAGTTCTCCTTCGGTCCCGCGACCTTGAAAGGCGAGTTCATCACAGGCGTGGACGCGGCCTCGCGAGCTGAGATGGAGAACGTGTTTGCGGTCGCCAAGCCGTGTACGGTCACGGTCCGCGACGCGCCCGCCGAGGGCCGGCCGGACTCGTACATCCAGGCGATCGGCCAGTTCGCCGTGGACACGTCCCTGGTTCCGACCGAGGCCAAGGTGGGCGATCCGTTGACCCTGACTCTGACGCTCCGCGGCGAAGGGACGCTGGACGCCGCACGGGCCCCGGATTTGGGCCAGCACGCGGAAGTCACCGCGAGTTTTCGCGTCTACGAGGCCAGCGAGGAGACCCGCCCGGGAGCCCGCTTGTTCACCTACAGCCTGCGCCCGTTACAGCCGGGTCAGGTCACGTTCCCGGCGATCCCGCTCAGCTATTTCGATGTCGCACAAGAGAAGTACGTCACGCTGGAAACCCGGCCGATCCCGCTGACGGTCCAACAGGCCGAGCGGATCGGCGACGCGGAGATCGCCGTCGCCCCGACCGCCCGCAGCGCCGGCACGCCGCTGGAAGCCCGGCAGGACGGAATCCTGGCCAACATCGACGACTTCGGGGCGTTGCGCGACCAGTCGGTGCGCCCCGCTCGCTGGCTGACCTATGTCGGACTGCTGGGCGTTGCCTACCTCGGAATTGCCGTCGCCTCGCGTCAACTGGGCCGTTATTTCGGCGACGCGGGATTGCAGCGCCGGCGGGCTGCGCCGGGGCGGGCGCGGCAGCGGCTGCAGGCGGCGCAAGCCGAGATCCAGGCCGGCCACGGCCGCGAGGGTGCCGAGCATCTGGGGGCGGCGATCGTCGGCCTGGTCGCCGACATGGCGGGACAACTCGAAGCCGGGATGACGTCCCGCGAGGTCGACGGCCACCTGCAGGCCTGGGCTGTCGACGACGATTTGCGGAGCCGGATCGCCGCGCTGCTGGAGACCTGCGACGGAGCCCGGTACGGCGCCTCGGCAGACGCTGTCCGGCAGGTGAGCCAGTCGACCAGCGAAGTGCTGGAGCAGCTGATTCGGATGCTCAAGAGCGAGAGGCGGGGGAAGGCATGAGATCCGGCACGTCACGGGTTGGGTTCGGGTTGGCCCTCGTCCTGCCGCTGCTGGGCAGTTGCAGCGCGGCGCCGGAGGGCGAGTTGGTGCGCAAGTACCAGCGGGCGTTGGAGACCTTCGATCAGGCCGTCGGGCCGGCGGATTACCTGCGCTCCGCGGCCTTGTACCAGGAGATCCTGGACCGAGGAGTCGTCTCGGGGGCCCTGCTGTACAATCAAGGCAACGCGTTCATGCGGGCCGGCCAGCGCGGCCGGGCCATCGCATGCTATCGCCAGGCGTTGGCTTATCGACCGCGCGATCCCCAGCTGCGGGCTAATCTGCAGTTGGCGCTGGGGCCCGGGACCGCGCTGCAGCCGCCTCGCGCCGTGTTGGACTATGTCTTCTTCTGGCAGGACTGGATCGGGTATCGGGGCAAAGTCGTCGCCACGGCCTGGGCGGCCAGCGTCGCCTTTGTCCTGGGCCTGCTGGCGCTGGGCGTATCCCCGCGACGCTGGTTCCGCCGCGGCGGCTGGACCGCGCTAGGCGTGACGGCCGTCCTGGCCGCCTCGGCAGCGTACGACTGGTACCGCTTCGAACACCTCCAGCATGGCGTCGTGATCCAGGCCCAAGTCGTCGCCCGCAAAGGCAACGCCGACAGCTACGATCCGGCATTCAATGAGCCGCTGAAGGAAGGCGCCGAGTTCCAGGTCCTGGAGCGTCGCGGCAGCTGGCTGAAAATCCAACTGACCGGCGGCCTGGCTGGCTGGGTCCCCGACGCCGCGGTCACGGCGTACTGAGGGACGATCTTGGCTGCAAACAAGCGGCCGGACCGTGACCGCACTCGCCCGGCAGTTCCTCTTGGCCTCCGCCCAGGTTGGGGGTCGCCCGAAATCGCTCTTGCTCACGTACAACTGTTCGTGTAGATTCTCGGCGTACAACTGTACGCAAGGAGAATCTAATGACGCAACGCCCGCCCTTGTCGAAGGGCGAAATGGAGGTGGCCCGGGTCTTGTGGGATCTGGGCCGGGCGACGGTGCGGCAGGTGCACGAGGCGTTTCCTGCCGAGCGGGGGATCGATTTCGCCACGGTCCAGACCTATCTCCGCCGCCTGGAAGCTAAGGGGTACGTGAAGGGCCAGTTGGAAGGCCGGGTGCGGGTCTACGTGCCTGGCGTGCGGCCGACCACGGTGATCCGCGAGACGGTCGACGAATTGGTCGAGCGGCTGTTCGGCGGCGAGACGCTGCCGCTGGTCCGGCATCTGATCGAAGACCGCGGCCTGCAGGAACAGGATCTGGCCGAACTGAGGCGGTTGATTGATCGGCTCGAGGAGGAGGGCGGTCATGATGAGCGCACCTGACTGGCTCCGCCTGGCGTGGGCTCAGACTTGGCAACTGACGCTCTTGATCGTCCTGGTCGCGACCGCCGTCCGCGCGACGTCGCGTCATCGCCCCCACCTGGCTCATGCGTTGTGGCTGGTCGTCCTGGTCAAATGCGTGACTCCGCCCTTGTGGAGCAGCCCGAGCGGCGTCTTCTGTTGGCTGGAGACGGGGGTGGCTGCCGCACAGCAAGCCGAGTCGGAGCTGCGTCCGGCCGAGGCGTTGTTCCAAGGCGTCGCCGGGAATGCCGGCGAGTGGGAAGGGACACAGCCCAATCTCACGGTGCAACTGGTCGAGGGCGACGAGCGAACCGGCCGGATCGGCGCGGCTCGCGTTGCACGCACTGCCGTAACCGAGGCGGCAGGCTGGGGCCGCGAAGCTTGGCTGTTGCTCGTGTGGCTGGCCGGGACGGGTCTGGCTTTGGCCGTGGCCGGCGTTCGCTGGTGGCGGTGTTGGGTTCCGTTACGGCGGCAGCGAGTCGTCCATGGCGTGGCCTACGACGCCGCCTTGGCTGGTTTGGCCAGGCGGTTGCGGTTGCGGCGGCCGGTCCGCTTGCTGGTGACCGCCAGCCGCTTCGGGCCAGCGGTGCTGGGGCTGTGGCGGCCTGTGATTGTCTTGCCTGAGAGCATTGTGCACGGCAAATCGCCGGCGGACTTGGAGCCGATCCTGGCTCACGAGCTGATTCACGTCCGCCGCGGCGACTTGTGGGTCGGCTTGCTGCAGACGTTGGCAGTGGGCCTGTGGTGGTTCCACCCGCTGGTCTGGCTGGTGAATCGGTGGATTTCGCGCGAGGCGGAACGGTGCTGTGACGAGGCGGTGTTGGCCACCCTGGGCTGCGCACCAGCCCGCTATGCGCGCTGCCTGTTGGAGGTGCTGGAGCGAAAGCAGACCTTGCGGCCCGTGCCGGCCTTTCCCGGCGTGCGGCCCGTGGAAGTCACTTCTCGACGACTGGAGCGAATCATGCAGTTGGGACAAGGATGTCGACAACGTGCGCCCTGGTGGTGCTGGATCGTAACGTTCGCGGTGGCGGCCGCTGCGCTGCCCGGCGCGGCCTGGGTGGCGGCGGAGGACGAGCCGGCCGATTTGCCGCCGCCGCGGCTACCACAGGCGGCCGTTCCCCAGCCGTTGCCGCATGCACGCACTCGGACGGAACCCGCCGTACGCCCGCCGCTGGGGCCACTGGTGACACGCCAATACGATCTGGCCGACGTGCTGGCCAAGACCCGCGCAGAACTGGGCGGCCGGAAGAACGACGCTCGAAGCGTGATCGCCGACCAGTTGGCTGCGGCAGGCGGCGCGGAGTGGGCACGGCTGGGAATTGACGTTGACGCCGTCCCGGGAGAAGATGGCGGGGTGCAGATCCAGGACAATCCGCTCGATCGCCAGCAGCCCGAATTGAAGTGGCGGGGGACGGCCGCCCTGGTGCGGCACGACGAACAAGGTCAGCAACGCATCGCCGAGCGAATCGCCCAGATTCGCCGCTACGGTTTCGCTCAGCTTCAGATCGACGTTCAGTTCATTACGGCCCGCTCCGAAGTCGTCGACCAGGCCGTGGGTATGTGGCGGTTGTCCCCTGCGGAGATTTCCGCCGAGGAAGAACTCGCCGCCACAGCAGCGAACCCGGATCCGTTCGACCCCTGGGCGGACTCCCTTGAGCGGCGACCGGGCAATCGCACGGCTTCGTCGATCAAACAGCGAGGCCCGTTTCAGTTTCAGGTGGTCGACCCGGGTCAGTTCCGCCGCATCGAAGCGGCGCTGAAAGGGGATCGGGCCACCAAGATTTTGTGCGAGCCGACCGTCATTACCTGCAACGGCCGCACGGCCATGTTTCATTCCGGCGGCGAGAGGCCCTTCGTGGTCGGACTGCGAGGCGACGAACCGCAAGTCGAGCTGGTCAAGGAAGGGACCGCACTGCGGCTGACACCGGAGTTGCTGCCCGTGCCCCCTGCTGGACCCGAGGCAGGCAAGGTGGCAGCGGTGGACCACGTGGCGGAGATTCCGCAAGCCAGACTGGCACTCCAGTTCGTCCACTCGAAAGTGCTGGACGTCGCGACGCGGACGATCCAGATTTCGGGACGGCCGGAACCCGTTACGCTGCAGGTGCCGCGCATCCAGAGCTGTTCATTCAACTCGACGGTGATCGCCCCCTTGGACCAGACGCTGCTCATCGGCGGCCTTCAGACGCGAGATGGCAAGTCCGAGACTCAGACGCTGCTGCTGGCGCTGACCGTGCGGCGCGTCGCGGCGGAATTGCTGCGGCCGGTCTCCGGCGTCGGCGTCAACAGCGACGCCGGGTTGAGCGGCGAGATGGCCGTCGCTGACGAATTGGTCGCGCCAACGGGCGGCGCAGCCCCCCAGTCCGATCCTCCCGCGGCCCAGGAGACGTGCGTCTTTCCGCGCGTCTACAACGTGCCGGATCTGGTCGTCCCGCTGCCCGGCCCTGTGGTTGTCCGTTGGCATGAAGACGATCGCGAGCGGCGCGAGCCGCAGCCGCCAGGGGCGACCGTAGCCCCCAAACCCGATTTTGACACGCTGATCAACCTGATCCGATCGAGCATCGCTCCGCAGAGCTGGGCCTCGGTGGGCGGACCGGGTTTGATCGAGGGCTGGCCTACCAACCTGTGCCTGATTGTCTCGCAGACCGCGGAGATTCACGGCCAGATTGCCGAACTGTTGCAGGATCTGCGGCGTCTGCAAGATGTCCAAGTGACGCTCGAGACGCGCGTCGTCGGGCTGGCCGACGCGGACCTTCAAGAAATCGGCGTGGCGGACGCCCGGGAACTCGCCGGCCCCGGCCACCGCCTGTTGAGTGACGCGGAAATGAGAAAGCTGATGCGGTCCGTTCAAGACCGCGAGCAGAACGGGATCTGCTTCGCGCCGAAAGTCACCGTGTTCAACGGCCAAGCCGTCACATTTCAGCTGGGCACACCGGCGTCGCCCTACACGCTGGAGCTACGGACCCAGGCAGCCGAGGACCGCCAGTCCGTCCAACTGCGTTATGCGGCCAGCGGCGGCGACACGGCGGAGATCCCCCACGACCAGCCGCCCCTGACAATCGCCGTCGGCGAGACCGTGCTGATCAACACGCAAGGCAAGCTGCGTCCCGAGTCCTTCGGCTGGGACAACGAAGTGGGCGTGCCGATGTTCGGCGGCAAACTGCCCTACGTGAACAGGCTGTTCAAGAACGCCCCGCAACGGAAGATCAGCCAGGTGGCTGTCCTCGTGACGCCGCGGACCATTACCTCTGCCGCGTCCGAGGAATAGCCCCGGTCGCCGCATCACTGAACCCCGATCGGTTCGCTCTGCAGATGCTGGGGGCTGGTGGGATAATCTTCGCCGACAAACACGGCGAAGCTGACCACGTTGCCGGGCACGTCGGCCGGGACGTCAAACGTGACTTCCGCCGTGCCCTGACCGCGGGCCGGAACGGTCTTGCGGTCCAGTCGTTGGCCCTCGCGACCGCCTTTCAGGGTGACGGTGAGCACCTGCTGGCCGAGATCCGCCGGCAGGCGGTGTTTGATCTGGACCGTCACCGGCTGGCCGGCCGCGACTTCGGTCGGCAGGACGAAGGTCAGCCAGTCCGCGCGGCGTTTGGCGGCGGTCTTCGGTCCCTTGGCGGCCGCCTTCTTCTTGGCTTTGCCGCGGCCGTCCGCTCGGCGTGCTTGGGCTTCCTGTTCTTGGGCCGCCATGAACGCTTCGCGAACCGCCGGATCGCTGCGATGGCGGAATACGTCCAGCGCGGGGTCCCCGGTCTCGGCCATCCACTGCTCCAGCTTCCGGCTCAGGTCCCGGAGTTGCTCCTGATGGTCCGCCGAATCGATCAAGTTGTGCAGGCAATCGGGATCCTGCTCGACGTCGTACAGTTCCTCGGGAACGCGAAACTGGTACAGCCTGTGCCGGGCTTCCAACACGGGATCGGTCTGGGCCAACTCCGCGAGCCGCCGGTAGGTCGGCGTGCCGGTGGTCGCGGTGGCCATGATCCGCTGGCCGTCCGACCAGGGATTGAAGATATACAGGAATTTCTTCGTCTGGATGGCCCGCATTGGATCGCGCGAGCCGCCTGAATTCTCGTTGTACTCCTTGATGATCCAATCGCGTCCTTCTTGCCGGCCTCCCGTCAGCAGCGGCGCAAACGATCGCCCGTCCAGCCGCGGGGGCCGTTGGACGCCCGTCAGGTCGACCAGCGTGGGCAGCAGGTCCACGGCGGAGATCATGTGCTCGTTGTCCACGCTGCCCGGTGTGGTGACGCCGGGGACGATCAGGAACAGCGGCGTGTGCGTGCTGTGGTGATAGACCTGGGTCTTGGCGAACGGCAGCGGCATGCCGTGATCCGACAGGAACAGGATGATCGTGTTATCGCGCTGCCCCGAGGCACCCAGGGCCGCGAGGATTTCGCCGACGCAGTCGTCCGCCCGCCGCACGCTGGAGTAATAGTGCGACAATTCCTTGCGCACCACCGGATCGTCGAACAGGAAGCCCGGGATGGGCATCGGGTCGGGCTCGAAGACTTGCGTCGGCACATTCTTGTCGGGAATCGTGTCCCCGCGGTTGCTCTGGGCATAGAACGGCTTGTGTGGGTCAGCGACATTCAGCAGCAGGCAGAAGGGTTTGCCCGCGTCGCGTGCTGCCTGGATGGCCTGCGCGGCGCCGGCGCCGTAGGAAGCGGCAGCTTTGACGTCCCGCCGCTGGCCGTCGGGCCCGACATCCAGATCCAGATCCCACGCCGGATAGGGCGAATAGGGCGTCGAGTGGGAGACCTTGTGCTGGATGGCGGTGAAGTACCCCGCGGCTTTCATCAGGTCCGCCAAATGCGGATGCGTGGCATCGCGGACCTGGTAGAAGCCCTCGACCCGGTTATTGTGCGGATACAGCCCCGACCACATCGCATTTCGCGAAGGCATGCAGTTGGCGCATACGACGTGGGCCCGCGTGAACCGCATCCCCTGGGCCGCCAGGCGGTCCAAGTTCGGCGTGGTGTCAGCCTGTCGGCAGCCGAACGCGCCGACCGAATCGGCGCTCATGTCGTCCACGGTGATGATCAGGACGTTAGGCTGTCGGGCCTGCCCCGCTGGCGACGGCGGAGCAAGCACCGCGGCCAGCAGGAGTGAGATCGGGACGAGACGGGACCGTCCCGAACCAGCGAAAGTGCAGCGGATCCACGTCGGCAGCTGGCGGAGTTTCACGATCAAGGGCTCCTTGGGGTCAGCGGTTACTTCACGCCCCTCGTCTGGCGGCTCACGGAGCCAGCCGTCCACGATGGACGAAGGCATGGAAAATGGTACCATGCAGCCTTGGAAATAGACAGCGTTGGCGTCGCACAGCGTGTCGCGCAGCGTCGGTGTCGGCAACCGCAACGCCGGGCACTCACCCGGGCCAGCCACGATTCCAGGAGAACCGT
>Ga0172371_10013480_pt1 | contig 10644 bp, 5 predicted proteins | sample Lak12m_FD_114543 | JGI IMG/M metagenome (GOLD analysis project Ga0172371, IMG submission 114543) | Freshwater microbial communities from Kabuno Bay, South-Kivu, Congo - kab_022012_12m | ecosystem: Environmental > Aquatic > Freshwater > Lake | place: Democratic Republic of the Congo: South-Kivu... | reverse complement strand
GTTTGGTTATGCTTCTGATGAAACCAAAAATCTGATGCCTGTGGCCATTGACTTGTCGCATGCATTAGTAGAGGAACTTGCAAAAATCCGCAAGGAAGGTGAAGTAATGACTTATCTTCGTCCAGATTCAAAATCGCAGGTTACAGTTGAATATGATGATGATAACAAACCGGTTAAGGTTCATACACTTGTTGTTTCAACACAACATGATGATTTTATTAAACCGGGTGATAACGGACTTTCAGGCATTCAGGCGGATGAAGCTATGGTTGCTGCCATCAAAGCAGATGTTGAAAAATATTTGATACCAAGAGTGAAAGCGCTTGATCCTCAGTTTGATGCATTGATTCAGGATGGTTATACACTTCACGTAAATCCAACCGGAAAATTTGTAATTGGTGGTCCGCATGGCGATACAGGATTGACAGGTCGTAAAATTATTGTGGATACTTACGGAGGTAAAGGTGCGCACGGTGGTGGTGCATTTTCAGGTAAAGATCCATCGAAAGTTGACCGTTCAGCTGCTTATGCTGCCCGTCATATTGCAAAAAATATGGTTGCTGCAGGATTAGCATCTGAAGTTTTGGTACAGGTTGCCTATGCGATTGGTGTTGCCAAACCGATGAATTTATACATCAATACTTATGGAACTGCCAAAGTAAGTCTTTCTGATGGAGTTATTGCAGATAAAATCTATCAGCTTTTTGATATGAGACCAAAAGCCATCGAAAACAGATTGAAATTACGCAATCCGATTTATAAAGAAACAGCAGCGTACGGTCACATGGGTAGAACACCTCAAACCATTGTCAAAACATTCAAAGACAGTAACAGAAAAGAAATTAGTTGCGAAGTTGAATTGTTTACATGGGAAAAAACCGACATGGTTGATGCAATAAAAGCTGCATTTGGTTTGTAAGGCTTAGTTGGTAGGATTACCAAATTAGTAAGTTAAGAATCACATATAAACTCCGGAAGAGTTGCCAAAAGGAATTAAATTTCTGGCAATTACTCCGGAGTTTTTTTATGCTTAAAAAACCTGGTGTGAGAGTGTTTGATACACCCTGAAATTATTAACAAGGATCTATTTAAATTAGTAGCATTACTAATGATGTCTTAGTAGTGTTACTAATGATGTCTTAGTAACGTTACTAATGATGTCTCACTAACGTTACTAACGATGTATTACTAACGTTAGTAATACACTGTTACTAGTGTTAGTAAGTCACACTATAAATTTTCTATTATTTTATCGACATTTCTTCAAATCCTTTATCTGTCTTAAATTGATAGTTGATAGTTAACAGTTTTGAGGTTTGAATTGATTTTTTATGTTTGATAATCTAAGCGTTTGGAAGATTTTAGAAAAGCCCGGATTCAGGCAGTATGGGAAAAGAAACATTAGTTGCAGGTTACAATTCAAATAATTTTTGAAAAACAGATGTACAGCATTGATTGTACGAACTGGTAATAGAACATTGACTCTTTGTGTGGTTGGAAGTAGATTATAATACTCGGTTTTAAGATGTGGAAGTGATTATGTAAACTATTTATAGTTCTAATATTGAGTGTATTATGTGTTTAAAACAGATGAGCTTTTTGTTAGTGTTATGGCATACTTATTTGAAAAGTAATAAAAGAAATAAATTGTTTAAAATAATTTATAGAAAATGAAATAATAATTCATTAATTGTATTGAAATAAATTTGTATTTTTGCAAAAAAAATTGAAATATTTATTTGCTATGAAAAAAAAACTCTTCTTTATGTAATTTCCGTTCGGTATAGCAATTAATAAAAATGATTCCAGCAAGCCATAAAAAAGGAAAATCAATGAAAATAACCACTTCTTAAACAAATTATTTATGAGAAAGACAATGATAGTTTTTTTAATGTTGTCAGCTTTAATGCTTTCAGCACAAAGTCACAAGTTAATTTTTGACAGAAATGCATATCGAGCAGCTGATAGAATAGTTAAACAACAAGTCGAATTTAAAGACCCCGGAAGTTCAGGAACACAATTGACCTGGGACTTTAGTAATTTGCAGCTTATCAACGATGATTATAAGCTAAACTATTTCATTCCCGACAGTTTAAAGATGGATACAATTTGCGGTATGTAACATCATACCAGATATTACTTCCGACAAAAAGGTGACACAGTCTGGGCTGTTGGATTTGAAAATTCCACAACATTAATGGAATATCTCAAACCAGAACTCAAACTCAGATATCCATTTGCATACGGTGATACATTATTTAGTTACTTTGAAGGAAAAGGACAATACAGTCACCGAATTGATTTAAAAGTAAAAGGATATACGAGAGTGGAGGCCGATGCAGCAGGTGAATTGTTGTTGCCGGATTTTGAATCCGTTAAAAAAACATTACGGGTACATACGATGCGACACTACACACAGACTGGTCGTGATAGTATAGAAATGACCCTAGATAATTATGCATGGTATGCCGAAGGAATACGCTATCCGGTTTTTGAAAGCATCAAAACCAATCTGATAAAAAAAGCACGCAAACAAGGTGAACAGGGTAAAGATACAACTATCTTCACTACGTCATTTTATTATCCACCAGAATTGCAAATTTCGCAAATACAAACTGATCCAATACCCGAAAGTCAGGATACTTTGCAGGGAGCAGAAGCCATATTTACTGAAGCCACCATGTTGCCAAATCCGGTAGTTAGTAATTTATATATCAACTATAAGCTGACTCGTTCTGCCCAAATATGGTTCACTGTTCACAACAATGCGGGCATTCCTATGACTCAAACAACTCCTCAAATGAAGCCTGTTGGATACAATTACACAATCATAAATATGAGTAATCTGATAACAGGAACGTATACGGTGTTTGTGCATGTGGATGATATGGTTTTGCAGAGAGTAATAATTAAAAAGTAATCCATGTAGAAATTAACAAATATGAAAAAAATAATTTTAATACTGTCTTTGCAGATTTTCACATTTATTGTAATGAATGCTCAAAATAGTGCATTTGTTATGCCTTCAATACCAACTTCACCACAAGCGGAAGCATTTAAAAAATATGGTGAATATTCTATTAACTATCAAACAGGAGTACCAGATATTTCAATACCATTGTATGAAATCAACCATTATGGCTATAAGTTGCCATTAACATTAAGTTACAACCCGATACCACTTAAACCTGGGTATAATTACGATGTTTTTGGGCGAGGTTGGAGCCTTTCATTAAGAAGTTGTATCACAAGAACGATTGAATATGCTCCCGATGAGTCTGCGAATTTCAAACTAGACAACTTTGCAACAGCAGGTGAACGACTTGATTTAGATTGTCCAAATTATAGTTGCTTTAAAGAAAGAAATTTTGCTTATGATAAGTATAATGCTATTCTACCAAATGGTGCATCATTTGATTTTGTAATAGAAAACAAAGATGGGGTTATATCATTTCTATTATCAACTGCTAAAAAGTATGTTTTAACCTGTAATGGTCAATACTCATTTACAATAACTGATGAAAATGGTATCAAATACTCATTTGATAAAAGTGATTATATCGATGAACCTGAAGTATTTCCTAGTAATGTCGCATGGCATTTAACTCGAATTGATTTACCAAATTCAAATCAACCAATTACATTTAAATATGATATTGAAATAAAAAACGTAAATTTTAGTCGTGAACCAAGGGCCAATATAGGGGATTGTGTTAATATTCCCGATGGTATCTCCGAAGATGATTGGAATTATAGTAATAATATGACGTTCATTCCATTTGCAAAAGTGGAAACAATTGATTCATATTATACATATAGAATGAAATTGTTAACCAGTATTGAATTTGGTGAAAATCGTATTGCATTTAAATATCAAAACCATGAGCCTTATGGGGTAAATGTTATTCAATCGAAAAATTATATTGAAAAAATGGATTTCTATGAAAATGAACAAACACTTGTCAAGTCAATTAGCTTTGATATTTCTTCTGGAGAATATATCAATAATTTTACAAGCAATCCAATGCCTATTGGCAGGTTAGATTCTTTAAACTTAAATGGTAACATTACTACAAGTCCCAAATACAATTTTGAATATTATGGATTTAGTAGTATGTATTGTAATGGAACTGACCATTGGGGTAATATTAACTTTCAAGCTTACAATTATGATTGTGTGGGTAATTTTAACGTTTGGACAGAAGAAATTTTTAAAGCCGAATCAAATAGTTCAAACAAACCTTTTGGTTGTATCTACATAGATCCTCCAGCTAGAATTAGATTGCTTGAAAACACATCGGCATCTCAACCATTTCAAAAAATTAAATTACAAAATGGATTAAACTATAATGAAGATGAACGCAAACCAGAGACACCTGAATTTCATGGTGTTTTAAAAAAAATATTTTATCCAACCGGAGGTTATACAGAATTCGAATTTGAAAACCACGAATTCTTAACTGCAAATGACTTAAATGGAGATTATATTGTCAATCCTGCTAACAGGATAAAATCGAAGGCATCTGGTTTTAGAATCAAATCAATAAAAAATTATTTGTCAGATGGAGTAATTTCAAACCAAAATCATTATAGATATGGTTCAACTTGTATAAATCCAACTTATCCAACTGCAATCGATTACACTGGTATAGGAGTAGCTGTAGTAGATCCAAATATTTACAGTTACTTAAACTATAGTTTGATTACAGGAAACGCTCAGCCTGTTAATATTGAAAAAATGTTTATAGGTATTGATGATAGAAATAGGTATGAACCCGACGGCTCTGGTCCTTATGGTTATGATGACCCATTTTCTGAAAATCCAAATAAATGGGAGTTAACTGCCAATGCCCAAAATTTCAGAAAACTATTAAATGGTAGACCTCCTGTAGTCTATCCTGAAGTTTCCGTATACTATGGTGATTGTGTAGATGAGAACAATTTAATAATACCCGAGAGATCAACAGGAAAGTCAGTTTATAAATACGATTTAAGTGGTTTTGATGAAAACAATATTGAAACAAATTTCTTTGAGCCATTGATTAAAACAACCTCCGGTTTCACTAAATACTATAATGAAAAACAACAACGTTATAATAAGTTAAGTGAGCAATGTGATTATAAGTGGAATAACAATAAATATCAATGTTTAAAAAAGGAATTGTTTCATTATACGCATCATTCAATAAAATCATATGACAACTACATCTTTAACAATCAATTTCCCAGCTTTACTTTAGTATGGGGAATTCCTAGAATTACCATTTCAGCTTGTTTTGAGTACAAACCAATTAGTTATTGCACACTTTCATATTTAAGAACTTGTGTCACTACTCTTTATACTCAGAATGGTGATAGCATAAAATCTACAAGTATTTATGATTATAATGAAACTGAAAGATTAATTTCTACGAATATAGATGACCAAACAACAAAATTAAAATATCCAGACGATTATTCATCTTCTGTTCTTCAAAAAATGGTTGAGAAAAATATGATTGCACCAATAATTAGCTCTGAAGTTGAATATAAAGGCAAAACGCAGGCTGGCAACAAAACACTTTTCAAAGAATTTCAGTTTGGTGACCAAACTTTGATACTGCCAGCCGAAGGGTATAAATTAGATTTAAAATCCACCGGCAATGAATATCGTCTCGAAAATCAGATTGTAAAATATACTAAGAATGGAAATCCTTTGGAGTTAATATCAAAAGATAATTTACATACATGTTATATTTGGAGCTATAATGATAGATATATGGTTGCAAATATTGTTGATGCATCATACAACACATCTGGTGATATAGTTTCGGGCTCTACAGTTCTTACAAAAAGTAAGATTGATGCAATAACAAATTCAACAACTACACAAGCAGATTATTTACAAAAACTTGCAGAAATTCGCTCTTTATTACCTAACTCTCAGGTATCCACATATACTTACAAACCTTTAATTGGTATTTCAACAATGACTGACCCGCGTGGCATTACAACATATTACGAGTATGACACTTTCAATCGCCTAAAGGAAACCTATATTATCGAAAACGGAGAGAAGAAGATTCTACAGAGAAATGATTATCATTATTCAACCCAGCAATAAAGAAATTATGAAATTATGAAAACATTCAAATATACAATTTTGCTATATTTATTAGCAATACAATCTGTAGTTCAGTTGGTTGCACAAAACACCATGCAACAACCAGTTGACCTTGGGAACAAAGCTTTTTCTTTTTCGTATACCGATACAAAGAATACACAGAATTACACTAACAATTATCAGGGTAATACATCAAACGATGTGTTTTATAAATTTACGCTTACACATACAATGGATGTTGCAATTGATCATTGTGGATCTGGAGTGTACGATACTTACTTACACGTATTAAATGTATCAGGTCAAGAAATTTATTATAACGACGATGATTGGGAATACGAGTATTGTACAAACCCAATGAATTCCTATTTGTATATAGCCGATCTCCCTGCAGGTACATATTATGTTGTTTCAGAAGGTTATGGTGGAAGTAATGGTAATATAACCACTTCAATTAGAGGCATTCGACCATTATCAGCAAACGGGCTTTACGATGGTAGTGCAGTATCGAGTACAGCTAACGCAGGTACAAATTATGTTCAAACCACAGTACCCATCATTGCAACCAGCGATGCAAGTGCACTAGGCATAAACGAAAGTTTACAAACCATTGCATATTTCGATGGTTTGGGTCGACCCATTCAAACCGTACAACGTGGAATAACAACTTCAAAGAAAGACCTTGCTACCCTTATTGAGTATGATGGTGCAGGACGTGAATGGAAACAATGGCTTCCCAAATCGAGTAATGGAAACGGAGCATTTGTAGAACCTGCAACATTTAAGGGAATAATGCAAACCGAATACGCAAACGACTCTCGACCATTCAACGAAGCCATTATAGAAGCTTCGCCATTAAACCGTGTTTTAGGAAATAAAGGACCAGGTCAAGCGTGGGAAAGCAAACCAACTTCAATTAGTTTCGAAACAAATGATGGCTCTATTTCTTACTTCTACGTCGACAATAATGGTAATTTAAAACGAGAAGGTAATTATACTGTTGGCACACTTTACAAAACTGTTTCAAAAGACGAAGATAGTAAAACTATAGAGGAATACAAAGATAAACAGGATGATTTAGTTTTAAAACGCAGCAAGAATGGAGCTGAAAATATTGATACCTACTTTATAAATAACGATTTGGGGCAGTTGGCATATGTGTTACCACCATTAGCGGCTGATGCATTGGGTAATGGGACTTATAACGAAACTTCCGATGCCATAAAAAAATATGCTTATTTTTACAAATATGACGAAAGAGGTAATTGTATTTATAAACGACTACCCGGTTGTGATCCAATTTATATGGTATACGATAATGCCGACAGATTGGTGTTAAGTCAGGATGGAAACCAACGTGCTAAAACAACCAAAGAATGGAGTGTTACAAAATATGATGTATTTGGACGTGTTATATTTACAGGAGTTACAACTCAATTGTCTGGATCAACTCATGTCAATTTAATTACTAGCTACAAAACTGAATTAGTTGTGGAGATAATCGATAATAATGGTAACTATTCTACAACAAAATTTTCGGGTGCGACGCCTTTAACATATAATTATTACGACAATTACAGTTTTATTAGTTCACTGCCCGCTAATAAGCAGTTTGTAGGATACCAATTAAAAACAGGATACGATAAAGCCTATCCAGCAAGTGCAACAAGTTCGACAGAGTTAAATTCAAAAGGCTTGCTTACGGGCACACGAACCTATTATTTAGACGGTTCAGGTAATTATTCGGTGTCAGCGATGTATTACGATTCTCGTGGGCGAGTAGTGCAAACCAGAGCTACTAACCATTTGGGTGGTTTCGATATAACGTACAACCAGTATAACCATAGCGGACAGGTAACGCAAAGCCTGAAAGAACACAACACCAGCACACAAAGTTTGATTACCGAATTGTACACCAACAAGTACGACCATGCAGGACGATTGGAAACTACATATTATAAAATTAACTCAAACACACCTGTTTTGTTGGTAAATAATTCATACGATGCTTTAGGGCGTTTAATACAAAAGAAACGCCACAACGATACAGATACCGAAGAATTTGAATATAATATCCGAAATTGGACTAAGCGAATTACAAGCGGTGTTGGGGCTAATAAGTTTGAACAAAAACTTTTTTATAACACAGATCTGCCTACAGGAGCAACGGCATGCTACAATGGCAATATTGCTGCTCAAACATGGACATATAATGGAGCATTAAATGGTTATAACTTCACTTACGATAAACTTAATAGACTCAATTATGCAACAAATAACAGTACTAATGAAAATTCCGATTCATTTGGTGAGTATTTCGGTTACGACAAAATGGGCAATATTAATAGTTTAGTGAGATTTGGTGAAAATCCTTGGAGTCCTATGGATGGTTTAAATTTCTTCTATAATGGGAATCAAATAACAGGTATTTTAGATGAACACGGTAGTCAAAATATGTATAACACAAAAGAATACAATGAAACTTATATGGAGTGGAATCCTGATTATATTGAAATGTCGTATGACGCCAACGGCAACCTCATAAAAGATTTAGACCGCGATATTGTTACTATTAAATATAATTTGCTAAATTTGCCAGAGATTATTCAGTTTAAAAACGGTAATCAAATCCGCAACCTGTACGATGCCAGCGGGCAGAAGTTAAAAACACAAAACGTTACCATAGCCTATTATGTTACCCAGCCAATTATCTCTGAAAATCAAATATATGATTTGTACGATATGGCTCAGGAAAACGAAGAGATATATTTAGAAGGGACAGAATACATTGGAAATGTTGAATATAGTCATTTCGAAAGTTATTATATGGGTGAATATTTTGACCATTATGGTATTGATTTTATGCGATTGTATAACGCTGAAGGTTATTGTGATAACAATTTAAAATTAAACTATTATCGTCGTGACCACTTAGGAAATAACCGTGAAGTATGGCGGGCACCTTACACAAATTCACAAGGAGCAACTGTAGCAGCAGCCACTATTCAGCGCACCCAGTACTACCCCAGCGGTTTACCTTGGGTGAGTAATAGCGGTGATAATCCAGGGACTCAGAATAAAAAGTACAACGGTAAAGAGTTTGTGGAGATGCATGGGTATGATACCTATGATATCGTATGGAGGCAGTATTATCCAGCAATTGGACGCTTTCAAAGCATCGACCCTGAAATTGAACAAGCTTACAACGAAAGTCCTTATGCCATGTGTGATAACAATATGGTTAATAGGACGGATCCAGATGGAAGGATTTGGAATAATGTGGCCGGAGCTATTATTGGAGCTGCCGTAGAATATGGTAGCCAAGTTGCAGCAAATCTCATTGGAGGTAAAACAATTGGTGCAGCATTAACACAAGATATTGACATTGCTGATATTGGCGTAGCAGCTTTAGAAGGTGCTATTACAAGCGGTGGATCCGCTTTGAAATCTGTAGGGGCTAAAGTTGCAATTACCTTGGGGTCAGAGGTTGCAAAAAATACGTTTGATGCTACTACAACAAAAAATGGTGTTGATAAAAATGTTAATAATGCAGGGAAGGTTATAAAAAATACCGCAATTGGAGTTGTTGCAGGAGCTACAACAGCAAAGCTGAAAATTAGCAATTTTTCAACTCAATCAAAATCACAAGCCGTAAAAGTTGCCAGAGCAGAAGCGCATAATGCAGGAAAAGGACTAACAACCTCAGAAGCAAAGAAAGTTGCAGCAGCACAAGTTAAGAGAAATTCAACAAACACAGCTATTAACAAAAAACTTCCAATTGCAAACAAGACAACAGAGGCTGTTGTTGGTGGTGTTTCAGAAGATAGAAAAAGGAAAAACTGATAAGATTTGATGTAAATGAAAAATAATAACATATCTAGTAGTCATTCAGGTTATATTAAAATTGGAATTATTCTAATTCTTATATTGTGGATTTTTTCAACAGTTATTTATAATACTTTTATCAATTATCGACTTTTGAAAAATGGTGTCAATACCTACGCAGTAATATACCAAAAGAAACATGTAGGATCAAAAGGAACATTGCTGACCAAATATTATTTTATTTGGCATGGAAAAAAATATTATGGAGAATCAACTTCAGATGATTCATATGCAGTTGGAGATTCATTACTCGTATATTTTTTTGAAAATGAACCTGCTATAAATAAGAGTGAAAACGCCTTAAAGTAAAACTGATGGTATAGGCGTTAAAACCTCAGCTCGCCGTAGTGTATTGAGCAATGTGTTATCGCTGGGCGAAGTTTCCCTTGCTGCCCGTAGTGTGTGCTACATAAAATAGGCTGGACAGCAGGGCGAAGCGTCTTTCGCTTCGTCCTTAGCTCGCCGTAGTGTATTGAGCAATGCGCTATTGCTGGGCGAAGTTTCTTTAACTTCGTCCGGTGGGTCGCAAAGCTCCTGCTTTGCATATTTAAAACAAATATAATATTTAAAGCAGGAGCTTTAATTTCCACCGGTCGTAGGCTGGAGCCATACGACCAGCGCGCAAAGCGAAGTTATATGCTACGGACAGCGGGGGG
>Ga0172371_10013479_pt1 | contig 10645 bp, 8 predicted proteins | sample Lak12m_FD_114543 | JGI IMG/M metagenome (GOLD analysis project Ga0172371, IMG submission 114543) | Freshwater microbial communities from Kabuno Bay, South-Kivu, Congo - kab_022012_12m | ecosystem: Environmental > Aquatic > Freshwater > Lake | place: Democratic Republic of the Congo: South-Kivu... | reverse complement strand
GTCGAGAAACCCGAGAAAGTGGACCTTGGCGATGCCGAATATCTCCGCCGCCGCCATCAGCTCCCCGGAGCGCACCTCTCCCAGGTGTTCCCTGTCGGTGACCGGAGGATCGCCGACCATCCCCGCCTCCCCCCGGGTCGCCGTCGCCAGGTGCACTTCCGCCCCCGAACGGGCGTACCGGGCGATCGTTCCTCCGGTGCCGAACGTCTCGTCGTCGGGGTGCGCCAGCAGGAACAGAATCCTCTTCTTCATCGCCTTCCCCTTTCCTCAGCGACTCTTATGATACGTCATAACCAGGGAAAGGTTCGGCATCGATCGGGCAGGCGCGGGAAGGCGAAAATATTTAATGCTTTTCCTCAGACATTACAACATAACCTCCACTAGGCATTCTCTTTTCAAAGTTTGCCTTATCTATGTACGCCGTGAAGTTCTTCCAGCGCTTCAAATTGGAATCCATGACGGAGTAGTAGATCTTTCCGTCCCCGGTGCGATGGACGCCGGTGATCACCACCTCGTGGCTTCCAACCTTTTCATCGATAACGACCGTGGTGACCACCCCCCTTCCGGTACTCTCGATCGCTCTCGCGAAGCTTTTCCTGGGAACGGCGATTACTTTTCCGAACTGTTCCGCGATCAGTATCTCTTCATAGGGATTCAGTCCGCCGCGTCCCCCCTTCTTCGGGCTTGTAACGATCCGTCCCGGGTCGGTCCGCTCCTCGACGCGGTTCATCGCCAGGTTCTTCATGGTCGTCCTGAACGTCTCTTCCACCTTCCCCAACGGAACCTGCGCGCCGTTCGCGATGGCGTGCAGCACGCAATCATCGGTGGTCTGGGGGGCGGTGAACATGGGAGAGATCATCGCCTGGATGCTTCTCCCTTTTTCGGGATTTTTCTCCAGCTCGGCATAGAACGATTCCGACGGACCCTCCGACGAAACGGTTGCCAGATCCATCTCCTGTGCAAACGCCGACGCCTTCCCCCACTCTTTCGGCGCCGGACCTTCCCCGGTGGTGAATGTCTGGATGTTTTTGAAAAATGCGGCGATTTTCTCCGCGGACAGCCCATTCGCCTTCAACTGGTCGGCCAAGATCCGCTCGAGTTTTTGATTGGCCTGAAACGATTTTTCTTTGTCCCTCGAAAGCGCCATGTTCCACAGGTTGCGGAGATACTGCTGGACCTCGGGATCGTTCCTGTAGCGCCAGTCGACCGACATCTCCCATTGATGTTTCATCAGCGCCTTGTCGGCCTGGGACAAGCTCGTGCCGCCGAGATCGACGGTGGAAGTGTCGATGGGCCGGCAGTAAAGACGCAATTTGTTTTCGCCGGTCACTTCCCTCCGGATCTCGACGTACCCCTCCGGGCACGAAGCGGCGAGCGCCGACGAACCCATTCCGGATCCCGCGGCGATGACGAGGGCGACGACCGAAACGCGAATATCGAATCGAATCATGCTGGCTTCCTTTCGGTATCGACGATCGGGAATCGTTGCGGCTATCTCCCCGGCGTCCGCTCGCACGGTCTCATCGCCGCTGCAAGATCGGCATCGACCTCATACCCGAGCGAACGAATCCGCTCGAGATCGGAAGCCGCCTCCCCGCACATCCTCCGATCGGCGTACAGCATGGCGCGATTCTTCAACACCCGACGCGACGTCGGATTCAGCCTGAGGGTCTCGGTGAATTCCCGGATCGCTTCCTCCTGCTCCCCCGACAGTGCCAGTACCATTCCTCGCCAATCGTGGGCGGGGCTGAAGCCGGGGAACCGTCGAACGGCCTCGTCCGCCAGTTGCCGGACAGGTCTCCAATCGGGCTCCTGCCCCATCTTCCTGTAAAGATTTCCCCGGATCGTGCGCGCTCTGACCTCGTTGACGATCCCGTCCGGCAGAGATTCGTCGAGCGCTCTTGACTTGCGCGCCTCATCCTCTGCCCGCTTCAGTTCGTTGATATTCTCTTCTCTAGACCCCTTTTCAACATCGATAGCCCCTAAACGCTCCCAGGCACGAACAGCCAGCGCGAAGGCCAGTCGCCGCTTCGACTCTTTCGTCTGCTCCACCTGCAACTGCCGCTGGTACCCCCGGATCGCCTCGATCCAGTCCCGGGATACCCGGGGGTCCCCGTCTTTCCAGGTAAACGCCCGGATGAAGTAGGCATCGGGGTTGTCGTCCCAAAGGGTGATCGCCGTGTCGGCCAACATCCTGGCGGCGTCGACCTGCTTCCCGGAGATCGCCACGCGCGCACGTTCGGAGTATTCGATGCTGAGATGAAGGCGGACGGCGGCATCGTACGGGGAGAGATCCAGCACTGGATTTTCCCGCAGTGCGATGTCGAGTGCGACCATCCGGAAGGTCGGATCCTCGGGTTCCAGCAGGAGCGCCTTCCCGATGGAAACCGCCGCCTTCCGGTGCATGTTGAGGAAGGATTCGGCCTGCGCGAGGAGCGCCAAGGCGTCCGTAAAGAACGGGTCTACCCGCACCGCCTCGAGAAGCGTTCCCCGCGCCGCTTCGTACTTCCCCATCGAGAAAGCCCGTTTCCCGGCGTCGAAGAGGCGTTCCGCCTCCCACTGCGTCTCGAACCCCGACTGGGGCAAGGTGAACACCAGCGGAACGACCTGCGAAAACGAATCGTCGCGCGGAAACTGTTCGACGGCGTGTTCGAGGCGCAAGGTGGTCGCATCCGTATACCGGTCGAGCATCCGGCTCGCCACACGCGGGCGGGCGAGCATCCCACCCGAAATCGTCGAATACGGGGTTGTGACATGGATGCCCTCATACCACGCAGGGACCGCCTCCGCTCCCTTCAATCGTCGCAACGGCTGGTTGCTCACCTCCCGGAGAACCGGGTAGTCGATCGCCGCCTCGCGCAGGAGTTTGGCGGCCGTGACAAGATCGACGAGGCCGTGGAGCCGAAAATAGATGCCACGGGGCTCGATCTCGTTCGAATACTCGAAATTCCCGTAGGCCGCGGTAAAGGATTTCGCAACCCGCTCCCATTCCTCATCGGGGCTTCCCGTTCCCACGAAGCCGTCCGATGTGCATTTCCCGCTCTCGGTCAAGACCATCACCCTCGTTTCGAACAGGGCGGCGCGACCATTCGCAGAAACGTGAATGTTCCCTCGACCGATCGGCACCGGATACAACCAGAATCGAGCAGAACCGGCTTTCCGTTCTTTCCCCTCCCGCATCATCGCTTCCTGTATCTGGACCAAGGTTTCATATCCCGGCGCTGCGACCGTGACCTTCCCGCTGTTGATCTTCTTCATCGCGTAGTCGGCGTCGAGCATGATCTTGGCGAAGACGGAATCCTGGGGAACGTTGTACACCCGTGAGTATTGCGGGCCGCCCATGTCGTCGGGGAGCGGGTCGAGGGAAACCGCGGGGGTGAGGCCGTCGCGCCATACTGCCCGGAAGGCGGTGATGATCGAATCGACGTCCATCCGGCGTTCCGGTCGAAGCGCGGACGAACCGACCAGGAAAACATCTTCGTGCTCCGGATCGAGCACGAACCCGTGGACCCGCCCGATCCCGCCGGGGTAGCGCAACTCCCCGGGAAGCTTCTCCCAATCGGCCGCATACGGTTTCGCGCGCGCGCAAAGCCCTTTGAGCGAAATGAGAACCGGGGAATCGATCTTTGCGGCCGGGCCCTGGTGGCGGAAGTCGGCCACTCCGATGAAACCGAGCAGGTCGAGGGTCACCTGCAGGTCGACCCCGCCTACTTTCCTCGCCTCCGGCGATGCGAGCGCGGCTTTCGCCTCCGGAGTCAACCGGCTGACGGGCCTCGCGCTTCCGGGAACGAAGACTTGCCGGAAGAGCGGGGCGTCGCCGTGGAATATGTTCGAGAGCGGCTTGACATCCACGACTCTTCCGTCGCGGGTACGAAGCTGCTGTTTCAACGGGTCGTAATCGATCTCCGGGTTCGAACCGTCGTAGACTGCTCCCGTGCCGAACCCTTTTTTTGCCAGTGCGTCCGCCGTCTTCAGCTGCCTCAGCGCCTCCCCTTCCGAAGCGAGACGGATCGTCGGACGTCTTCCGGTTTCCGGCGGCGACGCCGGGTTCGAAGCCGCCGGTTGCAGATCGGCGGAGATCCTCCGCAGGTAGAAATTGGCCGTTTCCGCCTTGCGTTGGGCATCCCGGATCATGACCTGCGCCGCCGCCGCGTTGGGGGCCGATTTTGCCGCCTCCAGCTCCTTCGCCGCCTGCAGGGCCATCTGTTTCACCCAGGACAACCCTTCACTGGCCCGGATGATTATCGGTGAAGGTGTTTTCGGCTTATCCGAGGGCGGCAGCTCGGATTCGATGACCAGGATCCCTTTTTCGATAGTCGATATCTCGCCGGAGAGCGCCATGATCTTCTCCCCCGTGATTCTGGCCGACTGGGTAATCGCGCTCCCGTCGTCGGCGAGCGCGGCAAGCCGGGGGGAAAACAGTCCGACAACCGCGAGAGCCGCCAGAAGAAGGGACCGGGATACGTTTCTCATCGATACGTCCCCTTCACCGGACTTCCTTCGTCATCATTTCGTAGCCGAACCGCACCGTCATTCCCTCCCCCTTCTCCACGACGTTGTACACTACGGAGCCGTGGTGGCTGTAAGAGAGGATCCGGCCGCGATCCAGCGCCAGAAGGATGAGACCGCTCGATTCGGACTCCTTCAGCTCGACGGAAACGCCCAGCATATCGTCCGGGGTGAAGGAGGTGACGCGGCCCTTCAGGTCGATATAGGCGACCCGTTCGCCGGCCAGGGTCCCGACACGGCGCAGCGTCATCGTCAACTGATTTTCGGTTCGACCGAGAATGCCCGGCTCGATCGTCAGCGCTTTCGTTTCCCACGATTCATGGATCGCAACCGGCCCGGCGGGCAGGAGGAAGCTCCCGGAAGTCATCGCTTCCTCGAGAACGTTGGCGGCGGGACCGTTTTTCGCGTCGAACCTTCGTACCGAGCCATTCGGCTCCATCTCCTGCCTGACCGGGATTCTCATCCTCTTCTCGATCTCCTGGACGATCGAGGCCATCTCGTTGTCGTGCGGAAACGTGTTGAACCAGTCCGGATCGGTAGAGTCGACGATCCACTCGATTCCCGGCTCGCTGTAGGTGAGGCGAAAATCGACCACCTTCTGGTCGAGGACCATGCGACCATTCGCCTGCACGGCCTCCACGACCGTCTGGATCGTCATCTTGCTGAACGACGTCCGTTCGAATCCGATTACCGGAATCGATTTGGTCGAGATGACCGACACGACGTCCCGGTACGTCTCCCCAGGGCGCGCCTTGAGCTGAAGACGGAACCGCTCCGGCTCGCCGGCGTGCAAGGATCCGGCGATAAGCAGCAGAAGGACCGTCGATCCCATCGCCGACACGATCTTCTTCATGCGGCATCCTGTCGACGGCACCGAAGACGATCCGGAGTCACCGCTTCTTTCCCGGGATCACCGCTTTCCCCGCGGAAAATGTCACGTGTCGAACGAGCAGGCTGTTCACATCCAGGGGCACGACGAAGGCGATCTTCATGACGACAGGTCTCCCCTTCTCGTAACTGTAGTACGAGACAGTCCGGACTCCCAGGGAGAACAACCACGGCTCGCCAAAGGAGGCCGCGACGGCGGGCCCGACGACGGAGTCCCGTTCCTTCGTCGCGTCGTGGCCGGGGGCCACCTCTTCGTAGACGCAGGAAAAGTCGGTGGGTTTGAATGTGGCGATACAGGGGCGCGGCGCGGTCCCCCTCAGCGTCACCACTACGATCTTCGCCCCCTCGTCGGCCTTGATGATGTTCCGTTCCGCCAGATCGGACGGCCCGTCGTAAAGTGCGTCCTTCACCTCCACGGCGGTAACCTTCATCTTGAGCTGCGCGAGCTCCGTCAACTCCGGGGGCTTCTCGGCGAACAGGGACCCCGGAACGATCAACATCGCCGCCGCCACTACAAAAACAGCGCTCCTCGATATCCCGATGGACATCTCCGTCTCCTTCCCGAAATATTTTTCTTCCGCCCTGCCTACTCCTTCGCACCCGCCTTTTTGAGCGCTTTGGTTATCTTCGAGTACCGGGCCTTCTTCCCCGCCTTGTCGCACCCGGATGGCGTCCCGCAGTTGGGATCTTTCAAGTTTTCTTCGTACCATTCGCGCGCGGCCCGCAACGGCGTATCCCCGTTCCCCGTTTTTACCCGAACATCGGCGCCCTTTCGTATCAGCAACGAAACGCATTTTGCGCTCCCATTTCCCGCCGCGAAGATCAGGGCGGTGATCTCGTCAACAGTTTTCGAATCCACCCTGGCACCCGCCCCCAGCAACGCGGTCATCACCTCCGATTCGTCGTCGTTCACCGCCAGCATGAGGGGCGTTACGCCGTACCTCCCCGCTGCATTCACGTTAGCGCCGTTCTTTATCAGCAACCGGACGAGGTCCAGTCTAGTCGTCCCCTCATTGGGGAGCTGCCTCTCCATTATGGCGATCATCAGGGGCGTCCTGTTCCTGTTGTCGGTCGTGTTCACGTTGGCGCCGTTCCTGACCAATAACTCCGCCATCTCGAGACGACTCGGCACACTGGGGAGCACGTCTTCCCTGGTGGTCAGCAACGCAAGCGCGAGGGCCGTTCCCCCGTCGGCGGCTTTCGCATCGGCATCCGCGCCTTTCTCCAGCAGGATCTTCGCCATCTCGTACTGCCCCGTGAGCACGGACAGCATCAAGGCGGTCACACCGCTTTTTTTATCCTGCGCGTTGACGTCCGCACCGTGGTCCAGCAGCAGTTTCACGATTTCGATATCGCGGTCGTTCCCTTTCCTCCCCCCCCAGACGTACTCGGTCATCTTGGCGATCACGATATCCCTCGACACCGAGAACATCAGGATCGTGAGTTCATCCTTTCCATCCTTGGACTTGAATCGCGCGTTCGCGCTGACACCGCGTTCCAGCAGTGCCCTGACGTTCTCCACATCGCTGTCCACGACCGCCTTCAATAACTCGATTCCCGAATTCGACGCGGCCAAACAGATGCCGGAAGCCAGCAGAAGAAGTACGACGAAGAACATGAGACGTCTCATATTTCCCTCCTGGAATATTTCTCCGGCTTCGGCAAGGAGAAATTTATCGGTCTCGTCAAAGGTATGCCCGGTCCCTCACCGGATTCGCCCCTCGACCGCCTTGTCGGCGGACGCTTCCTCGGGTGCGGATTGCTCTGCGATCCCGGTGGGTTCGCTTGGAAACCCCGGGGATTTTATCGGGGAGGGATCCGGCAAACGGATGTCGTCCGACGAAGTAAGGGGAACGCGATCCTCCGCAATCGTCAGAGGCGCCGGAACTGGGAATTGAACACCCTGTCGATATGCGCATACCGCTCCTTCAGCCTCGCAAGTTCCTTCTCGAATCCCATATCGGCAGCCAGCCTGATGGACTTCGATAAAAAAAGCAGCGCGTCGTCCCGGTCGTCCTTCGGCCGCTTCGACTCGTACATCCTGGAGTACGCCTCCTCCGCCTGTTCGGCATTCGCGCGCATCTCTTCCACCAACCGGAGGTCGTAATATTCTCTGCCCGCATCGGCCCCCGGGGAGAATTTTCGCGGTTCGATCCCGTCGAACACGAATGGCTTCTCCCACCCCCAGGGAACGCCGTCCACGATGAGGAAATCGTAGCCGCATCCGTACCCCGCCTGACGCATCTCGTCGTTCAGCCGGTGAAGCCACATCCCGTTCTCCAGCCGGAACGCATCGTCGGGCAACATTCCGGTCGACGCGGTGAGGTCGAGGCCGAGCGTGCCGGTGATCGCGTGATACGCATCCACCAGCGCCAGCAGAAACTCCCGGAACAGGGGGCCGTGGAACGAACACGGATCGAAGGCGAACGTGGCCAGCACGTGCTTTTCGTCCTGGGATTCACGAAAGAAGAGCCTTGCGGTTCGCGTTCCCCCCAGCTCCATCCGCACGTTCAGCGCCATCGCCCTCCACGTCCCACCGGGGTCGACGGGATCGGTCCTGCCGCCCTCGTAACCGTCCACCTGCTCCTGGAAGACCCGCTCCGGGTCGGTGACCTCCATGGAACATGGCGGATCCGACAGTTGAGAGAGGAATCTGTCGATGAAATACGCGCGATTCGGAGAGCCCGGCGGAATTCGCGGCGTCGGGATATCCGGAACGGAGGGTTTGTCGTGCAGCGCACCGAGGATCCGCGCATTCAACTCCGTTTCGTAGGAATCGCTGCGCAAGAGAATGCTCGCCAGGTAATGATGTTCATCCATCGGGATCGTCCCCCATCGGTAATGTCCCCTGCACGTACTACGGGGAACAGGATATCGCCGACAATCGATCGGGGGAAGTTTCCGACTTGCGATACGGAACCCTTGGTTCTATGCTCATCGGCATACCGGCCATCGATCGGAGGCCCAGGATGAATCCCATGCGCCGGACCGTATCCATCGCCGTCGTCGCGGCGCTGCTCGGCGCCATCCCAGCATTCTCCGCTCCTCCCGACATCCCGATCCTCGTGGACGGCGTCCCCCTCGACGCGCGGGGGATCGCGGTACGTGGCGAAGTATACATCCCCGCATGGATCCTCGAGAATTACGGCGGGACGAAGGTCGAATGGGTTCGCCCGGCGAACCTGCTCCGGATCGACACCGCCTCGCATCCGCGAACGCCGGTCCCGGCGGAGGGTACGCTCAAGGTGAAGGTCGGATCGTGCCTCGCGGCGGAAGGGTTCGTGGTCGGAAAGACGACACGGCTGTTCCTGCTGAATACGGACTCGAAATCACTCCGGTTCCCCGACGGGAAAACCGCCGCGGACCGCGCGCACGAAGGGACGATCAAGCAGTTCGGCCCCGCCTCGGCCCCCGCTGTCGAATACCTGAAACTGTCGCCCACGGACCGCTTCACCCCGGAGGGCTGGGCCATGGTCTCCCGCATGCCGAAGGAGGAGATCTCCGCGCTCCCAGGCCTCGTCGAGCGGTACGAAGCGATGTACAATCCGCTGTTCTACGACTTGGTGACCAACCTCGTGTTGGAGACGGAGCAGAGGATCCGGGAATCGGGCGCTCTCGACCCTGAGCTGCGGAAGATCGAGATCCACCCGATATCCCTCGGGGAAGACGGCGACGGTTCCATCCGCTCCGCCCCGGGGATCCGGTTCCTGTTCGGCCGGATGCTGAACGGTAATCGCCAGGTCGTATGGAACGTCCCGGTCGTCCTCCAGGGGGGCGCGGAGACGTCGGTGGAACTGTCGCACCGGAACGCCGCGATTCACCAGTGAGGTCCCCTACCAGTTGTACCCCGCCTCGCCGTGCTCCGAGAGGTCCAGCCCCATCACTTCGTCCTCCCGCGAGACACGCAGCCCGATGAACTTGTCCAGGACTTTCAGCAACACATAGGTCACGACGAAGGAGTAGGCCAGCACGACCCCGACCGCCAGCGCCTGGATCGCAAGCTGCTTCGGGTTTCCGTAGAACAGCCCGTCGGCCCCGCCCGGGTTGACCAACTTCGTGGCGAACAGCCCGGTCGCCAACGTGCCGAGCACTCCCCCGACGCAGTGGACGCCGACCACGTCCAGGGAGTCGTCGTAGCCCAACCGGCTCTTCATCATCACGGCCCCGTAACAGATCGAACCAGCCACGGCGCCGATCAACAGTGCGGAAACCGGTTGCACGAACCCCGACGCCGGGGTGATGGTTCCGAGCCCCGCGATGCACCCTGAGGCGGCGCCGAGGACCGTCGGTTTGCCGCGATGGATCCATTCGGTGAACACCCAGGCAAGCGTCCCCGCGGCGGCGGCCAAGTGGGTCGAAACGAAGGCGTGCACGGAGAGGCCGTCCGCGGCGAGAGCGCTCCCCGCGTTGAACCCGAACCATCCGAACCAGAGCAACCCCGCCCCGAGCACCGTCATCGGCAGGTTGTGCGGCGCCATGTTCTCGCTGGCGAACCCTTTCCGTTTCCCGACCACCAGGGCCGCCGCCAGGGCGGAGACTCCCGCGGTGATGTGCACGACCGCCCCTCCCGCGAAATCGATCGCCCCGAGGTTCCGAAGCCAACCGCCGATCCCCCACATCCAGTGGGCGACGGGGTTGTAGACCAGCAGGGACCAGAGCAGGCAGAAGGCGAGGTAGGTTGAGAAACGGAAACGCTCCGCGAACGCCCCGGCGATCAGCGCGGGCGTGATGACTGCGAACATCATCTGGTAGATCATGAACGCCTGGTGGGGAACCGTGGCGGCGTACCCCTTGTACGGATCGATCCCCACCCCGGCGAGTCCGAACCAGGACAGGTCGCCGATCACCCCCCCGAGGTCCGGGCCGAACGCCGCGCTGTACCCGACGAGCATCCACTCGACGCTGATGAGGGCGATGACGATGAACGATTGCATGATCGTACCAAGGATGTTCTTCCTCCGGACCATCCCGCCGTAGAACATGGCCAGCGCGGGGGTCATGATCATGACCAGTGCCGCGGAGACGAGAAGCCACGCCGTGTCGCCGTTGTTCACACCGATATCCTCCCTGTTGAAGGTGATGGGGCCGGGAGGGTCCGAGCAACGGGCATGCCATGCGCGAAGATGCCGAATCGAAAAGGGATTCCCGTAAACGAAAGGAGGGGAGCGAGACAATAACGTAGGCATAATAACAATTAAGTCAATATAATCACATATATGGCGACCTATCGGGAGAGGAGGATCGGGGG
>Ga0172371_10013477_pt1 | contig 10645 bp, 7 predicted proteins | sample Lak12m_FD_114543 | JGI IMG/M metagenome (GOLD analysis project Ga0172371, IMG submission 114543) | Freshwater microbial communities from Kabuno Bay, South-Kivu, Congo - kab_022012_12m | ecosystem: Environmental > Aquatic > Freshwater > Lake | place: Democratic Republic of the Congo: South-Kivu... | reverse complement strand
ATATTTAACACGCATGGTTTTGGTTAAAAGCTTGCCGTCAATACCTTTAGGTACATTTATTGATGTGACAGAAACGCCCCTCCTGTCAGGATCTTTGACAAGCATTTCCAACCCCAGTTTCTCACATGCTCTCTGTACCGCCAGAGCTAAAGTTTTATGTCTTTTATAAACATTTTCCCTGCCTTCTTCAAAGAACATGTCAAGTGCCTTATTCATGGCCACGATTATCGAAATTCCCGGTGTCCACGGAGTCTGAGGCGGCGTTTTCTCTGCATATTTTTTTGCAGCAGTAAGATCAAAGTAAAACTTTGGAACGTTGGATTTTTCAACAGCCTCCCATGCCCTGGGACTTATACTTATAAAAGAAATACCTGTCGGTGCACTTAGAGCCTTTTGTGAACCACCGCATACTATATCAAGGTTCCACTCATCAACTTTTAACTCTGATGCCCCGATCCCGCTTATTGCATCCACTACCATCAAAGCAGGGTATCCTTTTACTATTTTACTAATTGCTTCAATATCATTTAAAACACCTGTAGATGTTTCACTATGCTGAACCATTACACCTTTTATATCGGGGTTTTCATCAAGCAGTTTTTTTACATCTGCAGGATTTGCAGAATCGCCCCACTCATAATCAAGTGCAATAACATTAAGCCCGAATTTAGTGGCGATCTTTTTAAATCTTTCTCCGAAATTACCCACATTTATTACCAGAACCTTGTCGCCAACTGAAAAAGCATTTGTTACTGCAGCTTCCATGGCTCCTGTTCCGGATGCGGTCAGGATCAAAACATCATTGCTCGTCTGCATGAATTTTTTTAATTTGTCCGTAACTTCAATAAATATTTTTGAAAATTCCGGTGATCTATGATGCATTAATGGTCTGCCATGTTCCATTAATACTTCTTCAGAAATCGGCACTGGACCTGGGGTCATAATATAGTTCTTTCTCATTTAGACTCCTTTTCTTTATTTGATTAAAAATTTCTTAATTAATTATTTTTTACTGCCCCTGCTGCAGGCAATCTTTCCGGTTCTGATAAGCTCAAGTATCCCATAAGGTTTAAGTAAATCTTCGAGGCCCTTTATCTTGTTGCTGTTGCCTGTAATTTCAATAATCAAAGATTTCTTGGCAACATCAACAATGTTTGCCCTGAAAATATTGACAATCTCCAGAATCTCGGCTCTGGTATTATTATCTGCGCTGACTTTTATAAGTACCAGTTCTCTTTCAACAATATTGGAAGGATCCAGCTCCAATATTTTTATAACATTTATCAGCTTATACAGTTGTTTGATCACCTGTTCTATGCTGTGTGTTTCTGCATCGACCACTATTGTAATTCTTGAAATTTTTTCATCATCGGTTGGACCGACAGCAAGACTTTCTATATTAAACCCTCTTCTGCTGAAAAGTCCCGAAATTTTGGCAAGTACGCCTGCTTTATTTTCGACAAGTACTGAAATTATATGATTTTGGTTCATTGATCTCACCTGTAATTAATATTAATTCTAAACACTATATTTACTCGAACTCAAGCATCTGGTTTATGGGCGAACCTGCGGGAACCATTGGATATACATTCTCTTCCCTGTCTATCCAGAAGTCTACTACTACTACATTGTCAATGGACAATGCTTTTTTAATAGTTTCTTCAACCTGAGACTTCTCCGTAACCCTGAGACCTACTCCCCCGTATGCTTCAATTAATTTCACAAAATCAACACTATTCTCAATAGCTGTATGAGAATATCTTTTATTATAAAAGAACTCCTGCCATTGTCTGACCATACCAAGATAGCCATTATTTAAAATCATAATTTTCACAGGGATCTTATTAAAAACAGCAGTGGCAAATTCCTGTGAAACCATTTGGATGCTCCCATCTCCTGCAATATCTATAACTGTTTTATCGGGCCTGCCGACTTTTGCTCCGATAGATGCAGGTAAGCCATACCCCATCGTGCCAAGACCACCGGAAGTTATAAAAGTTCTCGGTTGGTTAAATTTATAAAATTGTGCGGTCCACATCTGATGCTGACCCACTTCGGTGCATATAATTGCGTCACCTTTGGTGATTTCATGTATTTTTTCAATTACATACATCGGTTTTATTCCCTTTGAGCTTTTGTCATATTTCAAAGGAAAATCTTTTTTCAGATTTTTGATTGTTTTTAACCAGTCACTTCTATCGGGAATACCTTTTTTATCTATTAATTCTTTGTATCGTATTTTTAAATCCGCAAGTATTGTTTTTGCATCACCGACAATAGGTATATTTGCTTTTACATTTTTTCCGATTTCAGCCGGATCTATGTCAGCATGAATAATATCAGCATTTTTTGCAAATTCCGACAATCTTCCTGTCACCCTGTCGTCAAACCTGGCACCTATTGCAATAATAAGATCAGCCTCCATAAAGGCCAGGTTGGCATATTTGGTTCCGTGCATTCCCGCCATACCGAGAGAAAGACCTTCTTCATCAGGGAATCCGCCTTTTCCCAGCAAACTTGTAATTACCGGAATTTTTGCATATCTTGCAAAATCCGTAAGCTCTGAACTCGCTCCTGATATTATTATTCCTCCGCCTGCAAAAATAACAGGTTTTTTGCTATCAAAAATTCTTTTTGCGGCCTGGATTATCTGCTTCGGATTACCCTTGTAAGTGGGCTTATAGCCTTCAAGTTTTAATTCACCCTTTGTATTTTCTTCTATAAAGCTTTTTGATACATCGACCGGTATGTCTATCAATACTGGTCCGGGTCTGCCAGTGGAAGCAATATAAAAGGCTTCCTTGATAACAGTGGGCATTTCCTTAACATCTTTTATAAGGTAATTATGTTTGGTAATAGGTGCCGTTATACCTGTAATATCTGCTTCCTGAAAAGAGTCCGTACCTATCAGGTTCGTTTCGGCCTGCCCGGTTATTGCAACCATAGGGATCGAATCCATATATGCACAGGCGATACCGGTAATTAAATTGGTTGCCCCCGGACCGGATGTTGCAACGCATACACCTGTTTTACCCGTTACCCTTGCATAACCATCTGCAGCATGGGCCGCACCTTGCTCGTGACGAACAAGAATATGCCTTATATCACTGTCAAAAATGGCGTCATAGATTGGAATAACCTTGCCGCCAGGAAAACCAAAAATGACTTCAACACCTTCTTCTTTCAGGCATTTTATTAACATCTGGGCACCATTAATTTTTCCCATTTTTTATAACCTCTTATAAGTTAGTAACAACTTTATAACAATTAAATTTTGTTGATTATAACACTTTTTTTACTCTAAAACAGCACCTTTTGATGCTGAAGAAACAAGTTTTGCATATCTGTAAAGATAGCCTTCTTTAATCTTAGGTTCGGGTGGGTTCCAATTCTCCTTCCTCTTTGCCAGTTCTGAATCACTGACAAGAACATTTATATTGTTATTTTTTATATCTATCTCAATGATGTCCCCTTCTTCGAGTAATGCTATCGGTCCCCCCGCCTGTGCCTCTGGTGAAACATGACCTATCGAGGCGCCTTTTGTAGCTCCTGAAAATCTCCCGTCGGTAATAAGGGCAACGTCCTTATCCAGGCCCATTCCGGCTATTGTCGAAGTCGGGGCAAGCATTTCTCTCATTCCCGGACCACCTTTCGGCCCTTCATACCTGATTACAATTACATCACCTTTGATTATTTTTCCGTTTAAAATAGCTTCCTGGGCATCTTCTTCGCTATTAAATATTTTTACCTTACCACTATGATGCATCATGCCAGGGTCAACAGCGGACTTTTTAACAACGCATCCTTCGGGTGCCAGATTCCCCCATAAAATCGTTAGTCCGCCATCCTTAATATATGGATTGGATACCTTTCTTATAACTTCTTCGTTTAATATTTTTAAACCGGCAACATTCTCCCTGACTTTCTTCCCGCTTACGGTAATGAGCTCTCCGTCAATCATTTCATTGGCAAGAAGCTCGCTCATAATTGCCTCAATACCTCCTGCCCAGTATAAGTCTTCCATATGGTGTGTTCCCGCCGGACTGATTCTGCAGAGATTTGGGGTCTTTGCACTGATTTCATTTACAAGTTCAAGAGAAAAGCTTGTCTTTGCTTCCTTTGCTATCGCCGGAAGATGCAGAATGGTGTTAGTCGAGCATCCAACTGCCATATCCACTGAAAGCGCATTCTTTATTGAATCCAGGTTAATGATATCCCTAGGTTTTATATTTCTTGAAACAAGATCCATAATCTTCATTCCGGACGTTTTTGCAAGTCTCAATCTTTTTGAAAATACCGCAGGGATAGTTCCGTTGCCCGGGAGGGCTATGCCAATTGCTTCGGATAAACAATTCATCGAATTTGCAGTAAACATACCGGCACAGCTTCCGCATGTCGGGCATACTTCATTTTCAATTTCTTCAAGATCACTTGTGTTGTACTTTCCTGATTTATGCATTCCCACAGCTTCAGAACAATCGCTAAAATCTATATCTCGTCCCCTAAATTTACCTGCAAGCATGGGCCCTCCGCTTATGAGGATTGATGGGATATTTAACCTTAATGCGGCCATAATCATGCCAGGTATGATTTTATCGCAGTTTGGAACAAGTACCAGACCGTCAAAAGAGTGAGCCATACAAACCGCTTCTATGCTGTCGGCGATTAATTCTCTGCTTGCAAGAGAGTATTTCATCCCGATGTGATTCATTGCTATACCATCACAAATGCCGATTGTAGAAAATTCCTGTGCCGTTCCGCCCGACATCGTTATCCCGGTTTTTACCGCTTCAACAATATCGTCCAAATTCATATGTCCGGGTATTAAAGTGTTTGCAGAATTAACAATACCTATAATCGGCCGCGCAATTTCTTCATCGGTAAATCCAAGGGATTTAAATAATGAACGCTGAGGCAGCCTGTTTACTCCTTTTTTGACATTATCACTTCTCAATTTTCCTCCAAAGATTTATAAATTTATATTCCAATAAAACTATCTCTCCTAAAAACAAACCTATTTTTATTTCTTTAATCTATCAGATTTATTTTATATTAAATTTTCAATAAAACCATAGCACAAAACGAATAAGTTAATTAAAATAGAATGATTATTAAAAACTTAAAAGTGAGAAAAAACCATCCTACCTAATTAAAGAGAAATACAGACCGGTAGGACTAGTAGAATAATTATGACAGATGAAATCGTACCGATAATTTTGAAATTATCAGAAAAAATAGAACTAAAGATACTACTGCAAGTTGTTTTCATTTAAGTACTTTTTAATCTGTTATACAATTTAAAGGATACCTATATTGGAGAAGTATATTAGCATAAATATACATCTAATACAATAGATTTTTATAAAATTTTAGAAAAGAATTAAATAATGTAAAAGGGTCCGGAATAGCTTATTATCCCGGACCCTTTTTTCTTATATATAATTTGCCGTTATTTAAAAATTCCTGATATTAAAACAGCCTCATTTAACTTAACTTATTTCCACAATTTGGACAAAATCCTGCACCTTCTTCGGTAGGTTTTCCGCATGAGGGGCAGAACTTAGCCTTGGACTTCGGATGCTGTTCCGGTATCTGCTGCGGAGCAGGCGGCGTATATGCTGCCGTTGTTGGAACTACCACCTGTGGTTTACTTTTCTTTTTTACAAGAAGCACAACCAGGACTATTATCACCGCGATTACTATTATTGGAATGACGATTATCAGAACCAGCACCGTTGTTGTTATTGCAGATTCTGCTTTCGCTGGTAGGGTTGTTGTTGTTGCAGTCGTTTCAGCGGCAACTGTAGTTGCTGTAGTTTCAGGGGCAACTGTCTCCGAGGTCAGTGGGACATCGCTGCCCATATTAGCCTGAGCCTTCGCCGTGTATTCTCCGGCAAGGAGATGTCCGGCGCTCAAGTTCTGCACAGCTTTAAAATGAATAATCGCCTCATTAAAATGATTTTGTTTAAACATTGCAAGGCCCGTTCTCCATTCCTGGTCCACCTGGCCCAGCTTGTTTTCGACTCCAAGCAGCAATTTTATGTCGTTTGCCGGTCTAAGGTAATTATTGGTGTCATCGGTACCCATGGTTAATATTCCGATAACTGTTCCGTCTTTTCCCAAAACAGGTCCGCCGCTGTTCCCGGGTCTTGCATCTCCCTGAACCTGAAGCACCTCGGTACCGTTATACATTACTTTTCCACTGATTGAACCCTGAGTAATTGTCGGATTTAACGGGTTATCCTGGCCGATATCGGAGGTCCATGGATAACCTATTATTGTTACCTGGTCCCCTACACCGACCATCGATGAATCACCGATCAATACAGAAGACAGGGCCCTACCTGTAACCGGAGCCACCCTTATTATTGCTATATCTCTTTGATTACGGTCACTCAAACTTACAACTTCTGCTCGGGTATATGTGTTTCCGGGGTTGTCCGGAACATTTGCGGTCGCAGTATTAAACTGAACCCATACTTCTCTGTCAGGCTCAACTTTATTCTGGCCTTCTACCTTGAAAGTATCATAAATTACGTTCCAATCTGCATCAGTCAGATTGTAATAATCATCCGGATAAGTGTTGAATATATATGCATCCAGAATTGCCCATTTCAAATTAACATAATCAGCAACAATACCATCGACCATATGACCCGCGGTAACTATTGTTCCTGTTTCAGGATTTACACAGAAACCGGTTCCGCCAAAAGGTCCGTAATAATACTGTTCACTCCAGGCAGCAAGTCCGGGATCGTATACATATGCGTAATAAACGGTAGTAATATAGCAAACCGCCGGTTGAACAAGCAGCCATGAATCACCTGGTGAAAACTGGTAATCTGTACCGGTACCGCTTTGATCCGTTGAACTTTCCTGCGCAAAAATTAATGAAGCAAAGCTGAGGATGAATACCATTACAAAGGCTACTATCAAAGCCTTTATGAAATTCTTCTTCATTTTTTAATCTCCTTCCATTTTAATATTTGAAAATTAATCTTTTTAATTTAATTTCTTAAATATCTTTTTCATAAATTATATTTTATATATCGTCATAGTCAACATAAAAGTTAAATTTAATTATTTAAAACTTCATTGTAATAATTTACATATTGAGGAACTATAATTGAGCTGTCAAAAAGCTTGGCTCTTTTTCTTGCTTCCCGGCTCATTTTTTTAGATAATTCTTCATTGCCTAGTATTTCTATTGCTCTTTCTGCAAGTGACTTTACATCATCCGGATCGCAAAGATAACCACACTGACCATCAATAACCACTTCTGGAAGTCCCCCTGTATTTGATCCAATCACAGGTACCGAACAGCTTAGGGCCTCCAGCGCCGAAAGTCCAAAGCTTTCACTTTTGGATGGCAGCATATAGAGATCACTGACACTTAAAATAGGAATTACATTGTCATATCTTCCAAGGAAAAATACCTTATCCTGAAGTTTCAACTTTTCAACCATAACCTTGCACCTTGTAGCTTCCGGCCCTTCCCCTACCAACAGCAGTTTGCCGGGGATTTCCCTGCTTATCCTGCAAAAAGCTTTTATGATGTTTTGTATTTTTTTAACAGGTCTGAAATTGGAAATATGTGAAATTATTTTATCGTCTTTTTTAATATATCTTAAAAAATCCATATTTTCTCTATCAGGGTTCCCTTTCCTGTATCTCTCGGTATCAACAAAATTATAAATTACTCTCATGTCTTTTTTTATTCTAAAAATTTCCTCAGTTGATTTTTTTAGATAATTAGAAACACAAGTGATACCGTTGCTGTTTTCGATACTGAACTTCGTTATTTTATAAAAAGAACTGTGACTTCCAACCAGGGTTATATCTGTTCCGTGAAGTGTTGTTACAAACTTAATCTTATCTTCTCCTACCATTTTTTGAGCAAGATATGCTGATGTAGCATGAGGCATGGCATAATGCACATGAAGTATGTCGAGTTTTTCGGTTTCAATTACTTCGGACATTTTAACACTTAACGATAAACTGTAAGGCGGATATTTAAAAAGCGGATATTCAAGCATTTCAACTTCATGAAAATAAATATTTTTATAAAAGCTGTTTATCCTAAACGGAAGTCCGTAGCTAATAAAATGAACAATGTGGCCCTTTTTCGCCAATTCTATTCCAAGCTCGGCCGCTACGGCTCCGCTGCCTCCATAAGTCGGGTAACATGTTATTCCAATTTTCATCTTATAAAAATCTTAAAAAATAATATAACTAAAAAACTTTATGGGATCATCGACTTTTATATCAGAATCTATAAAAAATGGTTCCCCGTATTCAACATTGATTTTCAGCCCGTAATATTTATTTCTGCTTGTTATGAAATCATAAAAATATCTGGAATTTATATATGTTGGTTGCCTGCAGGATTCTCTCTGGAACTGAGACTCATACGCAGCTAAAACTTCCATTTTTTGTGTATAATAATCTGAAATATCTACTATGAAATTGGGTTTGAACTGGTAACTCAACATATATGAAATCACAACTTTCGGCTTGTGAAACTGGTTATCCGTTTTAAAATTTTTCAGTCCCGACATAAAAATTGCATCCTTTAAAAGCTTGCTTGAATTCTCATGGTCTGGATGTCTGTCCTTTTCAAAAGGTACCAAAACCAGAGAAGGTTTATATTTTCTGATTATTTTTATTGCTTTCAACCTGTTTCCAGGACTATTGGCAACTGCTCCATCACCTATCTTCAAGTTCTCTCTGATATCAAGTTTTAAAATTCTTGAAGCATTTAAAGTTTCCTTTTTCCTTGTATCGGGATCCCCGTTTGATGACAATTCGGCTTCTGTTATATCTACTATTCCTGTCGTATAAGCCATACTTTTTAACTTTAATAAGAGACCCCCGCATCCTATATCGGCATCATCGGGATGCGGGCCGAATGCTAATACATCTACTGACATTTAGCTTCCGTCCTTTGCCTTCTCTATTTTTATAATCTTATGCGAAAAGCTCATAGGAACTATTTCATTATAAATGCTATCTAAAAAATTGAAATCATATTTATTGATATAATTAAAAATATTTACCACTCTCTCCTGCAATTTAGAATCCGGGAATAGATTCATATACATCCTGTCCACAGCATCCGAAACAAATGAATCTCTTTTTTTAATATCCAAATATATTTTTTTATACAATATTGCAAGCTCTTTTTTAATATTTTTTTCAAGCCTGTCGAATGAGCCGTTTGTGCCAATATCTTTAACCGCTATCGTTTTTTTTAGATTTTGAAGTTCAAGTGTTATATTATTCTGAAATTTTATCAATAGCTTTTCCGCCTCATTACCTTTGCCTTCCAGTAATATTCTCTTTTTTAAATCTTCTTTCCCAAGTTCAAAATCCTCCAGGCGTATTCCGGCTTTTTCGATAATCGAAGTTATCTTATTTTCAATAATTGTAGCAGAAAATCTTGGATAAATAACAGGCATTACTATTTCTGCCATATCGTATATTTCTTTCAGCTGGGCAAAATAACTGACTTCTCCGGGCCCGCAAACAGTACAGACAACAGGCAGGACCCAATCCTGGAACAAAGGCCTTAGCACCACGTTTAGATTCAAGCTGAGAATTTCGTTATCAATTATATCAATTAACTTCTTCTCATCTGTTTCCATTATTTTTTCCCTGTTGCCGGATGTACTTTGAAAAAAATTAAGGCTGTTATTATTCAAGGATTTGTTTAATTGACCATGGTATCCTCTGCCGGCAAGCAGCCTTCCGTTTTCTTTAATAATCTTATTGATTTTAACATGATTTGTAACATCGAATTTCAATATCTTTGCAGATAATTTCTTAAACTCAGGAACACTTGGGTCCATAACGACTAAGCCATATCCGGAAAAGATCCTGGAAATTAATACGGAAAAAAATGACGAAATGCTGATTCCATCTTTCTGTTTAAAATTAGACAGAGTCACGTCAAGACAATCTTGAAACAAATTAAAAATTTTAGGTTTAAATTCTGTGTCAGGCAAGAGACCGGCAAACTCATTTATTTTATTTTTAACGGCAAGCAGCGGATAATAAATATCAGAAAACCGGATTTGCTTTAAATTGGTATCAGGTTTATTTAACCCGTGATCCGTCAGGCTCAGGTCAATCTTTTTTAATTCCGACCCCAAAAAATATAAATTATTTATATTATCAAAATTACTGTCATCAGATGCGTTCCAAAAACAGGGTATTACTCTGATATTTAATTTTTCCTGAAGAAAAGAGCTTAATTTAAGAATTGTAAGGATTTTATATACGATATAGGCTGGACCACCAAGAAATCCTGGCTGCTGGCCGCCTATTACCACTACCGAGCCATTGACCCTCAGGCTTTCGATATTCTCTAATGTTATACTGCTGCAGTCCAGTCTCTCATTATATTTTTTTAATATTACCGCTACATCATTTCTTAATTTATCATCGTAGCAATTCTTTATCCGGTTTGCATTTGATTCATAGCTTTCAAATTTTCTATAATCAGAATGAAAGCGGTCGCCAAGACTATCAAAATTAAAAATATAATCTTTAAATAAAGAATTATGGTAAAATTTTCCTAAGGTTGTTTCTTCTATTCTGATCATAAATACCCTGATGTAAATCGATTGTTAAAAGCTTTATATCT
>Ga0172371_10013473_pt1 | contig 10646 bp, 10 predicted proteins | sample Lak12m_FD_114543 | JGI IMG/M metagenome (GOLD analysis project Ga0172371, IMG submission 114543) | Freshwater microbial communities from Kabuno Bay, South-Kivu, Congo - kab_022012_12m | ecosystem: Environmental > Aquatic > Freshwater > Lake | place: Democratic Republic of the Congo: South-Kivu... | reverse complement strand
CTTTTAGGAATTTTGAACGGATGCGAATTTCTTTCTCGACATCCTGAAATGTTAAACCTTTTTTTTCGCGGGCATGTTTAAAGATTTCTCCAACTGAAACCATAAATATATTTTACTCCTTTACGCGCTCGCCATTCTCGCCAGTTTCAGGATTGACAGTAATTACATCACCGACTTTCACGAATATCGGTACCATAACGGTTACTCCCGTTTCCACTTTGGCCGGTTTTTTTGCGCCGCTTACCGTATCGCCTTTGGCGGCATCTTCCGTTTCCAAAACTTTCAAATGAACGCTGGAAGGCGGTCGCATCGTTAGCGGTTTATCATCACGTACATAAACGAAATATTTATTTCCTTCCTTCATGAAATTGGCGACCTCACCGACAATGCTCAAAGGCAACGAATATTGATTATACGACCTTTCATCCATGAAATATAAGTTCTCATTATCTTTATAAAGGTATTGCATCTCGATACTCGTCACTTCCAACACCTCGACCTGCTCGCTTGATTTATATGTATATTCGATATTTTTTCCCGAGAGGATATTCTTGATCCTTGTTTTCATCAGGGCAGAGCCTTTACCGGGCGAATAGAAATCCGCTTTCTGCACTTGCCAAACTTCATTTTGATATAAAACGAATTCGCCTTTTTTTAAATTCCCGGCATTTGTCCGCATATTATTTAATATTAATTAATTGTAACTGATCAATCGAGTCTAAATTGGCAAAAATCATCGCTAAACGTTCGAACCCGATTCCTGCCCCCGTACACTTTGGCAGCCCATATTTTAACGCTTCGATAAAGCCATTGTCAACCGCATGATGAATCATTTGCGCTTTCTGACGCTTTACCAGCTCGCTTTTGAAACGCTTTTCCTGCTCTTTATAGTCATTTAGTTCCGTGCAAAAACCGCCAATTTCCAACCCGTTAATATAAAATTCGCAGCGCTCAACTGTTTTACTATTTTTATTCATTTTTGCCAGTGACGCCAATTCTTTTGGGAAATTATAAATTAATGTCGGATAGCCGTTGATCCCTAATTTTGGTTCTACTTCTTGAGTTAAAATTTGCGAAAATAAATCTTCATAAGTAAAATTGTCAGTTATATATCCTTTAGTTTTTGCTTTTTGTCGAAATTTTTCTTGGTCAAATAATTCAGATTCATTAATCTTTGCATATCGTTCAAATGCTTGAGCCATTGACATTTTTTCCCATTTTTCAAATGACATATCTCTATTCTTATAGTTAATTTTTAAATTTTTGTTAATGATGCGACTGATCGCCTGTAAAAGCTCTAAAACATCTTCGGCAAGCTCTAGATAATTAACGCCGGGTTTGTAAAATTCAAGCATCGTGAATTCCGGCAAATGCCAGCTGGAATTTTGTTCGTTATTGCGAAATGCCTTGCCCAGATAATAACAATTGCCAATACCATCAACCAGTAATCTCTTTAAAAAGAGTTCCGGTGACGAAGTTAAATAAAGTTTTTCTGTTTTATTTTGGTATTTGAATTCTGTTTTAAAAATTTCAATATATGATTCAGGGATGATAGCGGGCGACATTACCGGTAATTCGATTTTAAGATAACCTTTTTTCTGCATAAACTCATGCGTTGCCCGCTCGATCCGAAGATACTTCTTGTAGTTATCCAGATTACCGATTACCGTATTAATTTTCATTTGTGAATGGTAATTGCTTACTCCATTTCGTTGCGTAAATCCTCCAGTAATTTTTTGACTTTGCCGGAAACGCGATCGGGCACTCTGATACGGTAGACAACATATTCGTCACCGCGGCGATTGGAATTCGGATAAACAATGCCTTGACCACGAAGACGGACAGTCGTTCCTGATTGAGTTCCCGGTCTGACCTTTAGCCTTACATCGCCTTCCAATGTTTTTACTTCAATTACCCCGCCCAAAACAGCAAACGGATAGGAAATTTCTTTTTCCAAAATTATATCCTGACCTTCGCGCTTGAAAGTCGAACTCGGCCGAATATTGACCATCAAATCGAAATCCGAAAAACGGATGCGCATGCCGTTGTCGACCCCGGCCGGAATTTTAATGGTTTTTTTCTTCCCTTTAATGACCGTATCTTTTTCCACGCCTTTTACCGCCTCCTCAAAAGAAAGCCCTATTTCATAAACGTCACGCCTTGCCTGGCGACGGCTACCGGAAAATGGCGAGCGGAAACCGAAAAACTGCTCGAAAATTTCAAAAGGGTCGGAAAAGTTATCGAATCCCTCCGGAAAACCTTCGCCACCCATATTGGTATAAGTGTAGCTGAATGGACCCTGTTGGTAATTGAATCCCTGGCCGGTACTGCCGGGACCACCCCGTTCAAAGGCGGCTGATCCGTATTGGTCGTAAAGCTCCCGCTTTTTCGGATCGGCTAAAATTTCATAAGCATGAGTCACTTCTTTGAATTTTTCCGTTGCTTCGCTTGACTTATTGCGGTCAGGATGCCACTTTAAAGCCTGCTTGCGATAAGCCGATTTTATTTCCGCAACCGAAGCATTTTTTCCCACACCCAAGACATCGTAGTAATCTGCCATAATGATTTAATACTTTAACCGACAACTTCTCCTTCTTCAGGCTTGTCTTTATCATCTTTCCTGTCGCTATCCTTTTTATTTTCGCCCGGAGGCGGCGGTGTTGCTCCGGGTTGACCTGCTTGACCATACATGCCTTGACCGATTTTTTGCAGCGAATCCGACAGGGATTTTGTTTTCTCTTCTATCTCCTGGCCGATTCCTTTTTCTAAAATATCTTTGAGTTCTTTGATTTTTTCCTCGACATCTTCTTTGACATCTTTCGGTGCTTTGTCGCCGGCATCTTTTAAAGATTTTTCCGCGACATAAACCAAGTTATCCGCCTTATTTTTTGCCTCGATTTTTTCTTTTTCCTTTTTGTCTTCTTCGGCATGCTTTTCCGCCTCTTCTTTCATTTTTTCGATTTCGTCCTTGGTCAAACCGGTCGAGCCGGTTATCTTAATACTTTGTTCTTTGCCGGTTGCTTTATCCTTGGCGGTAACCGTCAAAATTCCGTTGGCGTCAATGTCGAATTTAACCTCGACCTGCGGCACTCCCCGCGGCGCCGGCGGAATTCCCTGAAGAATAAATCTTCCAAGAGATTTGTTGTCGCGCGCCAATGGTCTTTCACCCTGAACAATATTTACTTCAACTTGAGTCTGATTATCGGCCGCGGTCGAATACACTTCTGTTCTTGAAGTTGGAACGGTAGTGTTGCGGTTAATCATCGGTGTCGTTACCCCGCCCAAAGTTTCCACCCCCAAAGTTAAAGGCGTTACATCCAAAAGTACAACGTCTTTTGTTTCGCCCGTCAGCACACCGGCTTGAACGCTGGCACCAATCGCCACCACTTCATCCGGATTAACCGAACGGTTAGGCTCTTTACCGAAAAATTTCCTGACATCTTCAAATACTTTCGGCATTCTTGTCATACCGCCAACCATTACGATTTCATTGATATCCTTGACTTCAACCTTAGCATCGGCTAAGGCTTTTTTTACCGGACCAAAAGTTTTGGCGATTAAATCACCCACCAAAGACTCCAGTTTGGCACGATTGATTTTAACGACCAAATGCATCGGTTGATTATCCTTGACGGTAATAAACGGCAAATTGACTTCCGATTCCGTCGAAGACGATAATTCGATTTTTGTTTTTTCTGCCGCATCGCGCAATCTCTGCAGCGCCTGCGGATCTTTTCTCAAATCAACCCCGTTTTCTTTTTTGAACTCGTCCGCCAAATAATCCAAAATTACCTTATCGAAATCATCGCCGCCCAAATGAGTATCGCCGTTTGTTGCCTTTACCTGAAAAACTCCGTCGCCCAATTCCAGTACCGTTATATCGAAAGTGCCTCCACCCAAATCATAAACCGCAATCGTATGGCTGTGAGTTTTATCCAAACCATATGCCAAAGCGGCCGCTGTCGGTTCATTAAGGATTCTTACCACTTCGAGCCCGGCAATTTCTCCGGCTTGTTTGGTTGCCTGCCGTTGCGAATCATCGAAATATGCAGGAACCGTAATCACGGCCTTCTCTACTTTTTCTCCCAAATATGCTTCGGCATCGCTTTTGATTTTTTGCAAAACCATGGCGGAAATTTCCTGGGGCGTGAAAGTTTTTCCGTCGACTTCCACGTCGGCCATGTTATCGCGGCCTTCCTTGATTTTGTAAGGCAACCATTTCATGTCGTACTGGACCGACGGATCGGAATAGCGGCGACCCACCAACCGCTTGATGGAAAAAATCGTATTTTTCGGATTAATCACCATTTGCCTTTTGGCAACGTCGCCGACCAGTCTTTTTATCGGATCAACCACCGAAGGAATAACATTCCTGCCTTCCTGCGAATAAATAACCTTGGGTTTCCCTCCCTCCATCACTGCCACACAAGAATTTGTCGTCCCCAGATCAATACCGATTATTTTAGCCATATTAGAAAATTAATTTTTAATGATTTTTTTACTCACTTTAACTTGAGCAATTCTTAAGATGTTACCGTTTAGCATATATCCCTTTCTTGCCACCTCGGTCACGATATTATCTTTTTCACCTTCAACGACCTCCACCACTTCCGCGACGTTCGGATCGAATTCTTTTCCCAAAACAATTATTTCTTCGACTCCGGCTTCGTTTAATACTTTATAAAAAGAATCCCTGATCATTTTCAAACCGCTGTCTTTGATGAAAATTTCCGCCTTATCCAAATTATCCAAGAACGGCAGCAATCTTATAATCAGGTTCCGATTGGCTGTGTTTCTTATCAACTCCTTTTCTCCGTTAATCCTTTTTTCGAAATTCTGATAATCGGCCAATGCCCTTAAATATTTATCTTTGTATTCATCCCTCTCTTGTTTTAATGTTTCCGCGTTGCCAGGTGCAGGATTGTACCTGGTGTTACCGTGCTCGCCTCGATTCGGCGAAGCGGGTTTTTGGTGTTTATCCATTTCAAATATCTGATAACTAATAACTTTAACTCTTCAATATCTCTTCCAACAACGAAGAGAAGTATTTAATCTGCGGCGTAATGACTTCATAATACATTCTTTTGGGCCCAACGACCCCGATTATTCCCTTTACTTTATCACAGCTGAATTCGGCAAATATACTGGCACAGCTATCGAAATTCGGATCGGAAAAATCTTCGGACCCGAGCATATAGAAAACTTCTTCGTCAATCTTGCCCAATTGGATTAAAATTTTTTCCCAATATTTCACTTCATCCAGCCTTTCAAACAATGTCCGCGACAAATCCCAATTGAGAAATTCCTCTTTATCGAGTAAATTGGCGATTCCCGAATAATATAAATCGCCGACGTTTGTTGCGATCAAAGACATGAGCCCGGTTCGATGGGCCAGTACTTTGGCCGACTGCGACAATAACCGGTGGACTTCGTTACGTTCGTCCCAAATGCTGTTTTTATAAGCGACTTCGTCGGCGGTCGACATTTCTTTTTCCTTCATCAGGTGCTTAATAAAAAAACGGAATCCTTTGGCCGAAGGCACTCTTCCCGACGAAAAATGGGTTTTTTTCAAATAACCCTTTTTGGCCAGTTCGACCATTTCGTTGCGGACCGTCGCCGGCGAGACGCCGAGCTTGTATTTTTTTTCCAAAATTTCCGACCCGACCGGCTCGCCGGTATCGGAATATTCCTTGATAATTGTCCGCAAGATTTCGATTTGCCTTTGCGATAATTCTTCCATAGGGATATTAGCAATAATAATATATAAGTGCTAATTTTGTCAAGGCCAATTTTATGGTATCATGGATTCATGAGGCTGACAATAAAAACACCGTTTCAAAATAATTTGATTAAAGAATTGGATAAATTAAAAGATAAAAGTCACGTTGACAAGATAATTTTTTACCCCTTTGCCAAAAGAATAACCGAAGGAAAATTAACCCGGGAAGAAAACCTGGAAAATCACCTCTGTTCATTTTTTGTTCCCGTCCATAAATCTTCCAAATCAATTTTTATCGGACACCACGTAAAAGCTGATGAATGGATCCCTCCGGGAGGCCACATTAATAAAGACGAAGCTCCGATAGAAACGGTATTCCGGGAATTCTATGAAGAATTAAATTTTAAGTTAACCGACGAAAAAACTGAGTTATTCGATTTGGACAGGATTGATACCCGACCTGGCCGTACTAATCCATGCAAGGTTCATTATGATTTCTGGTATTTGGTTTTCATGAATGAACAATCTCCTTTTACTTTCGATAAAAGAGAATTTTATGATGCCGGATGGTTTTCAATAGATGATGCAGTTATAAAATGCCGCTTTAAACCTTATGTGGAAATTCTAAAGAAGATCCGCACAATCTTGCTATAATAATCTCATGCTTACTCTGCCCGATTACATTACTGACTTTATGAAGACTTTTCGGGAAAAAGGTTATCGGATTTACGTTGTCGGCGGCGCCGTCCGCGATCTTTTATTGGATAAAAAAACCGACAATTGGGATTTTACGACCAACGCCGCGCCGGAAGAAATCCAGAAAATATTTCCCGATGCCTATTATAATAATACGTACGGAACGGTAACAATACCAATTTCAAATTTATTATTTGAGGTTACCCCTTTCCGCAGGGAATCCGATTATGTTGATGCCCGCCACCCAACACAGATCGCATGGGCAAAAACTTTGGAAGAAGATTTGGCAAGACGCGATTTTACAATTAACAGTTTAGCTTTTGACGGAGAAAAAATTATCGATCCCTATCATGGACAGGAAGACATCAAAAGAAAAATGATTGTCGCCGTCGGCGACCCGGACAAGCGGTTTATGGAAGATGCCTTGAGACTGATGCGGGCAATTCGTTTTGCCGCCCAACTCGGGTTTTTTATCGAGGAAAAAACCCGTAAAGCAATCATGCGCAATGCCGAAATGATTGCTAAAATTTCCTGGGAACGGATCCGCGATGAACTTTTCAAAATTATCGGCTCGGATAATCCGGCCGAAGGAATTTTATTTTTACGAAATTGCGAACTGTTGAAATACATTCTGCCTGAGTTGGATATCGCTTTCATGATTCCTCAAAAAAGCCCGCACCGTCATCACATTTACGACGTTGGTACTCATTCGGTTATGGCCCTGAAATATTGTCCGTCAAAAGATGTCATCACCCGCCTGGCAACCTTAATCCATGATGTTGGCAAAACAAAAACATTCCGGCGCGACGGTAAAACCGGACTGATCACTTTTTATAATCACGAAGTCGTCGGCACGAAAATGGCCAAAGAAATGGCCGAACGATTAAGATTGTCGAATAAAGAAAAAGAAAAGTTGATCCGTTTGGTTCAATTTCATCAATTTACGGTTTCCGAAATCCAAACCGATAAAGCAGTGCGGCGGTTTATTCGTGAAGTCGGTCGGGAATATTTGCAGGATATGCTTGATCTGCGGACCGGCGACCGGATCGGCTCCGGCGCCACCCCTACCTCCTGGCGCCTCGAACTTTTCAAAAAAAGACTGGCGGAAGTCCAAAAAGAACCGTTTCAAATCAAAGATTTAAAGATCGACGGCAAAGACGTGATGGAAATATCAAATCTCAAACCCGGTCCGAAAGTCGGGGAGATATTAAAAAAAATATTTGATGGAGTGGTTAAAGGAAAAATCAAAAACGAGCGTCAAGCACTGTTGTCTCTTCTGCGTGGCCTGGATAAATAATCGTTTCTTCAGGTAAATCCAATAGTTTTTCGATCGATTTAAAGAGGTCGGTTTTATTGCTGTAAGCGTGGTCGTAGCTGCCGACGCCATCCTTGAACAAGGTATCACCAGTAAACAAAACATTTTCGTCTTTGAGGTAAAAAGAACAGCTGCCCGGCGTATGCCCAGGCGTGAAAATAATTTTTAATTTGAAATTTTTAATTTTTAATTCATCTTTAACATTAACTATATTTTTTATCGGCAAGATTACAGGATCATATCCCAAAAAGTGTTTAACGGTAGATTGCAGGCGTTTAAGAAGAAATAAATCCGACGCATGGAGATAAAACGGAATATCATATGAGGCCTGGATTTCCCCAACCGCCATGACGTGATCGAAGTGTCCATGAGTCGCCAATATTGCAACCGGAGTTAAATTTCTTCTTTGAATTTCTTCCAAAATAAAACTTGCCTCATCTCCCGGATCGATAATTAATACGTTACTGTCTTTTATTACACAGTAACAATTAGCTTTTAATTGCCCAAGAGAGAACTTTAATATTTGCATACTAATAAATTGTCATTCCCGCGGATGCGGGAATCTATACAATAATACAAATTATATAGATTCCCATTTCCATGGGAATGACATACTTACTATTAGCATAGTAATACTATTTATCTTGTTTTCCTACTCTCTAACCATACCACAATGGGGGTCGCGATGAATGGGGATGAATAGGTGCCGGTGATTGTGCCGACAAGCAATGTTGCGGCGAAAAAGCGTATCGTTGACCCGCCAAGAAGGACAAGCGCCAAAAGCATGAAAATGATCGTCATCGTATTGTTGATTGACCTAACCATGGTCTCCGTGAGTGCCTTGTTGGCGAAAAATTCGATATCCGATCCGCCCTCAAGCTGACGGTATTCCCTGACCTTGTCGAAAACAACGATCGTGTCATGAACCGATAAAGATAAACTGGTCAAGATTGCCGTCACGAACATCGTATCCATCTGGGCACCGAAAAAATGGGAAAGCAAAGAATAGAGGCCGAAAATGACCAGCATGTCGTGAACCGCCGCCAAAATAGCCGCCAAGGCAAAATTAAAACCTTTAAAGCTAAAACTCATGTAAATCAAAATTCCGACAATTCCCAACGATGCGGCAATAACGGTTTTCCTGATCGTTTCGCTGCCCAAAGTCGGACCGACTGTTTGCGATTGAAGCACGGTTATTTTTACGCCAAGGGTTTTTTCCAAATCGGTTTTCAATTGCTGTTCTTTTTTTTCATCGATCGCCTTTGTCCTTAATGACAAATCATTATTTTTTAAGGTTAAACTTATTTTTTCGATTTTATTATTTTTAAGTATCCGGTCGATCCGATCGGCTTTCACCTGTTTGCTCAATCGATAATCCAGATTGGAACCGCCGACAAAATCTATCGAATAGATATAACCCCACTTTACCATTGAAAACAATCCCATACCGATTACAATCGTCGAAATCGCGAAATAGATGAAACGATATTTGAGGAAATTTACCATAATTTCAAAATTCAAATATTTTGGTCATTGTAATTTGATTATTGGATATTGTTTGGAATTTGGTATTTGGTACTTGGAATCTTTATAGAAAATATTTATCAATCTTCTCGTGATAACTACTCCGGTAAATAAACTCGTTGCGACACCGATTGCCAAAGTCAGGGCAAATCCCCGAACCATCCCGAACTGGGGTAAAAATTCCCAGTTTAGCGGATTGAATAATATGAAGGCAACCAACAACGTCGTAATGTTGGCGTCTTTTATGGCGTCGATTGCCCGGCCAAAACCCAGGCGGATCGCCGTCCCGAACTCTTTTCCTTTGCGCAGTTCTTCTTTGATCCGCTCGAAAATCAAAATATTGGCGTCAACCGCCATACCGACGGATAAAATAAATCCGGTAACGCCCGGAAGCGTCAAGACGACGGGAATTGTCCGGAAAATAGCGAAAGAAATCAAACCGTAAATGATAATGGCCAGCGAAGCAATTCCTCCCAACCTTCCATAATAAATAATCATGAAAATTAAGACCATCAAAAGACCAACGATTCCTGCCGTCATACTTTTTTTAACTTCGATCACCCCAAGCGTTGGCCCGATATTTTTTTGCTCAACCAGTTTGATAGGTAACGGCAAAGCACCGGAATTGATGGCGATCGCCAATTTTTTTGCTTCGTCAAGCGTAAAATTACCTTCAATTACTGCATTGCCGTCGATAATGGCGGTTTTGACGACCGGCGCGGAAATCGGATAATAATCCAAAAATATCCCGACCTGTTTATTGATGTTTCTTTGGGTTATTTCGGCAAATTTTTTTCCGCCCTCACTGTTGAACATCAAAGCAACCTCCGGCTTACCGTCCTGGGAGTTAAAAGTAACGCTGGCTTTTTTGATATCTTTACCGGTTAGCCCCGTATCTTTATTTAGCTTGAAAATCGGCGAAATCGTGGCAATTTTCGGATCGTAATCGCCTCCTTCTTCCCTGAAAGTCAGTTGGGCAGTCTCACCGATCAAGCGGACGGCTTCGTTGACGTTGTTTATTCCCGGCAAATCCACGCTTATGCGATAAATATTACCCGACTTTAGCGTCTGGACGATCGGTTCGGAAACGCCAAAAAGATTAACCCTTCTTTCGATCACGTCACGAAGAGAAGCTAAAGCATCCTGTAAATTATCTTTTGATACTTTACGGGTATCTGCCTCAAAAACAAGACTGCTTCCGCCTTGAAGATCCAATCCCAAATGCGTCCGGAAATCCTTTTTTATGGATATCCCCAAAATATTGGCATCTATCGAAAGCGGGTTGATTCTTGTATCGACCTTTAATTGGCCGATGTTGAATTTGAGGGAAATATTTTCCGGCAAATCAATCCAGAGGATTAACAAGGCCATGAGGAAAATCAGCAGATACTT
>Ga0172371_10013471_pt1 | contig 10647 bp, 7 predicted proteins | sample Lak12m_FD_114543 | JGI IMG/M metagenome (GOLD analysis project Ga0172371, IMG submission 114543) | Freshwater microbial communities from Kabuno Bay, South-Kivu, Congo - kab_022012_12m | ecosystem: Environmental > Aquatic > Freshwater > Lake | place: Democratic Republic of the Congo: South-Kivu... | reverse complement strand
TTAATAAGGATTATGCGGTGGAAGGAAATCCGATTGCAATATTCCAGGGTGCCTCAGGACTTTCGCCCATTACACCGGCAGCCTTAAATACCGGAGACCGTACCTCTTTGCCATCACAAGCTACGATCGTCAGCCGTTTTCCCAAGTTGTAATCCATTTCTGGAGAGTAAAAAGGAGCAAAATAATAAGATGCAGACCCCATGGGATTATCGATATGCACAAAGGACGCAAAGGATGAAAGCGTCGGCGATTCGGGAACTTTTGAAGTTGACCGAACAACCTGACGTGATTTCATTTGCCGGTGGCTTACCCGCTCCGGATGTATTTCCGGTCGAGGAATTCCGCCGTGCATGCAACTACGTGTTAGAACATCAAGGCGCGCAAGCCCTGCAATACGGCACGACTGAAGGGTACGTTCCGCTGCGTGAAATGATTGCTCGATATACCAACAGACTGGGCATTGGCGTAAGCATTGACAACATCATGATCACCTCCGGGTCGCAGCAAGCCCTGGACCTGATCGGTAAGATCTTCATCAATCATGGGGACCGCATCCTGGTTGAAAATCCCACATACCTGGGCGCCATCCAGGCCTGGAATGCTTATGGGGCTGAATACATTCCGGTCGAGCTTGACGATGAAGGCATGGACACCCGGGTGCTGGAAGATGCGCTCCGCAAAGGGCCAAAATTCATCTACGTGCTGCCTAATTTCCAGAATCCCACAGGCGTCACACTTACCCTTGAACGGCGCAAACAGCTTATCAAACTGGCAGACCAATATGGGGTGCCCATCATCGAGGATGATCCCTACGGTCAATTAAGATACGAAGGGGAACACCTTCCAGCTGTGGAACAACTGGATTCTCAAATGCGTGACAAGACGCATGCTTATACCGGCAATGTGATCTATTTAAGCACTTTTTCAAAAATCCTTGCACCGGGCATACGCCTGGCCTGGGTAATAGCTCCTACGGATGTGATCGACAAGCTGGTGCTGGCCAAACAAGGCGCTGACTTGCACACTTCAACCTTCAATCAAATCGTGGCTCATGAAGTTGGTCAGCACGGATATCTCGACCGGCACGTCAAGCTGATCCAGGATGTCTACCGTGAAAGACGCAACATAATGATCGAATCTCTTGAAGAGCACATGCCCAACGGCGTCACCTGGACAACCCCACAGGGCGGCTTATTCCTTTGGATGAATGTCCCTGAGAAGATCAACACGCTTGAGATGTTCAAGGATGCTGTCGTGGAAAGGGTCGCTTATGTGCCGGGCGAGAACTTCTATGCCTGCGGCGGTGGTGAACATACCATGAGGCTTAATTTTTCCTGCACGCACCCTGATCTGATCAACGAAGGCATTGGAAGGCTTGGAAAAGTGATCAAGAAAAGGTTAAGAGACAACTCCTAATCATTCTCTGGACGTCCAAATTTTAAAATCGTTGAAAATTGATCCCCCCACGAATTCACGCAAGATCGAATTATCGGGGATCATTTTTGATTCAAGGGGCAGGAACCACTCCAGAAAAGCCAACAGCCTTTTGGCTTCGACGTATTCAGGTGTTCCAAAGTTCACTTGCCGCAAAAGCGGCTCAACCAGCGGTTTCAGTGCGGAAAGTTCAAAAACCAGGGCTGAATTAAAAAGTTTGTTGCCGTTTTCCTGATACGGGAAAATATAATTCTTCTCACCGTGCTGAACAGAATCCCAGTTGCGGATGGTCTGCTGAGCGGAATAACCGCGTTCACGAGAATCTCTCACAATGCGCCTGATAAGACGAGTATCGGTGGTTGAAATGCGGTTATATCGGTCAAGGTTTAACTGGGTTAAACAAGAGGCGTAAATTTTGAACGTCGAGGAAGGGTCGATGCTCGGCAGCAGCATTGGGTTCAGCCCATGGATACCCTCAAGGATGATCATTTGATCCTGGCGTAGTTTAACCACTTCACCCGGTTTTCGTCTGCCCTCTTTAAAATCGTATTTTGGCAGTTGAACTTCCTGGCCTGCGATCAAGCGTTTTAGATCCCCTGCCAACTGTTCGGTATCCATCGCGCCGAGGGATTCAAAGTCATATTTCCCATTCTCGTCTTTCGGCGTTTTTTCACGATCGACAAAGTAATTATCCATTTCCACCGGGAATGGTGAAAAACCGTTTGCCAACAACTGCACTGAAAGTCGTTTTGAAAAGGTGGTTTTCCCTGAGGATGAAGGTCCGGCAATCAGGATAATTCTCGACTCATCAGACTTTTCGGCAATATGCTGGGCAATGTCGATGATCTGCATTTCATGCAAAGCTTCAGATACCAGGATGATCTCGCTGATATTTCCAGCTTCAATGGCCTCATTCAAGGCGCCGACCGATTCGATGCCAAGCCGGTGCAGCCAATTGCCATATTGCCTAAATGTGCTTAAAAGTTTTGGGTAACTGGGCATAGGCCCAATGGATTTTGGTGAATTTCTCCTTGGAAAACGCAGCACAAATCCGTCGCCAACTAATTCCAAGTCAAACCATTTCAAATACCCTGTTGAAGGCACCATATACCCATGGTGGTAATCTTGATGGTCTCCTAAACTGTACAATACCAGGTATTCCTTCTGACGATATTTCAGCAAGCGTACTTTATCCATCAAGTTCTTCGACTTGAAATAATTTGTGGCCTCCTCCAAAGGAACTTCATTCCGTGCAAATTTAAGATTGGCATCAACCAATTCTTTCATCCGATGTTTAAGTTTGTCCAATTCCCTGGCAGTAAATCCTTCGTGCGCTGTTAATTGACAATAATATCCCCCGGCCGAAACAGAATGGTCCAGGGTCATGTGAGCATCTGGGAAGAGCTCTTCAAAAGCTGCTTCAAGCAGGAAGGTGATCGAACGGCGATAAATACGTGCGCCATCATCATCCCCCATGGTAATCAGATTGATCCGGGAATCAAGTTCTACAGGAAAGGTTAATTCACGCAATTCGCCGTTTACCACTGCGCCCATGACCGGCGGATTATCCCATTCGGGCAGCATCTTCAGCAATGTTTCAAGCGTTGACCCTCTTTGGCCTGTATACACACGGCCATCCGGCAGAATGATTTCGATCGTCGTCCGAGAAGAATGGATCGACTCGGTTCGTTGTTCCGTTTTGAATGTGTCCATATTGACTCTTGTTTTTATATACCCTTCTATTTTTCTGACCCAAGTATACTACCTGAATAAATAAACAAGAACAAGAGAATGGTCTCTTGTTCCTGCAAAACCTTTTTCTTGAGGCGGGTATTATTTATTTTTGTTTCAACAGCCAGACGAATTCAAAAGGCTCCAAATGGACATCTTGCTGAGCATATTCTTTGCCATTAAGTACATTCTTGTATCCGGTTTGATCTGGCGGCAATACTATTTTTTGTTCCTTATTGCTTAAATTGTTCAGCACAAGGAAGGAATCGTCCTTTCCTTCTCTGAAATAGGCTGCCACGCTTTTATTTTCCACATCATACCAGCGAAAATCTCCCAACCCAAAAACCGGGTATTCCTTACGTACCGCAATCAGATGACGTATTTGATTTAACAAGGATTCCGGGTCCTGCTGCTGTTCCTGCACATTGAGTTTCTGGAACCCATAATCCTCGTCATTGATCACCGGCGCATACAAGTTCCCGGTTCCTGCTTTTGAAAAGCCTGCATTTTTTTCATTATTCCACTGCATGGGTGTACGCAGTCCATCGCGGTCTTCCAGCCAGATATTATCCCCCATGCCGATCTCATCCCCGTAGTATAAAAATGGAGATCCCCCCATGGTGAACAGAAGAGAATTCATCAAAAGGATTTTTCGCCGATCGTTATCGAGGAGAGGAGCCAGCCTGCGGCGAATACCCAGGTTCAATTTCATACGCGGTTCCGGCGCATACGTTTTCCACATCCAGTCCCGTTCTTCAGGAGTGACCATTTCCAGGGTTAATTCGTCGTGACAGCGTAAGAACGTCCCCCATTGGCAGGGTTCAGGCAAGCGCGGCGTACGGGCCAATATCTCTTCGATCGGAGTTCGATCCCCTCTGGCAATCGCCATGAATAACCGCGGCATCAGCGGAAAATGGAAATTCATATGCATCTCATCGCCATTGCCAAAATAGTGGATTACATCTTCAGGCCATTGATTGGCTTCAGACAACAGCATCGTGCCCGGCGCATACCCATCCACAAATACGCGCAATTTTTTTAGGAATTCATGTGTTTCCGGCAGGTTTTCGCAACTGGTTCCTTCCCGCTCAAAGAGATAAGGCGGCGCGTCAACCCTGATCCCATCCACTCCCTTGTCAATCCAAAATTTGATCGCATCCAGCATAGCTTGCTGAACGTCAGGATTGTCATAGTTCAGATCAGGTTGGTGATAAAAGAACCGGTGCCAAAAGTAGGCTTTTCTTAGAGGGTCATAGGTCCAGTTCGACTTTTCGGAATCCGTGAAAATGATGCGCGCCTCTTTGTATTTTTGATCGGTATCACTCCAGACGTAATAGTCTTTGTATTTTTCATGGTCAGGATGGTTCGGGTCGTGAGAAGCCTTGAACCAGGGATGCTGATCAGAAGTATGATTTGGAACCAGTTCGACGATCAAACGCAGACCTTTCTCATGCGTTTTCTCAACAAGTTCGTTGAAATCATCCATGTTGCCATATTTTGGATGGATCCCGCAATAATCACTCACATCGTAGCCGTCATCGCGCAAGGGGGATGGAGAGATCGGCAGCAGCCAAATGGCATCGATCCCCAAATCCTTTAAATAATCCAGTTTATCCGCCACACCGCGCAGGTCGCCCCACCCATCGGCATCCGAGTCACAAAACGCACGGACGTAAAGTTCATAAAAAATTGCGGTTTTATACCAATTCGTTTTTTTTTCCATTTTTGATTTCACCAAGAAATAAAGATTAAAAAAAGTCAGACCTTATAGTGAAAACCAGTCTGACTTTTTATTCTCGCTGTTCTAAAATTATCCTTTGATCGAACCAGCCATCAATCCTCGTACAAAGTAGCGTTGTAACAACAGGAAGACGAGCAGCGGCAGGATCATGCTGACGAAGGCTCCGGCCGTCATGAGATGCCAGTCCTGGCCTTTCTCACCCACGAGAGAAGCCAGAGCGAAAGTCACCACCCGGTTCTTCTCGCCCAGGAAGATCAAAGCCACCAGGTAATCATTCCAGAGCCAGAGGAATTGGAAAATCGCAAAGGAAGCCAGCGCCGGGACCGAAAGTGGCAAAATCATTTTCGTGAATACGGTAAAGTTCGAAGCCCCATCGATATAAGCTGCTTCCAAAAGCTCCCTTGATAGTGAACTGATGTAGTTAAATAATAGATAGGTCGCCAAGGGCAAACCGAATCCCGTATGCGCCAGCCAAATCCCCAGGAAGGTACCATTCAATCCCATTTTCACGAAATCCTGCAAAATGGGGACAAGCGCTGACTGAAGTGGCACAACCAGCAAAGCGACAATCACTGTAAACAGTATGTTGCGCCCCGGAAAATTCAGCCATGAAAAACCAAACGCAGCAAAAGCCGCCATCAAGATCGGGATAACGGTACCAGGAATGGACACAGCCAATGAGTTCAAGAATGCATCGCCAAGATTGTTCCCCTGTCTGGTGATGGTATTCCCTGCTCCATCCTTGAAGGTAATGGTCTTTCCACCAATGACATCGATGTAGTTCTTAAGAGTCAGGTTCGTTGAAAAACCGACCCACTCCTTTTCCGTCACGGTCAACTTGCGAGTACGTTTGTTGCCGTACCATTGAATCGTCCTGCCATCTGAAAGTGTGATCCCCTGCCGCCATTCCTCAAAGGTTGCTGTCACACCGTCAATGGTGATCGGTCCATTAACATCAACCGTGCTATCCAGTGTGATTTCTCCGGTTTGGACATCTTCTTTATGCGGAAATACCGTCCACCAGCCGGAACGGAAAATATCTTCACTTTGGCGGAATGAAGTGATCAAAACACCCAGTGTTGGGACTGTCCAGATGACACAAATGACAATCAAGACAAAATTTACAACAAATGAGGAAGCTTTCTTCTGAGATTGATAACCCTTTTTACTCATTAGAATCCCTTCCTTCCCTTGTTGAATTGACGCAGGTTGTTGACAATGATGGGGGTAACGGCCAGCAACAGAATGACGGCGATTGCGGCTGCACGTCCGGCGTTGCTATAGGTGAAGCTTTGAAGATAAAACTCATTGGCAATCACGTTGGTTCCGTTATTGCCACCCGTCATAACCCTGACCACATCGAACGTCTTTAGACTGAATATTACAACAGTGGTTATCACTGTAATAAGTGTGCCTTGAATGTAAGGTATGGTTATCTTAAAGAATGCTTCAACTTCGGTCGCCCCATCAATCCTGGCTGCTTCCAACAATTCAGTAGGAACTCCCTTAATGGCCGAAGAAATGATCACCATACAATACCCGGTCTGAAGCCAGACCATAATGACAATTAAAAAGAAATTATTCCACGGAGCAAGGCTCAGCCAGGGTTGCGGTGTACCGCCCAACGCGGTAACGATCGCGTTTAACAGGCCAATTTCATGGATGCCGATGCCTTCCCCTTTATAGGTATAAATAAATTTCCAGATCACGCCGGCGCCAACGAAAGAAATTGCCATCGGTGTAAATACGATCGATTTATAAATAACTTCCCAGCGTGAACGGTCCGCGAGAACGGCGATCAAAAGACCGAAACCGACGCTGAATGAGGTTCCAAAAACCAGCCAGAGCAGGTTATTCCGGAAGGTTTCAAGCATCCTCGCGTCTGTAAATGCATAAACATAATTTTGTAAACCTACCCAACTGGTTCCATAAGCGCTTCTAAAACTCGCTACAAAGGTTCTAACCACCGGTATGGCCAGGAACCAACCCATCATTAATATGGCGGGTCCAACAAAAATGAACGGCTGCAAACGCCTTGTCCATTTCTTTGGAAGCTGTTCTGCCACCCAATTTGTGACCCAAAAAAGCATGGCAATTCCGCCAACGCCCCAAATAATGGCAACCAATATCTGCACTAATTTGTGAGCTTGGCCTCTACTTAGAAAGAGGTAACCTTGCTGAAGGATTAAAAAAGTCACTGCCAGGATAACAATTGATGAGATGATCCGTCCGGGTATGGTTTTAATCCATCGCAAAACACCATTTACCTTTTCTTCGGTGTTTTGTGAATTCAACATAAGCACCTCCTTTATGTTTCATTAGAATGGGATTGAAGAGCAAGACGAGGATTAACCCCACCTTGCTCTTCATTATATTTGAAACCTGGTTATTTCAAAAACAACCAGAAATTACTGCACGTTACTATTTCGGCCAGGAAGCATCAATTGCATCCAAAGCTTCCTTACGAGTAACCGTGCCGCTTACGTAGTCGGTCATGTATTTCCAGAAGGTACCAGCGCCAACTGCGGCCGGCATGAGATCAGAACCGTCAAAGCGGAAGGTTGTCGCATTGCGGATGGTCTCAGCCACACCACGGGTAATGGGATCGCCGTACCAATCGAGGCTTGCATCGTTCTGGGTCAGGATCGCGCCACCCTGTTCAACCCAAACCTTGAGTGATTCACCGGTTGAGAAGTACTGGAAGACTGCGCGAACTTCTGGGCGGTCATTGAACATGGCATAGATGTCGCCAGCGCCAAGTACGGGTTTTCCATACTCTTCCTTGATCGGGGGGAAGTAGAAGAAGTCATAATCGACTCCAGCCACAAGCCCTTCGGGGAAGAAGGAAGTAATGAAGTTACCCTGGCGGTTGAACCAGCATTTTGGAGGATTGTCGAACATAGGAGCGGGGGCATCGCCGAAGCTGATGGTCGGGATGGCTTTGCGGCCACCATAAACATAAGCGTCATTGAACCAGATCGCTTCAATGTAATCGAGGGCTTCGTTAACTTCGGGTGAATCGAATTTCAATTCGCCCTTTACCCATTTGTCATAGTTCTCGGGGGTGGTAACACGGAGCAGTACATCTTCAATCCAGTCGGTCATGGTCCAGCCAGTGGCAGCACCAGATTCGATACCGATACACCAGGCGGTGTCACCATCGTCGGCGATCTGCTGGGTCAATGCCATCATTTCGTCCCAGGTGGTGGGAACGACATAACCGGCTTCATCAAATGCTTTCTTGGGGTAGAACACGAAGGATTTACCATTCGCACGAGCCCAGATACCAGCCATCATGTCTTTGCCATCAGGACCAGGCATCATGGCAAGGTTGCGCCATGCATCGCTGTAGTTCTGCTGGAGCCAATCCGGGTTGATTACGGTTGTGGCGTCAATGGCATGGCCTTTGGCGGCTGCTACAGCCAGCAAACCGGGTTGCGGGAAGTCTGCAATATCAGGAGCATCGCCACCATCCAAACGAATGTTGATGGTCGCTTCAAACTCTTTTGAGCCTTCGTATTGAATGTCAATACCGGTTGCATCTTCGAAGGATTTGATTGATTCTTCAAAGAGTACCTGGTCTTGATCAACAAAAGGTCCAGCCATGGTGACAACGGTGCCTTTATATTTGCCAGCATAAGCATCGGTCAATTCCTGACCCTCGGGCATAACATTGGCGGCCGGAGCTTCGGTTGCGGCAGGTGCTTCAGTTGCAGCAGGTGCAGCAGCGGGAGCTTCCGTAGCTACAGGAGCAGCAGTTGGAGTTGCGCAAGCAGCAAGTACCAGCGCTAAAACCATCAAAACACTGAATACGGGGACTAACTTCTTAGTCATTTTAATTCTCTCCTTTTCAAAGTTCTTACAAAACACGATATTACAATTTACCCAATTCGTCAGTTTTTCCCGTTTCACCTCCTTGGTAAAAATATAGTAGCACTAAGCTGTTTCCCTTTCAACAATCTTCAAAGGCAATTGTATGTGTTGAATTGGCTGGGAAGATTCTGTCAGGCGTGAAATAAGTAAGTTGGCCGCAATTTTTCCGGATTCATCCAGGGGCTGATGGACCGTGGTCAGCCCAAATGAATCTGCCATATCGATATTATCAAACCCAATAATGGCAACATCCTGCGGGACACGCAATCTTAATTGTCTGGCGGCTTTGATAAGGGCTATGGCTTGCAAGTCGGTGGCGGCAAAAATTGCCACTGGTAATCCATGTTGGACCAATTTTTTTAGTCTGTCAGTTGGATCATAGACATATTCACATATATATTCTTCAGGGAAGGATAAATTCTTATCTTGAATGACTTGCTTATATCCAATCATTCGTTTGCTGATTGGATTCACTCCAAACTCTGGCTTGTCCTGTCCGCCAATAAACGCTACTTTCTGATAACCTTTATTTAATAGATATTCTGTCGCAAGGCAACCACCCGCAATATCATCAATTTCAATTGAACAAAAATTTGGATTGAAAAATTCAATAAGGACTGTTTCCAGTTGATTATTTAATAATCGCTGAGTGATGGTTTCATCAAACACCTGCGATGTTATGATCAACCCATCCAACGTGGATCTCAGTGGGAGCGTTTCTAGGTAGCTCTCTTCCTGTTGTCGGGAACTGACAGGATAAATCACCAACTCATATTCATTTTTACTTAATACGTCTGCAATCCCTCTCAACCGCTGCACGAACGATGGCGCGGTAAAGAATGGTATAAGAACTCCGATGCGTCTATTTTCCATGTAAGCCCTGGCGCGAGATTCAGCCTTTGGTACGTACCCAAGCGAATCGATCGCTTCCATCACGGCTGTTCTGGTTTCAGGCTTAACGCGAAGGGGATAATTTAAAACACGAGAAACGGTGGCAATACTTACCCCAGCCTTTTTCGCTACATGGTAAATTGTTGCTTTGGAAACAGGCATAATCCCTTTTCATGTAACAACTTTTCTGTAAGCTCTTACATTGTAAGAAATTTAACCACTAAAGTCAAGTACTTTCCGGATTTGCCTGATAAATTTAAGAATTCATCAAGCCATTGATCAATAATCAAATTAATCTCACTGGTTCATGGGATATAATTTTGGACATAATCATGAATTCAAAACCTGCACCCTGGCGGTTAATAATCTCTGCCCCTCAAAACGGATACTGGAACATGGCGCTGGACGAATCCCTGCTGGTCCATGCTGCTCTGAAAAAAAGCCCGCCGACTCTTCGCCTTTATTCATGGGACGTACCCACCCTGTCTTTGGGTTATTCCCAACCCATCCGTGACGTGGATCCAAAAGCCATTCAGGTTACCGGCTGGGGGTATGTTCGACGGCCGACAGGTGGGAAGGCCATCTTACACACCGATGAACTGACGTATTCGATCACTTCCTCCGTTGATGAAGGTCTAATGGCCGGTTCACTTCTGGAGAGCTATCAGCGCGTGTCAGGAGCCTTACAAAAAGCCTTGCTGTTGCTTGGGGTAAACGTCACGGCTGATTCCAAATACACCATTCCGGAAGAGGTCCGTCCCTCTGACCCGGTATGTTTTAAGATCCCGTCAGATTATGAAATCACCTGGAACCACAAAAAATTGATCGGATCGGCTCAATCGAGAAAGTCAGGTGGAGTCTTGCAACACGGGACTCTGCCGCTCTGCGGAGATCTGACCAGGATCACCCGGGTACTTAGTTATTCATCTGAAGCCGAGCGTGAAAGAGCAAAACAAAATATCCAAAACTACGCCGCA
>Ga0172371_10013470_pt1 | contig 10648 bp, 10 predicted proteins | sample Lak12m_FD_114543 | JGI IMG/M metagenome (GOLD analysis project Ga0172371, IMG submission 114543) | Freshwater microbial communities from Kabuno Bay, South-Kivu, Congo - kab_022012_12m | ecosystem: Environmental > Aquatic > Freshwater > Lake | place: Democratic Republic of the Congo: South-Kivu... | reverse complement strand
ATCTTGGCATGAAGAAATCATATCGTTTTCTCGAGCGCCGGCCAAGTCGAAAAAAGCCTTATTCCATAAGGCTAAACTCTCGCTTAGGACCCGATTTTTACCCACTTGCTTTCACGAAGAGCCATATAAGAAGACCCTGGACGGCATCGTCGGGGGCTTCGGTTATGAAGGCGGCGGACAGGTGGGATTCGAGATCGACTTCATGTATATGCCCAAGGGGATCCGGTACAAAGGCGCGGAGGAAGAAGAAGGCGTCGAATACAAGTTCGACATGAAGATGCGGATCACCGAAGTCAGCGCCATCGCTTTGTTGAAGTTCAACCTGCCCGTGCAGGGCGTCAATCCGTTCCTCGTGGGCGGAGGCGAAATCGGCTACGTCATCGGGGCCAAATACGATTATGAATACAGCGCCGACGATGAGAGCGAATCCGGCTCCGAAGACATCAAGGACAGCACCAAGGACATCGATTATGGCCTGGTCTTGGGCGGCGGGCTCGGCTTCGATCTGAGCGGGATGAGCCTTCAGGCCCAGGTCCGCTACCACCTCGGTCTGGCCAACCTCGTCGATCCCGGTGACGAAGAGACCGACGACACAGTCAAATCGAGCATGCTCATGCTCGTCGTCGGGATCAAGTTCTAGTTCCTGGAGACCGGCGGACGACAGGGCCGAGGCGCCCGGCGCGGTGACTTGGCCTGAGGGCGTTTTTCTGATACATTAAGACTATAAAATTTGTATGAATTAGAGCGGGTCGCCGCGTTCCGACGCCCGCTTCCGGAGATTTTCTAATGAAAACCGCCTCAGCGACCGCCGGATTCTCGGACAACGCCCTCCGCATCCTCAAGACCCGCTATTTCCTCAAAAACGAAAAGGGCGACTTGATCGATAAAACGCCGGCCGATCTCTTTGTCCGGGTGGCCCGGGCGGTCGCCGCGGCCGAGCGGTCGCCCCGGGAGCGGGAGCTCTGGACGAAAAAGTTTTTTGACCTGATGATGGCCCGCGACTTCCTGCCCAACAGCCCCACTCTGACCGGAGCCGGACGGGACATGTGCCTCAGCGCCTGTTTCGTCCTGCCCATCGCGGATTCGATGGAGTCGATATTCGGCGCGGTCAAAAACGCCGCCCTGGTCCACAAGGAGGGCGGGGGGACGGGATTCGATTTCAGCCGCCTCCGGCCCAAGGGCAGCTTTGTCCACCGGACCCAAGGCGTCGCTTCGGGCCCGGTATCTTTCCTGAAAGTCATCGATGCGGCGACCGAGGCGGTCAAACAGGGCGGCACCCGCCGCGGGGCCAACATGGGGATCCTCCGGGTCGACCATCCCGACATCGAAGAATTCATCCTGATGAAGAAGGACGGCAAGAGCGTCGGCAACTTCAACATCTCCGTGGCCGCCACCGACGCCTTCATGGCCGCGGTGAAAAAGGGCGCGAGCTACGCGATCATGGATCCGCACCTGAAAAAGGTCGTCGACCGCAAGGACGCCCGGAAAATCTTCCGGATGATCGTCGAGTCCGCCTGGGCCATCGGCGACCCCGGTTTGATCTTCATCGACCGGGTCAACAAGGCCAACCCGACCCGGGCCCTGGGCCCGATCGATGCGACCAATCCGTGCGGCGAGCAGCCGCTCCATCCTTACGAGTCCTGCAACCTCGGTTCGATCAACCTGGCCAATTTTTATGATCCGGCCCGTCAGGACGGGGTGGACTGGGACCGGTTCGCCGGAGTGATCGCCGCGGCCGTTCGGTTCCTGGACGACGTGATCGAGGTCAACCGGTACCCCTTGCCCGAGATCGAGGCGATGACGAAGGGCAACCGCCGGATCGGCCTCGGGATCATGGGCTGGGCCGACCTCCTGATCAAGATGAAGATCCGTTACGACGCGCCCGAAGCCCTGGCCCTGGCGGAAAAAACAGGGGCGTTTCTGCGGGCCCGGGCGACGGAAGCCTCCGCCCGGCTGGCCGGGGCGCGGGGAGATTTCCCGAACATCGGAAAATCGGTCTACAAAGGCCGGCGCATGCGGAACGCGACGGTCTTCACCATCGCCCCGACCGGGACGATCTCCCGGATCGCCGGTTGTTCCTCGAGCATCGAGCCGGTCTTCGCCTTCGAATTCACCTCCCGCATCATGGACGCGGAGCTGCGGGACGTCCATCCGCTCTTTGCCGAATGGCGGGAGAAAAATCCCAAGGCCGAAACGCCCGATTGGTTCGTCACGGCCCATGAGATCCCTCCGGCCGGGCACATCCGGATGCAGGCCGCCTTCCAGAAATCCGTCGACAACTCCGTCTCCAAGACGATCAATCTGCCCCATGCCGCCTCCCTCAAGGACGTCGAGTCGGCTTATCTCCTGGCCTACGAGCTGGGGACGAAGGGGATCACGATCTACCGCGACGGTTGCCGGGAGGAGCAGGTCCTGGTCAAAGCCGGCACATCGGCGGCCCGGCTCCCGGAGGAGCGGCCGGACACGTTGACCTCGGTCACCGACAAGATCAAGACGGGCTTCGGCAACCTCTACATCACCATCACCTTCTTCAACCAGAAGCCGTTCGAAGTGTTCGCTTCGATCGGCAAGAGCGGCTATTCCACGATGGCCGACGCCGAGGCCATCGGCCGGCTGATCTCCCTGGCCCTCAGGAGCGGCGTGGACCCGAAGGAGCTGGTCTCCCAGCTGAAGGGGATCGGGGGCTCGGAGCCGGTCTTTACCGAGGGCGGTCTCGTCACGTCGATTCCCGACGCCGTGGCCCGGGTCCTGGAGCGGCATTTCGGGTCGGCCAAAAACGGATCCAAGGACATTTTCCAGCTGCAGTGCAAAATGTGCGGGGCGACCCTGCCGGACGAGAAATGCCCGGTTTGTCCCAACTGCGGTTGGAACAAATGTTCGTGAGGGACAAAAAAGGATAACGGCTTTTGCGGACGAAGAGTCCGGTTCTTCCCGGCTTTTCTCGCCGGTCCTCTTCGGCTTCCTAGCTCCGAAACGTCGCGTAGGATACGCCGAGCCATTTTCAATGAAGCTCGGCTCCGATTAACATATCCTCGCGGTCTTTTTATTACGACTGTTGCGCGAAAGTTTAAACATAATCGTTCGGCCTGGCCTTGCCAGGTTCTCGTGCCAACGCGGCCTTGCCGCATGGTACCGGATTCTTCCGATCCGGCTTCCCTCATCGGACGTCTCGAAAAGCCTGAACCGGACATATCCGCTTCAGCCGTTATCCTTTTTTGTCTATTCCCGGACGGGGGAATGCGGCGAAAGACTTGACATTCCCGGACATAAACTCTATCATTCCTATAGGAAATGGCTTTCCGATGTCCGGCCGCGCCCGGGGTGGAAAAAACGGGGCGGAGGGATTATATTAATGGACTCGATGAAGGAGAACCTCATGAAAGAGAAAGTCGAAGCCGCGCTGAATAAAATCCGGCCGCAGCTGCAGATGGACGGCGGCGACGTCGAGCTCGTAGGGATCGAGGCCGACGGCGTCGTCAAGGTCCGCCTGAAAGGCGCCTGCGGGGGCTGCCCGATGTCCCAGCTGACCTTGAAAATGGGCATCGAGCGGATCCTCAAGAAGGAAGTCCCCGAGGTCAAGGAAGTCGTCTCGCTCTGACCTCCGGACGCATCCGTCCGTCGATGAAACGGGTTTACCTCGACGCCATTGCCGCCGCGCCACTGGCGCCCGGCGTCTTGGAGGCCATGCGCCCGTTTCTGGAAACGGATTTCGGCAATCCCCAGAGCCTCCATTCGGACGGCCAGGCCGCGGCCGAAGCCATCGCCCTCGCCCGGGAGCGCGTCGCCGCTCTTATCGGAGCCGACCCGGCGGAGATCATTTTCACTTCCAGCGGCACCGAGTCCAATAACCTGGCGATCAAAGGCCTGGCCCAGGCCCAGCGGGCTCGGGGAAACCACATCATCGTCTCGGCCATCGAACACGCTTCCGTCCTCAACGCAGTGAAAACGCTCGAGAAAGCCGGCTTCACGGCCGCCTTTGTCCCTGTGGACCGGTCGGGCCGGGTGGATCCGGCCGAGGTCGGCCGGATCATCCGCAAGGAGACGATTCTCGTCTCGGTGATGGCGGCCAATTCCGAAGTCGGAACGATCGAGCCGATAGCCGAAATCGCCCGCGAAGTCCGCCTCAAGGCTCCCGGCGCCGTCATCCATACCGATGCCGTGGCCGCGGCGGGCCACGTTCCGCTGAACGTCCGATCGCTCGGCGTGGACGCTCTGAGCCTCGCCGGAAACGCCTTTTACGGACCGAAAGGGAGCGCCGCCCTGTTCGTCAAGAAAGGGACCAAGATCGTCCCCCAGATCGAGGGCGGGATCCAGGAAAGCGGCCGCCGGGGCGGGACGGAAAACGTTGCGGGGATCGTCGGGATGGGGGAAGCGGCCCGGCTCGCCGCGGAGACGATGCCGGAGCGCGTGGCCCGGATGAGCGCGCTCCGAAACCGCCTGATCCAGGAATTGCCCCGCCGGGTCGACCGCGTCTATCTGACCGGATCAGCCGAACGGCGGCTGCCTTATCATGCCAGCTTCTGCGTCGAGTTCATCGAAGGGGAAGCGATGCTTCTCAGCCTCGACTTCAAGGGGATCGCGGCTTCGAGCTTCTCGGCTTGCACCTCGAAATCGTTGAAAGTTTCGCATGTCCTCCTGGCCATGGGCCTCGACCACACCCTGGCTCAGGGTTCGTTGATCTTCAGCCTGATCGATTCGACGACGTCCGAGGACATCGACGCCGTTCTTGAAGCGTTCCCGCCGATCGTCGAGCGGCTGAGGGACATGTCCCCCCTCTACACTCAGTTCAAGAAGGAGCACGGCCGATGATTTATTCCGATAAAGTGATGGACCATTTCCAGAATCCCCGAAACGTCGGCACGCTGCCCGACGCCGACGGCGTCGGCCAGGTGGGAAATCCCGTCTGCGGCGACATGATGACGTTCTACGTCAAGGTCAAGGACGACCGGCTGACCGACGTCAAGTTCCAGACGTTCGGCTGCGGAGCGGCTATCGCCGTTTCGAGCATGGTCTCGGAGATGGCCGTCGGCAAGACGGTCGAAGAAGCGATGGCCATCACCAACGAGAAAGTCGCCGAGGAGCTCGGCGGCCTCCCCAAGAACAAGATGCATTGCTCCAACCTCGGGGCGGATGCGCTTCACGCGGCCCTGGAAAACTTCAAGGCCAAGGCCGCCGGCGAAACCGCGGGGCCCACGGTCGTCGCCGACCATGCCCATGGGCACGAAGCGGAAGGCGCGCCGGAGAAATGCCCGTACTGCGAGGGGCCGGTCGAGGATGCGGCCGGCATGTGTTCCTGCAAGAAATGCGATCTCGACCTTGTCGAGTGCGGCCATTGCCATCTTTACACCAACAAGGCCGAAACGCACTGCACCCATTGCGGAGCTTTGCTCGAGTCCTGAGCCGATGACCGCACCGAAGACGGCCGCCGATCCCGCCGCCCTTTCGGACCGGATCCGGGAGCTGGCCCGGGAACATGAGGCCGTCATTTTGGCCCACAACTACCAGCGGCCGGAAGTGCAGGAAATCGCCGATTTCGTCGGCGATTCGCTCGAGCTCAGCCGGAAGGCCGCCGCCGTCGAAGGCCGGATCATCGTCTTCTGCGGCGTGCTGTTCATGGCCGAAACCGCCGCCATCCTCAGCCCGGACAAAATCGTTCTCCTTCCCGATGAGGGCGCCGGCTGCCCGATGGCCGATATGCTCGTCCCCGAAGACCTGATCGAGTGGAAAAAGCAGTACCCGGGCCGGCCGGTGGTCCTGTATGTCAACACCTCGGCTGCGGCCAAGGCCGAGGCCGATATCTGTTGCACTTCGGCCAATGCCGACCGGGTCGTCAATTCCCTGGCCGGAGCCGAGGTTCTCTTCGGTCCGGACAAGAACCTGGCGGCTTGGACGCAACGCCATACCTCCAAAAAAATCATCTCCTGGGACGGGTATTGCCACGTCCACCAGGGCATTCTGCCCCGCGACGTGCGGGCCGCCCGGGTCCGGCATCCGAACGCCGTCGTCTGGGCCCATCCCGAATGTCGTCTCGAGGTCCTGGACCTGGCCGACCGGGTCCTCTCGACGGGCGGCATGGTCCGGGAGGCCGCCGCGGGCAAGGACGCCGAAGTGATCGTCGCGACCGAATGCGGAATGATTCATCGGCTGGCCAAGGACCATCCGGACAAGCGATTTTTCCCGGTCAAAATGACGGCCCTTTGCCCGAATATGAAGAAAGTCACTCTGCCCAAAATCCTCGAGTCCCTGGAAACCCTGTCACCGCGCGTGACCGTGCCGCCGGACATCGCCGATCGGGCCCGCAAGGCCATCGAACGGATGATCCGGTTATAAAGGAGGCTCCGATGACATTCTCTTCCGAAATCAAACCGGTCGACGTCTATCCGATCGCCATCCGGGCGGAGATCGAGGCCGCCGAAATCTACCGCGGGCTTCACGGTCGCGTCAGAAACGAGGCCCTCCGACTGAAGCTGGATTTTCTGGCCAGGGAGGAAGACCGGCACAAAGCCATCCTCGAACGGTTGTTCAAGGACCATTTCCCGGGCCGGGCCCTGGTCGTCCCCGCCGCGGGACAGGGGCCGAAAAAATCCGTCCCGGTCGGCGAAACCTCCTCCGTCCTGGAGCTGTTCAAGCTGGCGATGGCCAAGGAAAAAGAAGCCGAGGAATACTATGAGGGGGCGAAGGCGGCCGTCGAAGACGCGCGCATCCGACACATCCTCGATTATCTCGGACGGACGGAGCGCAGCCATTATTACATGCTCCAGTCCGAGATCGACCTGTTGATCGCTTTCCCCGAATACTATAATGCCGATGAAGCCAACGAAGGCCAGGACCTCTTCCACGTCGGGCCGTGACGCCGCGGCGCAGGGCGCGGGAGACGCCTCCGTCAAGGACCGCGTCAACGGGATCATCCGGGTCCTGAGAACGGAATATCCGGATCCCAGGCCGTTTCTCCGTTTTCGAACGCCGCTTGAAATCCTCGTGGCCACGATCCTCTCGGCCCAGTGCACCGACAAGCGGGTCAACATGATCACGCCGGCTCTTTTTAAAAAATATCCCGACGCCCGGGCTTATGCCGGGGCTCCGGCGGCCGAGCTCGAAAACGACATCCGCTCGACGGGCTTTTTCCGCAACAAGGCTAAAAGCATCCAGGGCGCGGCCCGGACGATCCTCGCCGAATTCGGCGGGCGCGTTCCGGACACCATGGCGGAGCTCCTGACGCTTCCCGGCGTGGCCCGGAAAACCGCCAACATCGTCCTGTCCAATGCCTTTCATAAGGCCGAGGGGATCGCCGTCGACGTCCACGTCTACCGCGTCTCCCGGCGGCTGGGCTTGAGCGCCGGTCCGAACCCGGAGAAAGTCGAGCGGGACCTTCTGGCCGTCATCCCCCGCAAGGATTGGAGCGATTTCAATTTCTGGGTGGTCAGCCACGGCCGGGCCGTCTGCCGGGCCCGTAAGCCGGCGTGCGCGACCTGCCCGCTCCGGCCTCTCTGTCCCGTTCTGCTTTGAAGGGGCGGCGATTTCCGCTACAATAAAAACCCAAGGTGTTTTTCGGACCGCGCGGGCGCGGCCGGAGGAGAGGCCGACATGAAAAAGCCGACAGGCGCCGCCGACCATTCCTCGGAACCGATCGATCTGCGTCCCGCCCGTCTGTGGGCGCCGGCGGAAGACGGCCAGGCCGTCTGCGGCTTGTGTTCCCATCGCTGCCGGATCAACCCCGGCCATTTCGGCGTTTGCGGCGTACGGGAGAACCTGGGCGGAAAGCTCTTCACCCGGGCCTACGGCGAAGTCGTGGCCGCCGCCGTCGACCCGATCGAGAAAAAACCCTTCTTTCATTTTTTCCCCGGGACCTCCTCGTTTTCGATCGCCACCGCCGGCTGCAATTTTTCCTGCCCGTTCTGCCAGAACTGGCGGATCTCGCAGCTCCGGCCCATCACCCGGGCGTCGGGAGACGGCCACCGCCTCGCTCCCGGCGACGTCGTCCGGCTCGCCCGGGAACGCGGCTGCCGGAGCGTTTCCTACACCTATACGGAGCCGACCGTCTTTTTTGAATACGCCCTCGACACGGCCATCCTGGCCCGGGCCTCGGGCTTGACCAACATGTTTGTGACCAACGGCTACATGACCGCCGAAGCCCTGAAAGAGATCCGCCCGTTCCTCGACGCGGCCAACGTCGATCTCAAGGCGTTCCGGGACGAGACCTACAAGAAGATCTGCCAGGCCCGGCTCCAGCCCGTCCTGGATTCGATCGTCTTGATGAGAAAGCTCGGCATCTGGGTGGAAGTCACGACGCTCGTGGTCCCCGGTCTCAACGACAGCGACGCCGAGCTGGCCGACATCGCCAGGTTCCTGGCCTCGACCGACCGCAATATCCCCTGGCACATCAGCCGCTTTCATCCCGATTATGAATATCACGACGCTCCGGCCACCCCGCTGGCCACCCTCCGTCGGGCGGCCGAAATCGGCCGGGAGAAGGGCCTCCGGTTCATTTATACGGGCAACGTCTCCGGGGAAAGCGAGCCGACCGTCTGCCCGAATTGCCGGACGAAGCTCATCCGCCGGGCCGGTTTCGAGGTGATCGAAAACCGCCTGGTCGACGGCCGCTGCCCCCGGTGCGACGAAGCCCTGCCGGGGATTTTTCTCGCTTCCCCGGCGATCCCGATCCCGGTCTGAAAAACAGGTCGGCGAAACGGCCGCAAATCCGGTAAAATAGGCGGGAAAGGAAATTCCCCATGCTGAAAATGATGGAAGTCGTCGGGACGTCGCCGGCCGGATTCGACGAGGCCGTCCGGTCGGCCGTGGAAGAAATTCTCAAGGCCGGGCGCCGGGCGCATTTTTTCCAGGTCGTCGAACAGCGCGGCGCGATCCGGGACGGCCGCCTCAAAGAATACCAGGTCGTTCTCAAAGTGGCGGTTGAGATGGACGGAGGGACGGCCTGATTCGTGAAAATCGTTCTGGCCGGATATAACGTCGACCGGGAAGCCCTGGACGAAGTCCGCCGTCTCGGGCCCGACCGCCTCGACCTGACTCCCGAAACCCTTTCGGCCGCCTATGCCCGGATTTCCCGGGATCCCCGGCCTGTCGACGAGCTCCGCCGGGTTGCCCGAACCGAGGTCGAAAAAGCCCGGCGGTCCAACGCGACGATCATCTTCAAAATGGGCCATCACTCCGTGGCCGAGCACGCCGTCTTCAACTTCGACCTCATGGGCGTCAGCCGTCTGGCCATCGAGGAGATCGAGAAATTCCGCCTCTGCTCCTTCACCGAAAAGTCGCAGCGATACATCAAGCTGGGGAACGACTTCGTCGTCCCGGAGGAGATCGTCCGGGCGGGGAAGCGCCCGTTGTTCCTCGCGACTGTCCGGGCCCAGAACGCTTTTTATCACGCGCTTTACGAAAAGCTGCGGCCGTTCGTCCTCGGAAGCCATCCGGAAGCCGCGGCCGATCCGAAGAAACAATCAGCCCTCGACGGCTGGGCCAAGGAAGACGCCCGCTACACCGTCAGCTTGGCCACGGAAGGCCAGCTCGGCCTGACGATCAACGCCCGGAACCTCGAGCTGATGATCCGCCGTTTTGCGGCCAAGCCGTCGGCGGAAATCGCGGAGATCGGCCGGCGGCTGGCCGAAACGGCCCGGGCCGTTGCCCCTTCGATCATCCTGTTCACCGGGGCGACGGCTTATGATGCGGAAACCATGGACGCGTTCCGGGCCGAGGCAGGGGAGGGAACGGCCGGTGGAAGGAATAAAGGCCGCGACCGCTCCGCCATAGTCCGCCTGTGGGACGCGACGCCCGACGGCGACGATCTCGTCCTGGCCGCTCTTCTTCATTCGGCGACCGGCCGGTCGTATGCCCGGTGCCGGGCCGAAGTCGGGGGCCTCTCCCTTCGGAAAAAGCGGGCGCTTTTTCTCCGCGTTTTCGAGCGGATGGAATTTTACGATTCCCCGCCCCGCGAATTCGAGCACGCCGTCCTGACGTTCGAGATGGTCGTTTCCGCGTCCTGTTTCGCCCAGCTCAAGCGCCACCGCATGGCCACGCTGACTGCCCAGGATTACGATCCGGCCCTTGGCGTCACCATCCCGCCTTCCGTCGACGCCGTCGGCGCCGGCCGGGAATTCGGCGGGATCGTCGAACAAACGAACGCCGCTTATGCCGTGTTGAAAGATACGGCCGGACCGGCCGCCGCTTATGTCCTGACCAACGCCCACCGCCGCCGGGTCCTGCTTCACATCAACGCCCGGGAGCTTTATCACCTCGCCCGCCTGCGCGAGGATGCGGCCGCCCAATGGGACATCCGTCAAATCGCGGCGGAAATGTCCCGCATGGCCCGGGCCCGTCTGCCCCTGACGATGATGCTGCTTTGCGGCAAAGACGCTTATCCCGGCCGGTATAAAAGGGTTTTTAACCACTCGCCGACTGCGCGAAATCAGTGACGGATTCCGGAAATCCCTCTCTTCGGCTTGGCTCAGGGTATCGCCTCTAGCTCCCCGGCCCCCCGGGAACCAGTTTTGGCGGTTCCCCCCACTTCGTGGGTCCCCTTCTATGATAGCGAAACGCAACCTCCTGGATCATAAATTGTTTTTATCTTCATTGCTGCCTCTCTCGGTTCGAAACCACCCTTCTATTCGCGCCATATTTGCGCACCGTAGCATTCGGT
>Ga0172371_10013469_pt1 | contig 10648 bp, 11 predicted proteins | sample Lak12m_FD_114543 | JGI IMG/M metagenome (GOLD analysis project Ga0172371, IMG submission 114543) | Freshwater microbial communities from Kabuno Bay, South-Kivu, Congo - kab_022012_12m | ecosystem: Environmental > Aquatic > Freshwater > Lake | place: Democratic Republic of the Congo: South-Kivu... | reverse complement strand
TATCCGCCTTACCCCTCAGCCCCTGTAAAAAATAATAGGTAAAAATCCCATGCTGTTTTTTATCATACCAGCTTGCTATCTGCTTGCCTGTAGATGATGTAAAAACCACGCTGTTTTTAACCCGTAACAAGGGATTTGAAACCTCAAAAAATACAGGACTTGCGCTCTTGATAATCGGCTGCGTGTGCTCGCCTCCTGAAAAACCGCTAAAGCAGGCGTCTATAACAACAGTAATGCTTTTTGCCTTAAGGTTTTCCATCTGCTTGTAAAGCTCCTCTACAGGATAGCCGAATGTCGCAATATCCGTAGGGTCAAAATCATACGGGGCAAAATATGCCCTGTTTGACTCGGGAACGCCATGCCCGCTGTAAAAGATAAAGACATCTGAAAGGCCGGACTTAATCTTATTTTTAATTTGAGTCTTGAAATAACTCTCAAGTTTTTTAGATGTCGCCTGTTCGTCATAAAACTCTTTTATGTTTGCTTCTTTAAAACCGAGCGTGTTTATAAGATATTTTTTAACTACTTCGGCATCCTTCTTAGCATAGGCGGCCGTCGGTATATCCCTATTTTCATATTTTGATATGCCTATCACAACCGCTACTGCTTCGGGCTTATTCATGCCTGTCACAAGCGGAGTATCAACATCATCCTCTGCTGTTCTTGTAACGGTAAGCTCTTTTCTTGATGATATATTGTCCGCATTATAGGCAACTATGACAATTTCATTACTCCCTTCCTTTAGAGAAACATTCTTTGCTATCCCTTTCTTTTTTACAGCAGGCATTTCATCAAAGATAACGCTGCCGTTAATTAAAACCTTAACGCTCTCGACATTCCTCGCGTCTGATACCTCAAAGGCAAGGCGGACAGTTTCGTCGCTTGTGGCCTCGGCGTTCAAGGGCGCTTTTATGTTAATCGCAGGCCCCTTTTTAAACCCCGTTTTACCGGTTGGTTTAACCTTATCTTCTGACGCAACATCAACTACAGTGACGCCTTCTTCTCTTATGTTCAGTGCATGTTTTGAAATTACAGGCGCAAAGTCGTGCTGGGCAACATTAATCGCCAGATATGCATCCCCGATTTTTATCCTTCTGAATGTTGAAAGCTGAAATTTTATCGTCTCGCTTTTTGAGCCTGCGGGTATCTTTCCGATTAAAGCATCCGTCTGTCCTATAATTTTTAAATTCTCGTCTTGGCTATCAATTTTTACTCTTACTCCCTCGGCAGGAAGATTGCCTTCATTAAGAACGTAAACCTCCATGATTGCCTGTTCGCCCTGTTCGAGATTGTTGCCTCCGCTTTTGCTTTGCAGGTTTGCAATATACCTGAGCTTTGGACTCTTTACATCAACAGGGATTGAAATAGCGCTTTTAGCGGGGAAAAAGTCCGACTGTAAGATTGTTATGTTTAATGGAGCTTGTGTCTCAATAAATGTTCTCGGGACTGAAAGCGTAAACCTTTGTCCCGAAATGGATGCCTGCTCCTTTACCTCTCCTATATCAATTCGTCTTCGGGAAAGGCCTATGCCCGCGCTTGACGCCACGTTGACAATAACATTCTTTGCCGGAATCTTTCCCTTATTGCTTACGAATAGTTCAATCTCGTATTCACCGCCGTTTGTAATTGTGCTTACCTTATTACCCCTTGAATAAATGTTATAAGCATATTGAATATCCGGTGATTGTTTTGCAAACGCAAAGGCAACTTTCTTTTCCGCGTTGCTGACCCCTCTGCTGTCCGTTGCCTTAAGGTTAGTTATTATCTCCTTTTCATCAAAGTTTCTTGGAACTGTAAAGGCAATCTTTGACTTTATTGTCTCACCCGGAGCGACTGTGCCTATAAGCGCAGAGCCCCTAACCCACTCAACGCCGGATGTTATGCCCAAACCGTTTAGATTAACCCCTAATGCATTTCCCACGCCCTGATTTTTAATAAACGCAATCAGTTCTATTGTCTCCCCGCTTTCTATAATTCCATTTCCATTGCCCTTTGCAAGGCCGGTGTCACCGTCATTAATCTCTGTTGACACTATTTCAAGCTGGGGGCTTTCAAGTTTTGCAGTCGGCACATACAAGGCAACCTTCTTTGCATCATAACCGCGTTTTTCTTTTATATTGAACATAAAGGATGCCTTGCCATCCCCGATATCAAGCCCTGCCTTGAGATTTATTTTTATCTCCTTGGTCTCATTCGGCTGTATATCGCCAACAGTAACATTCTTGTCAAAAATAATACCTTTGTAATCCGTATCTACGTCCAATCTAACATCAAATGCCGTCCCCTTCCCATTATTAGTAATAGTGGCAAGTATAAGAGATTCCTCAGCGGCGTCAATGGTGTTATTAGGAATAAGAGAATTGGTATCGATAAATTTCAAACTCAACTCTAAAGCAGCAGGTAATGTCTTCGCTATTTTTACTGATTCAACATAAGCGCTGAATTCACGGGAAGATACGAGTCTATCATAAAACCTTGCGACCATGGATTCCATAGCTTTATTTTTTGCAGCGGTGACATACGGACCTTTTAGGGCTGCTTCAGTTGCATTACCAACAAATGGAACAACAAGCACTAATTTTTCAGCTATTGACGGTTTGTATACATCTGATCCGGCGAGTGAATATACTTTATAATCAGCAAATGTTGACACCTTAATTGTTGAATCAACATTAGCTATAACATCCCAATTATTTCTCATATCCGCAGATGAACTCAGGTGCTGCGGAATTATGACCAGCTCTCCGACTTTTGCGCTATCATATCCTCTCCGCACAGAGACATTCTTAAAGGAATGACCGAATACCTCTTTAAGAGCATCAACCAATTTAGACGAGTCTTCATTATCTTTTATTTCATCATCATTTATTATGATTTGCAGCGATGCGCTATTTTCATCCAAGCTATCTAAACGATTTGCTACGTTTCCCCCGCAACCATAAAGAATTATTAAACAGATAAAGAAAATACCATGAACTCTCAATCTATTTCCTTTCCAATGCAAAATAGAACTCCTTTTTGCCATGATTATCAGCTTCTTCAAATCAAAAATCTTTTCATATGAAAACGTTTCCTATTCCTTATCTCAATCCGTCCATTTCATTTTAACCTCTGTCCACAGCCCGTGCAGGAATATCTCTATGCTTCTTATCCGCAGACCAATTACATTTTTACCGATTGCTATCCTATTTATTCTCCAAAAAAACTTTCCTTTCTTTCACACATCATTTTTTTAGAATAGCAATATAGGGATGGTTACTCAGAGCAAATCCCGCCAACTCCCATCCCTCGTTCCCATACTGTTGAAATTTTTCTTCCCAATGTCTTTCAATACTTGGCTCCTCAAGAAAAACAACTTTATACTGCACTTTTTTTGCCGCATAGCTGTCTCTCGGTTCAAACACCGGCTTCACCACAAGAATTGTAAGCAATACGACGATTGCTAAAAGACACGCCTTTGTAAATCTGTCAATCTGCATAGTTTTCTCCTCCTTATCAAATATGAAATAGTTGTTTTTTTACCACTGTCACACTTCACGCTATTCTATCCCCGCATTTACCGCAGAAAGCTGCGTCAAATTCAGCCTTCTCTCCGCATGTCTGGCAAAATTTATCGTTATTCTGAATTTTGTTCTCTGTTGCAACATCAGCAGAAACAACCGTGCTTACCGCCAAACCGCAGCTTGAGCAGAATTTAGCTTTTTCGGAAACTTCTGCCCCGCATCCGCCACAGATATCATCGGCAGTGATGGCTTCCGACGCCGAGGCGCATTTGGGGCAAACCTCTCCAACGGTTACTTTGCTCCCGCAGTTATTACAAACATATTGCGCCGATAATCCAATCTTCTCAGAATCATCAGATGCAACAGACGAAGGCGCACGCGCAGTATCTTCCAAAAATTCCATACCAAAAAGCGAAGCCATAAACCCGATTACTGCGAAAATCGCGCCGAAGCGTATTTGTATGCCTGCGTCTTTAGCCTGCATATACTTTATCAACATTATTGAGAGGCTAAGAATTGCGCCTATGGCAACAACCGGCTTTATTTTCTTCAAATTATTTTTGCCGTCATTAGCAAAAAAAGCCACTACAATAGCAACCGCTGCAATCAATATCAGCCATAGCACTTCACTCCCATTGTTCGCAATCTGCGCGGCAGATATATCCTGTCCGCAGGCCCTAACCCATGGCAGAAAAAAAGCTATGGCCGCAAGCCCTGCCCCGGCCGGAGTTATAAGCCTTTTGCTGTCTTTTTCCTTCTGTTCCATAGTTCCCCCTTTTTACTCTACCTTTCCCCCACAGCTCATGCAGAACTTTTCACCTTCTTTTGCCGATGCGCCGCAGGAAGGGCAAGTTTTTCCCTTGGATACAGCTCCTGACTTAGCAAGCCGTTCATCTATTGATTGAAGCCCTTCTATCACTTCATTAAAGCCTTTGCGGATTAATCCTTGGATAGTCCATAGAGTCCACAGAATACCGCCGATTAAGGCGTACAATAAAATTATCATCCAATCCATGCCACTCACAGTTAAGTCCTCCCTTAAAGGTTATTCCGAGCCTTTGCCTTTTCAATATGGCAGAAAATGGACCGCGAATTTCCTTTTTTTTGAAGTTAATTATTCTTTATTTTTTCTGCAATCGCCTGCGCCTGAGTATTAATATGATAATTCATCAACTCATAGCGCAAACTCCACATAGCCCATGCTGCATCTATGAACCAAAGAATAATCCCAACGAAAACAAAGAGAAGTGGCAGCGAGGCTAAAAAAAGTATCAGGCTAAATATCCCAGCGCCGATTCTTTTCCGTGAGAAGAAATAAGCAGGCGGAAAAATAAAAGCAATCAAGTAAGCTCCGAATGACGGTTTCTTGGTGACAGTTGACATATCTAATCCTCCTTAAAAACTTTATTTTTTACAGTGATGCATTTGTATGCCATTCAAACTTCGTATCCATCCTCCTTTCGCTATGCATAATTTACTGGCATATGCTTTCTGCTGTCATGAGGCCCTCTTACATTTTTACCTCACGGCCAATAAACATTTTGCTTTTCGCATCCCAATAAATATCAGTAAAATAAGCTTCGCCACGGGCGTATGATTTCACTCTAATTACAGCCTTATTCTTTATTTTGTAAACAATCGGGGGTTTGTGGGCATAACCAAAATATGTATCGGTTTTATTCTTTTTATCAAAAACAACTTGTCCCTTAAACCCATCCTTAGAGGTGGAAATTAAAACTATGCATCTTGAATCTTGAGCAGCATGAGATTCAGCCGTCTCATTGTTGTCAAAGAAACCAACAATATCATCTCTTCCATCATTATTAAAATCAAACACGCCTATCTCTCTAATGGCATAACCTTCCGGAATAAATCGTCGTAAAATTTCTCTTTCTGCAAGAGATGGTTCTTTCGGCTGAATCTTTATCGCCCCCTTTGGATAACGAAGCTCCGGCCCAATGTCATCCCCGCGAGCAGTCTGAGAAAATACGAAAGTGCTCAAAAATAGTATGACAATAAAGACAATTGACCTCCTTGACATCTCCCTCCTCCTTTTATTCAAAAAGTTTATAAATCCCGCTCTCTCCTTCGGCAAGAACCGCAGTAGGAGTTGCAATAACTTTTTTAACACCTCTATCTAAAAGGCCTTGGTCTAATAATTGCCATGTATCCCCTCTGTCATGGCTTCTATAAACACCGTCGCCCGTTGCAAGATAAATGATTTTAGAGTTAGATGGGTCTATAGAAACATTTCTAAAATAAAAACCAAGCCCGAACACAATTTTTTTAGGATCAACGATAACGGTATTTGGCGGGGTTTGTATAAAAAATTGCCCTTTCCCCTTCTTCTGCAATGTAATATCAAGAGTAACCTTACAGCCTTTTTTCCCTTTGCACTGTTGGGCAGAATAATTATCAAATGCGACAGCAAGTATTTTCAAGTACGGCGTTGGCGATTTTGATTTCCATGTCTTACCGCCATCATCGGAACGGTATACTCCCCCCCATAAAGTAGTAACATAGACGATATTTGAGTTGGAGGGGTCAATAACCAGAGAGCTAACAGATGATGAGGCCAGTAAACTTGCCATATCTGCCCGCTCCGCCGGATTCAACCATTTAGAAGATGTCCATACTGATTGTAGAGAAGTAGTAATAGACTGATATACACCGCGAGTTATATCTGCCCATGTTTTTCCACCATCTGTTGTTTTAAGAAATCTACCATTATCAGCCGCTATATATACAACATCGGGTGATTTAGGATCAACAGACAGCAATGTAATTTTATTCCAAGCTCCTCTAATCTCTGTCCAGCTAAAGCCTCCATCCTCAGATTTTAAGAGGATTTGACCGCCAATCTGATCCTCATGCCTCGGTGCGACTTTGTCACCAAGTACATAAAGAATTTGAGAATTAGAAGGCGAAACAGCAAAATTTTTTGGGAAAACACCTCCAATTTTTATCTCTGATAGTCCTTTATCTTGAGTTATCTTATCAATATATAGCCGCCATTCCCAATAACTTAAAGAATGTCCTCGCCCTATAAATATTGTTTGGTCATTTGCGACGATTATCTGTTTCAGCCCCTCCACTTGCGACCATTTCCATGAAAATCCCATATCATTACTTGTCCAATATCCATTATTTGAACCTACATATATAAGACCTGATTTTGCATCTACAAATTTCAACTCCCTTCCGCTCATATCTACTGGCAATCCAAAACTTGCCGATTCCCATGTTTTACCTTCATCAACCGATTTAAAGACACCCTGAGAGGTAGATGCAAAAATTATATTTGAAGGTGATATTTTAAAATGTTTAATATCTGTAAAAGGCGGATCAGGCAGCGGTTCCCATGTTTTTCCACCATCTATAGATTTCAAAATTTTGTCATGCTTTTCAGGCGTCCAGATCTCTATGCCAGAATAAACCACATTTTTATCAGTTGGATGAAGTTTAATCCATTTTAATTCACCAGTACCCCCGAAACCACCACGTTTTATAAAGTTCGCAAACGGTCTATTAACTATTAACTCCCATGTTTTTCCACCATCTAATGATTTAAGAATATCGAAGTGGTCCCAGCCAGGAGGGGCACACGCCAATAGCATCTCGCTGCCGCCAAATGTCACATCCCATGAACCACATCTCTCCTTTTCCCCCGCTTCAGTTAACCTATACAATGCACCCAACTCAAAACTTTGACCGCTATTAACAGAGTGTTTAAGCATTGTAACTTCTCCGCTCCATGCATTCCCTATCTCTTTACAGCAAGCATAAAGTTCATCTGGTGAATCTGGATTCAAATATAACCATCTTGCTCCATCTTCAAGCTCGCCCCACGTCTTGCCTCCATTCAGAGTTTTATAAAGAGTTTCGCCAGAAATCACATATATAATTTCAGGATTTTTCGGATTTATAGCAATATCATTGACACCAGAAATGACGCCCGCGCTGATATTCTCCCAACTCGTACCTTCATTTTTTGAACGCCATAGCTCTCCTGAATTCGTCCCGAAATATATGACTTTTCTGTTTGTCGGATCGACCTTAACAACACTGCCTTTTATTTCATTATCATTTTTCAAATGTGCCACAGGAAACCATAAATTCCCGCCATTTATACTTTTATATAGTCCTCTTCTTTTTTCTCCTCTATCAATTGATGCATAAAGAGTATTTGCATCCTGGGGGTCAAATGCCAAGCTATCTATTTTCATTCCAACAGGGAAAATATTGATCCAGTAATGCTCTTTTTTTCCTGCTGCCTTTTTGGGCTGTTCAGCAGCCGAAACTATTCCGTTAAATAGTATGAGTATAGTTATCATCAAAGCATAAGCGATTTTCTTCATATCGAGCCTCCGTGTAAAAAATTATTCATAATGCCTTCCTATATATGGGCAACATATTCTTATCTCATATTTTTTAATCTTTCCTTTGCCTGTAGCCCCATATTTCCATTTGGATCAGCGGCAACAGTTTTTTCAAAATACTCTTTTGCCAAATCAACCTTGCCAACTCCATCATATAAAATTCCGAGCGACAAATAGCATATTGGTGCAAGAGCAGGGTTAAGTGAAATTGCTTTATTAAAATCTTCTGCCATTTCTTCCACATAACCTTCTCTCAGTTCTACACGAAGCATACCCCTTCTGAAATACACTGCAGCATCGCCAATACCGAACGAGATTGCTTTTGTATAATCATTGAAGGCCTCTCTATTTTTTCCCATATTCTCATTGGCGTACCCTCGCAGCGCATAAAATAACTTATTATCTGGCTCTGAATTTATACACTGGGTATAGTCTGCTACAGCACTCCCCCAATTCTTTTCATTTGCAAAGGCATCACCCCGCGCATAATAGACCTTTACCCCTGCATATCCATTACTTATGGCTTTTGTATAGTCCTGTATTGCTTTTGAATATTCTTTATTCTGGAAGTATAAATTGCCACGGAAGTAGTAGGCATTGCCAAACTTCGGATTAATGGAAATAGCCTTGTTGTAGTCTCCTATCGCTTTTGTTTTATCTCCTTTAAACCTATAAGCATCACCTCTATTTAGATAAGCCCATTCATCTTTAGGATTTTGTTGTATTGCTTTGGTAAATTCTTTGATTGCAATATCACAGGTGGCTAAATCTTTTTGCTCCATACACTCCACTAGTTTTAGGCTTGCATCCCCATAATGACCTAATGACTCCGCAAAAATCTTATCAGGCTCTGAAAAAAAAGATATCACAATAAACAGCAAGGCAATTTTCTTAAAGTGATTCACGTTCCACTTCTTCATCCTTTCCCTCCTTCAATTCATTTGATTTATTGTCCTCAGTAAATATTGCCGAAACGGGTATCACGCCAACCTTTCTCTGTTTTTTCAAAAATTATCTCGCCACCAACCCCTTCAATTTGCCCCTTATCACGGACTCGTCCATCCGTAAGCATGAACATATAGCAATCCCAGCCTTGGAATCTCGATGTATCTAAGCAATGCTTCATATTGGCATTTAAACCATTGGGATATCTCATCTCGGCGGCATACTCAACCACATAAATTTTAACTCCAGAGTCTTCTCTCGTCTGTGCATTGACCTTTTTAAAGCTCACTATTTCAATCACCGTATTGTCGAATCTCGTTCTTATCGTGTTTTCAAACACTTTTCTCGCATCAGTTTCAGAGGGATTCTTTGCGCACGCGCTTACAATCATTAAGACCGAAAAGAAAACAAAATACCATCCCAAAACCCTTAAATGCCTCTTCATTACCCCTCCTTCAATTTATCTGACTGCTTATTTTTGCTCTTAAATTTCCCCTCACCTGTTCAATGGTATATTGCGGAGAACAGCGTAAAGCCCGTATTCATTCTCTACATCTAGCGATAAGCGAAGTGATACTGATTTTGCTTCTGGCGAGACATCATCAAATACTAAAAAGGCATTAACTGGCAACTGTGGTGGTAGGGACTGTTTAACATAAATCTCATCCATCTGAGCGCCGAATTGGATTGCTTTTGCTACATATTGATTCCCACGATTATCATATAATAAAGATGGGCGGTTCACAACATCGGATTTACCACTGATAAAGACCACCTTTTCTCTTTCATCATTATTTAAAACAGTAACAAGGCAAATTACAGTGTTATCTGGCTTTGCCTTACAGCCCTGCACCTCAAAGGCAAGCCCTTTCATATCCACGCGATTTACTGCTTTTGGTTTCGGTTTAGTAGTTGTTTGCCCTGAGGATACTGTCTCTATACCCTTCCCAAACAACTCCTCAATCGCCTTTGTCTTTGCAATGTCTCCTTTGGCTGCGCTTATAACACGTGCTGTATCCGTTGCTATGACCTTGCAGACGACTCTTATGCTTCTTTCAAGAGGAGTGATAGAGCCTGTTATGAGCGCATCAACTCCGGCAATCTGCCCCAGTTTCTGGACCGTCTTCTGGTCAACTATTCCTGAGACGGAGAGCTTGTGCTCTGCTAAAATGCGGTTCAGATGGTTTCTGTCTATCACCTCAAAACCCTTCGCCGTCATGGTGAGGTCAACAGAAATCTCCTCTGAAATAAACCTTCCAAGCTCTGTAATGTTTCCCTGAAGGTCTGTAAAATCAACAACCGCAATCCTCTTCTTGCCTGCCTTTGATATATTGTCGGATATAGAAGAAGACAGGATTCTTATCTCGTGCTCGTAAGCAAGGGATGGCGCGGTATTTGATAACAAAAACACTAAGACGATAATTACAACAAGCAATATCTTACGCATCAAAATCCTCCTTTATACAAAAACAAAAAGGGCGTGCAAGGCACGCCCTTTGATATATGAAATATTCTTTCTTGTAAGCTAAGAAATCTGTCTGTCTGTCTGTCTGTCTGTGCAGGATTGATGCCTGCGGCTTACTTATCCCATCACACACTCCTCTAAGACCTTTTACGATGAGCATACAAAACCGCATAAATACCTGTCAAGGTAATTTTCACCTTCCCAACAAATCCTCTTTTATCCCTTAAATCTCTCATTATCCCAGACATTTTTTTCTATCTCATCAAGAACAGGGCTGAAGGTGGTTGGATTAATGGCAGAGATAAGGACTGCGTTATGCCTCACAGCGATAAGTCCTGCCTCATCTTCCGGAACCC
>Ga0172371_10013467_pt1 | contig 10649 bp, 9 predicted proteins | sample Lak12m_FD_114543 | JGI IMG/M metagenome (GOLD analysis project Ga0172371, IMG submission 114543) | Freshwater microbial communities from Kabuno Bay, South-Kivu, Congo - kab_022012_12m | ecosystem: Environmental > Aquatic > Freshwater > Lake | place: Democratic Republic of the Congo: South-Kivu... | reverse complement strand
CTGCGGCTATGGAAGATATAGACCGTACTGTCTCACGACGTACTGAACCCAGCTCGCGTACCCTTTTAATTGGCGAACAGCCAAACCCTTGGGACCTTCTCCAGCCCCAGGATAGGACGAGCCGACATCGAGGTGCCAAACAGCGTCGTCGATGTGAACTCTTGGACGCTATAAGCCTGTTATCCCTGGCGTAACTTTTATCCGTTGAGCGATAGGCAACCCACGTTGACCTATCGGATCATTATCACCTGCTTTCGCATCTGCTCGACTTGTAGGTCTTGCAGTTAAGCTCTCTTTTGCGATTACACTACCAGCCTGATTTCCATCCAGGCCTAGAGAACCTTTGCGCGCCTCCGTTACATTTTAGGAGGCGACCGCCCCAGTCAAACTACCTACCAAGCATTGTCCCCATACCTGATTAAAGGCACGGGTTAGAGGCTAAACATAACAAGGGTGGTATCTCAAGGTTGGCTCCACCCGGACTAGCGTCCGAGCTTCAAAGCCTCCCACCTATCCTGCACAAGTTGTGTTCAGACTCAATGCAAAGCTGTAGTAAAGCTGCACAGGGTCTTTTCGTCTTTCCATAGCTAAACGGCATTTTTACCGTTTTTGTAATTTCACCGAGCCCACCGCCGAGACAGTTTCCACACCATTATACCATTCATGCGGGTCGGAACTTACCCGACAAGGGATTTCGCTACCTTAGGACCGTTATAGTTACGGCCGCCGTTCACCAGGGCTTAAGATCACCGCATACACGGATCACCTTGACCTTCTGGCACTGGGCAGGCATCGGCCCCTATACATCGTCTTACGACTTAGCAGAGACCTATGTTTTTGATAAACAGTTGCATGGAACACTTTTGCTGTGACCCCGATATAATCGAGGTGAGGTTTCTCCCGAAGTTACACCTGCTTTATTGCCGAGTTCCTTAGCGATAGTTGGCTCGATCATCTTAGTCTACTCGACTTTCCCACCTGCGTTGGTTTGCGGTACGTAAACTTATTTTTCTCGCTACCGAAGTTTTTCTTGGCGGCTGAAATCTTCAGAATCACCCCCTCAAAGAGGGAGCATTTTGCATCACTACTCGGCTCTATCCCGACAAGTCGGAACAGCTCAACGGATTTACCAATTGAGCAAACCTAATAGTTTACACGTGAATTCATTAACACGCTCTGAATATCCATCCGCGTTACTCCTGAGCTAGCGCCACTTCAAGGCCGCAGGGATCCAAAACTATCATTCACCGAAGTGAACTCAAGTAATGAATTTCTGCTTTCCATCCGTTTTGCTGGATCGAAAAACAAATTGTACAGGAATATTAACCTGTTGTCCATCAGTTACGCCTTTCGGCCTCACCTTAGGAACGACTAACCCCAAGCCGATTAACGTTGCTTGGGAAACCTTGGGAATTTGACGTTCAGGTTTTTCGCCTGAATTACGTTACTTATTCCGATATTTTTGCTTCCTGACGCTCCACCTCGCCTCACGGCTCGGCTTCAATGCAGACAGGAACACTCCTCTACCGCGCCCTCCGATAAATCGGAGAGGCCCGCTTCTTCGGTTTAAGCTTTTAGCCCCCTTATATTTTCGGCGCAGAATCGCATAGACCAGTGAGCTGTTACGCACTCTTTCAAGGGATGGCTGCTTCTAAGCCAACCTCCTGGCTGTTTACGTGATCCTACATCCTTTACCACTTAAGCTTAATTTGGGACCTTAGAAAGCGATCTGGGCTGTTCCCCTTACGACTATGGCACTTAGCTGTCACAGTCTGACTCCTGTGGAAGTTACCAACGTATTTGAAGTTTGTGTGGATTTGGTAGACTTTTATGTCCCCTAGTCCAAACAGAGCTCTACCCCGTCGGCTATTAACACAAGGCTAGCCCTAAAGCTATATCGAGGAGAACCAGCTATCTCTGAGTTCGTTAGGCATTTCACCACTATCCACAGCTCATCCCCCAATTTTGCAGCATTGGTGGGTTCGGCCCTCCATCCGTCTTTCGACGAACTTCAGCCTGGCCATGGATGGCTCACTCAGTTTCGGGTCTAGCGCATAGGACAAACGGATTATTCATCCTCGCTTTCACTGTGGCTACGGCTTTTAACTGCCTTAACCAAAGCCCTATACGACTAACTCACCGGACCGTTCTCCAAAAAGTACACAGTCACTTAGAAGCCTTGCGGCCTCTAATGCTCCTATTCCTTGTAAGCATAAAATTTCAGGTACTATTTCATCCCCTTAACAAGGGTGCTTTTCACCTTTCCCTCGCGGTACTAGTTCACTATTGATCTTGGAATCTATTTAGCCTTGGAAGGTGGTCCTCCCAAATTCAAGCCGGATTTCACGTGTCCGACCCTACTCAGGAACACTCTAGGATCTGTTTTGTTTTTGTCGACGGGACTATCACCCTCTATGGTCGGCCTTTCCAGGCACGTTTGACTAACAAAACAAATTCCATGTTGAGGTCCTATAACCCCGTAATCCGTAGACTACGGTTTAGGCTGTTCCCCTTTCGCTCGCCACTACTGGGGGAATCGCTGTTTGCTTTCTGCTCCTCGGTTACTAAGATGGTTCAGTTCACCGAGTATACCTCTTTCACACCTACTAAATTTCAGTATGAAGTACTCCGATAAATCGGAGAGGTTGCCCTATTCGGATATCTCCGGGTCAAAGCCTGCTTAGCGGCTCACCGAAGCTTTTCGTAGCTAGCCACGTCCTTCGTCGGAATTCCAAGTCGAGGCATCCATTTTATGCTCGTAACGTAACTTATTTTATGTAGACTAATAAAGAGAACCAATTACTTTAACCAGTAATTGGTAATAAAAAAATTGAAATTACTTTAATACTAATTGATCGCTCTGATTGTCAATGATCGTATTACCCCAATGGAGTAAAAAAAAGGTGTGCTTATTGCACACCCTTAAATCCAAAAGTTTCCTAAAAATCAGGTTTTTGAATTTAAGGCTGCGCAATCGGTTAGTACCATAGTTTTGGTTAGAATTTTCAACTATCCTTCAAAATTGCTCGGCCATTATATTCACGACAATCTGTTAAGTCAATAGATTTTCACTACTTTTTTATATTGCAAAAACAGGGAGAAGTTTTTTAATAATAAAATGGCAAAAAAACCTCATCTACACGCCAAAAAACGGACCTAAAAATTTACTCATAAGAGCCTGGAGCGTACCAAGCGCATACATCAACGACCCAAAAAACGTCAAAAAAGCGATTATCAGAATTAAAGTATAAGTTCCCCCTCCGCCAAAAATTCTCTCCGCCCATCCGACATCGCCAATAAAATGCTTAATTTGCATTCGATAATAAATAATAACGAACGAAAGTGGAATCCCAATAATCGCAACGAGGAAACGATCCATGGTAATTGTTACAATGGTGGGCGATCGTGGACTTGAACCACGGACCTCGTCATTATCAGTGACGCGCTCTAACCACCTGAGCTAATCGCCCGTAATGAGCATCGAGAGAAAACTTGTTTTCTCGACGATGCGAGTGGAGGGCGTATTAGCAGAACGCTAATCGCCCGAATTTTCAAAAGACTGACTTGCAAACTTTTATCACAAGGCCACGGCTTTTACAAGAAAATTTTAATTTTCAGCTGGGGGAACTTCTTCGGCTGGAGGATTTTCCTCTTGAGGAACTTCAGCAGACTCCCCTTCCCCATCAAAAGATTCTTCAGCAGATTCACCAACTACTGGCTCTTCCGCAGACTCACCTTCCCCTTCAGAAACTTTTTCAGCTGGTTCCTCAGCAGCTTCCTCAGCAGATTCATCATCAGAAACTTCCTCTGTCTCTTCAGCAGATTCTTCAGAAGATTCAGCCACTTTTCCCCCCTCCGCAGACTCAGAACCCTCCTCTTCAACCACAACCTCTTTCTCCTCATCAGTCTTCGCCTCCTTCGGCGTAATCACGCACCCAGAAAAAGCCAAAACCAAACCAATGAGAGCCAGAAACGATAGAAACTTTTTCATATTAAATAAGGTTAAAAAATTATTTCGCCTGATAATCAACTTTTTTTAAAGTTAAAATCCCATCAATGGAAGCTTCACGCCCTGAAAAAGAAAAAGAACCGTGTATTGGCATTGAACTGCCATCTTGGAAATCAATCTCTATTGGAAACGCGTATTTCCCTATTAAATCAACAACAGACGCATTTGGATCAGAAAAACTCGCCCTTATACAACTAGTTTTCACGCCTTCAGGATGATCAACAGACAAATATTTTGAACCAAAAACTAAATTCGTATCAACTAATTTTGCATCCGTCCCCGTGATCCACAAAAATGGACTATTAGTGGGAACAGTCTCACACCCAGCAACATCGTTAGAAACGGTAACATTTATAAAACCATCTGGCTTTTCCATTTCGATCTTCCCGGTTGAATAATCAACAGTGAAATGAAAACCACCCTTCATTTTATGAAACACATAACCGAAAACTTCATCGCCCTTCACTTGATATTTCAAAGTCGCATCAAAATTTGCCAACCACTTTGCACCAGAAATAACAGTCCCAAAATCTTGCTGAGAAGAAGTAGCAGGAGCTGAATTGTCAGTTGTTTCATCAGAACCACCTTCATCAATTTCCTCCTCGCCATTCTCCTCGAAATTCACCGCACTTGCGCTACAAAAAGCCTTGTTCGGAACAATTGTTATATACGCAAAGCCTGTCATGTTTTCCTTCGAAGCAACAACTTTTCCCAATGCAGGACTTTCACCAGCAGTAAACAAACCTTCTTGAGTAATAATACCAATAGCAGGAGTATCACTGAGCACAACTTCAAGAGACCAAGCAACCCCATCAGCGGAAGATTCGAACTGCTGCTGCGTACCTTTTTCAACACAGGCATTTTCAGGGGAGACAGTAATTTTCCCTGATTTACCCTCGGCCGATTCCACAGTCCCATTCCCATCATAACTTTCACCACACGCCCCCATAATCAAAATACACGCGAACAAAAGAGGGATTATTTTTTTCATAGGAAAGGTTAAAAATTATTTCGCAGAAAATCCTATCACAACTCACAAAAAAACTCCACCAATGTCTTGGTGGAGCCGGAGGGAATTGAACCCTCAACCTCCTCGGTGCAAACGAGGCGCTCTAGCCAATTGAGACTACGGCCCCAAAGAATTATCTTAAAATCAACTTTTGAATTTTCCCTGCAATCGAATCGCTCTAGTCAACTAAAGACTACAGCCTCAAAGAAATCAAATTTTTAAAAAACAATTGCACTAACTGATTGCTTTAACATCCAAAATGTAATAGAGAAGCCGTAAAATCTAGCATTCCAGTAAATCGACGTATCGATAAACCGAAACAAAAGATTTTCGATCATTGATCTCGTAAAAACGAGATCCAATTCCCTTTAAAAAGGGGTGGTCCATCCGCAGGTTCTCCTACGGATACCTTGTTACGACTTCGTCCCAATCAATGGTTTCACCTTAGGACCCCGCCAAAGGCTAAGGGTATTTCGGGTGCTCCCATCTTTCATGACGTGACGGGCGGTGAGTACAAGACCCAGGAACGGATTCACCGCAACGTTGCTGATTTGCGGTTACTAGCGATTCCGGCTTCATGAAGGCGAGTTGCAGCCTTCAATCTGAATTGGGGCCAGGTTTAAGGATTGGCTCCGGGTCGCCCCTTTGCTGCCCTCTGTACTGGCCATTGTAGCACCTGTGTAGCCCTGGATATAAAGGCCGTGCTGATTTGACGTCATCCTTACCTTCCTCCGATTTAGAATCGGCAGTCTGCTATGAAAAATACAACATAGCACAAGGGTTGCGCTCGTTTACGGACTTAACCGAACACCTCAAGGCACGAGCTGACGACAACCATGCAGCACCTGTCTCCGAGTTCCAAAAGGCACTCCCCTGTTTCCAGGAGATTCTCGGGATGTCAAACCCAGGTGAGGTTCCTCGCTTGTTGTCGAATTGAACCAGGTGCTCCACCGCTTGTGTGGGTCCCCGTCTATTCCTTTGAGTTTTAAACTTGCGTTCGTAGTCCCCAGGCGGGACACTTAATGCGTTAGCTTTGGCACCGGAAAGATCGAAATCTCCGACACCTAGTGTCCAAAGTTTACGGCGTGGACTACCAGGGTATCTAATCCTGTTCGCTCCCCACGCTTTCGTCCATGAGTGTCAGAACTTCCCCAGCAAGCTGCTTTCGCTTTTGGTGTTCCTCTGTATATCTACGGATTTTACCCCTACATACAGAATTCCACTTGCCTCTGGAAGTCTCTAGCAAGCCAGTATCGAATACATTGTCACGGTTAAGCCGCAACATTTAACACTCGACTAAACTTGCCACCTGCGGACGCTTTACGCCCAATAATTCCGGATAACGCTTGCAACCTACGTATTACCGCTGCTGCTGGCACGTAGTTAGCAGTTGCTTATTCCTGGGATACATTCAGAATTATTCACCCAGAAAAGATCTTTACAACCTTTCGGCCTTCATCGATCACGCGGTGTCGCTCCGTCAGGCTTTCGCCCATTGCGGAAGATTCCCTACTGCTGCCTCCCGTAGGAGTGGGGACCGTGTCTCAGTTCCCCTGTGACTGGTCGTCCTCTCAGACCAGTTACCCGTCATCGCCTTGGTAAGCCGTTACCTCACCAACTAGCTGATAGGACGCAGGCCCATCTTAAACCGCCGAGGCTTTACTCTCGCGAGACTATCCGGTATTAGCTCGTCTTTCGACGAGGTATCCCTGAGTTTAAGGTAGATACCAACGCGTTACGCACCCGTTCGCCGCTCTCCGATAAATCGGAGCGCACGACTTGCATGTATTAGACACACCGCCAGCGCTAATCCTGAGCTAGGATCAAACTCTCCGTGTAAAAGCTCTAAATCACAGCGTGACTTAGAGCAAATCTACTAAGAGTAGATATTTGCTCAATAAATTAATCAAAAAAATAACGTGAACTTTATGACTATTGGCATAGCCATAAAAGCTTATTGAGAAACATGTATAATGCTTCTCTATTACATCCTAGATGTTAAAGAACAAAATCGCTTCTTAAAATAAAAGCAACAGGAGTTTATTCAAAACCAAATGCAAAGTCAAATCATTTTTTAAGAATAACAATACTTTAATTCAACCCGTCAACAGTTTAAGAATGAATTAAGATGAAAAAAATGTTAAAATTAACCTGATATTTATAAAAAATAACAAAAGAACATATGAATTCACAATTTGATATTACTCATCCAATTTCAAAAAAAGGACTAAAAACCGAAAAAAGCTCGATTTTGATCCCAACTGTAATTGAAAAATCAGCACTCGGCGAACGCGCGTACGACATTTATTCAAGACTATTAAAAGAAAGAATTATCTTTTTGGGATCAGCGATTGACGACACGGTCGCAAACACTGTGATCGCCCAATTGATCTTCCTAGAAAATGAAAATCCAAAAGCGGACATCACACTATATATACATAGTCCGGGCGGCCACGTAACAGCCGGTCTCGCTATTTATGACACAATGCAATACATCAAACCCGACGTTTCAACCGTTTGTCTCGGCATGGCGGCTTCAATGGGCGCGGTTCTACTTGCAGGCGGAGCAAAAGGAAAAAGATTTATTCTTCCAAACGCGGAAGTGATGATCCACCAGCCATTGGGCGGCACCGAAGGTCAGGCTTCAGACATCAGAATCCACGCCGACCATATTATCAAAACAAAGGATAGACTAAATAAAATTCTCGCAAAACACACCAGTCAAAAATTATCCGTAATCGAAAAAGACACCGACCGCGACTTCTTCATGTCCGCCGAAGATTCTGTGAAATACGGAATAGTTGACAAGATTATTGAAAAACGTTAATCCCCATTGCTCGCGAACATAGGTGTTTCGCTTTTTGCGAATTTAATCGCGAATTCAACAATTGCGCCGGCAATATCAACGCCGGTGGAACTTTCCAAAGCCTTAAAACCCGGATTTGAATTTACCTCAAGCACAACCGGCCCAACTTTACTCCTTAATATATCAACTCCGCCATATTCAAGATCAAGCGCCTGAACCGCCTTCAAAGAAATCGCCTCCTCTTCATCCGTAATTTCAACCGGAGTCCCCTTCCCTCCCAACTCTATATTGGAACGAAACTCCCCCTTTTGCGCGCTTCTCATCATCGACCCGACAACTTTTCCGCCGACAACAAAAACCCTTATATCCTTCCCTCGCGAATATTTAACAAACTCCTGAATCATATAAATATTACTATTTTCCCAATCAAGCATCGACTTCAACGCACGCTTACTTTCCACGATAGTGACCCCATTTCCATACGACCCAAACGGTGACTTCACAATCACCGGCATCCCACCACAACCTTCAACCGCAAGATCAATATAATTCGGCGAACGAATAACAACCGTTTTTGGAATCGGAATATTGTAATGATCAAAAATCTGCAAAGACTTGAGCTTGTTTTTTGCTTTAATAATAGAATCAAAACGATTAAAAACCGGAATCCCCATCATTTCCATCTGCTTCACAATTGAGATATTCAAATCAACATCGCGGAGAACAGTCGGACGAGTGATTATCACGTTATATTTTGGAAAAAGTTTCCCGTCATACATAAGCCTGCGCGCAGTCCCATCGTACACAAGTTGAAATTTTCCGGAACGAAAAATCCTCGCAGTATGACCCAACCCCACAGCCGCCCTTTTTAAGCGAATTTCTTCCGGAGCCGCTTTTTTTGACAAAGCTCTAAATGAAAGTATCCCGATCTTCATAACAAGGCAATATAGTATGAATTTTCATTTTTTTTGCAAGCTGATATATAATAGAGACATGAAAAAACTTTGCGACAAATGCAAAATGAACCCGGCCATAGTTTCGTACACAGAAACCGTAAACGGCAAAACAAGACACCTCGAACTATGCGAGGAATGTGCGGGATTTTTGGTAGAAGAAAAGTCTAGATTTTTGGATTCGTTTTTGAGCCTCGACCCGTTCAGAGAAATTGATCAAATGTTCGATTCGATGTTTGGAAGAATCGGGTTTGAAAAACAGTTTATAAAAGCACCTTCAAAACAAACAGCGCCTACAAAAAATCCGCAGACACCCACACGTCAAAAAAAACAATCCGCTCCCCCACGACTCAACACTAAAGAAGAAAAATTAAAAGAATTAAAAAAGAAATTGGATGAATTAAAACAAGAAGAAGCAATCGCCGTAATGGTTCAGGACTACATGAAAGCCGCGGAAATAAAAAAGAAACGCGAAAAAATTCAAAAAGAAGCTGAAAAAATTATTAACCAATAAAAAATGAAAAAAGTTTTAGCGATAATTTGTACCATGTTTGCCCTCACGGCATGTTTTGGCGGAGAACCAACGGAAACTTCAACTCAAACAGGTCAAACCCCTCAATCATTCAAAAATTTTGAAAACAAAGATTTCTCAATTATCTATCCCAAAAACTGGGAGGTTTTGGGCGAAGATTCATTCACTTCAAACGTACCGGCAACAACAGTCGTAGTTTTTAGAAACAATATAAAGAGCGACATTTTCACGGCAAATTTAAATGTTTCCCAAGCAACAATCGCAAAAGATGTAACTTCCGAAGATTTCGCTTTGCAAACTTTAAATACAGAAAAATATAATCTAGTCGGCTTCACGGAATTAAAAAGAGAAAATTACACATTGGGCGAAGGAGAAAAAGCTGTAAAAACCTTTTTAATAACTTTCCAAGGCCGCAAAACCATCACCGAAACTTTGGTTGAATTCAAACAGCTTTGCATTGCAAGAAACGGCTTCGGCATCATCGTCACTGCGGCGTATCTGCCAAACGAAGACCAGAATGTAGTGTACGATTTGGATCAAATGGTGAAGGGGTTTACGTTGAAGAGTTTGTAAAATATGAATAAAACTATATTTGGTTACAGAAGCATATTGATTGATATTATCTTTTGCATAATTCTCCCAATAATACTAATTACTCTCGGCGATACAATTCTAATTATCTTTTCTGGATTTCTTCTAATTGTCGGACTAGTCCAGCTTCTATTAATTTTCACAATATACCAGATCAAAAATGATTCTCTCGTTATCTCAAACATAATAAAAACAAGAAAAAAAGAAATAAAGTTATCAAGCATAAAATCTGTCTCAGCCGACCCTCATCCAGAATACATTGACGTTGGATCTACCCCATATACACTAAAACTAACCCTTGATAACGGAGAAGAAATTTACGAATCACTTTCCTCCAAAAAAGAAGTAGAAAAACTCAAAGATATCATCCAAAAGATAATACAGAAAAAATAATAAAAAGACCAAACCGAACGCCAAAATCGTTTACATTGAAAGGCCTTTAGTAAAACATATCCCCTCTTCCACAAACGACCAATCGGTGAGCACACTTACACCACGCAATATTCCCCAATTTTTGTCGCCCCGATTTTGCAATTTTGATCTGTTAATTATTGCTTTTTCGTGCTAAGATTCGGGCAGTTTTTCATAGAGTTTGGCAACAAGTTCATTTTCAAAAATAGCACAGGCAATTCATTGTCCGGCAAACGGCGATTAAATCCTTTTGGACTTTCGCTCTTGTGCGGGCTTAACACGAACAATCATGTTGATGGCTCTATCCCATCGGCAGCCCATTTTTTATTTTCTAACTT